>OAVU01000020.1_pt1 | contig 85401 bp, 76 predicted proteins | sample 1501321 | NCBI WGS metagenome assembly OAVU01 (sample SAMEA2580111, study PRJEB22360) | human gut metagenome | biome: human gut; feature: human-associated habitat; material: faeces | place: Denmark | collected 2008/2010
AATTCTATCACTATATCTTTCCGCATTTCACTTTTTTGTAGTAACTTTGCTCAGTCAAAATGCTTGTTGATATGCAGTTGTTAAAAGCATAATGGATATTATAGGCAGATTGTTTCCAGATAAAAAATAGATTAGAATATATGTTGTCTCATGGTATTTATTCAGTAATTTTGCTGATTTTTTCAAATGTCTTTATGACGTTTGCTTGGTATGGTCATTTAAAAATGCGACAAGAGTTCAGTTGGTTTGCAGCCCTTCCGTTGATTGGTGTGATTGCATTTAGTTGGGCAATTGCTTTTTTTGAATATTGTCTTCAGGTTCCTGCCAATCGTCTTGGGTTTAAAGATAGTGGAGGACCGTTTGATATTATGCAACTCAAGGTGATTCAAGAAGTCATCACATTGGCTGTATTTACATTATTTTCTGTTTGGGCATTTAAAACAGAACTGAAGTGGAACCATTTAGCGGCTTTTCTCTGTTTGGTCCTTGCCGTTTATTTTGTCTTTAAGAAGTAATGAGTTTTGGTTAATAATTGCTGAATCCTTTTTGATAAGCAAAGTGTCTTGTTTGGGCAATGAATCTTGTTCAGATACTTTGCTGATTCTAGGAAACAAGATGGAATCCTGTCGGGTTGGTACGTAACTTTGATAGATTTTCCAACCTTTGGCACGATTACGATTACGTCGGATGGCACGTCCTCGTTTGGTTAAAGATTCATACAGGAATTTGTCGGCATCCAGTCCTCCTATTAATGGGTTATTACTGGGAGTTACCGTTTGATCCATGCCGGCAGGTAATATTACATAGCCGTTTCGCAAACCGGGAATCAGTTTGATATTTAGTTTCCATGATATTGTCAGAGAGTCTTTTCTTTTCAAGAAAATGGGATCATTAACCGGATCTTCATGCCATGTGGTGTAAGGAGTGTAGGGAGTAAGACGCACAAAGTTAGGGCGTACCCATTTGGTTGTGTCGCCGAAGTTTTTAGGCAAGTCTTTCAGAAACTTCATCCACGGTTTGTCTTCGGACATGATTGGAGTACCTTTTATATTGTCTTTGTCCGATTGAAAGTCGAAATGGATAGACTTTACGGCTTCTGTGTTGATTTTTAGTTCTCCATCTCCATTCAATAGCTCCTGTAAACGAATCGAGTCCTGTTTGTTCCATTGTGCTTGTGCTGTCAAGTATACTGATAGTGCAGAATAATATGCTAAAATTTACCCTTTGGGTCATTCGTTTTTTCTTTATGGTTATAATTGGTAACAAAAGTAATCTGGAGTGGGTTTAATGCTGGTTAAATTTGAGTTATTAATTGTTTATAATGTGAATACTTTAAATTTTATTTGGTTAATAAAAGGATTCGTTTACACCTCTTTTGTTGTCATGGAGCACACTTCATATAGACATTTAGATAGTTACTTCAATATTTGGTAATCAAGTTTTGTATTTTATTTTCAGATATAGTGACAGAGTTCATATTCATGGTATGTATTTCAATTGATGTCAGTACATTGGTCAGATAGGCGATATAGGTCTATATGGATTTATGGGGTCCATTCTGTCTGTGTGATTTATTTTCGGTATAGAATAAAAATAGCCCGTTAATTTTTAATAACGGGCTAAATTAGTGAAAATGATAATATTTATTTGGAGGAGAGTTGTGCATGCATGGAAGCAGCTGCTTTACGTCCGTCACCCATTGCAAGGATAACTGTAGCTCCACCACGCACAATATCGCCACCGGCATAAATAGTCGGGATTGACGATTGCATATTTTCATTTACGGCAATTGTTCCTTTGCGTCCCAATTCCAATCCCGGGATGGAACTGGGAACAATCGGGTTAGGGGAGACGCCTACGCTGACTATCGCCATATCAATGTCAATGGTTTCTGTTGCTCCTGGAATAGCTATCGGACTGCGACGGCCGGAAGCATCTGGTTCGCCTAATTCCATTTTCTGTAAAACGACTTGTTTCACACGCCCCTTTTCATCGGCAATATATTCTATGGGGTTATGCAGAGTCAGGAATTCCACACCTTCTTCTTTAGCATGTTTCACTTCCTCCAGGCGGGCAGGCATTTCTTCTTCCGAACGGCGGTAAATAATCATTGCACGTTCTGCTCCCAAGCGGCGTGCTGTGCGGACAGAGTCCATAGCTGTGTTACCACCGCCGATTACTGCTACACGTTTGCCGAATGTTACAGGAGTATCCGAATCCTCACTGGCTGCATCCATTAGATTTACACGAGTCAGATATTCGTTGGAAGACATGATATTGATAGAATTTTCACCCGGGATATTCATGAAGTTGGGAAGCCCGGCACCTGATGCTACAAATATACCTTTGAAATCTTCTGCTTCCAAGTCTTCCACACTGATTGTCTTTCCTACGATGCAGTCCTTCATGAATTTGACACCCATCTTGGATAAATTGTCAATTTCTACATCTACGATTTTATTGGGTAGGCGGAATTCGGGAATCCCATATTTTAATACACCCCCTATTTCATGTAAAGCTTCGAATACAGTGACATCGTATCCCTGTTTAGCCATATCTCCAGCAAATGAGAGTCCGGCGGGACCTGAACCGATAACTGCCACTTTTATGTTGTTCTTTTGCGCTACTTCCGGTACGGATATTTGACCGCTTTCACGTTCGTAATCAGCAGCAAAACGTTCCAAATAGCCTATGGCAACGGCTTCGTGTCCGGCTTTCAGATGAGTGCATTGTGATTCACACTGTTTTTCTTGAGGACATACACGCCCGCAGACAGCAGGTAATGCACTGGTTGCTTTTAAGGTTTTGGCAGCTTCAAGGAATTCACCGCGTTCTATATTTTTGATGAATTTCGGGATATTGATTCCTACGGGGCATCCGTTCATACAAGTAGGGTTGGGGCAGTCCAAACAACGTTTTGCTTCCGTTACAGCTTGCTCTTCATTCAAACCTAGATTGACTTCTTCCTTACGGCTATGTGAACGGTATTCTGCATCCAGTTCGTTCATTTTTACACGGGGGATAGCCATTCGTTCTTTAGGCTTCATGGCTTTACGTAAGCTTGCACGCCATTCGGCATCCCGGCCGTCCAGTTCTTTAGTCGCTTCACAAGTCGTCGGCTTTTCGGTGTCTAGTTTGTGAATTTCTTCTTTTTCTATATCTTTGAAAGCTCCCATGCGTTTCAACATTTCGTCAAAATCTACTTGATGGCCGTCGAATTCCGGGCCGTCAACACAAACAAAACGTGTTTTGCCTCCTACAGTGATACGGCAGGCACCACACATACCGGTTCCATCCACCATAATGGTGTTCAGAGAAACGTCGGTGGGAATTTCATATTTTTTAGTCAGCAGGCAAACGAATTTCATCATGATGGCAGGACCGATGGCGAAACATTTGTTTACCGTTTCACGTTTGATTACTTCCTCCACGCCTTCAGTCACTAATCCTTTGCGCCCGTATGAGCCGTCGTCTGTCATAATGATTACTTCATCAGAGCTTTCACGCATTTCTTTCTCAAGGATAATTAATTCTTTGGTACGTCCGGCCAATACGGTAATTACGCGGTTGCCGGCAGCTTTCAAGGCCTGTACGATAGGAAGCATCGGAGCAACGCCTACTCCTCCTCCGGCACAGACTACAGTTCCGAAATTTTCAATGTGGGTGGCTTTACCCAGCGGACCAACAACATCTGTAATATAATCTCCTTCGTTCAATTCACAAAGTCGTGTAGAAGAAAGACCAACTTCCTGTACTACCAGTGTGATGGTACCTTTTACGGGATCGGCACCGGCGATAGTAAGTGGCATACGTTCTCCTTTTTCACCGACACGGACAATTACGAAATGTCCGGCCTTACGTGACTTGGCAATCAGAGGTGCCTCTATGACCAATTTAAAGACCTTTTCCGAGAAATGTTCTTTTGAAATAATCTTATTCATTTTGCTATACTATAAGTTCGTTGTTTTTCTGAGTTGATTGTCAAATTGATAATTTATGCAAAGGTAGGATTATATTTTTTAAAGACAAAAGAAAAGCCGCCCTTTTGTGAGGGGCGGCTGATCCTATCATGATAAATCCGTTTTTGATTTTGTTGCAGTTTGTTCTTGATGTGAAAAAGAGATTATTTCTTTGTTCTGATTTTATATCCTATCATTCCATAATATAGGATGAAAAGGAAACAGGGAACACAGATCCAGTAGGAGGTCTGGAAGCTAGTTGCATCTTGAACCACACCGCGCACCCATGGCATAACCGCTCCACCGGCAATAGCCATGGTTAGCAATGAAGAGCCGGCTTTGGTGAATTTGCCGAGATCCGCCATTGCGAGAGGCCATAATGCGGGCCACATTAATGAGCATCCTAATGCCATAAAGAATATGCAATAGATTGAAATTTCAGCCGGCATGGTTGCTACTAATGCAGAACCAATGATGGCTATGATGGCACATATTTTCATTGCGGTAGCCTGGCTCAGATATTTAGGGATTAAGGTTGCGCCGCAAATGTATCCTACTACCATACCGATGGAAGGGATAAATCCGTAATTGTCACCCGGCAGCTCCAATGCTTTGGCATATCCGGTTGCAGTTGCCAAGGCTATGGTTTCCACACCTACATAAAGGAAAAGAGCAAGTACTCCTAATAGCAAGTGAGGAAATTGCATGATGGAAGTTTTACCTTCTGCATACGGACAGGCAACCGCTTCTTCCGCATCTGTGGCGGCATCCTCTCCGGCAGCTTTTACTTCAGGCAGTGGAGCCATTAAGGCGATAATGCCTAATACAACGAAAATACCGACAATAATACCAAATGGCTGGAACAAATCTTCCATTTTTATTTGGTCTATGGTTTTGCCGATTACTAAGGTGATAAAAAGAGTAGTAGCAGGCCAAGCCAGTTTGTTGCAAATACCCATGATGGAAATACGTTTTGCGGCAGACTCTATAGGTCCAAGAATAGTTACATATGGATTTACTGACGCTTGGAGTACTGCATTGGCGGCACCACAGATGAATGAGGCGAAAAGAAACCATACAATAGATTCTGTTGCGGCTGCTTGGATGAATAATCCGAAAGCGATCGCGAAAATGATGAATGAAAGAGCCATTGTTTTTTTGTAACCGATGGCTTCAATGCATTTGGTGGCCGGTATACCAAAAATTAGGAATGGAACAAACGTGGCGGCAAGCAGGAGATTGGATTCTGAAGCCGACATTTCCATTGACCGTTCTAATACCGGCATTAGGAAAGAGTTAATGCCCAATGCAAAACCAATTGCAAAAAACATCATGCCTACAAAGGCAAGAGGTACCATGAAATTTTTCTGTGAAGTATTCATAATAATAGGTTAAATGGTTAGTAATCAGGTTGAAATAATAAAAAAAGAATATCATTCTGCATACAAGACAGAATCTGTCGGGAAAGATCGGATTCTGAATAATACTCAGAATGACATTCAATATATGTAATTAGCTGTTATTAGTCAATCATCTCGAATCCGCAATAAGGAACTAATGCTTTAGGGATACGGATACCTTCCGGAGTCTGATTATTTTCTAATAAGGCTGCAACAATACGCGGCAAAGCCAGTGCGGAACCGTTCAAAGTATGGCATAATTCTGTTTTCTTTTCGGCAGAACGGTAACGGCATTTCAGGCGATTAGCCTGATACGTATCGAAATTGGATACAGAACTTACTTCCAGCCAACGCTGTTGTGCTTCCGAATACACCTCAAAGTCAAAGCAAAGTGCAGCTGTAAAACTCATATCACCACCGCAAAGGCGGAGAATGCGATAGGGGAGTTCTAATTTCTTCAACAGGCCTTCTACATGGTCCAACATTTCCTGATGTGACTGTTTGGAATGTTCGGGTTTGTCAATGCGTACCAGTTCTACTTTTGAGAATTCGTGCAAACGGTTCAACCCACGTACGTCTTTGCCGTAAGATCCGGCTTCACGACGGAAACATTGAGTATATGCGCAATTCTTGATAGGCAATTGTTTTTCGTCCAAAATCACGTCACGATAGATATTGGTTACAGGAACTTCTGCGGTTGGAATCAAGTACAAATCATCTACTTCACAATGATACATTTGTCCTTCTTTGTCGGGAAGTTGTCCTGTTCCGTAGCCCGATGCGGTGTTTACTACCGTCGGTGGCATGATTTCTTCGTAACCGGAAGCGCGGGCTTCATCCAGGAAGAAATTGATTAATGCGCGTTGAAGACGTGCCCCTTTACCTTTATATACAGGAAAACCTGCCCCTGTGATTTTCACGCCCAGGTCAAAATCTATCAAGTCGTATTTTTTGGCAAGTTCCCAATGGGGAAGCGCATTCTTGGGGAGTTCGGTTTCCATACCGCCCATTTTTTCCACCACATTGTCTTCAGCGCTTACACCTTCGGGCACACTGTCATAAGGAACATTGGGAATGGTGTAAAGCAGGTTGGTCATGTCTTCCTGTGCTTTGTCCATTTCTGCTTGTAAAGCTTTGCTGGTTTCTTTGATTTCGGCTACACGTGCTTTAGCTGTTTCAGCATCTTCTTTCTTCCCTTCTTTCATCAGTTGCCCGATAGATTTGGAGAGCGAGTTCACTTCTGCCAGGTTTTTATCTAATTGATTCTGCGTGCTACGTCTTTTGTCATTGAATGCAAGCACTTGTTCTATCGTTGCTTTTGCATCTTTAAAATGCTTCTTTTCCAGTCCGCGGATTACCTCTTCCGTATTCTCTGTAATTTGTTTAATGGTAAGCATATCTTTTCAGTCTTTTTGATATTTCTTGAATTAATGGACAAAGATAGATAAAAAAATGGTAAGGTGTATGAGTTATTCGTTACTTTTGCATCCGGATTAGAAAATGAAAAGTAAGAAAGATGAATTATCTTGAGATAGCGGGCGCTTTAATCGGTCTGCTTTATTTATGGTTTGAATATAGGGCGAGCATTTGGTTGTGGCCGGTCAGTGTCATTATGCCTGCCATTTATATAGTTGTTTATTATCAAGTGGGTCTGTATGCCGATTCTGTTATCAGTATCTATTATTTGTTGGCTGGAATTTATGGTTGGTGGATGTGGTTGCGCCATACGCCGGATAAAGGGGAGAAGCCTGTTTCCGGCACACCGTCTAAGCTGCTGTTGCCTATGTTTGTTGTGCTGCTTGTGGTGTTTGTGCTGATAGGGATTATTCTCGAAACTTGTACAGATAGTACGGTGCCCTGGTGGGATAGTTTTACAACAGCACTTAGTATTATTGCCATGTGGATGCTTGCACATAAATATGTGGAACAATGGTTGGCATGGCTGGTTGTTGATGCTGTTTCTTGTGGTATCTATATTTACAAAGATTTATATTTCACTTCTTTTTTGTATGGACTTTATGCGGTAATCGCTTGTTTCGGTTATTTGAAGTGGAAACAATTAATGAATTTATCTTATGAAAGAGTATAAATTACCGATAGGATGTGACGTGCCGGAAACAATTATTCTGGCTGATGGTGATTTCCCTTCCCATCCGTTGGCACTGGAGTGGTTGAGGCAGTGTCCTTATGTGGTTTGTTGTGACGGGGCAGCAAATACTTATATTCGTTCAGGTAGAATGCCGGAAGCCATTGTTGGCGATGGCGATTCTTTATTGCCGGATATTAAAGAGCGATATGCTTCGTTGATTCATAGTGAGGCAGAGCAGGAAACAAATGATTTAAGTAAGGCATTTCGCTTCTGCCTGTCACAGGAGAGGAAGCGTATTACTATCATGGGGGCTACAGGAAAAAGAGAAGATCATACAATAGGGAATGTCAGCTTGCTGGCGGATTATATGGAGCAGGCGGAGGTTAGTATGATGACTGATTATGGTATTTTTGTTCCCATAAGGGAGGACAGTATGTTTGAATCTTATATCGGTCAGCAGATTTCTGTTTTTAATATGAATAGTACGGCTTTATCTGCCGAAGGGTTGGCTTATCCTTTGTCTGTGTTTACCAATTGGTGGCAAGGGACTTTGAATGAGGCATTGGCCAGGCATTTTATAATCCGAACTGAAGGTAAGGTTTTAGTGTTCAGGGTATTCTAAAAGAAAAGACTCTTCAAGGAATGAAGAGTCTTTCAATTTTTTTATTTTGTAACTGATTATGCTTCTACAGCCGGAACAACAGAAACAGATCTTCTGTCATTGCGACCTACTTTGAAACATACTGTACCATCTACTAAAGCGAAAAGAGTATGGTCACGTCCCATACCGATGTTTTCACCCGGATGGAATTCTGTACCTCTCTGACGAACAATGATGTTACCTGCTTTACAAGCCTGTCCACCAAATATCTTAACGCCTAATCTCTTACTTGCTGATTCACGGCCGTTCTTAGAACTACCTACACCTTTTTTATGTGCCATTTCTTCTTAAATTTTAAATGATTAAGCAATAACTTGTTTAATAGTTAACTCTGTAAACTGCTGGCGGTGACCGTTCAGTTTTCTATAACCTTTTCTTCTCTTTTTGTGGAATACAAGTACTTTGTCGCCTTTTACCAGCGGAGATACTACTTCACAAACTACCTTGGCACCTTCTACAGTAGGAGCACCTACAGTTACTGTTCCATTGTTGTCTACCAACAATACTTTTTCAAATTCAACAGTTGCGCCGTTTTCTGCGTTCTGAATGTGGTGTACAAACAGTTTTTTGCCTTCTTCAGCTTTGAACTGCTGACCGTTAATTTCTACAATTACGTACATCTTTTTATAATATTAAACGGTTTTCTCCGTAAGGTGGAATGCATCACTGCCTTCACTTTTCTACCTCATCGGACTAAATCGGGCACAAAATTACTATATTTATTTATATCTGCAAAGAAAAAACATCTTCTTTTTTCTTGTACTCAATGTTTTTATTCATATTGCATTTTGTGGATGCGCGATTGTATAAATAAGGTTTGTGTGATTGTACTTTTATTTACCCCATTGTATAATATAGGCTATCAATACAATGATGCCTATAATGATAGAACAGACTAGCAACAGTCCCAAAAAGCAATACCAAAACATGATTATTGTACGGCAGAAGCTTTTCCACCAGGAAAGTCCGAACAGTTGGCGGTAATCCCAGACAAATAATATAAAGATTGCTTTGTAACTTAAATCAAAAATATCATTCAAATGTGCTGTTCCGGTAAATGGCAGGATCAGTAAAGAAATCCATAAGATTTGGCAAGCTATATAAACTTGTGCAAAAAAGTTTTCCGTCAGATTTAGTCTACGTCCGATAGAGGTCCGGCTGAAGCTTAACCGAGTGCTTATTGTAAAAAGAGGGAGCAGAGCAAGGATGCTGAAGGCTTTGTTGCCATGTATCCAACTTTTCATCAGGTTACCGACTGCAGAGAGAAAACTATTTTCTGTGAAATAATTGTTAGTCATTTCGTTAAAGACATTTTTCATTTCACTTCCGGCTTCGCTCAAATCATTCCAGATATCTTGATCTTCATAGGGATTATCTTGTTGGGCCATGTTTGCCAATATGTTTTTTCTTATTTCCGATATGGTTGAGTCTTGTTTGTTGGCTTCTCTTCCTAAAGTGGCCATCCGTAAGCTATCTTGTCTTGCCAAAGTCGTACCAATTTCTTTCATCAAACCTCTCCAGTCATCAATCTCGCCGTTTTTTGCTTTTATTTTTTGTTTAAGCTCCTTTTTTATTTGTTTGCTTATTTCTTTTTTTAGCTCATTGGGGTCTTGATTGCTGAATTTTGCATCGATTTGTGCTTGTATTGATTCTGATAAACTGTGAGTTTGGGCCCACTGTGCACTGTCTGCATAGGTAATACTTTGTCCTAGATAATATTTGGTACAACTGTCTGATGTCTGTTCCTGTTGGTACTTGATGTCGTCCATCAGGCTGGCGATAGTAGGCTCTTCTTCCATTTCCTTTTCCGATAGTTTTATCGCTGCCGGGTCAATGAGCTGTACGCCCATGATGTATAGAGCAGCCAGAACGAACAAGGTTTGAAATGGTTTATAGTAATGTACACGTTTTCCCTTCAGATAATCCCGTATCATGTATCCTGGTCGGTAGAGTAGTTCTATCAGGTTACGGCTGAAACCATGGTCTATGTTAAAGAACCCACTTAAAATATTTTGAAAGGCATTTCGTATGGTAAAACGTGGCGTGTGGCGGTTTTGTCCGCAATGGGGACAATAATTTCCTTGAAACGTGTTTCCGCAGTTCTTACAGACGCAACATGTCGGATTCTCTTTTATTTCATGTTTCCCTCTTATTTGTTTTTGATGGAGCAGTTTGTAGAAGGCTACTATTTTTGGGGGAAAGCAGGAAGAATAAAAGAACTTTTCCGGAAAATGTTTGTCTGGTTCGTAAGGGGTGAATTTATGAATTAATGGAAGTAACGAAAGATTGTCTAGTATTTGCCGATGTGGGTAGACCATCAGTTCTTCACGGGTTGTCATGCCATTGAGCACACCTACGAAGTCTACTTTGGCTGCTTGGGCGGTTTCTGCGTCCACTGTGCTGTCACCGATGTAGAGTGTTTCGCTTTTCCGGCGATGCAGCCGGCGTAGTGCTTTTTTTATACCTTGGGGATCTGGCTTGGCTTGCTTTACATCCTCTCCTCCGATAATAATGTCAAAAAAATCTTTCGGAAAATGTTGGTCTACCATTTCGCGGATACGAAAACGGAATTTAGTGGAAATGATACCTATTTGGGCACCTTGGCTTTTCAGTGTTTTCAGCACGGTAACCGTTTCAGGAAAAAAGAAAGTGTTGACAGTCATGTATGTATCTGCTTCCTTTACATATTCTTTTTTATATTCGGCTAATGTTTCGGGAGTAGTGATTCCGCTCAAAATACTGAATGAATCTTCCAGTGTTTTTCCAATGGTGCGTTTTATGGCTTCATCACTGATGCCCGTATGCCCATGGCGTTCCAGTACATTACGAAAGCAGATAACGATGCCGCGTGAAGAATCGGCTAGTGTGTAATCAAAATCAAAAAGGTATGTTGTGTATTTCATTCTTTCAAATTAAATTCATTTTAGTGTAATGAATATATTGTTCGCAAGGATTTTGTCAAGGACGGCCTCCACTTAACCAGTGTTTACGGTAATAATCTTCATTCAGGCTGCTGATTATGACTCCCCGGCTGGTACTGGCATGGATGAACTTATTATTTTTCAAATAAATACCTACATGACTGGCAATCCGTTTTTTTCTGCCGTTATGGAAGAATACCAAATCTCCTTCGCGCAAGTTTCTCTTACTTACTTTATGGCAATCTTGGGTACGTTGGTCATCCGAGTTACGTTTCAATTTTTTGTGGTATACCTTTTTATATAAATGTGAAGTCAGTCCGGAACAGTCCACTCCCCGTTTGCTGTTACCACCGCCACGGTAGGGGACTCCCAGCCATGCTGCTGATTCTACGTACAGTTGGTGATTGTCTTTCATGTCAATATCCATATTCAGACGGATGGAGGCACGCGCCAGTTCTTTGTAGTTATAACGTGGGGCAGAGGTACCGCATGAAACCAACAACATGGCCAGTGTACCTAATACCAGCAAATGGGATAGTAGTTTTTTCATTCTGTTACATTAAAATAGTCCTCTAATTCCTTTTCGGCGGAATTCCCTTTATTGTCAATATCTCGGATAATCTTTCCGTTTTCCAACAGAGCGATGCGTGGGCATATATCTACTGTGTGGTTCAGATTATGGCTGGATACCAGTATGGTGGCTCCGGTTTCTTCATTATAAGCTTTCAGTAAATGCTTGATAATGGACTGCGAACTAGGGTCCAGAAAGTTGAACGGTTCATCTAGAACCAGTACCTGCGGTTGGTGCAGCATAGCCGAAATGATACCTATTTTCTGTTTGTTGCCTGCCGAATAGTTACGAATCAGTTTTTTTTGTCCGATGACTTCGCCATTCATAAAACGTTCAAACCTAGCGACACGTTTATCTACTTCTTCTTTTGTTAACCCGTACATTTTTCCTACAAAGTAGAAATATTCTTCGGGGGTAAGATAATCTATCAGGAAACCTTCGTCAATGAAAGCTCCCGTTATATTTTTCCATTCCTCACTCCGGCTCACATCGATGTTTCCGATATGTACACTGCCTCCGTCGGCTTTCAGCAAGTCCAGCATCAGGCGGAACAGGGTCGTTTTTCCTGCTCCGTTATTGCCCACCAGTCCCAACATGTCACCGCTTTGAATGGAGTAATTTTCTATGTCTACAGCCACTTTCGGGCCAAAGTTCTTTTGTAATTGGTTTATTATGATATTCATACGCAATTCGTTTTAACGTGAGTCACGGAAGCCTTCCATATTCTCATAACGGCGCTTCATGAAACGGTTATAGATATTTTTTATCCAAATATTGTGGGTTGCAATCAGTAACAACCCTATAATCATCATGATGATGCAGGCTGTATCCTGTTCAAAGAAAGCCGTCAGAGCTTTGTTGATAATCAAGGGCAGGAAAAAAGCACATGAGATGATAATGGTCTGGAATAAGGAACTTCCCCGATTGCTTCGCATGACATTGGCGTTTAACGGGAGTGTCTTTTTATTGTACACAGCCAGTTGCAGCATCATGGCGAATACGAATCCTGCTGTAAACAGCATATAGGATAGAGCCATGAGGAAGGGTATCTTGCCCTTAGCTACAGGGATCATCATAATCAGGAAAGGGATGAACACGATGATGCAGTTCAGGTAATACTTGGCACGAAGCAAGTTATAGATAGATTCCTTACGGCTCATAAGACCATCCAGATAGTTGCCCTCAAAAGACATCACTTGCCCCAGGGTCATGATACTTAAAATGGCAAAATTGTATATGCAGATAAAATTTATCATTCCTGTTCCGTCATACACATCCGTGAAGGCAATCAGTGCCGAAAAAGCCAGCATGATGATAAATCCCATGCGGAATTGTGTCTTTACGGTTTTGTTACGGAAACACAGTTTTAGTTCCAGACGTAGATATTCACCTACGTCACCATAGCGGTCCAGGAATTTATATTCGGATACATGCTTCATCTTGGTGTCTTCCACTTTGGCTATTTCATTATAGATGAAGTGCAGCTGTAGCTTGCGATTTACTAGCAGAAGTAACAGAATGGCTGCTATGACACCTAGAAAGGCGAGTATGTTTCCTTCTATAAATCCTTCTCCCAAATTCATCATGAACGTGGAAACCGGGTTTCCTTCGGGAATAAATTCAGCTCCCGCTAATAATCCGTATACTCCGATCGGGAGAAGTATATAAAGCAGTTTCTCATTCAGTAAAGTTTTGCATATCAAATACCAATAACTGTTCATAACCATCAGAAGCCAAATGCCGCACAGATAGCATAGGATGCCCGTGAGTCCGTAGAAACGGATAATCGTAAGCAGAGCAAAAGGTATGATCAGGAAAAACCAGAAGAAATTGTAACTGCTGATTCCGGATTGTAGTAACAGGGTATCCACCAGCTTATTCTTTTTTACCGGCATAAGCAGATAGGGCTTGATCTCTTGTGACATGGCCGGTTGGAGCATGAAGCGTAACAGGAAATCAAGTATCAGAAGATAAATCAACCCTTGGTTCATAATATGGTAAGGTTCCATGCTGGGAAAGATATCTTCAAAAGCAAAGGACAGCATGACCCCGATAAAGATGAGGTATGCTGCCCAAAAAGCGACCATAAAGTAAATTAAAAACTTGGCGAAGCGGTTCCTGTCAAATGCAGGATTCCGCTTGGCCGCAAGTTTTTGATTCTGTCTTATAATAGATAGAAGCATAGGCTTGGATTATTTTGTTTCTTCCGAGGTCATGCTTACTTCTACACGGTTATTCTGCTCCAACAAGGCTTTGGTAAATTCTTGCAGATCTTTAGCGGTAATGCTGTTTACGGTATTTGTGTAGCCGGTGTTCATATCTGTCCCTTCCCAGAAATATTCACCCAGTATATTTACCCAATAACTGTTTTCTTTGGCATTTTCCTTGTATTTCTTCAGCATGAATTCTTTTACCTTGTTCAAATTTTCGGCAGACGGTCCTTGGTCGACAAACTGATTCAGTTCATTCAAAATGATATCCGTCATTTTGGCACGTTTGGCAGGATCGGTATCGAAATAGATTTGCAGAACCGCTTTCTCTTTTGGATATTTGGTCAGACTGCCGAATGCGCTTACTCCGTACGTACCGCCTTCTTTTTCACGCACACTTTCGGTATACATGATATTCAGTATCTGTGAAAGCATACTCATCATGATTTGGTTTTTCAGAGTATATGCACATTTACCATTGTTGATAACCAGTACAGAGGCTTTGGGCGTTTCCAGTTTTTTGCTGAAAATGTTCTTATAGTCGCCTTGGCGCATATCAATGTGATTGTCACGGAAGGTTTCCTTGCGGTTGACAGAAGGCAAAGCTCCCAGATAAGTTGCAATTAACGGCTCTACTTCTTCCGGTTTGATGTTTCCTACAAAGATGAAAGTAAAGTCGCTGGCGTCTTTGAAACGGTCTTTGTACATCTCCATAACTTTGGCATAGTCAATCTTGTCCACCATATCGGCTTTCATACGGATAGTACGCGGATGTCCCATATAGAGGGCTTTTTGCAACGTATCCTGTAAGGCAGTCATGGGGTTGGCCTCTTGATTTGCCAAAGATGCTTGCAGACGGTTCTTGAATGAGGTGAATGCATCATTGTCCATTCGTGGAGCCGTGAATGATAAATAGACTAATTGCATCAAGGTTTCAAAATCTTTGGGTGAGCAGCTTCCGCTCAGCCCCTCTGTATTGCCACCGACAGAAGCACTTACACTCGCTTTTTTACCTGCCAATACTTTCTCCAGATCAACATTGCTGAAGTTACCCAAACCGCCGATACTTGCCACATCATTCATGACATTGATATTGATAATTTCATCATTCGGGAACAAGGAACTGCCACCCGGACTGAAAGCTCTCATTCTGATTTCATCCGCTTTGAAATCGGTCGACTTTAAGATAACGCGTACTCCATTGGATAGAGTCAGGATAGTAGAACCGAACGGACCATTTTCCTGTTTTGTAATCTTTCCACCTTGGGGCTTTTCAGAAATCAAAGGTTCATCAGAAACTTTGTCTTCATAAGCAGTCAGTGTTTCAGCTTTTACTTTATTGACAGCAGCCAAAATTTCTTCCTTGGATGGAACTTTCAATCCTTCCTTTTCTGGGAAGAATACATTTACTACCAGATTGCTGTCGGTAACCAAGGCCGGGATCAGACTGTTTACCATTTCCACAGACAGGTTGGGGACGATCTGATTCATAATGGCATATTCATTTTCAATACCTGGAATCGGTTCGTTGTCAATGAAGTGGCGTACATATTCATCCACGTATGCACCGTTTTTCACTTTATTGCGTTCGTTGTATGCAGATTCCAGCATACGCAGATAATCCGCTTTGGCGCGGGCATATTCGGACGCGGTGAAACCAAATTTATGGACCCGTTCAATTTCGCGTACAATGGCGGTTATTGCACTGTCAATTCCATCTTCCTTGCTTGCTACTATTCCTGTAAAGGCATCTTTTGTTTTGGAAATCAGGAATTCTTGGTCGCTGACTTGAGCGAAGATGAAAGGAGGATTGGCTGTTTGGGTCAGTTCGTTCAGACGGGCGTTCAACATATTTTCTATCATGGATTTCATGTAGTTCACTACCAGATAATCCATGTTTCCCTTTTGTTCATTAGGAATAGCTTCATGTTTGTAGCATAAATAAGCTACTGGGTTTGCCTGTTCTTTATCTGTTTCTATTGCTACAATAGTTTCCTTATTGTCGGGAACTTGGAAGTATTCTCGTTCTGCCGGGTTGTCTGGCATTTTAATAGGAGAGAATATCTTCTTAATCTTTGCCTCAATCTTGTCTACATCTATATCGCCTACTACGACAATACCCTGTTGGTCCGGACGATACCATTTTTCATAATAATCGCGTAATGCCTGATAAGGGAAATTGTCTACTACTTCCATAATGCCGATGGGAAGCCTATAGGCATATTTACTTTCCGGATAAAGGGTAGGGAGGGCTTTTTCGTACATACGCATCATAGCGTTTGTGCTGGTACGCCATTCCTCATGAATCACACCGCGTTCGCTGTCTATTTCCTTAGGATCCAGTGTCAGGTCGTCGGCCCAGTCATGCAAAATCAGCAAACAAGAATCTACAACGCCGTCACGTATCACGGGAACATTGGAAATATTGTATACGGTTTCATCTATGCTGGTATAAGCATTCAGGTTTTCACCGAATTTCACCCCTATGCTTTCCAGATATTGGATGAGGGTTTTGTCGGGAAAGTTTTTAGTCCCGTTAAAGCACATGTGTTCTAAGAAGTGTGCCAAGCCTCGCTGGTTGTCTTCTTCCAAAATGGAACCTACTTTTTGAGCGATGTAGAAATCGGCTCTTTTTTCCGGGAGTTCGTTGTGACGGATGTAATAAGTCAATCCGTTGTCCAATTTACCGATGCGAACGTTAGGGTCCGTCGGGATGGGAGGCATTTGCTGTTGTGCAAAGCCCACCGACACGCTGCCTAGAATAATCCAGGCAGCTGCCATCTTCCTTAGAAAATGTGTCATAGTGTTTGTTGTGGGGTTAGTTTGTTTTTATTATAATAAGTCGTTGGCAGATAGGTATCTTTCTGCTTCTATGGCAGCCTTGCAGCCACTTCCGGCAGCAGTGATAGCCTGACGATAATGCGGGTCGGCCACATCACCGGCAGCGAACACACCGGGAACCTTCGTACGCGGAGTACCTGCTTCTGTTATAATGTAGCCTACTTCGTCTGTGTCCAAATAATCCTTGAAAATGTCTGAATTGGGTTTATGGCCGATAGCCAGAAAGAATCCGTCAATAGGCAAGTCATAACGTTCTTCGTTGCATTCACCCTGACGCTTTACCAAATGAACACCTTCTACGCCATTCTCTCCGTATAAGCCGACAGCGTTGTGTTCGAACAGTACCTTGATGTTAGGATGGTTCATAACACGTGCCTGCATAATCTTGGATGCGCGTAAGAACGGTTTGCGTACAATCAGGTAAACCTGTTTGGCCAGTCCTGCCAGATAGACAGCCTCCTCGCAAGCAGTGTCACCGCCACCTACTACAGCTACGGTTTTCTTGCGATAGAAGAAACCGTCGCAGGTGGCGCAGGCGCTTACACCCATTCCGGCATATTTCTGTTCGTCTTCCAGACCTAGATATTTGGCGGTGGCACCTGTGGATATAATTACAGTTTCTGCCTCAATCACTTTTTCGTCATCAATGGTGATACGGTAAGGACGTTTGCTCAGGTCGGCGGAGGTTGCAATGCCATTGCGGATATCCGCGCCGAAGCGTTCTGCTTGTTTGCGCAAGTCCTCCATCAGTTGGGTACCGCTGATACCTTCGGGATATCCGGGGAAATTTTCCACCTCGGTAGTGATGGTCAACTGGCCTCCGGGCTGTAGACCTTCATATAAGACCGGGGCGATGTTGGCACGTCCTGTATAAATGGCGGCGGTGTAGCCGGCAGGACCTGAGCCGATGATAAGGCATTTAACTTTTTCTGTACTCATAATACTTATTTCTTTACTTAATTTAATTTGATGAATATTATATTATCTCTCTATCTTGAACTCTGCTTGTTATCGTAAGTCTATCACTTCGGCATTTGGGAATTTCTTTTTATCAAACTTGAATGTCGCATTGTCCAGCGGCTGGTTGGTTTGGTAAGAAGTGACGATAATCTCATTTGCCGATTTATTACTTTGTTCTACCTTTATATATAAAGGCTGATATGTTTGGGAAACGAACAAGGTGATGGATGTGATATCCTGTTTATTCTCCGGAGTCAGTATCACTTCAAACCCCTGTTTGCCGTTACGGCTTTTGATCCCTGTATACTTATAATTATATCCGCTTTTGTAAATGGATAACAGTGCATAAGGATTGATGGTTTGCAACTCTTCCGGGGTAGGATTGCTCACATTCACTTCTTCGCTGCTTTCCAGATAACTCCATTGCGTTGTTCCGTCAAACCAGCTTTGTATTCCGCCACTGTTCAGATAGAACCGGTTGCCTTTTAGCAATAAGGTTCCATTGCTTGTCCCTCCAAAGGTGGCACGGATGCCTCCGGCCTGTTGCAGGGCATTGGCGGTTTTGTCCAATATCTCCCGTGCCTGTTTGTCCTTTTGTGCGGATAGGCTGACTGAAAGGAAAAGGATTAATACCAGTAAATATGTTCTTTTCATTTTTATCATAACATTATTAAACAACTTATTGTTGCAGATTGTTCAATTTCATTTCCAGGTCTGTTTCATCCATGCAGAGTACGTCACGCGCCTTGCTTCCTTGAGTGGGGCCAACAATTCCAGCTTTTTCCAGTTGGTCCATGATACGTCCCGCACGGTTATAGCCGATAGAGAACTTGCGTTGGATTAATGAGGTAGAGCCTTGCTGGTGAATCACGACCAGTCTGGCTGCGTCTTCAAACATAGGGTCTAACCGGTTCATGTCTACTTCGCCAACGCTGCTTTCACTCTCTTCGCCTACATATTCGGGCAACATGAATGCGGTGGTGTATCCTTGTTGTTTACTGATGTAATTGGCTATTTTTTCCACTTCAGGAGTATCCACGAATGCACATTGCACACGTACCGGATCATTACCTTGCAAGTAAAGCATATCTCCCTTACCAATCAGCTGTTGTGCTCCCGAACGGTCCAGAATAGTACGTGAGTCCATCATGGCAGCTACACGGAAGGCAACACGTGCCGGGAAGTTAGCTTTGATAGTACCGGTAATAATGTTCGTTGTCGGACGCTGGGTCGCGATAATGGCATGTATGCCTACTGCACGTGCCAACTGGGCGATACGGCAGATTGGTAATTCCACTTCCTTACCCGCAGTCATAATCAGGTCACCGAACTCATCAATGATAATCACTATGTAAGGCATGAAGCGGTGTCCTTTTTCCGGATTCAACTGCCGGTTGATGAATTTCGCGTTATATTCCTTAATATTACGGCAACCGGCTTTACGCAGCAAGTCGTATCGGCTGTCCATCTCTATACATAGTGAGTTCAAGGTTTGTACCACTTTGGTAACATCGGTGATAATCGCGTCTTCTCCATCCGGCAGCTTGGCCAGAAAATGCTTCTCAATCGGAGCATAGATAGCGAACTCCACCTTCTTGGGGTCTACAATTACAAACTTAAGTTCTGCCGGATGCTTCTTATATAATAAAGAGGTCACGATGGCATTCAATCCTACGGACTTACCCTGTCCGGTAGCGCCGGCTACCAACATGTGGGGGGCTTTTGCCAAGTCCACCATAAAGACTTCGTTCGTAATGGTCTTGCCTAATGCCACAGGCAGCTCATAGGTGGTTTCTTGGAACTTTTTGCTGTTCAGGATGGATTTCATCGGTACAATGCGCGGATTGGCATTCGGAACCTCAATACCGATAGTGCCTTTGCCCGGTATCGGAGCAATGATGCGGATACCCAGTGCCGACAAACTTAATGCGATATCATCCTCCAAGTTCCTGATTTTAGAGATACGTACCCCCTCTGCCGGAGTAATTTCGTATAATGTGATGGTAGGACCTACACTTGCCTTGATGGAACTGATTTCAATACCGAAGCTACGTAAAACCTTGATGATGCGGTCTTTGTTGGCGTTTTGCTCTTCCATGTCAATATTAGGACCATCATCTTCATATTCATTTAGCAAATCCAGACTAGGGAATTTGTAGTTTTCCAAATCCAGACGAGGGTTGTATGGTGGAAGTACGGGACCTTTGTACGCCTCGTCTTCTTCATTTGTTTCTTCACTGATTGAAAAATCAGGTTCATCTGTATTTTCAACTTCCTCTTCTTCGTTTGTGTAGGCAGGTTCTTCTATCACTGCCGGTTCGGTAACCTGCTTGCTCTCAAAAGGGAAGGGCACTTGTTCTTCCACTTCCTCTTCTTTCTTTGTCGGTTGTTCTAATTCGAAATCTACGATAGCAGGACCGGGATTAGAGAATTCTTTCCTGGATTCTTCCTTCCGGGGAGCTTCTTTAATCGGATTTTCTTCAGTTGCAGAAATTGTTTGATCCTCTTTTTTCTTTCGTCTGAAGCTGGGACGCAGTGCTTTACGGATAACCAGTATGGTTTCGTTACTTAAATAGATAAAGAACAATAGTGCCGCTATGAACAGCAATAATCCCAAACCTGGAATCCCAATTTGTGAAATCAGCCAATTGCTTACATTATGTCCGTGCAATCCCCCCGGATAGATAAAACTATCCCCAAAGGTGCCGTCAAAAATAAATCCCAATGTGATAGAGAACCAGATGAGCAGGATAGAACAGGACATAAACCATTTCCAGATACGGAACTGGTAAGCTTTCATTAATTTCATACCCACTACGGCCAGGAATAAAATGATAAAATAAGCAGCTAAGCCGAAACATTCGTTTATAAGGAATTCGGCAAGTTGTGCACCGCGTGCTCCGGCGTAATTTTTTACATGATTGGCGGTTTGCATCAGTTCACCCGGCTGCTGATTATCCAAAATACTTTGGTCGGCGGCCCCCGTAAAGAAGAAAGAGGTAAATGCCAGTAACAGATAAACTGCAAAAATTACACTGATCAATCCGATTACAAAATGTGTGGTTTCGTTCTTTAAAAAAGCGGAGAATCGTTTGGTAGATACCTTTTTAGGCTCTGTCTCCTTATCTGATTTTTTCTTTGCCATAGGTCTTCGTTCTATTTATTATTTCGCAAATGTACATGAAAAACATTAATTATTGCCTTATTTAATCTCTTTTTTCTTAACTTTGCGATTCAATTTTAATGTTTATGGAAAAGTACAGTCAGGTGATATTTGACAAAAATACAGTAGAGTTTGTAACGGTAGCCGCCGAATTTTGTGGCTTTCTGGAACGTGCCCGTGATATGAAACGCTATGACTTTGTAGATACCGCCTTAAAAATACTTCCGTTGCTTTATTTGAAAGCGACTTTGTTGCCTCCGTGTGAGCCGATAGGAGAGGACGAACCCGAAACCTTCGTTACTGAAGAAGATTATGAACTGATACGTAGGGCTATAGCCGGTGTGTTAGGAGCCAAGGATGATTATCTGGAAGTGTTCTTGCCGGATATGGTGTACAGTGACACGCCCATCAAAAAATGTATTTCAGAGGATTTGGCAGATATCTATCAGGATTTGAAGGACTTTATCAGTGTGTTCCAACTGGGACTGAATGAGACGATGAACGATTCTTTAGTGGTCTGCAAGGAACATTTCAGAGAGTTTTGGGGACAACGGCTGGTAAACACTATGCGTGCTTTGCATGATGTGAAGTACAGCCCTGCCGATGATGGCGAGGAGGAAGAAATGGAAGATGAGAATTCATTATTATGAAACAAATAAGGAAAACGATTACTAAAGCCGAGATAGCAGCAATGCCCAAGGTGCTTTTTCCGGGACGCATCTTCGTGATTTATACCGAGAGTGAGGCCGAAAAAGCGGTAGCCTATTTGAAAGATCAACGCATAGTGGGAGTGGATACGGAAACACGCCCTTCTTTTAAACGCGGTACTACCCATAAGGTAGCTTTGTTGCAAATATCTACGCAAGATACCTGTTTCTTGTTTCGCCTGAACCGGATAGGTATGCCCGATTCTCTGCAAGAGTTTTTGATGAGCGATACCTTGAAGATAGGTTTGTCTCTGAAAGACGATTTTAACTCGTTGCGGAAACGTGAGGATGTGCATCCCGACCGGGGAAACTGGATAGAGTTACAGGACTATGTAGGACGATTCGGCATAGCTGACCGGAGTCTGCAAAAAATCTTCGCCAATTTGTTTGGCCAGAAGATTTCAAAAAGCCAGCGTCTTTCCAATTGGGAGGCGGAGGTGCTCAGCGAGGGACAGAAACTATATGCAGCCACGGATGCGTGGGCTTGTGTGGAAATTTACAATTGCCTGACGGAATTGGAACGTACGGGCGGTTATGAGATAACAGAGGAAGAACCAATAGAAACAACAGTAAATACAAATGGCTTATAAGAAAGTATACCTGAAACCGGGTAAGGAAGAGTCGTTAAAGCGTTTTCATCCGTGGGTATTCTCCGGAGCTATCCAGCGCATTGAGGGAGAACCCGAAGAAGGCGAGATAGTGGATGTGTACACTTCGAAGAAAGAGTTTATAGCTTGCGGGCATTTCCAGATAGGAAGTATTGCCGTGCGCGTGCTCTCTTTCAAGGAAGGTGAGATTGATCATGAATTTTGGAAGCATAAACTGGAAGTGGCATACGATTTGCGCCGCAGTTTGGGTTTGGCCGGTAATCCTGCAAACAATACTTACCGTCTGGTTCATGGCGAAGGAGACAACTTGCCGGGCTTGATTATTGATGTATATGATCATACAGCCGTGATGCAGGCACATTCGGCCGGAATGCATGTTTACCGTATGGAGATAGCCGATGCCTTGTCCGAGGTGATGGGGGATGTAGTCCGGAACATTTATTATAAATCAGAAACCACATTGCCTTTCAAGGCGGATTTGGAACCGGAGAATGGTTTCATCAAGGGGGGAAGCTCCGAAAACATAGCGATGGAATACGGCTTGAAATTCCATGTGGATTGGCTGAAAGGTCAGAAAACAGGCTTTTTTGTGGATCAGCGTGAGAACCGCCATTTGTTGGAGCGTTATGCCAAAGGGCGTAATGTATTGAATATGTTCTGCTATACAGGAGGCTTCTCTTTCTATGCCATGCGTGGAGGCGCGAATCTGGTACATTCGGTAGACAGTTCGGCAAAAGCTATTGATCTTACCAATATGAACGTGGAATTAAATTTTCCGGGTGATACCCGTCATAAGGCGTATGCTGAGGATGCTTTTAAATACCTGGATCGTATGGGGGATCAATATGATTTGATAATTCTTGACCCTCCTGCATTTGCCAAACACAAGGATGCTCTCCGCAATGCATTGCGCGGCTATACGAAATTGAACGCTAAAGCATTTGAGAAAATCAAACCGGGAGGCATTCTGTTTACTTTCTCTTGTTCGCAGGTGGTGGATAAGGTGAATTTCCGTAATGCGGTATTTACAGCTGCCGCACAAAGCGGACGTAGTGTGCGTATTCTGCATCAATTGACCCAGCCGGGAGATCATCCCGTAAATATTTACCATCCTGAAGGAGAGTATTTGAAAGGGCTGGTGCTGTATGTGGAATAATTTGATTCGTTTGTATAATCATATGTAGTACAAAGGCGTTTTTACAGAATTTGAAACTGTAAAAGCGCCTTTAAAATTTAAATGATGTTAATTGAAAGCAAATAATTGTAGTGTTGTTATGTTTGATAACATAAAACTATTTATCTTTGCACTGTGTTTTTCATGGTATTAGATTTAAGGTTAATGAAGATTGGGTGTCTGGGATAGATACCCTTCTTTTTTTATATATGATATAGGCCGTTTTTTTAGGCTTCTTCTTCCTGAAAAAGAGATTTGCTCTGTTTTTTCTTTCACTTCTTACATTTTCTCTTTTGGGGTGACAGCCCTCTGTTGGTTCTTCTTCAATGCTGGCGGCATAGTTCGTTCTGCCTGGGTTTAAAGCTTTATATACGCTCTCCTAAGTCTTTTCGGGCTGATGATTAAGGGGATTTGTATGCTTATGTAGTACAGACTCCGGCAGTGGACTGTACAGTCGTCTATAGTAGACTGTATAGTCTATTCCAATCGTCTGTACAGTCCACTGCCGGAGTCTGTATTAGGTGGCTGGAAGAAAAAGCTTAATGTAACAGAAGAAAATGCTTAGATGACGGGTTATAACATCTTGGTAATTATAGTGTTGGTATAAACATGAAAGTAGTATAAATGGGTTGCCTCAATCATGAAGCTCACGGTGGCGCGTTATATAGAAACAGGAGGTGCTGAAGTAATTTCTGATATATTTTAACTGTGCCAGTACAGGATATAATTTTCGTGGCCGCAGATGGAACTTTTGTTGGTAGTGTGGGTTGATGAACCATAATTGTCTGTCGGTTATTTCGTATCCATACTTTTCAGCAAGTTGTTCAAAGGTGTCTATGGTCATGCGGCAGCGTTTGATGTCTGATAATTCTTCAATACATGATGGTGTTTCATGGAAACATCTGAGCAGAAACCGATAGAGTATACCGGGACATAAATGAATGAAAGGGAGAGAGGAGACGAACCGGTTGTGGCAAATTTGCTGATGTCCGCCAAATGGCATTTGCCAAGACGGGAATCCCCAGAATATGATGCCTCTCTTAGCTAGAAGAGGAGAGAGGCAACGGAAGAATTCTTCTTTGTTACTGATGTGTTCAATAACATCGTGTATCAGGATGAGTTGGTAACGGGAAGCTGAGGAAAAGTTGAAGAAATCCGTTGTGGTGAATTCTCCTTTGTAGCCGGAGGCGGTGAAGAAGGTTTCTGCCTGGTGTATGCGACTGGCTGCACGGTCTATTCCTGTTACCTTGCAGCCTAGTTCGGCAAAGGGAAGCAGGTTGCCTCCTTCTCCGCAACCTATTTCCAGTATGTGGGTGGAAGGGCTGAGGGAGATAAATTGTTTCACATAGTCTATATAGAAACTACGGGACGTATTCGCCAGCTCGTTAAAATAACATTGTCTGTCTTTATGTCTTTTTTGCATGGTTGTTTTTTTATCTTATAGATACAAGGATGGACAAAAGACTGCATGAAGTTTCCTTAATAATTCCAGCGCACCCCCAATTGCAGGTTGAAATGGAGCGGGTGTTTGTCACGTATGGTGTTTTTAAAGCTGCCGTCCTTGAAATAAAAAGCTGCTCCGGGCTCTATGAAAGCACCTAGGGTGGGATTTATATTATATTGTATTCCCAATGCGGCGTGTATGGAGAATTGGAACGGTTTTATTTTCAGATTCTCTGTACTGGAATAGATTTTCTCTTTCTGAACGATGAAATCTTGTTCCAGTTTACCCGAAACGGATTTGTCTATTGTGCCTCCTCCTGTGGCATAAAAGGAAAAGGTGCGGGTGGTATAAAGCCGGCGGTCTAATTTCACGGACAAGCCTATGTAGTGGAGCTTTTGTCGTTTAACCCACTTGGAATCTTCTCCTATGGAACTTTCGGACGACAGATAGGTGTATTGCAGTCCCGCGCTGACCCCCCAGTGCCTGCTTATAGATTTACGGAGCGAAAGCTCAATGCTGACGGGGAGATTATAATGGGTATATTCTGTCATGGGCCGTCCCGTGTTGTCATTTGCTATTTGTAGTAGAGCTTCGTAAGCTTGTGCATCGGGAAAGTCCGATGGATATTCCTGCAAATAGTCTTTGAAGTCACTCCAATACATAATTTCATCCTTATGAGAACTCCCTATGTCTCCCCGGGAAAAAGTTTTGTTTATGAAGCCGGTACTTGCTCCGTTATTGCCGGCAGATATGGCAAGTGCCAAAGTATATCCGGAACGCTTATACGGTAATGCAAAGTGCTTGTGTCCGGAAGGGCGCTTGTGTACAGATTCTGTATCCCGGATTGTATCTTGTACCGGGGGCATACATTCTGTTTCTATATTATTTGCCGTATCGGTGTGGATACTTGTTTGGATTGGCGGTCTTGTCAAGGAAGCTGTCTTTGATTTGGTCCTGTCCTGTAACAGTTTGTTTTCAGGCATAATGGAAAGGCTGCCTGTAATGCTTCTTGGCTGGTATGCCGGTAAGGATACAACAGGTGAGGATGCTTTATGTTTTTCTGTCTGTAAAAAATAAAAAGTAGTGGCAAAAGGTATGAATATCAAGAAGAAAACGGCTGCTATACGCATCGTTTTCATCCTTCTTCTCTTATGTAGATAGGGAGTGAAAAATTCCGTTTGAAAATGATTCCAATCATTTCCTGGGAGTGGCTTTTCGTATTCGTTAACCCGTTGTTTCAAGTGGTCTATCCACGGTTCTTCTTCCTGTTTCATAATGATTGTCGAGTTAAGTATTCTTTAATTTTCTGAGCAAGTATACATTTGGCGCGGTACAGTTGTGAGGAGGATGAATGTTCGTTAATGCCTAATGTCTTCGCAATCTCCTTATGAGGCATTTCCTCGAATACGGCCAAGTTCAGTATGGTGCGATAGCCTGTCGGTAATTCAGCTATGAATTTCATCAGGGTTTCAATAGGAATTGAAATCATATCTTCTTCGTCCACAGGTTGCATGTTTTCTTCCAGGTCATCTACAGAAAGGAAAGAGCTGTTTTTCTGTTTGCGGAGATGGTGCAAGGAGGTGGTTACCATGATACGGGTGATCCAGGATCTGAATCCATGCAGGTCGGTGGCATGTAGCTGGCCGATGGCGGAAAATACTTTGACGAATCCATCGTGCATGACGTCCAGTGCCGAATCTTCGCCTACATAGCGATAGCACACTCCATACATTTGGCGGGAGAAGAGCCTGTATATGGTTTCCAAAGCTTCCCGCTTTCCGGCTTTACATCCCTCTATTAGTTCTGTGTCATTCATTCTTCTTTTGTCATGTTATTATATGAAGATACAGGAGAGGGTAAAAGACTGCATGGAAACAGAAGTTTTTCTGAAAATAAATGTAAAAAGAAGATAATTGTCTGCATTTGTTAGGTTAAAACAAAACAGATGAAAAATATGAGAATACAACTTTATGCAACACTGGCTTGCTTTCTTTTAACTTTGGTCACAACTTACGGGCAGGGCTGAAAACCTTATGTGGAAGCAGGGATGAATGATTGTATGGCGAACGTTTCATTGTTTATAATCCGTACTGCATATGGTTCGGAAGCGGAAAAGATAAATCTGCTTGCAGGATTGTTGCAGAAGGCAGGATTACAAGGCGAGATTAAGGTTGCCTGTGGAGTGGAAGCACTAGGTCGTTTGTTTGGGCTTAAGCGTTATCAGTCAGTTGTTTATGGATTTTCTATCATAGCGGGGCAGACAGGAATATCAGCCTGTCAATACGCTGGATGGTAAAAAGATGGTTTTGAAAGAGAGGAAGCGACAGGGTAAAAATTGGTTGAAATGGTTGAAAAGTTGGTCATCCTTTGAAAAAGGGAAGGCCGGCTTTTCTTATTTTCCATCGGAGGATTTACATTTGTGGTATTTAAAACCTATAAAATGAATGATATGAAAGGAAAACAGGGTCTGGTTTGTATGGGCTTGTTGCTGGTGCTCTCTTCTTGTTCTTGTCACACCGGTAAGCAAATCACAGCTTCTGGATTACAGCGGAAGGATTTTCAAACAGAAGTGAATGGGCAGCATACCGATTTATTTACATTGAGCAACAAGCAGGGAATGGAGGTCTGTATCACAAACTATGGGGCACGGGTGGTTTCTATCCTTGTCCCCGACAGAAATGGAAAACGGGAGGATGTGGTGTGCGGATTTTCCACGATTACTGAATATATGGAGCAACGGCAGAATTTTGGTTCTACGGTGGGGCGTTATATAGGACGTATTCTGAATGCGCGTTTCACGCTGGATGGAGTAGAGTATAAGCTGGTCCCTAACAATGGGAAGTCCGGGCATATATCACATGGAGGGAATCCCGGTTTTGCCGATAGAATATGGAAAGTGGAGCAGGCAGATACACATAGGGTCCGTCTGTCTTATCTCTCTCCTGATGGAGAAAATGGTTTCCCCGGAAACCTGAAAGTGACGTTGGTCTATAGTCTTGGTGAGGATGATAATGCGTTGGATTTGACATACGAGGCAACTACGGATGCACCCACGGTACTTAATCTTTCCCATCATTCTTTTTTTAATATTTCGGGAAATTTTACGAAAAGCGTGGAGGACCAGCAACTTTGGGTAGACGCAGATCGTTTTACTCCATACGATGATAAGAAATGTGTTACAGGAGAATATCTTCCGGTGGCCGGTACTCCCCTTGATTTTCGTATGCCGCATACTATCGGAGAATGTATAGATGCGGATCATCCCCAATTGAAGGTGGTAAACGGATATGATCATACTTGGGAATTGAATACGAAAGGAGATGATACAAGGCCGGCTGCCTGGGTGTATGATCCAGCAAGCGGGCGTAAGATGGAGATCTTCACCACCGAGCCGGGAATGCAAATTTATACCGGTAATGGACTGAAAGGAAAAATGACAGGTAAAGGGGGGATAGCTTATCCTTTCCGTTCGGCGGTATGTTTCGAAACGATGCATTTTCAAGATAGCCCCAACCAGCCCGGATTTCCTAGTACTGTACTCCGTCCGGGAGAGGTCTTTCGTAGTCATACGGTTTATAAGTTTGAATAATTGGTGCATCCGTCAACTGGCTGATGTGCCAATTAGCGGTGCTATATATGCCCATACGGTTATTGGTATATTGGTAAATTGACATGTCAGCAAATTTTTTTTTCATTTTGATGTAACGTTTCCCTACCTCTATGTGTCATACTGGTGAACATGGAACAAAATAGATTTGAAATAGAGGCAAAACGAATGCGGCCGGCTTTGTTAAGAATGGCTATCCGTTATTTGGAAAACTCCGACGAGGCAGAAGATGCAGTGCAAGATGCACTGTTGAAACTTTGGTTTCTTCGTGACCGTCTGGACCAATACCGCAGCGTGGATGCATTGGCTATTGTTATAACCAAGCATTTGTGCATCAACCGTCTGCGAGGCACTCGGATAGAGAAAGTCGATTTGGAGCAGGGCATCAGCATTGGTGGAGGTGAAAATCCTGAAATGAAACTGGTAGAGGAAGAGAATATGCAGGAGATACTGGAAGTAATAGGTACTTTGCCTGACTTGCAACAGTCTATTCTCCGCATGAAGCACCTGGAAGGTTTCGAAGTAGAGGAGATAGCCCGTCTCACAGGAAGTACGCCGGTGGCGGTACGAACCAATTTGTCGAGAGCTAGAAAAAGAGTAAAAGAACAATTTATGATACACAGTAAGGTATGGAATTAGATAAGAGGAATATAGAAGAATACATTAACCGTTTCCTGGAAGGGGAGACCACGAATGCCGAGGAGCAGGCTATTTATCGCTTCTTCCATACAGGGGATGTACCTTCTCATCTGATGGGATATGCTCCGATGTTTGCCTGGTATGAGGGAGGTATGCAGGGAGAACCGGGTATGTCGCAGCCAGACGGTCAGGAGGAGGTTGCCGGAGGGAAGAGATCGGAAAAGATACCGGTGGTTGGAAAAGAAGGCTTTTATCAGCGTATTCCGGTAGCTGTCTGGAGTGCCGGTATAGCGGCAATGATGGTCATTGCGCTGGGGTTAGGCTTGATTTTCTATTCGGAGAACCAAGCAGGCGGAAGTGGTGAATGGTCGTGCTACGAAGGTAGTTATGTGGAAGTGGGAGGCAAGCGAATTTCGGATGTGAAACAGATTATGCCTTGTATTATTGAAACACTGGAAGAGGCGGAACGGGTGGAGAAACTGGCTCAGGAGCGTGTGGAGGAAATTTGTCGTTCCGAGAAAGAGATAGAAGAAAAGGAATTATTGGTAAGCGAATAAAAAACATAAAAAAAATAAGATATGAAAACAAGATTTATTTTAGGAAGTGCATTGGCGGCTGTTTTGCTGATGTGGGGTGGAACAGGTAAGGTTATGGCCCAGAAGAATATTGATAAAATGGCGGCGGAACTGGAAAAACGGGATGATGTGGCTATCAATTCTGTAACGAAACGTGACCCTAAAACCCGCAAAGTGGTGAAGGTGGTGAAAAGTTTCTCGTTAAAGGATGAGAATATAGGTGCAAGGTTGATTGAGGCTTTCGAGAAGGATGAGGAATATGCCGAAACTGCCATCAAGGATATGCCGAAGGGAAGAGGCAAGGCGCAGAAAGCGAATTTTACGTTCATTTATAAGACGGATAATGAGAAACGTACTTACACCCTTAATGTCAAAGAAAGCGGAAGTGTAAGCATGACCGTCATTATCAGTCCGATGAAGGATGGGCAAGAAGTGGGTTCTGTTGTCCTTGACCCGGAATATTGGGATTCGTTCAATGAGCAGATGGCCGAATTAGGGAATAATCTAAGGGATTCCGGTATAGAGGTGCGCCAAATGAGTCGGGAAGAGATGGAGAAGATGCAGGAAACTATCCGCCAGTCATTGAAAGGACTGGATGCTTATGCCATAGCTGAATAGATGATGGCATTATTTTTCACGAACACAAGATAATAAAACACTCTCTTTTGGTTAGATTACAAAAACTTTTTAATTGTCTTGCCTTTCCGGAAGTTGTGAAACTGCCGGAAAGGCTTTGTTTTTTAAGATGAATCTCCATGAAAAATCGAATTGTTTTATATCTTTGCAAGTAATATAAAAAACACACATTAAAGAAGAAAGATGAAAAACGAAATTACCGGAATGAGACTCAGACTGATAGTCATGAACTTCTTGCAGTTTGCCGTATGGGGGGCTTATCTTACTTCCATGGGGACGTATTTGTTTAATATTGGCTTGGGGGCCAAGATAGGTCTGTTTTACGCCATGCAGGGGATTGTTTCCTTGTTTATGCCTGCCATAATGGGAATTATTGCCGACAGGTGGGTGCCTGCTCAAAAATTATATGGTTTCTGTCATTTTATGGCTGCCGTGTTTATGGTGGCTGCCGGGTGGTATGGCTATGTGGATGGTGAAGCGGTTAATTTCGGTACTTTGTTTACATTTTATTCTCTTAGTGTAGCTTTTTATATGCCAACATTGGCTTTGACAAATTCGGTAGCCTATACCGCACTGGATAAAGTAAAACTGGACCCTGTCATCGCTTTTCCTCCCATCCGTATTTTCGGAACGATTGGTTTCATCTGCTCCATGTTGCTGACGGATATCTTGGGATTCCAAAATAATTATATGCAGTTTTTTTCTTGTGCTTGCTTTGGAGTGATACTGGCGGTTTATGCGCTTACTTTGCCTGAGTGTCCTGTAAGTCGTGGTGGAGAACAGAAATCGTTGGTAGATGCTATGGGATTACGGGCGTTTACACTGTTCAAACAGAAAAAGATGGCTATTTTCTTTATATTTTCTATGTTGTTGGGGGTTTCTTTACAGATAACCAACGGTTTTGCCAATCCGTTTCTCAGCAGTTTCAAGGGAGTTCCGGAGTATGCCGATACGTTTGGAGTGAATCATGCCAATGCATTGATATCTTTGTCGCAGGTGTCGGAAACATTGTGTATCTTATTAATACCGTTTGTGTTGAAGCATTTCGGAATCAAGCGTGTTATGCTGATAGCCATGTTGGCATGGGTACTTCGTTTCGGATTGTTCGGACTGGGGAATCCTGGGCCGGGTGTCTGGATGTTTGTACTGTCCATGATTGTGTATGGGGTGGCTTTCGACTTCTTCAACATTTCTGGTTCGTTGTTTGTTAACAATGAAACTGATTTATCCATCCGTTCCAGTGCTCAGGGATTGTTCGTGATTATGACAAATGGTATTGGCGCTACGGTGGGAACGTTGGGAGCTCAGGCAGTGGTAAATCGTTTTGTTGATATGAACAGCAGTGCTCCGCAGATGGAGGGATGGAGCATGACATGGTTTGTCTTTGCGGGATATGCCTTGGCGGTTGCGGTATTGTTTGCTGTCATATTCAAGTATAAGCATCGTCCCGGGCAAGTTTGATAAATTATTTTTTGACCGTTTCCGATGTAGACGGGAATGGTGGAAGGAAAGTTAAATTATGGATGAAATAGAATTGAAGGTACATGATATGTCCTCTACATTGCAGCCGGCGGATGCATATGCGTTGGTGTTGGAAGAAGTGAACGGCAACCGTAAGCTGCCTATTATTATCGGTTCGTTGGAGGCGCAGGCTATTAAGGTGGTAATGATGGGCTATAAGATGCCCAGACCATTGACGCACGATCTTTTTCTGACGGTGACCAAAGAGTTGGGGACTGCTTTAAAGAAAGTATTGATATATAAGGTAAAGGATGGAGTCTATTATTCCTATCTGTTTTTGGAAAAGGAAGGTGAGGTATTTAAAATAGACTCACGTACTTCCGATGCGATTGCGTTGGCTATGCGTTGCGGGTGTCCTGTCTATACTACTGATGAGATTATGGAAAGTGAGCAATTGCATGAAGTTGGGAGTACGGCATTTTCTGTCAATGTAAATACAGTTGATGTGGTGATGCTGAAAGAAGCATTGTCAAAGGCTATAGAAGAAGAGAATTATGAGCAGGCATCCCGTTTGCGTGATGAGATAAAACGACGGGAACAAGAGGAGGAGAATACAATAGCTTGATATATAAATTGAAAAAACAAGAAGAACTATGCATGTTTTTTATACCCCTGATATAGCGAGTAACCTTGAGCTTCCGGAAGAGGAAGCAGGACATTGTTTACGGGTTTTGCGCCTTTCCATAGGCGATGAGATTATGTTGACCGATGGGAAAGGTTGTTTTTACAAAGCTGTAATCAGTGCTGCAAGCGGTAAACGTTGCCAAGTGAAGGTAACGGAAACGATTCCGCAGGAAAAAGGGTGGAACGGTTGGTTGCATATTGCCATGGCTCCCACTAAAAATATGGATCGTACTGAATGGTTTACAGAGAAAGCGACTGAAATAGGCTTTGATGAACTGTCTTTCCTGAACTGCCGTTATTCCGAACGGAAAGTAATCAAGAAGGAACGTATTGAAAAGATTCTGGTATCGGCAGTGAAACAATCGTTGAAGGCGACTATGCCGGTGCTGAATGAAATGACGGACTTTAATAAGTTTGTTTCACGGGATTTTAAAGGGCAGAAGTTCATCGCCCATTGCTATGAAGGGGAAAAACCTTTGTTGAAAGATATATTGCGTTCCGGAGAAGATGCTTTGGTGATGATAGGTCCGGAAGGAGATTTTAGCGAGGAAGAAGTGGCTAAGGCTATAGCGGCGGGTTTTCAGCCTGTCAGTTTGGGAAAGTCCCGTCTTCGCACGGAAACAGCTGCATTGGTAGCCTGTCATACGCTGAATTTATTAAACCAAAAATAAGAATATGAGAAAAGGTATTTGGGGATTTGCACTCGTAGCGATAGTGCTGCTTATGGCTTCTTGTTCGTCTGAAAGTGAGTATGCCAACGCTATTCCTAAGGATGCGGCAATGGTTATGTCATTCGATTTCAAGACGATGGCGGAGAAGAGCGGCATAAACGGTAAAGGAGGAGAAAAGGTTGTGGCCAAACTGACGGACGCATTGAAAAGCGGTTTGGAGGGTGAAGCTTACAAGACTGCCGAGAAGATTATTCAAAATCCGTCTGAATCGGGCTTGTCTTTTACCGATAAGGTGTATATGTTCATCACTCCTCATTCTAATGCTTTTGCTTTATTGGCGAAAGTGGATGATGAAGGTAAAGTGGAAGCTTTGCTGGAGGCATTAAAGAATGAGCAGATATGTACGGAGTTGAAAAGTGAAAGCGGATGTACATGGACACAGATGGGTACGGCGCTGTGCGCTTTTAATAAGGGGACTTTCTTATTGATGGGTAGTAATAAAGGAGATGCCCTCAGTTTGAAAGGAAGTTTGCTTTCATTGATGCGTCAGGATGCTGAAAACAGCTACGTAAAGACTACAGACTTTGGTAAGTTGGCTTCGGCAAAAGGTGAAGTCGTTACAGTGATGAATATGTCGTTCATTCCTAATGATATTACCATGCAGATGCGTATGGGAATGCCTGCCGATTTGAAACTGGAAGATATCAAATATCTGGTTTCCGCCACTTTCGAAAAAGGCAAAATTGTAGTGGACGTGGAGACTTTGATTGAAAACAAGGATTTGATTGCTATGTATGAAAAACAGTCGGCTGCTTCCTCATGTATTAAAGGAGCCTGTTTAGAGTATTTCCCTGCCAATACGTTGGTTTGGGCAGGAGGTAATATCAATGGAAAGGGTATTTATGATTTGCTTTGCGAAAATCCTACCATCAGGCAAGCGTTGGATAATTCGATGTTACCAATAGATATTGAAGGTATATTCTCTTCTATTCATGGAGATGTTGCGGTTGGCTATAATTCCTTGTCGAATAATGACTTGCTGATTTATGCTGATGTAACGAATAAAGACTTTTTGCAGTCCTTCGAAGACCTGAAACCTTTGTTGGCTATGACCGGTGGGCAGATGCAGTTGAACTCTACGGGTAAAGACCAATACGAGTTCCGTATGTATCGCCAAAGCATTTGGTTTGGTGTGAAGGACAATCTGCTTTATATCTCGAACAATGAAAGACTGGCAGATGAGGCAGGCCGCCGTTACGGAGTTTCTTTGCAGAATACTCCTTGGGCCGGACAGGTGACAAAGAACCGTTTCTTTATGGCGTTCAATGCGGCGCAGCTGGTGAAGGATGTTCAGGAGAATCCCCGGTTAACCCGTATGCTGGGCAGCGATGCCGCCATGTTCAATGCCATCCTGGGACCTTGCGACTATATGGATGTGATGGCTCCCGATTGGAAAAGCGCCCAAATGAATATTGTTATGAAAGATAAAGAGGTCAACGTGCTACAGTTGATTGTACGTGGATTGGAGAATTTATGAACACTATAGAATTACAACAGACCCTCCCTGCCGTTTTTGCAGGGAGGGATTCTATTATATCTGATGTCTGGCATCAGTCGTTGACTCTGAAGCGTGGAGAAGCTTATTTGGTGGAGGCAGCGTCCGGTACAGGAAAATCATCGCTTTGCAGCTACGTATACGGATACCGTAACGACTATCAAGGTATCATCTGTTTTGACGGGAAAAATATTCGTACGCTTTCGGTGCGCGACTGGGTGGAGATTCGGAAATGTTCCATCAGTATGTTGTTTCAGGAATTACGTTTGTTTACAGAACTGACAGCGTGGGAGAATGTGCAGTTGAAGAATTCGCTGACCGGATTTAAATCTAAGAAAGAAATCAAGGCTTGGTTTGAACAGTTCGGCATTGCCGATAAATGGGATACGCCAATAGCTAAAATGTCTTTCGGACAACAGCAGCGTGTTGCGTTGGTCCGCGCCCTTTGCCAACCTTTTGATTTTATTTTTCTGGATGAACCTATCAGCCATCTGGATGAGGAGAATGGACGGATTATGTCCCGGATATTGGTGGAGGAAGCGGATAGACAGGGGGCAGGTATCATTGTGACCTCTATCGGCAAGCATTTGGAGTTGAACTACACAAAAACGTTGAAGCTATGAGGTTGGTCTGGAAATTATTACGTCAGCATATCAGCTTTTCACAATTGGCGGGTTTTTTCTTTGCCAATCTGTGCGGTATGGTCATTGTGTTGCTGAGTGTTCAGTTTTATAAAGATGTGTTGCCGGTTTTTACAGAAGGTGACAGTTTCATGAAGAAAGACTATGTGATAGTAAGCAAGAAAGTGAGCACATTGGGTTCTTTTGTCGGTAAAAGCAAGACTTTTTCCGAACAAGACATTGCTGAAATCAGCGAACAGCCGTTTACCAAAGGGGTAGGGGCTTTTATCCCTTCCCAATTTAAAGTGTCGGCAGGCATGGGGATGGAGAACGTGGGATTGCACATGTCTACAGCCATGTTCTTTGAGTCTGTTCCCGATGAGTATGTGGATGTGAACCTGGATAAATGGGAGTTTGATGAATATGAACGGGTCGTTCCTATTATCATCCCCCGTAATTATCTGAATCTGTATAACTTCGGTTTTGCACAAAGCCGGAGCCTGCCGCAATTGTCGGAAGGGGTGATGGGTATGGTTAATTTGGATATACGTATTACCGGTGTGGGGCGTACGGAAAACTTTAAAGGAAAAATAGTTGGTTTCTCTAATCGTCTGAATACGATTCTTGTTCCGGAAACATTTATGACGTGGGCCAACAATGAGTTTGCCCCGGGGCAGAAAAGCGAACCGTCACGACTGATTGTTGAAGTGAACAATCCTACGGACGACCGTATTGCCAGATTCTTTAAAGACAAGGGATATGATACGGAAGATGACAAGTTGGATGCGGGAAAGACTACCTGGTTCTTGAAAGTGATTATAGGAATTGTGCTTTCTGTAGGTTTGCTTATCAGTGTGCTCTCTTTCTATATTTTGATGCTCAGTATTTATTTGTTACTGCAAAAGAATACATCCAAGTTAGAGAATCTGTTATTGATAGGTTACAGTCCGGCTAAGGTGGCGCTCCCTTATCAAATGCTGACATTGGCACTCAATGCTGTGGTGCTGTTTTTATCAGTGGGAATTGTGATTTATGTGCGGAGTAACTATATGGATATGATAGGAAAGTTATTCCCACAATTGGAAGAAGGAAATTTAGGACCGGCCTTGGTTATAGGTGTTTTGCTTTTTGTGGGTGTATCCTTATTTAATATAGTAGCGGTACGTCGTAAAGTGGCATCTATATGGATGCATAAAGGTTGATAATAGTTATGGTATCTCAGACAGAATTTACGCTTCGTCCCCGTACCAGGGGATTTCACCTGATTACTGATGAAGTGGTACGCAATTTGCCGCCACTTCCCCAAACAGGTTTGCTTTATTTGTTCATCAAACATACTAGTGCGGCATTAAGTATCAATGAAAATGCCGATCCGGATGTCCGTACGGATATGGAATCTATTTTTAATCATTTGATAAAGGAACGTGAGCCTTATTACGAACATACTTTAGAAGGTTGGGATGACATGTCGTAATTATAGGATTTTAAAGCGTATTTTTGCATCTGTAATTCATAAATAATTAATTTTGCAAAAATACAAAAATAATATGAAAGCAATACTGTTAGTAAGAGTCTCCACAAATAAGCAAGATTTTGACGAACAAGAAAAAGAACTGTATGATTTAGCAATAAAAGACGGATATACAGATGAAGAAATTATTGCAATATCAGAAAAAGAATCGGGATATAATTTAAGTGAAGAAGAACGTTCGGGGCTTAATAGACTTAAAGAACTTATTGAAAATGATAAGCAAATAAATTGTGTATATGCTTGGGAGGTCAGCCGTATTGCACGAAAGAAAAAAATTAGTTTTAATATTTTAGATTTTTTAGTTTGCCACAACATACAATTAATAGTTAAAACTCCTTTTATAAAACTTTTCAAAGATGATAAGATTGTTGATGATACAGCGGAAATGATTTTCACACTATATGCACAATTTGCGGAAAGTGAAATAAGAACTGCAAAAGCTCGATTTAAACGCACAAGAATTAAAAATGCAAGAGAGGGCAAATATATAGGTGGCTTTATAAAATATGGCTACTATATTGATGAAAATAATACCTATCAGATAAAAGAAGATGAAGCGAATTTTATTAAGTTAGTATTTAGTCTCTATCTATCGGGATTAAGTGAAGTAGGTGTAGTGAAAGAATTGGTAGAAAGAGGATATGATAAAATTAATGGTACATTAGTAAATACATCCAAAATTCGTAATATACTATTATCCGAACAATATACGGGTTTATCGTCAGAATATGGATATGAAAGAATTTATCCTCAAATCATAAGTAAGGAAATATTTGAATCAGCAAGAAAAAAAGCTGCGGAAAATAATACCAATATTAGTAAAGCTAAAAATATATATTATGCGAGTGGACTAATAAAATGTACATGTGGAACAAAATGGATGGGAATGAAATCGGGACATACTTATTTTTGTTATAAAAGATATAACAATAAAGAGAATAGAGCAAATAAAAAGAAAACATTTGATTGTGATAATCGACAAGCTATTAGTATAACAGTATTGGATAGTTTATTATGGAGCATTTGCCAAATACGTGAAGCAAGATATTGGAAGTATGAAGCTGAAAAAGATATAGAAATATACCAAAATGAAATAACACTTCTTAATGAAAAGATAAATGCAACAACAAAAAGTTTCAAACTATTAGAAGATAAAATATATAGAATATCAGAAAACTACGAAGACGGACTAATCACAAAGAAAAAAAGAGATGAAAAAATTAAGATTTTAAACGAAGAAAGAAAGAGAATAAAAAACAATAAAGCAAAATGGAATAATGAAATTGACAATTACAATTTCCTTATATCTGAAATAAAAAGAAATCATAGTTTTATGGATGAAATAGATGAGGCGTGTCAATTAGATTATTTATTCAATAAGATTAGAAGTATAAAAGAGGATGAAAAGAGAAGTGAAATTATTCATAGACATGTAAAAGAGATAACCATTAATGAAGATACTTTTGAAAATAAAGTTGCAAAAAGAATTGATATAACATTCTACAATGGTGAGAAATCAACTTATTATTTTTTGTACAAGTCAAAATGTGGTAGAATATGTTTTTATTTTGACAATGATAAAGAAGAATATCATAATGTACCCGCAGAATTACACTATGAACATCTTAATAGGTTTAAGTAATATCTTCAAAAAAACAATCATTATTATTATACTTTTCAAAAAAAAGCTATATTTGCAATATTAATAACTACTAATTAAAAAATAAAATTATGGCACAGAAATTTAGAATCAATTTTAAATCTAAAAGTTTAGCTGATTATTCAAAAGCAATGAAAGAAAATCTGAATAATCCCGATGAACTAAAAAGATTATCCGAAGAAATGGAAAAAAATATCCAATTAGAAAATCTTGTTAGTGATTATAAGAAGCAAGCGGAAACTTTAAGAACAAAAAAGAGTGAAATCAAAGAATTGATAAAAAGATTAGCCGATTTAGAAAAGAAATGTATTGATGCAGGAATCGGAAAATATGAAGATACGAGAAGCGGAAAATAAAAAAAGGTAGGTTTAAATAACCTACCTTTTTTGTTATATTTAAAAATCTATGCAGTTAGATTGTATCTTTTGATTATTAGCTTAACAGATTTGCAATCAAATTGCTTGCCATGTGAGGTTACAAATCCATTTTCGTTTAACGTTCTTGCAATTTTACTGTAATTACTCGTATTTTTCAAAAGAATTTCAATCATTGCTTTTGCTCTTTTATTATTTTCATTGTTATAGGCTTTTTCCTTATTTATAAGAATAGCTTTTTCACGCATTTCGTTTGTAAATTGTGCATTTGGCGCACCTAATTTAAATCCATTTTTCTTTTTAGCCTCTAATGCTACTTTTGTGCGCTGTGATATAGTTTCACGTTCACTTTGAGCGATAGTAGAAAAAATTCCTAAAGTTAGCGTAGAGAAGTTCGGAATGTCGAGTGCAAAGAAATCTACTCCGCTTTCTTTCAAATTAAAAATGAATCCAACATTTCTACTTAATCTATCAAGTTTGGCAATAATCAAGGTCGCATTTTGCTTTTTACATTCTGTAATTGCATTTAATAGCTGTATTCTATTATTATTCTTTCCGCTTTCCTTTTCTACAAATTCAGAAATAAGAATATTATTATCATCATTATTCAGATATGACAAAACAGAATTTCTTTGTGCATCCAAACCCAAACTTTGTTTGTTAGTTGAAACTCGATAATAAGCTATATATTTTTTCATATTCTTCATTTTTTAATTGTACTGCAAATATAAAAAATATTTTGGAATTACACAAACGTCCGTTTGTAAATTTCCAAATTCTGCAATTTCATTTTTAGATTATATAAAAATGGAATAATTCAATTTTCCACCTGTTGGAATACAAACTATTTTTAGTTAATGAATGTTATCAAGTATATGGGTAAGAATCTTACCCACATGTAGGTAGGAATCCTACCCAACTATAATAATAAGAAATATATAGAGAGAAAACCGCAAAATTGAGTTTTGCGGATTCTCAAAGGGAATCTATACTTCACAAAGTACGGTTGTTTACAAAAAATATCAATATATTAATGTGTTGTATATCAGTAATATATAAAATAGTTTACGAATTTAACATAATTTAATAACTATACTATTGACTTTTTCTACACTCACCATTATAATTATAATAAAACAGAATAATATGAAACGTACATGCAGAAATTTAAGCGAAGAACACAAAAAGAAGATAGGTTTGGGGAATAAAGGTAAAAAGCGTTCTGATGAAGTAAGAAATAAGATTTCTGAATCTTTAAAGAAGTATTGGAATGGCATCCCATACGAGAATAAGAATAAAGAGAATAATAATATTATGAATGAAACAAAATAAATTATCAGTATATGGACACTTTACGATAAATCCTTTTCATTTGAATAAAGTATTAACTTTAAATGAATACCATTTGTTTGATACAATTAGATATATTTTAGAATCAAACGATTTAGAAAAGCGTATTTCAAATAATCTAATAAAATTAGAGAGCCATTTTTTAAATGGGGAACAAATTTCAAACGCAAAGAATAACTTAGTAAAATTGAAATTTATAAAAATAGTCAATGTTGATAAAAGATTGGGAACAATATATAAAGTGAATTACGATTCAATTTGTGATATTGTGGAGAAAATTAATTCCGAAAAAAATAGCGTAAACAGATTAGTTATTGCAGACGAATATAGAAAGTCTGTCGGTTTAAGTGAAATAAATAAGACTAAAATAAAAGAATACAGAAATTCGGAATTTGACAATAAAAGCATAACAAAGGATAGGTATGTATTTTCAAATCAGAATATTACATTAAGTTCTAATATAGATAATAGTTTAGATTATCAACTAATGTTGAATGATTTAGAATACAAATTGCAGAATCTTGCAATATCAAAAATAGAATATGAAAAAACTATTACTAAAATTAAAGATAAGGCTTCAAGAAATAATATAATACTAAACAATGAAAACGGAAAATGGATAACAAAATAGAAATTTATGAAAAAAGATTGTTTGAATTAATAGATAATCTAAAAAGAGAAATTGCAAACAAGGATATGAAATATACAATTACATTTAGAGAAATTTTAAATGTAGTTGGTTATCTATGATTCACTGAAAAATACACTTCAAATAATGACACATTTATTTGGATTAAGGAATAATAATTGTCAATTAATAAATAGAAATATGAATTTTAACAACTTAAAAACAGAAAATGGAATGTATTCATATATGGATTTTGAATATGCCATAAATAATATATTCAATAATGGCTTACCCTATGGCATTGAAAGCGGATTAAATAATTTAGATGATATGGTGCGTCTTGATAAAGGAAGATTAGTAACAGTTACAGGAATACCACAATCGGGAAAATCTATGTTTATAGATTATTTATGTACTAAATATAATATTCTACATAACCATAAAACGTTATTCTATTCAACTGAAACCCCTTTAGGTATTCATATCAATACTTTGATGAAAATGTTCCAAAAGCCGATTGATAGAAATTTCGTTAGATATATATATGAGAATTTCAGAATTATAAATGAATTAGATGATTGGAACATAGATTCTTTGTTAGAATGTGCAGATAGTCAATTATTAAAATTTAAATATGATATTTTTGTAATTGACAATTATACAACATTAACAGGTTCACGAAATTTTAATATGACTGAACATGAATATACAAATTATGTACTCGATAAGTTAATAAAATTTGCACGCAAATATAACATTTTAGTAATCCTAATAGCGCATCCAAAAAAAATGCAACGAGATAATATAAATGGCGGTTATGATGTTCCACTTGCATACGATATTTGTGGTAGTTCAAACTTCTTTAATAAATCTGATTTTGTGATTACTGTACATCGAGTTTATAGAAATTTAAAGCCAACCAATGTTACAAAAATCATCTGCACCAAATGCAAAAGTAACAATTTTGGCAAAGTAGGAGAGTGTTATTTAGGTTTTGACGAAATTACACAAAATTATTTTGATTGTAAGTATAATAACGATGAAAAATTTGGCAAGAACGAAAATAACAATGTAGATATTAATATTCAAAAAATGGATTTTGAATATTCTTTTGATAAGGCTAATATAGAATTGGATAAATGTGATTATTTAAATATTAAAGTTCCATTTTTTCAAAGAATAAATGATTTAAAGCCTACTGACATAACATTACGTGAATTATTATTTAAATTACAAGGGAATTTTAAAAGTCATGTAGAAAAAATACGGAATGAATCAAACGAGAATAAACAAAAAGAATTAAAGACAAAACTATTACCTTGTTTTTGTGTGAGTGCAATATTCAATGGAGATAGGAGAAAAGATAATGTTTCTGATTACACTAATCTAATGTATATTGATATAGATTACAAAGACAATATTGAAATTATATCCAATGTTCCTACTATATTAAAAAGTATTGATAATATTCTTTATTTTCAAAAGTCAGTACGTGGAAGAGGTTATTCGGTAATTCTTCCAATAAAGATAAATTTCATATCTGAATATTTAGATTGTTGGAATCAAGTAGAAAAAATATTTGCAGATTTAAACATAGTAATAGACAAATCTACCAAAAACATAGATAGAGCTGTTTTCATTAGCTATGATGAGGATTTTTATTTAAATGAATCTGCAATACCATTTATCTATGAAAAATCATATACAGTCAAAGAAACGCCTAAATTGGATATGAAAACAGCCTCAACAGTACAATATAAAAACCATACTAATTTAAATTTAGTTGAATCATATATTAAAGAAATAGATAAGTTTAAATTGGATATTGCTAAAACATATAATGACTATTTTAAATTGGGAATTGCATGTTTAAATGAGTTCGGTTTAGAAAAATCAAAAGATATTTTTCCAAGACTATGCAAATATAATAACACCTTTAATTTAAGTACATGTATTGACGATTTGGAACAATGGGAAAACAGTTATAATGATTCATATACATGTAACTTTGGAACGATAAAATATTATTTTGATAAAGTGAAAAGTCACAATATGTAATAGTTATATATTAAGCAAGTACGGTATATAATATATACATTTATAAAAATACTACCTTATTGATATTTAATATTCAGAATATCAATAAAGTATATTGTTTAATATAGGTCTTAAAGCAATTTGCATATTAGAAATGATTGATTATCGTAACCCCTTACTCAGCATAAAAGAAAATGAATATACTTATCTACTATACAAGCCGTTTGACCCACGAAAAATTTTCCAGATTTTTTTCTGAAAATTTCAACTTACCTACTACTTATAGAAAATGGGAATTGAAATGAACGAATTTACAAAAAAGAAGATTAGCAAAACAATGACAGGACGAAAAAAGAGTGCAACGCATAAAAAACATATTTCTCAATCATTAAAAGACAGAAAACTAACGAATGAACATAAAGAGAATATCAGCAAATCAATGAAGTTAGTTTATAAAAAGAAAAAGAATGTACATTAAGTACATCCTTTTCTGTTTTACATTAAAAAAGATATGCAATAGAAATTGTGAGATTTCTATTTTTTGCACCACTTCCTAAATCTATTTCTTGATAATTTTCATCATCTATTTCAAATTTTGATTCATACGTTTTTAATAATCCAAAGTCGTATGATAAAGAGATTTGATATTTGTTGTTTAATTCTGCACCAATGCGAAAACCTAAACCAAAATCAAATCTTTTAAATCCGTCATTTCCAAATGTATTGTATTTTTCAGATATATTTATTAAATCTCCTTCATCTGAATAATCTAATTCTTCAACTTTTGTTTTTCCAAATAATCCAATAGCAGCATAGGGACCGAAACTGCCAAAGACATTAAATTTCTCATTTACAGCATATTTATATCCTATGTGAATTGGTATATCTAAATAAGTCGCATTTATTTTTTGACTACCTAAGTCACCCATATCTGTTTTTGAACCTTTGGCTGATATTAATGCAGCAGCATCAACAAAAACCCCATTTGCTAATTGAGGAAGTCCTAATTCCGCTTTTACTCCAACATGATAACCAATTTTTGAATCAAATCCCGTTGAACTTAATTTTGATACGTTCATACCTGCCATTACACCCCATTTCAAATTTTCTTGGGCTTGTACATTTACAAAAACTGCCATTAATAAAACAGGTAATAAAAAAATAAACTTTTTCATTTGTTACTTCTTTTAATATAGTTATAAATTATTTGTTTTTGATTAGTCCGATTCTAAGGTTTAGACAATAAAAAAACGTGGACTAATACTTTGTATCGTTTTCTGTGGTATCGCCAAACACCAATCAACCAAATACAAGTAAAAGCCCACGCTATAAGCGCAGGCATTAACTTTGCATTTTTGGTTGATTTTCTTCTAATTGGCGATTTTCAGAAAACTAAAAACACAAGCTAACGCTTTTTTATCTATATGTCTTTAATAGATATATCTACATAGGCAATTCATTTAAATGTTTATGACTGCAAAAATAATATATTCTCTTTAAATGAGAAATAAGTTTATACCATTATTTTGTCTATTGGATAGAAACTTGTTATTTTGTACTGTTGAATTGGAGTGTAAGCAATCAGTTCAGAATGTATTAGAAATATCAATGAGTAAACCCCTATGAAAACCAACGATATATACTCTTTAAAATCATTTAACTATGATATGCCTGCTCATGCAAAAGCAACAATTATAGGCGTCAGCCTCACTATTCCTATTACAGAAGGTCGGTTGAATATGGGTATTTGGCAGGGAATTTACCTTTGTGAGTTCCGCAACCATGGAGGTGGTCGTAAAATTGTAGCTACTGTAATGGGGGAATAACTTTTTCAGATGTTCATCCGGGTTATTATTTATTTAAAAAAATAGATTAATTCCACTTTAATCAGAACTCTTTTTTTAACTTTGTACCAATTCTTGAAAACAGATGAAAATTCATTTGAAAACAAGAAGGAACATATATAATTAAGAGCGTTTAAAATATTACCTTGTCTTAGAAAATCCCCAATTTTCAAAGCTGCACAAGTGTAATACAACAAGCGCTCACGTCTTGTGTTTATACTCCTTAACAGGATTAGTATATTCATAAAGACGTGGGACACTGTTGTTATTATTTGTGCAGCTGGTATGGGGATACCTCTAAGGCAGATAAAATATTAAGCAGGTCCCACGTCTCTTTTTTATGTCTGTACCATAAAAATGAACGGATAAAACTAGCCTGAGTGATGAAAATTATTGTTTGGAATTCGCAGGATAAATGTGTGGCTGATTATCATAAATTGATAAGAGGCTGCGATGTGTTGTGCCTGTTGGATTGCGGGCAATGGACGGTTCCGGTGTATGCACTTCAGATACAGAATGGTCTGTTTCACTGGAAAGATGAGCATGAAGGCCTTTCCTATGATATATTTTATTGCTTGGAGAAGGTGGCGTTTATATGTCGGGATGGTTTGTACAGCGGAGAATCTGTTCTATATAGCATTCATTCCAATATAGGATCTTTGGTAGGTATTCGTTTGCAGGATGATTTTTGGCTGTTTGCCAACCATGAGTCTAATCGGAGCAATGCCTGTCATATAGGTGAGTTTTATTTGCGTGAAATCTCAGATCGTTTCAGAAAGGCAGCTTTTGTAGCCGATTTTAAGGAAAAGTCTTATTCTTGGGCACAGGAAACGATAGGTGGATTATATTGTATCGCTCCTCCCAAAGGATACCACCCGCATACCATCAATTATTTATTTACCATTCATGTGGCCTGTACGGATTTCTATTTGTTGGAAGGCTATAGTAGGGCTTCCAATCAGCCTACTTTCTTTAAATTGGAAATTTAATATGTTCCGGATTATAATTTTTCACTTTTTCCTTTGATAATAAAAGAATTAGTGTATATTTGCACATGAACAGTAACATTTTATAAGGAATTTACGTTATGGGCAGAGAACTTATATTTGACCGGTTTTCGCAGCAGGCTCTCCAGACCTTGCACCGGTATCGTGCCGTTATGTTCAGTCCTACGATGCTCATGTCTTTGGTTGTTTACCTATGATTTTTTTATCCTTAATTCTTACACATTAACATGAGTTTACTATGGACAACAGACCGACTATCGCTGAAGTACAAGAATGGGTACTGAAGCTTTATAACACGTGTGAACAAACCATCACTAGTGAGGAACGTAAAGAACAGCATAAATATGCCGTTATGGTACAACGGCCACAGGACAAAAAGTTCCTGGTGAAGATGCTGGACGAATCTTCTCAAATTCGTGATCGTAAGAAATTGGCAGAACGTATCAAGAAGCTGATAGACCGTTATGGTGTACCTGAGTTCTTGAATAAGCGTGATGCTTTCCTTTTTAAAATGTACCAGGCTTTTGGCCACCATTTTGATTTTATTGCCATACCAATCATAAAGAAGCGCCTTCGTATGGATACTTCTAAAGTGATTCTGGATGAGGCGCGTCCTAAATTAACAGCCCATTTGGCTGCCCGTTTTAAGCAAAAGATTGGTCTGAATGTAAATTTGCTGGGTGAGGTCGTATTAGGAAACGGAGAAGCAGACCATCGTTATTTCCATTATTTAGAAGCTTTGGAGGCTCCCGATATCAATTATATCTCCGTGAAAATATCGGGTATCTACGCACAGACCCATGCGCTGAATTATGAAGAAAGTTTTCCGGAACTGGTGAAACGTATGTGTGCGCTATATCAGAAAGCGATTGATTTTCCTTACGTAGATGAGAATGGTGTAAAACGTTCCAAGTTTGTCAATTTGGATATGGAGGAGTATAAAGATGCTCATTTTACATTGCGCTTGTTTAAAGAAGTGTTGAGCAGACCGGAATTTAAAAACTATTCGGCAGGTATTGTTGTACAGGCTTATCTGCCCGATGCGTATGAATTTCAGACTGAATTGTTGGACTTTGCCAAAGCGCGTATGGCTGATGGCGGTGCGCCATTGAAAATGCGGTTGGTAAAAGGTTGTAATCTGGAAATGGAAACGGTTATCTCTTCTCTTCGTGGCTGGCCTAATCCAGTGAGGACATCGAAAACAGAAGTCGATGCCAATTATTTGCATATTCTGGAACGGGCTTTGTTACCGGAGAATGCAAAAGCCTTGCATGTGGGGGTCGCTTCTCATAATTTGTTCACTATTGCATACGCCTATCTGTTGAGCCGGAAGCTGGGAAGCGCGGAGTACATGACTTTTGAGATGTTGGAAGGTATGGCTGATCATGTATGGCGTGCCCAATCCCAATTGGGAAATCATGTGATTTTATATGCACCGGTGGTAAAAGATGAGCATTTCCAGAATGCAGTATCTTACTTGGTCCGTCGTATGGATGAAAATACGGCTCCGGACAACTTTCTGACCCATTCGTTCAATTTGAAGCCGGGTACGGATACTTGGCGCTTCTTGCAGAACCAGTTTGAGGAAGCTTATAAGATGAAAGATGTTATTACGCATATTCCTACCCGTACACAAAACCGCTTGCATCGTTATACTCCCGTTCCACCAGCTGATGTAATGAAGAATGAACCTGATACTGATTTTGATTTGGCTCAGAACCAGGAGTGGGTTCGGAATATTTTTGCGAAGTGGAAGAAGTCACCGGCGGATTCACCTGAAATCATTCCTTTGCAGATAGGAGCTGAAACGGTGGTTTGTGAGAAGCGTCATAAATATATGGACCGTTGTCAGGATGATGAAGTTTGTGTATGTGAAATGTCACAAGCTGATGCCGGACAGGTGATGAAAATTTTGGAAATAGCCGAAAAAGATCCTGCCGGATGGAGAAAGACCACATTGCAGGAACGGCATAAAATAATGTATGAAGCTGCCAACAGACTGGGTGAGATGCGTGGTGATTTGATAGGTTGTATGTGTGCTGTGACAGGGAAGACAGTGGTGGAAGGCGATGTGGAGGTATCGGAGGGGATCGATTATGCTCGTTTTTATACCACTAGCATGAAGCAGTTTGCAGAATTGCCGGATGTGGATATTGCTCCTAAAGGGACTATTTTGGTTATTTCTCCGTGGAACTTTCCGTGTGCCATACCTATTGGTGGTATTGTGGCAGGACTGGCAGGAGGAAATACTGTGATTCTGAAACCGGCTACTGTTGCCGCTCCTGTGGCATGGTTGTTTGCCAAGGCATTTTGGGATGCAGGTGTGCCTAAAGAGGCTTTGCAGGTTATCATTACAGACCGTGAGGCATTAAAGGTATTGACTACTGCTCCGGCTGTCAAACATATTATTCTGACAGGAGGGACAGACACTGCCCAAAATATTGCACGCAGTAATCCGGCTACTCCATTGTCGGCAGAAACCGGTGGTAAGAATGCAATTATCTTGACAGCTTCCGGTGACCGTGACCATGCTATTATGAATATTGTGGCTTCTGCTTTTGGTAATGCCGGTCAAAAATGTTCCGCATGTTCTTTATTGCTGGTAGAACGCTCGGTCTATGAGGACAAGAACTTTCAAGATAAGTTGAAAGATGCCGCAACTAGTATGAAGGTGGGTAGTGTATGGAATCCTGGGAATGTGGTAGGTCCGATGATTACCAATAAGAATGATAAATTATTGAAAGCTCTGGAACTGGAAAAAGGGGAGTCTTGGCTGGTTCCACCTCGTTTTCTTGATAAGCATAAATATGTATTGGCTCCTACAGTGAAGTGGGGGGTACGTCCCGGCAACTATTCATTCAGAACGGAATTGTTCGGTCCGATGCTGAGCGTGGTTTGCATTGAGAATTTGCAGCAAGGCATTGATTTGGTAAACAGTTTGGAATATGGTTTGACTTCGGGCTTACAGAGTCTGGATGAAGGCGAACAGAAATTGTGGAAAGATTCAATTATGGCAGGTAACCTTTACATCAATCGTGGTATAACGGGGGCCATTGTAAATCGTCAGCCGTTCGGTGGAATGAAATTGTCGGCTTTTGGTGGAGGTGTGAAGGCGGGTGGTCCTAACTATTGTGCTTGTTTTGTAAATATTGCAGATAAGCCAGGCAGTACCACCGACTATACACAAAGTTATGTGAAGGCATACGAGCAGGAATTTGCGCATGCTCGTGATGTCAATAATCTGTATGGCGAGCAAAATGCATTCCGCTATCTGCCTTTAAAGAATATGGTTTTGCGTCTTTTCCCGGGAGATAACAATGAAGATGCAAAGATGATTGCTTTGGCTGCCAGAATTTGTCATACTCCATTGAGTATTAGTTTTGAACCTGGTGATGACCGTACCGCTGCATTGGCTTCTTTGGGATGTCCTTTAAAAGAAGAAGCGTTGGCCGGATTCCTGAAATCAATGAAGAATTATGAACGTATCCGCACTTGTGGGGCTGATATTCCGATGGAAATGTACGAGGAAGCTGCACGTATTGATAAGTATATTGCTACAGCTAAACCGGTGAAAGACGGACGTGTGGAATTGATTCATTACATCAAGGAGCAAAGTATTTCATTTGAATATCATCGTTATGGTAGTATTCTGGAGGTGCCGCCGGTAGAATAACTGTTTATATTATCGGGCGGAAACGTTACTTGGTGGAATGAATATTTTTTCGATCCTCCTTGTTTGTCGGATAAAGCAGATTTGTGTAAAAAACTTAGAAATAAGTAAGAAGGATAATATGGTGTAAAAGCAGTCCGGCATATGGATGAATATCTGTGCCGGACTGCTTTTTTATATTGCGGCGGAAGAAATGGAACTTTTGATAAACCTTTCGGACACACGCTTGTTTATGATAAGTTCATGTTTTTGACATGAGTAACATAAATCTATTGCAAAGACTAATGAAAGAAAATAGACCTCCTTTTTTGCCGTTTTCGCAATCTTGCTTTAATTATTTTAAAGTAAGGGGCTTTATTGGATTTTCGGAATTGTGTATCAGAACATTTCATCCTGATTCACAAAGATATATATGTCCCTATTTGCCCGATGCGCATATCTTGGAGTTCCGGCTTCCGGCAGCGACTATAGAGTGTGTTATCAATAAACAAGGTATATGCATTGAGGCTATCATGTTTACCGATTAGTAAGTGCTTAATCTTCCTTTTTCATTTCTTAATAATTAAGCCAAAGCTTGAATGAAGAAAGTTTTTCTTCACTGATGGTGATTTGGGCTTTGTAAGGAGGAAGGACACTGACTACTATCTTGCCATTAAAATAAGGTTCGGCATGGTCTATGGAAGCAATGCTGATAATAATCTGACGGTTGGCGCGAAAGAACTGTTCTGGGTCCAACTGTTCCATTAATTTATTCAGAGACAGGTCGATTATGTGTTCTTGTCCTTTTTGGGTGACGGCAAAAGTTATTTTATTTTCAGAATAGAAATAGGCTATGTCCGTTACTTGAAGAGACCAGAAACGGTCGGCTCCATAAATAAGGAAGCGTGTACGGTAACGTCTTTCTTTATGTTGCAGGGTATCCAGCAATGTATCCAGATATTCTTGGGGGCGGGAGATTCCTTTGTTTTGTAAAGTTTCGTATTTGATGATGGCATCGAGCAGACGTGTTTCGTCGATGGGTTTCAGTATATAATCTATGCTATTTACTGTAAATGCGCGGATGGCATATTGGTCGTAGGCAGTTGTAAAAATAATTATAGAGGAAGGATGCACGGCCGAAAGGAAATCGAATGCGTTTCCATCTGCCAATTGGATATCGAGGAAGATCAGGTCGGGTTGTGGATTATCTTTAAACCAAGCCACAGCTTCGTCCACACTGCCCGGTATAATGGTCAGTGTCCATTGCGGGCGCAGACGGGTAATCATGGAATGTAACAAACGTGCTGCTGGCACTTCATCTTCTATAATGATTGCGTTTAGTTTATTCATATGCTAAAGGTACTTTTACGGTAAACAAATTGTTTGCTTTAGTGACAATAATTCCTTCGCCGAGCAGTAGTTTGCAACGGTTGGAAAGATTATTCAATCCTACTCCCGAAGAGGTGTCATTACTCTTTTTAGGTTGGATAGGGTTACTTACTGTCAGGTAATAATTTTCAATTTCTATATTAATTTGCATAGGCTTGTTTGAGGTGATGGAATTATGCTTGATGACATTTTCTACCAGCAGTTGCAAAGTTAGTGGCGGGAGCATGGCTTCAGGATAGTCTTCGGGAAGATGACATTTGTAACTGATGCAATTTCCTAATCGGACTTCGTGAAGAAAGAGGTAGGATTTCATAAATTCCAATTCTTCGCTTAAAGGTACCAAGACTTTATCTTGACTTTGAAGGACATAGCGGTAAACGCTGGACAGATGCTTAGTGAAGTGGACTGCATTGGCGGGATTGTATTCTATTTCTGCAATCAGTGTGTTGAGACTGTTGAACAGAAAGTGTGGATTGAGTTGGTTTTGCAGGGCGGTGTAACGGGCTGTGTTATTTTCTTTTTGAAGTTCGGCAGCTTCTTGTTGCAGTTTTAATGTGTTCTGAATAGAACGGTTAGATAAAAGTAGTCCTACAATAACTAACTCCACCAACCATACCAGAAAGAGGATGCGCCAGCCGCCATTGGGGAAAATAAATATGTTGTAGGAACCTACCAGAAGTTTTCCGACAATCAATAAACTATAATTCAAAAGAAAGAACAGGAGAGTTACGGCTATATAAATGGTAATAATTTTCCAACGTTTGCGGATATTCAATGCATATTGACTGTTTAGCCAGGAACTGAGCCGCAACGTTGAGCAGCCAAGAATATTGAAGGCTGTGATGAAGAAGATAAAAGCACCTTTGGAAAATAGCATATCTGCCACATGGGGTGACAAATCGGAATAATTGGCTAGAAGAAGATAGGAAAATGCTCCTAGTCCGGAGAATAAAAGACCATATAATGTAACATTCCATTTCATGTGAACAAAGCTACAATATTTTACAGAATAATCATAGACTGGAGAGGTGTTAAATTAATATTTTCCATTCACTATAGGTACGGATAAATTCCGTTCCTTGGTGAATGGAAGAATATGCTTTTCATGATGGTTGGTTTTATCTAATATTTGTTTAAAGCTTTCAGCAATGCGGAATAGTGTCCTTGTGCAGAAACTTTGGCTTGTACATAGTTGGTTTGTGAAATCTGCCGATAGTTTTGTGCCTCTATCATTTCCACTATTGATACTTTCCCCTCTGTATATCTTTCCAATGCCATTTGTTCGTTTTTGCGGGCTTTTTCCAATGAGTTTCTAGTTAATTGTACTTGTTCCATTGCTTGAGACAAGGATACACGGGCTGTCTGCACTTCCAGATTTACATGGTCACTTACTTGGTGCAGATTATCAGTCGCGGCACCGATCTGGAAAGAGGCTGCCCGTTTTTCGTTGCGTCGTTTCCCCCATTCAAAAATAGGTACAGATAACTTAGCATAAACGGCATAGTTGGGATCAAGGTCGGATTTAAAGTTATATCCTGGTGAAGAGTAACTTCCTTCTATGCCGACATACAGTTGCGGTTTATATTTTGAGTCAGTCAGTTTCTTTGAGCTTTCGGCTATGCCTATTTGGTCGTATGCTATTTTTAGTTCCGGTCGGTTAGAACCGTCTTGCTTCCATAACTGCTCATTCATTACGATGGAAGGAATGGTATCTTCCACTTCCGTTATTTCATGAAGTGCCGTGCCAATCAGTGAATTAAGTGCCATTCTTCCTGTTTCCAAACTGCTTTTTGCTTGGAGCAATTGGTATTCGGCTTCATTTAGTTTTACTTCTGCCATAAGCAAGTCTTGCGGGTCAACTAGTCCTGCTTCGACTCGCTCACGGATAGTTTTGGTGAGTGAGGCGATAGAGTTTCGATAGTCGGTAGCAACTTGCAGAAGTTCGGCACGGGCTACGGTATTCCAGTATTGCATATCGGTTTGGTAGCACAGGGCGGAACGAAAGTATTCCGCCTGATGTGCTGCCAGACTATGTTGATGTTTTGCCATCCGGATGGTTTCCAGCAGACGCCCGCCTGTATAGACCGGCTGTAATAGGGTAAGTGAGGCACCATATTTCATGTCCTTGCCTTCGAACGTCAGTGGGTTTTGCATACTGGGCAAGTCCAGAGTGAGCTGGATGGGGTTGCCGGTATATTGAAAGTTGGCGTCACCCGAAAGTTTGGGACGCAAATCTTTTCGGGCGGCTTTTTCCAGTTCGATACTTGCAGAGATGTGTTTATCCGCCGCCTTCAGGTCGTGGTTGTATTCCACAGCCATCGACCTGTACTTTTCCAATAAATCACTTTGTTGGGAGAAAGTAGCGGACGGAACACTAAAAATAAAGATAAACAGTATATTAATTCTTTTCATAGGATGCATATTTAGAATTACTCTTAATTTTATAAAACATGGCATATAATGCCGGGGTTACGAATAACGTTAGCAATGTGGCAAACGTCAGTCCGAAAATAATAGTGGCTGCCATACCGCCGAATGCTATATCGAACAATAACGGAACCATTCCTAAAATAGTAGTGGTCGCTGCCATAAGTACAGGTCTTGTTCTTGACACTGTAGCTTCTATGATGGCGGTATAAGGTGCGATTCCATTTCGGCGCTGTATATTTATTTCATCCAGTAACACAATCACATTTTTAATAATCATACCTAATAATCCCAGCCATCCGGCGATGGGGAAGAAGCCGAAATCGAATCCGGTGAGCAGCATACCTATGGCAACCCCGATAAGGGAAAGGGGAAGGATACACAGGATAATGACCGGTTGTCTGAAGTTACTGAATAATGCTACAAGAATTACAATGAGCATCAGAAAAGCCAAAGGAAAGAACTTGGCAATGGCCTGCATCGCTTCGCCTTGGTCTTTGTATTGGGCATCCCAGAAGAAGGTATATCCTTCGGGCAATTCTATTTCTTCTATCTCTTTTCGTATTTCTCCGTGTACTTCCGCCATGGTGTGTCCCGGTTTTACTCCACACATGGCTGCCATGGATAACTGACGGTTATAAGTACGTATTTGCGGAAATTCCCAAGTGGTTTCAATTTTTTCCGTTACTTGTGACAGAGGTGCCGAATGCTCCCCGTTCCAAACAGAGAAATCCCCTAAAGATCGCTCGTCTGTAATATGAACCCCTTCCGATTTTAGTAATACAGGTACTTTCTTTTCATTATCCCGATAAATTCCTACAGGAGTTCCATCACTGATAGACTTGACGGATTGCATCATTTGTGCTTTGGTGATACCCAGTGCTCCGGCTTTTACCGGATCGTAAACAGGGCGGATCATTAAACTCATGTTGCCCCATTCGTTGCGGGCGTCCGCTACTTTGGGATTGCGGCGCATGATTTCTATTGCTTTCCCTGCCAGTGAATCTAGTACAGCAGGATCCGGTCCTAGAAAACGGGCTTCGATGACGGCTTCTGTCAAAGGGCTAAGCTCGAATTTGTTCACTTTTATCAGGGGTTCGGGATATTTCTGGCGAATGGAGTCTTGCAGTAGCGCATGTAATTCCTTTGAATCTTTGGAGGTCTTGCATTTTACCAGTATTTGTGCATAATTGGATTGAGGACCGAAAGATACATTGGATAAATAATAGCGGGGTGGCGTGCGACCTATGTAGGTAGAAACCATTTCTGTTTCTTCGTGTCCGCGTATATAGTCTGCCAGACTGCTTGCCATGCGGTCTGTTTCGTTAATGTTTGTTCCTTCGGGCAGCCACATATCTACGGTAAAGTATTGTTTTTCCAGTGCGGGTACGAATACTTTAGGAATAAATTTGAAACTCTAGGCAGAGAGTATCAGCATAATGGCCAGTGAGCCGATGGTGACCGACCGGTGGCGGAGCACCCAATGTAAAGCATTGCGGAAACGGTTGTAATATTTTCCGTCGAACAGTGCCGCTTTCAGTTCCTCGGGACGTGGGCGGCGGACAAATTCCTGTATAAAGAAAGGTGTCTGTGTCAGTGCGAACACCCAGCTGAACATCAGGGATACTCCGATAACCACGACTAATGAGGATAACAGTTCACCTGTGATATGTGGTGAATAATAGATAGGAAGGAAAGTAAGAATAGCGATTACGGTTGCTGCCAACAAGGGCAGGGCGGTAGTCGAGCAAGCCTGCATGATGGCTACACGTTTCCGCATTCCACGCTCCATATTGATTAAAGCGGAGTCTGACACAACAATGGCATTGTCTACCAACATCCCCATGGCGATAATGATGGCGACCAGTGACATTCGCTGGAGTGCGATGCCGCAAGCCATCATGACAATGAGAGTGGCGAAGATGGAAAAAATCAGTCCGCTACCTATCAGCGTGCCATTCTTGAACCCGATGAAAAATAATAGAATGGCTATAACAGTTAAAACGGAAATGATGAGATTCAAGACAAAGCCTTGATTGGCAACGGCTGATTCATATCCTTGATCGTAGATAGAGGTCAGTTCATATCCTTCAGGCATGGATTGGGATAATTCGTCAATGCGTTTTTTCACAGCTTCTGCCATATCCACTACATTTCCGGTGGGGACGGTGGAGATGGCAATACCTATGGCCGGATTACCGTCAATGCGCATCAGATTGCTGGCAGGTGTCTGATAACTTTCTTCTATTTGTGCAATGTCGGCAAGGCGGAAATGTTCACCGGAGCGTGATACGATAGTCAGGTTTCTTATATCATCTAATGAATAAAAATTTCCAGTGGATTCAATGCGCAGCCGATTTTGTCCGGCATCAATACCTCCGGCATCCACCACTTTGTTTTGTGCTTCGAAAGCGCGGGCTATATCCGAGGTCGTAATTCCGCTTTGTGCCATGACGGATGGGCTGACAGATACGTCAATGGTAGGTGTCTGTATTCCGTAGATTTCTATTTTAGCAACATCTTTTATTTTCAATAGTTCGTTTTTGATAATCTTGGCTTCGTCTTCCAGTTCCCGATAGGTATGGCTCTTTCCAGTCAGTCCATAGAAAACTCCCAATACATCTCCAAAATCATCGTTAACAACAGATGGACCTGCTCCGGCGGGAAGTTTGCTTTGTACATCATTTACTTTACGGCGTAATTTGTCCCAAAGTTGTTGCATTTCGTCTGCCCGGATTTCCTTTTTTACATAAACGGTTATTTTTGAAAGTCCTGTTCGGTTTTCTGTTTTCAGATAATAAAGTTCACCAAGAGATTGGATGGATTCTTCCAGAACATCTGTTACTTGAGATTGTACCTCGGAGGGGGATGCTCCGGGATACGGAGTCAGTACGAGTGCTTGTTTGATGGTAAAGGGGGCGTCTTCCAGTTTTCCCATTTTGATATAGGAGAACAGCCCACCGGCCAATATCAATACCAACAGCAAGATAGTGACTGCTTTCTTCTGTAGAAAATATTTTACAAGTTTCATGATTGTTTATTTCTGTGATATTATTCGTTTTCTACACTTATTTTCATTCCATCCGATAGGAAGCGGAGCCCACTGTTTGCTACAGTTTCATCAGGATACAAGCCTTCGGTGATAGATACATAACCGTTTGGCAATAGATCCCCTTTCTTTACTTTTCTCTTAGTTACTTGTTGGGTTTTGGAATTTACTACCCATAAATAATCTCCTTCTGTAGGGCGATGGCAAAGGGCTGTTTGAGGGATGGCTGCTCCTTGGGAAAGAGTTGAAACGGAAGGGGCATTTAGGCTTGCTTTACCAGACATACCTGCCAGTAATTTCCCTTCTTTATTGGGAAGTAGAGCGGTCAGCAGATAAGAGAGGTTATTGCGGGTAGTCCCTTTGGAAATTTCCATTATCTTAGCATTATATACTTTATCGGGTTGGGCGTCAAATCGTACTTGTATTGTATCTAGTGCTTGCGCTGCACGGGCAATGTCTTGAGTGACATAAATCTCCAGTTTAAGTTGGTCTATATCAATAAAAGAAATGATGGGCTGGGTTGCTTTCACATCTTGAAATTTCTCTATATATACTTCACCCACATAACCATTGAATGGAGCGATAAGGCGTGTGTCTTCCAGTTCATAGGAAGCTGTATTGAAAGTTGTTTTTGCAGTGATATAGTCTGCTTTTGCTTTTTCATAAGTACTTGCAGAAACATTTCCTTTGCCGTATAACTTTTGTATACGTTCGAATTCCGCTTTTGCCTGATGGTAGATTGCTTCGGCACGTTCTTTACGGATGCGGAAATCGCGCGGATCTATTTCGGCTATGATGCTGCCTTGTTGGTATCGGTTACCTGCGTATACATCGAAACGGTCGATGGGACCGCCTACTCGGAAAGATAACTCGGAAGTGCGAAAAGGTCGGGCAATAAAAGAGAATTCTTTGTCACCCTGATGTGAAACTGGAACAGCTTGTGTTGTTTTTACAATAAGGTCTTGTTTTTATCATTGCCTTCGGCAGCACAGGAAGAAAGTAGTGCGGCAAGGCTTAATAATAGCATGGAATGTACGTTTATCTTCATATTTTGTCTTTTAAGTTTGAAACAAAAATAAAGATTGAAGGGAGAACAGATGGGGAAGAAAATGCTGAAACCGGAAAAAGAAGACCGGAAAAAGGGAAAATGCATCCTGAATAATTTTATCAATGAAGTAAAAAAAGATTTATTCAGGCAACTTTTTATACAGAATAGCTGTTTTTATCAGTAAGATGATTAACTATAAACTCTAAAGAATAAAGCGTATGTATTTTATTTGGTACATTATTATCGGAATTATTGCTGGTTTTGTTGCCGGTAAGTTGATGAGAGGGGGAGGTTTCGGACTCTTTATTAATTTATTGGTTGGTATTGTTGGTGGTGTCCTGGGCGGCTGGGTATTCAGTTTGTTTGGTATTGCAGCAACTGGTATTATTGGCAGTCTTGTTACCTCTATTGTGGGAGCTATATTATTGTTGTGGATTGTTTCTTTGCTCAAGAGGTCTGATATTTCTTGAATTATAAGAGTAAAAAAGAACCGTCCTGACGACACGCTTGCCGGGGGCGGTTCCTAACCAAACAAATCAAAAAATATAAGTATATTAACTAATTGCTTCCACCTCCTAAGGCACGGTAAAGCATGATATGCAGTTTACAAGATTCCACATTCAGAGCGATACGTTCCAATTCACAATCCAGGAAACGTTCATCGGCCGACAGTACATCCAGATAGCCTGCGAATCCTACTTTAAACATTTCATTTGCATTATAAATAGATCGATGATGGATACGGCTTTCTTCTTCTTTCAACTTTTTGCGCTGGTGCATTTGCGATGATGCAGTAATGAGGTTTAATACTTCTTCATAGGCTTTTAATACCGTATCGTGATATCCTAACAAAGCGATGCGTTGCTGGCTTTTCGCATCATTCCATAATGCACGTATAGTATTTTGTTTGAATATAGGTGCTGTTATACCTGCACCGAGATTGTAAACCAGGGATGCAGGAGCAGTAAACCATTTATCCAGATCAAATGCGTTAAAACCTCCGTTTCCTCCAATCACGATGGATGGGAAGAAAGCTTTTCGCGCTGCAGATACGTCGGATTTACTAGCTAATAACTCCAGTTCGGCAGCCTTTATATCCGGGCGATATTGCAAAAGTTGTGACGGGATTCCTGCATCTGTGGGAAACTCATAACTACATGCAGTTTCAAATGACACTCGTTTCACCTTGAAAGGCAGTCGTCCTAATAAGGTGGCGATGGCACGTTCCTTTTCACTTATTTGCTGTTCGTTTGCAAGCAGCATTTCTTCCAATTTAAGGCGTCGTGACCGGAATTGGTCTACAGAAAGTCGGGTTACTTCACCTTCTTTCATCAGTTCATCGGTTAAATTATAAGCATCTCTGGCTGTTAGGATGGCTTCGCGTAGCACATATCGCTGTTTATCCAGTCCTATTAATTCAAAATAGTGTGTACCTACTTCTGATATCAATAAGGTGCGTGCCAGACGCATAGCTTCTACAGACTGCATCCAGCGGGATACGGTCGATCGTTTTTTATCGGTTAGCTTACCCCATATGTCAGCTTCCCATTGAAAATTGAGTCCTAGGTTGAAATTCCGGTAGGGATCTGGAATATGTTTGTCTTTTTCTAAATCGGGAGTGTTGGTGGTGCTGTTACCAACTCCGTCCATAGTGTACTCGCCAAAACGTTGTACTCCACCATCAATGCCTAATGAAAGATCGGGCAGCAGCGCTCCTTTTCCTACTCGAACTTGTGAACGGGCAATGGATATCCGTTCTATAGTTTGAAGGAATGAATGATTGTTATTTAACGCTTCGGCTATATAACTTTGCAATAACGTATCTGGAAAAAATGTTTTCCATGACATGGAAGAGATAGTAGTGCTGTCCGTTTCCCTATCCATATAGAACTTGGGTAACTCTATCTTTTCTGTCGGAGTAAGGGAAGGGGCTTTGCAACTTACCATAATCAGACAGAAAGCTCCTATTATTAAACCTGTTTTGTTTATATTGTTATTTTTCATCTTCTTCATCATAGCTGACTTTATTACGGTTAAGATGTGCAGACCAACTCTCGAAAATAAGGTAAAGTCCAGGTACAAGGAAGATTCCTACGAATGTACCGATAAACATACCTCCGGCGGCAGCTGTTCCGATGGAACGGTTGCCCAAAGCACCGGCTCCGCTTGCCATTACCAACGGGATTAGTCCGCATATAAATGCAAAGGATGTCATCAGGATGGGGCGCAGACGGCTTACGGAACCTCTAACGGCAGCATCAAAGATGCTCATTCCCTGTTTGCGGTACTGGTTGGCCATTTCCACAATAAGAATGGCATTTTTGCCTAGCAGACCAATCAACATTACCAAGGCTACCTGGGCATAAATATTATTTTCCAAGCCTGCCAGTTGCAGGAAAAAATAAGAACCGAAGATACCTGCCGGCAATGAAAGTATGACGGGAAAAGGCAGTAACAGACTCTCGTATTGTGCTGCCAGCAACAAATAAACAAACAGCAGGCAGATACCGAAAATGAGAACGGTTTGTCCACCCGAATCTTTCTCTTCACGAGTAACTCCTGACCATTCTATATCATAACCGCGAGGTAATGTCTCTTTGGCAATTTGTTCCACTGCTTCGATAACCTCTCCTGAACTGACTCCTTCGGCAGGTTCACCTGTAATCAAGGCCGAGGTGAACATATTGTAGCGTGTAATCTGGTTAGGACCGAATATACGGTCCATCGTCATAAAGTTAGAGTAGGGTACCATATTCCCGTCCTTGTTCTTGGCATAGAACTTATACAGATCTTCAGGATTCATACGATACTCTGGAGAAGCCTGTAACATCACCTTATACATTTGTCCGAAACGAATAAAGTTGGATGAGTAGAAACTGCCGATATAGGATTGGAGTGTTTCCATGGATTCATTTAGATTTACTCCTAATTTAGCTGCTTTAGCAATATCCACTTTCAGCAGATATTGTGGAAAATTAGGATTGAATCCTGAGGTTGCTCCCACAATGCGCGGATCTTCATTCAGTTTTTCTACTAATGTATTGGCAACATCGGCAAATTCTGCAAAGCTGCCTGCTGTTTTATCTTGTAAACGAAGTTCGAAGCCGCTGGCATTACCGAATCCCGGAACTGTAGGAGGCAGGAAGAACTGAATATCCGCATCTTTGATATGCGAGGTGCGGTCTTTGTATATCTCTATAAGTTCGGCTGCTGTTTGATCGCGTTCACTCCACGGGGTGAGATTAATCATACCCATACCGAAATTGGCACCTTCCGTTTCAGTCATCAAACTATAACCTGCTAATGTGGAGATGCTTTCAATTTCTTTGAAAGGAAGCAATGCAGCTTGTACAGCGTTCAAGGCTTTTTCGCTGCGTTCCAATGTTGCTCCCGGAGGCGCATCTACATTGACATAAATCATACCTTGGTCTTCATTGGGAATAAAGCCTGAAGGAAGTACCTGGCTCATGCCGAAAGTGGCAAGGAAGAAAATAATCAGTGTGGCATAAGTGATTATTTTCCGGCTCAAATACTTGTGTAATCCGATATTGTATTTCTTTTCAAAGCGGTCGTACCGGCGGTTGAAAAAAATAAAGAAACGACGTAGCCATCCTGCTTTTTTCTTCTTTTTTCCATCAGCGGGTTTCAGTAACAAAGCACATAGGGCAGGCGAGAGGGTCAATGCGTTTATTCCTGAGATAACAATGGCTACCGCCAGTGTCAATGAGAATTGCCGATAGAAAATACCTACAGTTCCCTGCATGAAGCCCACCGGAACAAAGACTGCCGACATGACTAGCGTGATGGCAATAATGGCTCCACCGATTTCATTAATAGCTGCTACAGATGCTTTATAAGGAGAGAGTTTCTCATGATGCATCTTTACATGGACAGCCTCTACGACGACTATTGCGTTGTCTACTACAATACCTATTGCGAGCACAAGGGCGAATAAGGTCAACATATTTATGGAGAAGCCCAGCATTTCCATAAAAAAGAATGTACCGACCAATGAAACTGGTACGGCGATAGCCGGAATTAAGGTGGAACGGAAATCTTGTAAAAATATATACACCACAATAAATACCAGTATGAATGCTTCGAGCAGTGTCTTCAGCACTGACTGTATGGAGGCGTCAAGAAAGCGTGATACGTCATAGGAGATATTGTAACCCATGCCAGGCGCAAAACTGCTTTCTTTGATTTCTGCCATTTTGGTTTTAATATTTTGGATGACTTCCCTTGCATTGGAGCCGGGGCGTTGTTTGATCATAATAGATGCCGATGGCCTTCCGTCGGTCATAGAGGTCATGTTATAATCTTCAGAATCGAATTCAATAGTGGCAACGTCTTTCAGACGTAGCAGTGAACCATCGGGAAGAGCTTTCAATACAATCTCTCCATATTCTTCTGCTGTGCTGAACTTTCCGGTATATTGTAATACATATTGCAGTTGTTGGGGTAATTTGTCTGAACTGATACCTGTCTTGCCGGGTGCTGCTTCTATGTTTTGATTACGGATGGCTTCAGTTACATCTTGAGGTACCATGTTGTAGGCGGCCAGCCGATTAGGATTCAGCCATACACGCATGGCATAATCACGGCTACCCATGATTTCTACCAAGCCTACACCGTCAATACGTTTTAATTCGCGCAAAATATTGATATCGGCAAAGTTATAAACAAACTTTTCGGTATGTGCACTGTCCGTACTCATGATGTTCAAGTACATCAACATACTGTTTACTTCTTTTTCTGTAATAACTCCGGCACGGATTACTTCTTCAGGCAATTCGTCTAGTACGGTAGTCACACGGTTCTGTACATTTACGGCAGCTACGTCCGGATCGGTTCCCACTTTAAAATAAATAGTAGTAAGGGACATACCGTCGTTGGTACAAACAGTGGTCATGTAGGTCATGCCGGGTACTCCGTTGATGGCACGCTCTAACGGGGTGGCGACTGTTTTAGACATCACATCGGCACTAGCCCCGGTGTATCGGGCGGTTACCGTTACAGATGGGGGTACGATATCGGGAAACTGAGTGATGGGCAGTGTCAAAATAGACAGTACGCCCAAGCAGACGATAATGACGGAGATTACTCCTGAAAGTATCGGTCTTTTTATAAATAGCTTAAACATAAACTGTCCGTTTTATTTTACGATAGGTTGTTTTAATTCAACTTCTTTTCTGATTGCTTCCATATCAATGGTATCAGTCTTGATGGTAATGCCATCCTTCATCATTTGCACTCCCTCGTATACGATGGCAGTGTTAGGAGAGAAGTCTTGTGTCACATAGTAATTATTATAGCGTTCCAGCGGTTGGAAGCTGCGTACTTTTACTACACTGGCACTATCAACGGTATATACATAGGTGAAATCTTGAATTTCGAATGTTGATTTCTGGGGAACTAGGCAGATGTTGTCCATTTGGGTCATCATACGTACTTTTCCAGTCACTCCATGTTTCAGCAGTCCGTCCGGGTTCGGAAAACGGACACGGAAGGCAATGGAGCCGGTTCCTCGTTCAAAGTCACCTTCTACAGTTTCTAATGTGCCTTTGTGGGAGTAGATGGAACCGTCTGACAAAATCAGTTCCACATTATTTTCTTCGTGCTGTTTTTGTCCGCTAAGTTGTTGGCGCTTGTATTCCAGATACTCGCTTTCGTTCACTTTATAGTAAGCAAAGATCTCGGAAATATCACTTACGGTAGTCAGTAAGCTTTGCGGATTTACCAGACTTCCCGTCTTATAAGGAATACGGTCTATGTAGCCGTCAAAAGGGGCAGTGATAGTGGTGTAAGAATAATCCATCTGTGAACGTTGCATTTGTGCTTTTGCCTGTTCCACTTTCATTTGGGCTACTTCTTTTTCTTTATTGGCTTGGTCGAGTCGGATTTTTGATAAGATTTGTTTGTCAACCAGCCGGCCTATTCTTTCGGCTTCATAATTTGCCATTTCATATTGTGCCTGTGCTTGTTTGTAATTGGCTTGCGCCTCTTTTACCGTTTCGCTATATTGGTCGGAACTGAGTTGGAATAGGGGCTGTCCTTTTTTGACTTTCTGTCCTTCGTCTACATATATTTGTTGAACAAATCCTTCCACTTTGGGCTTAATTTCTACAAACTGTATAGCTTGCACATCAGCTACATATGAGCGTGGAAACTCAATGGTTGTGGGGTGAAGAATGGTGATGGGAATGAATTCTTTGTGATGTTCCTGCTTGTTGTCCGATTGACCACAAGAGCATAGCAATCCTGTGCATGTACACAGGACCGCAATTTTCTGAAAATTACTCTTCATGAAATTACGAATACAATTTAAAAAGATTAATAATTGAGTTTGAGTAAATAAAAGATCCGGCTTGCATTCAAATCTTTCAGAATACAAGGCCAATATGTATGAATATGCTTTAATGTGACATATTAAATGCGGTACACACAAAAGATAATGTGATGATGTACCACTTTCCCCGGATTTTCACTGACAGGTGTGTAACTTTGTACCGGAACTTGGGGAATAGCAAAAAGATTGACCAGCATGTCGATAGTGCAGGGTAAAAAACGACTGTTTGGCAGTTGTGCACGTCCCGACTGGAAATAATAAGTTTCTTCTCCTCTGCTTTCTTCATTGTTGTCAGAAGGCAGGGTGGGTTGTTCCATCGTTTCTACCATAGCCAGATTGGCATCAATCAGTGGAGCGCATACATCAAATTGTACGAGTAATAACATAATTACGCATACTATTCTTACCACATATTTTTTGATACCGTTGAACATGAAAGATACTTTGTTTGTCAATTCGTTTGCAAATTTAATATAATTGAACACTGTTTTCAAACTAATCATCCAAAATTAGTGAGTTTTAATATATCCTTTCTCTTTTTTGGAACTACTATCCTTTATACTGACTGAAATCTGTTATTTTTGTACTCAGTATTTTAAATAATCAGATAATATTACTTATGTTACAACCCGAATTGAAATTTCGTCGAGATAAAATACGCTATTTGATGGCTCAACAAGGCATTGATGCTGCCCTGATAGCTTGTAATGTAAATTTGCTTTATACGTATGGTGAGATAGTGAACGGCTATCTTTATTTACCGCTTCATTCACCGGCACTTCTCTTTGTAAAACGTCCTAATAATATTGTGGGAGAATTTGTATTCCCTATTCGTAAACCTGAGCAGATAGTGGACTTGTTAAAAGAAAATGGTATACCTGTAGCTTCAAAGATAATGTTGGAAGGCGGGGAACTGCCTTATGCGGACTATATGCGTCTTGCATCTCTTTTTCCTGAATCGGAGGTCGTGGATGGAACTGCTATTATTCGTGAAGCGCGTAGCGTAAAGACTCCGCTGGAGATTGAACTTTTTCGTCGGTCGGCTGCTTTACATGCTCGAGCATATAGTAAGATTCCCGATGTATACCATCCGGGGATGACTGATCGTGAACTATCTGTTGAGGTGGAACGCCTGATGCGACTGGAAGGTTGTCTGGGAATATTCAGAGTATTTGGTCAGAGTATGGAGATATTTATGGGAAGTGTGTTGGCCGGAGATAATGCAGCTACTCCTTCGCCTTATGATTTTGCCTTAGGTGGTAAGGGATTGGATCCGTCTTTGCCCGGAGGAATGAATGGAACTTTGTTGAAAGAGGGGTATAGTGTAATGGTGGATATAGGGGGAAACTTTTACGGATATATGTGCGATATGAGTCGTGTGTTCTCCATTGGAAAATTAAATGATGAGGCTTATGCAGCTCATCAAGTCTGTCTTGAAGTGCAGGATAAGGTTGCCTCTATGACGGCGCCTGGTGTGGTGTGCGAGGATCTTTATAATGCGGCCATTGAGATCGTGACGAAAGCCGGATTTGCCGATCGTTTTATGGGGGTGTCCCAACAGGCACGTTTTATAGGACACGGCATCGGGTTGGAAATCAATGAGGCACCAGTGTTGGCTCCGCGTATCCGGAGGGAGTTGGAAGAGGGAATGGTGTTTGCCCTTGAACCTAAAATCGTATTGCCGGGAGTAGGACCGGTCGGCATTGAAAATTCTTGGGTAGTTACAGAAAACGGAGCCGGCAAACTGACCATTTGTAATGAGGAGATTATAGAGCTTTGATTCCTTGGATGTAAATATTGAAGCGGAAATATCAAAAAAACGAAAAATTTTATGGTTCTTGTTCTAGTGTCATTGGGGGCAAAGTGAAGAACTTGAATATAAAAAAGATCCCGAAACTTTTAGTTTCGGGATCTTACATGGTTTGAAGTATATTTTTTATTCCCACTCAATGGTCGCATTGGGTTTGGGCGACAGGTCATAGCATACGCGGTTCACATTCTTTACTTCTTTTAGAATACGGTCGGTAATTTTCATCAGAATGGACCAGTCTATCGGTTCGATAGTAGCTGTCATAGCATCTACGGTGTTGACAGCTCGGATAATAACAGGCCAGTCAAATGAACGGGCATTGTCACGCACGCCTACTGATTTGAAATCGGGTACTACGGTGAAATATTGCCATACTTTCTTGTCCAAGCCTGCCAGTTGGAATTCTTCACGCAAGATGGCGTCCGATTCGCGAACAGCTTCCAGGCGGTCACGAGTGATAGCCCCCAAACAGCGCACTCCCAAACCAGGACCAGGGAACGGCTGACGGTAGACCATGTCGTATGGTAAACCAAGTTCCACTCCGCAGGCACGGACTTCGTCTTTGAACAACTGGCGTAAAGGTTCTACTAATTCAAACTGTAAATCCTCGGGTAAGCCACCTACATTGTGATGGGATTTAACCATTTTGGCTGTTTTAGTACCACTTTCTACGATATCAGGATAAATTGTACCTTGTCCCAAAAAGTCGATTCCATTTAGCTTACGGGCTTCCTCTTCGAACACACGAATAAATTCACCACCGATAATCTTGCGTTTCTGCTCCGGATCAGCTACATTTTCCAGTTTACTCAGGAACCGGTCTGTAGCATCCACGTAAATCAAATTAGCGTTCAACTGATTTTTGAAAACTTCAATTACTGCTTCCGATTCACCTTTGCGCATTAATCCATGGTTCACATGTACGCAGACCAGATTATTGCCGATGGCTTTCAGCAACAGGGCTGCTACTACAGAACTGTCTACACCTCCGGAAAGTGCCAATAATACTTTCTTGTCGCCTACCTGGCGGCGGATCAATTCAATCTGGTCATTGACAAAGTTTGTCATATTCCAGTTAGCCTCTGCCTTGCAGGTATCAAAAACAAACGATTGTACAGCATTCTTTATTGTTTCCACATCATCCGTCAGTTGGGGAAGCTTCACTTCGCAACATGCTTTGTCATGACCGGCAGCCATTACGGGGATCCCTGCTTTGTAAATCTCGGGAAGCACGTCAATATCCACTCCGTCAATTACATGGTTGGGACCGCCATTGATAATGACACCCTTTACATTGGGCAATGCTGTCAGCTCAGCGGCTGTGATATCGTGCGGGTAAATTTCACTATATACACCCAAAGCACGAATGGCTCTGGCAAGCACGGTGTTTTCGGTGCTTCCCAAATCCAAGATAACAATCATATCTTGTTTCATTCCGTTATGTTGTTTTTAAGTTATTAGTTGGTTGTCTATTATTCCCACTCAATTGTGGCAGGCGGTTTGGACGAGATATCATAGCATACGCGGTTTACACCTTTTACTTTATTGATTATGTCGTTTGAAACCTTAGCCATAAATTCATAGGGAAGATGAGCCCAGTCGGCGGTCATGGCATCCGTACTGGTTACGGCACGTAGGGCAACGGCACGTTCGTATGTACGTTCGTCCCCCATTACTCCCACACTTTGTACGGGTAGCAAGATTACGCCTGCCTGCCATACTTGGTGGTAAAGGGATGTTTCGTTTCCGTCCGAGTCTTTCACTTTCCAGTCTCTCAATCCTTGGATATAGATATCATCGGCGTCTTGCAGAATACGTACTTTCTCAGGAGTGATATCACCCAAAATACGTACCGCAAGTCCTGGTCCGGGGAATGGATGGCGTGTAATCAGATGTTCCGGCATACCTAGTTCACGACCTACGTGGCGTACTTCATCCTTGAATAGCAGACGCAGAGGCTCGCATAGTTTCAAATTCATTTTTTCGGGCAGTCCACCTACGTTGTGATGACTTTTGATTACAGTGCCGGTGATACTTAATGACTCGATACAGTCAGGATAAATGGTACCTTGTGCCAGCCATTTCACATCTTTAATTTTATGAGCTTCTTCATCGAATACGTCAATAAAACCTTTGCCGATAATCTTACGCTTCTTCTCAGGTTCTTCCACACCTGCCAGTTCACTGAAGAATTTTTGGCTGGCATCCACTCCGATTACATTCAGTCCGAGACATTCATAATCATGGAGTACATTTTTGAATTCGTTCTTACGCAGCATGCCGTGATCTACAAAAATGCAGGTAAGATTCTTGCCTATCGCTTTATTTAATAATACGGCTGCCACAGATGAGTCTACTCCGCCACTCAGCCCCAGTACTACTTTGTCATTTCCCAGTTGCGCTTTCAGTTCGGCTACAGTCGTTTCAATGAAAGAGGCAGCGCTCCAGTCCTGTTTCCCCCCGCAAATGTCGACTACAAAATTTTTCAGAAGCTGGGTTCCGTCTTCACTGTGGAACACTTCCGGGTGGAACTGTACTCCCCATACTTTCTCTTCCTTTATTTGATAAGCAGCGATGGCTACTTTATCTGTTGAAGCGATAATTTTGAAATTCTCCGGAATGGCAGTGATGGTATCTCCGTGGCTCATCCATACTTGTGAGTGTTCACGGACGTTCTTCAATAGTGGGTTCTCTTGGTCGAAAGTGGAAAGGTGTGCACGTCCGTATTCACGTGTGCCGGCCGGCTCCACTTTCCCACCGTTTGTATAAGACATGAACTGTGCACCATAGCAGATACCCAAAATAGGATACTTTCCGCGAATGTCACTCAAATCGACTTTAAAGGCGCTTTCATCATACACCGAGAAAGGGCTTCCCGAAAGGATAACGCCGATTATGGACGGATCATTGTGTGGAAATTTGTTGTAAGGCACAATCTCGCAATAAGTATTCAGTTCGCGAACGCGACGGGCTATGAGCTGTGTGGTTTGTGAACCGAAGTCGAGAATAATGATCTTTTCTTGCATATATATTAAGATATGTAAATGATTTCGTGCCGCAAAGATACTCAGAAAAAATAAAAATCCGTCATGCTGTTGAGGCTTTTTATAATTGAATTGGAAAAACTTTGTTCTTCCTGCTCCCTTGTGGAAAAATATGCAAAAAAAAGATTGGAATGTTTAGGAAATGTCGGCTGGTATATAAATCACGGGCTGTCCGACAAGCATTTGAGGGCAGCCCGTTTTTTGTGTGGATAATATTTTATTTTTTGCCAGCCTGTTCCTTCAACAAGTCACGGATTTCTGTAAGTAATACCTCTTCCTTGCTAGGGGCAGGTGGGGCGGCGGGAGCAGGAACTTCTTCTTTCTTGCGATTCAGCTTGGCAAGTAATCTTATAAATAAGAATATAGAAAAAGCAATGATGATAAAGTCGAAAGTAGCTTGTAGGAAGTTGCCATAATTCAACGTTACGGCAGCTTTTTCAACTCCATCCACTACTTCGGCCGGCTTTAATTGTAGTTTCAAATCTGTAAAGTTCACGCCACCTACCAGCAATCCGATGGGAGGCATGATGACATCGGCCACAATGGAAGATACTATTTTACCGAAGGCTCCGCCGATGATGACACCGACTGCCATGTCAATGACGTTTCCGCGCATTGCGAACGCCTTAAAATCTTGCAAGAAGCTGCTTTTTCCCATTTTTTTTTATTTTAATATGAATTTATGTGCGAATATAAAAACAAATTCTTATTTTTGCACCGCGTTTAGGAAATAAATACTAAACGTTTAACAACATTCCAACGTAGAGTGTTTAAAAGCTATATTATAAAACCTTTAAAATTTAAACAAAATGATTAAAGTAGGTATTAACGGATTTGGTCGTATCGGCCGTTTTGTATTCCGTGCAGCTCAGAAAAGAAACGATATTCAGATCGTAGGTATCAATGACCTTTGCCCGGTTGATTACTTAGCATATATGTTGAAGTATGACACTATGCACGGACAATTTGACGGTACTATCGAAGCTGACGTAGAAAATAGCAAATTGATCGTGAACGGCAATGCAATCCGCGTAACAGCTGAAAGAAATCCGGCTGACTTGAAGTGGGATGCAATCGGTGCTGAATACGTAGTTGAATCTACTGGTTTGTTCTTGACTAAAGAAAAAGCTCAGGCTCATATTGAAGCTGGTGCTAAATATGTAGTTATGTCAGCTCCTTCTAAAGATGATACTCCGATGTTCGTTTGCGGTGTAAACGAAAAGACTTATGTTAAAGGTACTCAGTTCGTTTCTAACGCTTCTTGTACTACTAACTGTTTGGCTCCTATCGCTAAGGTATTGAATGACAAATGGGGTATCACTGACGGTTTGATGACTACAGTTCACTCTACAACAGCTACTCAGAAAACAGTTGACGGTCCTTCTATGAAAGACTGGAGAGGTGGTCGTGCTGCTTCTGGTAACATTATCCCTTCATCTACCGGTGCTGCTAAAGCTGTAGGTAAAGTTATTCCTGAATTGAACGGTAAATTGACTGGTATGTCAATGCGTGTTCCGACTTTGGATGTTTCTGTAGTTGACTTGACAGTTAACTTGGCTAAACCGGCTACATATGCTGAAATCTGTGCAGCTATGAAAGAAGCTTCTGAAGGTGAATTGGCTGGCGTATTGGGTTACACTGAAGATGCAGTTGTTTCTTCTGACTTCTTGGGTGATACTCGTACTTCTATCTTCGATGCTAAAGCTGGTATCGCTTTGACTGATACTTTTGTTAAGGTGGTTTCTTGGTATGACAACGAAATCGGTTACTCTAACAAAGTATTGGATTTGATTGCTCACATGGCTTCTGTAAACTGCTAATCAGTTAAAAACCATATAGCGAAAGCCGTCTGAAGTAATTCGGACGGCTTTTTTTTATGTAGTTTTGCGTGCTAAGTTGCACATTTTCGTTATCTTTGTGCGACTGTTACAAAAACTTAGGATGGAAAAGTACGATTTGATAACGATATTAGGACCTACCGCTTCAGGAAAGACTCCTTTGGCAGCGGCTTTAGCTTACAAGTTGGATACCGAAATTATCAGTGGAGATAGCCGGCAGGTATATCGCCGGATGGATTTAGGTACGGGAAAGGATTTGGAAGACTATGTCGTGAATGGACAGCAAATACCTTACCATCTGATAGACATTGTAGACCCCGGATATAAATATAATGTATTTGAATTTCAACGTGATTTTTTGAATGCTTATGATCAAGTGAGATGGAAAGACAAACTTCCTATATTATGCGGAGGTACGGGGATGTATCTTGAATCCGTGTTGAAGGGATATAGGCTGCTTCCTGTTCCAGAGAATCCCAAACTTAGGGACTCGTTAGCAGATAAATCATTAGCGGAACTCACCCGGTTGTTGTCAACTTACAGGAAACTTCATAACTCTACGGACGTAGATACTGTAAAGCGGGCTATCCGGGCCATTGAAATAGAAGAGTATTACAAGCACCAATCAGCGGAATACCGTGAGTTCCCGCAAATTCATAGTTTGATCATTGGAGTAGATATAGCTCGTGAGTTACGTCGTGAAAAAATATCCCACCGTTTGAAGCAGCGTTTGGATGAAGGGATGGTAAACGAAGTGAAGGCTTTGTTGGATAGTGGTATTTCTTCCGAGGATTTGATTTATTACGGATTGGAATATAAGTATTTGACTTTATATGTCTTGGGTAAACTTTCTTTCAATGAAATGTTTCATCAATTGGAAATAGCTATCCATCAATTTGCCAAACGGCAGATGACCTGGTTCCGGGGCATGGAGCGGCGAGGGTTCACTATACATTGGCTGGATGCTTGCCTGCCTATGGAAGATAAGGTGGAAAAAATCATTAATTTGTTACACACTAAAAACTAAATGTTATGGCTGTAGAACCAAACAGATGGGGGATTATTTATAATCCGAAAGCCGGAAGCCGTAAGACTCAGAAGCGTTGGAATGAGATACGTAGCTATATGGAAAACCGTAAGGTGGTTTTTGACTACGTACAGTCCGAAGGTTTTGGATCGGTGGAACGACTCGCCCGTACCTTGGCTAATAATGGTTATCGAACCATTGTGATTGTAGGTGGAGACGGAGCGATCAATGATGCTATTAACGGTATTATGACTTCTATGGTGGAGGATAAGACAAATATCGCTTTTGGAATCATTCCTAATGGTATTGGTAATGACTTTGCCAAATATTGGGGGTTGGATGAAGATAATTATAAAGCAGCGGTAGATTGGATTATCAATCGTCGTCTGAGGAAAATTGATGTGGGGCGTTGTAATTATTTTGATGGAGAGAAGCACACCTCCCGCTATTTCCTGAATGCCATATATATAGGTTTAGGTGCGCGTATTGTACAGATCTCAGATGGTACCCGCCGTTTTTGGGGAATACGTGAGTTGTCTTTTGCCGCTTCCATGTTCCTGTTGCTGTTTGAACGTAAATTGTACCGTACACATCTTTGTATCAATGGCGAACATATTCGTGGACGTATCATGACGGTATGTGTGGGAAGTGCCCGTGGATACGGTTTGACACCTAGTGCAGTTCCTTATAATGGCTGGTTGGATGTGTCGGTTATTTATCGTCCGGAGTTAATTCAACTTTTCTCGGGTATGTGGATGCTGTTGCAGGGACGTATTTTAAATCATAAAATGGTGAAACCTTATCGTACACGGAAAGTAAAAGTACTACGTGCGCAGAATGCTTCTGTCAGTTTGGACGGGCGTATTTTAGACCGCCATTTTCCTTTGGAAATTACGATCCAGCCGGAAGCTATAACTTTGATTATCCCTAATTAAAAACTATAGATATCCATTTCTTGCTTTAAGGATAGAGGCAGAGTAGATATCTCAATGAATAGACGTAAGATAATGACAATTTCAGATTTAAGAAAGACAGATAATTTCTTTTTACTGGCTGGTCCTTGTGTGATCGAAGGAGAGGAAATGGCTCTCCGAATAGCAGATCGTATTGTGAAAATAACAGATAAACTGGGTATTCCCTATGTGTTTAAAGGATCTTATCGTAAGGCTAACCGTTCCCGTTTGGATTCGTTTACAGGAATAGGTGATGAAAAGGCCTTGAAAGTACTTCGTAAAGTACGGGAAACTTTTGGAATTCCTGTGGTAACCGATATTCATAGTGCTGGAGAAGCTGCTATGGCCGCTGAATATGTGGATGTGTTGCAGATTCCTGCTTTCCTTTGTCGCCAGACTGATTTGCTGCTGGCGGCAGCTCATACCGGAAAGATTGTCAACATCAAGAAAGGACAATTTTTATCACCTGGCGCCATGCGTTTTGCTGCTGACAAAGTGGTGGAGGCGGGTAATGATCAGGTTATGCTGACCGAGCGGGGAACGACTTTCGGGTATCAGGATTTGATTGTAGATTATCGGGGTATTCCGGAAATGCAGACTTTAGGTTTTCCTGTAATTCTGGATGTGACACATTCTTTGCAACAACCTAATCAGACTGCCGGTGTGACAGGTGGTATGCCGCAGCTTATTGAAACGGTAGCCAAGGCTGGCATAGCGGTAGGAGTGGACGGTTTGTTTATGGAAACCCACGAAGACCCTTCTGTCGCTAAGAGTGACGGAGCGAATATGTTGAAACTGGATTTGCTGGAAGGGCTATTGACCAAACTGGTAAGAATCCGCCAAGTGTTATAAATGTTATTCGTTGGGGATTCACAGGTAAGATGGGTTAATTTATTTGGACTATGGGGCAACTTGCATGAATAGTATAAAATAAGGTCGGTTTTTGCAGTAGAAACCGGCCTTACCTTTCTTTCTCCGTCAAAACAGAAAAAAGAATAGAAGCAGATGTGGATTATTTTTTTAGAATATAAGCCTTCATGCGGGCTATATCATTTAAGTAATCTTGCAAATCTTGTTCATGGTCTTCTTCTTCTGCCATAATATGTTTGGCAATATCACAAGTGGTGAAGTCAATTCCGTTTGTGAATTCAGCAATTTGCTGATAGCGGTAGATGGCACAACGTTCGGATTCTACATTTTGTTTCAACAAGATTTCCGAACCGAAATCTACGGGCGCATCATATTTGCAGCGAGCTAAATCAAACCATTGTTTAGGGTCAAGTACGGGTACGCCTTCCAATTCAATGATACGGTCGGCCAATAATTTTGCATGGTTATATTCCTCGGCTGCATGTTCTTGAAACTCGCGTTGTACATCACCGCGCATAGCGCCTTCTACTACGAATGAACCTACCCAGTATTGGTAGAAAGCCAACCATTCTTCGGACAGAGCTGCATTCAGCTGAGCCAATAAGTCCACAATGTCAATTTTATCCTTCAGGATATTCACAGATTCTTTAGCCATAATGTAAAGTTTAAGTTAGTGTTTATTATTATTTAGTCCACAGCGGGTATAGTCATGTCGTCTAACACACCTATGCCTTCCTGGTCTACATCTTTTTTTACGTCAGAACTGGTATAAAGCCAGATACCGAATCCCAGCACAAATAAAATAAGGAGGATGATTCCCCATAATTTACCTTTACTCATAGTTTCTTGGTTTTAGTTTCTTTAATAACAGCTGGTGCTGAAAAAGGTTTTGTAAGTAGAGAAAAAAACAGGCGTCTGTTATGGAAAAACGGACGCCTGTGTGTGTGAAGTATGAATTGATATTAGATTTTATCCTATTTTGCTGATTTTTTTTAGTTTCTCTTCATCAATGATTTTAATTTTTCTACCGTCGATGGTAATCAGTTTTTCAGTTGCAAAGTTAGAAAGCGTACGGATTGCGTTCGAAGTAGTCATATTTGATAAGTTTGCCAAATCTTCTCGTGAAAGGTAAATGCTTAGTGTAGATTCATCTTCTTCTACTCCATAAGTATCTTTCAAAAATAACAGAGATTCCGCCAATCGTCCACGAATATGTTTTTGCGTAAGATTTACGGTTCTTTCATCAGAAATTCCCAAATCTATAGAAAGTTGGCGGATAAAGAACAAAGCTAATTCAGAGTTGTCTTTTATCAGTTTCATAATGGCCGGCATGGGAATAAGGCAGATAGTGCAAGGCTCGAAAGCGGAAGCAGCTGTCACGAAGTTCCCTTCGGCAAAAAAAGCTCGGTATGCGAAATATTCTTTCGTCTTTAATACGCGGATAATCTGGCTACGTCCTCCCACACCTTCTTTGTAGATTTTTACTTTTCCACTAAGAAGACACATAAGGTGCATCGGAGTTTCTCCTTCGCAGTATATCGTCTCATTCTTTTTATACTTCTGTATCGTAAAGTTCTGAGCCAAGAACTCTCTTTGTTCCTGTGTTAAAGGTTGCCATAAGTCTGGTATACTTTCAGCAATCTCAGTTTCTGATAATTCTTTTCTAACCATAAACGTGCTATAAAACCGTGTTATAGAGCACAAATATAAGAAGAAAAAATAAAAGGACGAAGTAATCAGAAGAAAAAAGAAAGATATATTATTAATTTATCTTCAAAAAATAACAAAAGGATAGGTTCTTATCTCCTATCCTTTCTTTTTTTGTGAAATTTTATTTGGTGAACAGTAATTCACGATATTTAGGTAATGGCCAAATCTCATCGTCTATTTCTAGTTCCAAATGGTCAATATGGTCGCGGATTTCTTCCAGATATGGACGCACTTGTTCCTCGTAACTGAAGGCTTTCTCTACTTGGCTTCCCAAATGATTTGCTACTTTTCGGGCTTCTGTCATGTTGTGCACGGCTTTTTTAATAGCAAGTATGCGGTTTTGAATTTCACGTACCAAATTCTTCCGGTCTTCGGTCAGCTCTTCGTATTCTTCGGTGGAGAATATCTCTTTCAGACCACGAAGATTTTCTAATAGTCTGTTCTGATAAATTACAGCTGTGGGAACAATATGATTGATAGCTAGATCGCCTAGTACACGACTTTCAATCTGGACCTTTTTAGTAAACTTTTCCAGTTCCACTTCTATACGACAGAACAATTCATTTTCATTGAATATTTTTTCGCCTATCAGTACTGCACGAGATTGCTCATCGTTGAACTTCAGGATGGCTTCGGGTACATGGCAGATATTGGTCAATCCGCGTCGCGCGGCTTCTGCTTTCCATTCTTCCGAGTAGCCGTCACCTTCAAAACGGATGTTTTGTGAAGCGATGATGGTTTCTTTTAATACCTTATACAGAGCTTCTTCCTGTTCCATCCCTCCGTTTACTAATTTATCTATCTGGGTCTTGAACTCATTCAACTGGTGTGCCATAGCGGCATTGATCACAATCATTGATGCGGCACAGTTGGCAGATGAGCCTGCAGCACGGAATTCAAAACGGTTTCCGGTGAAGGCAAAAGGAGAGGTACGGTTACGGTCTGTATTGTCTTGCAATATGGCAGGTATGCGCCCGATACCCAATTGCAATGCTTTCTTTTCATCAGGGGTCAGTTCGGCGTCATTCAGACGTGCCACTACTTCGTCCAACATATGGGAAAGATGACGTCCTAGGAAAATAGACAGAATAGCGGGGGGGGCTTCATTTGCTCCCAGGCGATGGCTGTTTCCGGCACTGACAATAGAGGCACGTAGTAAATCTTGGTTTTTATAGACCATCATCAATACGTTGACTATGAAAGTCAGGAAAAGCATATTTCCTTCCGCAGTCTTGGCAGGAGAGAACAAATTGATACCTGTGTCTGTACAAAGTGACCAGTTGTTGTGTTTGCCCGATCCGTTTACTCCTTTGAATGGTTTTTCGTGGAGCAGTACAGTAAAATTGTGTTTGGAAGCGATACGTTTCATCAGGTCCATTACCAGCTGGTTATGGTCGTTGGCCAGATTTACATCTTCAAAAATAGGAGCTAGCTCAAATTGGTTGGGAGCCACTTCGTTATGCCGTGTTTTTACCGGAATCCCTAGTTTGTGACATTCCAGTTCCAATTCTTTCATAAAACTGGTTACACGTGGAGGGATGGAACCGAAGTAGTGGTCGTCTAGCTGCTGGTCCTTGGCAGACGAGTGTCCCATCAAGGTGCGTCCGGTCAGGCAAAGATCCGGACGTGCATTATATAGTGCGGTATCCACTAAAAAGTATTCTTGTTCCCAACCCAGATTGGCGAATACGCGTTTTACGTTTGGATCGAACATTCTGCAAACCTCAGTTGCCGCTTTGTCTACAGCACCTAATGCCTTCAACAAAGGAGTTTTATAGTCGAGTGCTTCGCCTGTATAAGAGATGAAGATAGTAGGAATACAAAGTGTGCTGTCTACAATGAAAGCCGGAGAAGAAACATCCCATGCCGTATAGCCACGTGCTTCAAATGTGTTCCGGATACCGCCGTTGGGAAAACTGGACGCATCCGGTTCCTGTTGGATAAGCAGCTTGCCCGAGAAGCGTTCTATAACATTACCGTCATCACCGAATTCAATAAAGCCGTCGTGCTTTTCGGCAGTTCCGTCAGTCAGAGGCTGGAACCAATGAGTGTAGTGGGTAACATTAAAGGTCTTTGCCCAATTCTTCATGCCATTGGCTATCATGTCGGCCATTTCACGATTGATAGGGGTACCTTTCTCGATTGCGTTTATTACTGCTTTATAAGCCTCACTAGGCAGATATTCCTGCATTTTTTTACGGTCGAATACGTGGTTGCCGTAATAATCAGCTAACTTTTCAGAGGGGTAGTCAACTTTAACGGGGCGTCTGTTGGCTAACTCCTGTAGAGCAAAAAATCTCATTTTGGACATGTTGTCTTTCTTTTACTGGTTGTTGGCTGCAAAAATACTGCTTTTTGATTAATAATTCGCTATATCGCTAATCATTTTTCATTTCTGTTAAGGATGTTAATTAAGTATTATCATGCGTCAGCCTGTTGGTTTTTGTTTATATTTGCTCTTCAAACAATGAAAAGAAAGTACATTGATGCACTATATACGGATTGTCAGGTTGATTATATTTTGTCTTTTGTTACCTTTAGCTGTTCAGGCTAAGAGGGAAAAGGTTGATATGCCCGACAAGCCGATGGTGTCCGATTCCATTCTTCAGTGTATTTTCCAGTTTTCGCCGTTCTATTCCCGTATCATTGATGAGTATAAGGCTGATTTATATATAAAAGGAAAAGTAAAGGTACATAAGCGCAATCACCTTATCCGCTATGTACCGTCCATGTTTCGTTTCGAAAAACACATCAATGATTACCTTATGGAATCTCTTAGTGAGCTGCATTATACGGCCCCTGATATATACGACCGTAAGATAAAAGCGGTATCCACTACATTTCCACGTAACAGGGGACAGATAACGGATGTGATGGATTATTTGAACATGAATATCTATTCTTCTTCATTGATGTCCGATAAACTTCTTTCTCCTTTGGATAAGAAATCTAGCAGATATTATCATTATTTATTGGATTCTATAGCCGGTCCTCCCGATTGCCAGCGGTATAAAATACTTATTATTCCCAAATTCCGTGGTACACAGTTGGTCAGTGGATATATGTGGGTTAGTGATCAGATATGGACTATTCGTGAACTTTATATTGAAGGCGTTTATGATGTGATCCGCTTCAAGGTCCGTGTCAAGATGGGAGAGGAGGGCGATGTGGAGTTTCTGCCGGTGCAGTTTGATTTGAATCTTGTTTTTAAGTTTATAGGTAACCATCTGGAAATGGATATGGGAGCCTGGTTGAAATACAATGAAATTAAATTTTATGAAGGAGCCGCCCGGCGTAAATCTCAAAAGAAGCATCGCCATGACCTGACGGAATCCTATAAGCTGACTTGTGACTCGGAACAGCTGATAACAGATAAGGAAAAGTTCAATGAGCTGCGTCCCATTCCGCTGTCCGCTTTGGAGGATTCTTTGTATAGAAGTTATGCTTTACGTCAGGATACGCTTTTACGCGTACCGAAAAAAAAGAAGAATGAACATTTGGAGTTTTGGGGGGAGTTGGGTGACATGCTTATCAGTAGTTACAATGTGAATTTGTCCAGTATGGGGAGTGTGCATTGTTCTCCACTTATTAATCCGGTGCTGTTGGATTATAGCCACAGCAGGGGCTTTTCGTATAAGCAGAAGTTTAAATACAGTCGGCTTTTTCATGATGGACGTATACTTAGAATCAGTCCGCAGATAGGTTATAATTTTACACATAAGGAACTTTATGTGAAAGCGGATGCCGATTGGCAATATTGGCCGGAAAAGCAGGCTAGTTTTGAGGTTAGTGTAGGTAACGGTAACCGCATATATAGTAGTGTCGTATTGGATCAGCTAAAGCAATTGCCCGATAGTACCTTTAATTTTGACCAATTGGAATTGGACTATTTCAAGGATGTGTATCTCAATCTGTTCCATAATATAGAAATAGTGAACGGCTTGTTTATTAAAGCAGGTGTTTCCGTACATTGGAGGTATCTGATAAATAATTCGAAAGTCATTCTTGAAAAGCCGTTGCCTGATAAGGATTGGGCTGCATTGCGAGGTATCAGATCAGAATACAATAGTTTTGCACCTCGTATACGTATTGAATGGACTCCCGGTATGTATTATTACATGAACGGTCGCCGGAAGATGAATGTAGGTTCCAGTATGCCTACTTTTATGCTGGATTATGAACGGGGCATTAAAGGTGTATTCAAGAGTACGGGTGCTCATGAACGTTGGGAGTTTGATATACAGCAAAACTTGAAACTGAGCGGAATCCGAAGTATCGGTTATCGCATTGGGGGGGGGATGTTTACCAAGCAGGAAGATATGTATTTCGTGGATTTTGCTAACTTTGCCCGTCGTAATCTTCCCGAAGGATGGAATGATGATATTGGTGGCACTTTCCAATTGCTGGACGGACGTTGGTATAACTCTTCACGTCAGTACTGGCGGGGGAATTTCACCTATGAGTCTCCTTTTATTCTCTTGAAACCTTTAAACCGTTGGCTGGGATTAGTCCAGCAGGAGCGTTTGTATGGTGGTATCCTGTTCATGCCACATCTTAATCCATATATCGAGTTGGGTTATGGCATCGGCACACATATATTTGATGTGGGGGCTTTTGTAAGCACTATCAACGGGCAATTTGATACCTTTGGTTTTAAATTCACTTTCGAGTTATTTAATAAATAATCCTGTTCAAACAATCTGTTTGGTTTTCTGTTTATTACAACATAACAGAAACTAAACAGTGTATGCATTATAAAATATTTTTATGTGTTCTTTTGTTCCCGGTTTCATTATCAGCTCAAAACGGGGAATTATCTTTAACATTGGAACAATCTGCCAGCCTGATGAACAAGGGCAGCCGCACGTTGCAAATGGCGGATAAGGCTGTAGATATAGCACGCAGTGAGCGACAAAAAATGAATGCTTTTTGGTATCCGTCTTTGAATGCATCGGGTGCATACGTCCATTTGTCCAACCATATTGAGGTCAAGGAACCTTTAAGGCAATTTACCGATCCGGCAAAAGACTTTGTACATTCCATTGTGCCCGATGATAAATTTATTTCTTCTATTCTTGATAATATAGGTGCGCATACCCTTACTTTTCCTTTATTAGAACGTAACCTGACGACCATAGATGCTAATGTGATGTGGCCGCTTTTTACAGGCGGAAAACGAATTTTTGCAAGCCGTATCGGCAACCGTATGGTAGATTTGGCCAAAGCAGGTAGGGAAGAGGCGGGAGCTACTTTGCAATCGGAGTTGGTGGAAACTTATTATGCTTTGCGTCTGGCGCAAAGAGTGGTGGATGTACGCGAGCAAACCTTTTTAGGCTTGCAGAAACATTACCGTAATGCCATGAAGCTGGAGGAGAACGGTATGATAAATAAGGCCGAACGCCTCTTTGCTCAGGTCACTATGGACGAGGCCAGACGTGAGTTGGAATCTGCCCGGAAAGATTTGAATGTGGCGCAAAATGCCTTGAAAGTCTTGTTGAATGTGGAAGACGCCATATCCATCAACCCCAGTTCTCCTTTGTTTATGAACCATGATCTGCCCGATGAACTTTATTTCAAGAATCTGGTAAGTACCGGCAGCTATATAGTAAGTAAATTGCGAATACAGGAGGCGATGGCTGATAATCAATTGAAAATCAGTAAAAGTGCATATATTCCTACCATTGCATTGTTTGGAAAGCAGACACTTTATGCAGAGAATCTTCCGAAAAACCTGATGCCCCGTACTTTGGTAGGAGTGGGTTTTACTTGGAATATATTCGACGGACTGAACCGTGAAGCCAATATCCGTCAGACACGTCTTACTAAACAAACTTTGCAACTGGGAAGGGAAAAGGCTCAGAATGAATTGGGTGTTTTGGTAGACAAGTTATATAGCGAAATTCAGAATGCAAAGGATGATGTCGCCGCACTCAACACCACGATTGAGATGAGTCGTGAATTGGTACGTATCCGTAAAAAATCCTTTCAGGAAGGAATGGCTACCTCTACTGATGTGATTGATGCGGAAACGATGTTATCCAAGGTGCAGATTGCTTTTTTGCTGGCTTATTATAAATATGATGTGGCACTGGCATCTCTGCTCTCTACTTGCGGAATGCCCGAAAGTTTTTGGCAGTATAGCCGTACCGGACAAACCGAGAACTTTATATTCGGGAAATAATAAAAAAAGAAAACAATATGGAAAAAGAGAAGAAACAGTTAGGAGTCGCTTTTATCGTTGTTCTTGTGGCCATTGTTATGGTGTCTGCCATTGGGATTATAGCTATGAGCAATAAACCGGTTGTATTGCAGGGGCAGATAGAAGCTACTGAAATACGGATTTCCGGAAAACTTCCCGGTAGAATTGATACCTTTTTGGTCCGGGAGGGACAGTATGTAAAGATGGGTGACACCTTGGTTGTGATTAACAGTCCTGAGGCTTGGGCGAAGTTCCAGCAGGTAAATGCCTTGGAAGATATTGCGAAATTTCAGAATAAGAAAATAGATGACGGTACACGTCGGCAGATAGTCCGTTCGGTAGAAGAATTGTGGAACAAGTCAAAGAGTGACTTGCAACTGGCCACGGTGACGTATGACCGTATTCAGGCGCTTTACAAAGATAGCGTGGTCACCAGCCAGCGGAAAGATGAAGTGGAAGCCATGTATAAAGCTGCTGTTGCCGCCGAACGGGCGGCGCATCAACAATTCCTGTTAGTGAAGGACGGAGCGCAGAAAGAGGATAAAGAGAGTGCCCGCTCCTTGGTGGATGCGGCTCGGGGCACTGTGAATGAGGTTCAGGCCTTGTTGATGGATGCTCGCCTCACAGCTCCCGAAGACGGACAGATATCAACCATCTACCCCAAGCGTGGAGAACTGGTAGGAGCGGGGACTCCCATTATGAGTCTGGTAGTATTGGATGATTGTCATGTAGTGCTTAATGTCCGTGAGGACTATATGCCTTATTTCCGTATGAACGAGAATTTTATGGGAGATATTCCGGCTCTTGATGTAAAAAACAAGGCATTTAAAATCAATTACATCAGCCCGTTGGGGAGTTTTGCCACTTGGCGTTCTACCAAGCAGACGGGGACATACGATATGAAAACTTTTGAAATTCATGCGCTGCCTGTAGAGCCGATGGAGGGATTAAGACCGGGTATGTCCGTCTTGGTAAATCTGGATGAATTGAAATGATAGAAGGATAGCTATGTTATTCTGATTGCAGTGAATGGTAAATATAAATGAACTACTTGAATGAAAGAATCTCCTTTTATAGCGGTATTGAAACGTGAACTGGACCGTATGGTTTCCCGGCGCATTTATTTTGCATCGTGTATCGTCTTGCCTTTGTTTTCTATCTTCTTTATGGCTACAATTTTTGGTAACGGACAGATGGAGAATCTGCCTGTGGGTGTTGTGGATGGTGATAATACAGCCACTTCTCGTGAGATAATTCGTATGACCGAGGCTGTTCCCACTTTCCGCATCACTCGGCATTATGCCGATGAAGCGGAGGCCAGGGCAGATGTGCAGCGGAAAAGTATTTATGGATACCTCAGTATTCCGTCTGGTTTTGAAGCAAAGGTGATGGATGGTAAGGAAACAGCTCTGACTTATTATTACCATTATGCATTGATGAGTGTGGGAAGTGAGATTCACGGAGCATTTCAAAGTTTGTTGAAAAGCATCTCGGTAGTTCCCATTGTCACTCATGCTGTGGCATTGGGTATAAATCAGGAAGAGATAGAATCTTTTCTGTTACCGGTCACCACACAGAATCATCCGTTATTTAATCCTGATATGGATTATTCGGTCTATCTTACACAGCCATTCTTCTTTGTTTTTCTGCAAGTTATCTTGTTGTTGGTCACTACATACTCCATTGGCAGTGAAGGGAAATTCCATACTTCAGCCAATTGGCTGGCAGTGGCAGATGGGAATATCTGGGTGGCGGTCACTGCCAAGTTACTTCCATACAGTTTTATCTTCATCGTTATGAGTATTCTGGCAAACTATGTCTTTTTTGGTGCCATGCATATACCGATGGATTGTGGTTTTTGGGCGTTGAATCTTACTTCGGCACTATTGGTCATTGCTACGCAGGCGCTGGCGGTTTTTCTGTTCTCTCTTTTTCCTGCGTTGAGTATTATTATCAGTATCGTTTCCATGGTAGGATCGTTAGGCGCTACCCTTGGCGGGGTTACCTTTCCGGTGCTTCACATGTTTGCACCGGTGTACTATGCCTCTTATCTTTTCCCCGTCCGTCACTTTGTCGAGATTGGACAGAATCTGCTTTATGGCAACTATGGTTATGCGTATATGTGGGGCAATGTAGCCTGTCTGCTGTTGTTCCTTATTCCTCCTTTATTGTTGTTACCTCATTTGAAACGCTCTTTAATCAGTCGGAAATATGACGATATTGAATAATATATTAGCTGTATCTTGGCACGAGTTTCGTGTGATGTGTACCCGCTATTCCATTTTATTGGTACTCAGCGGTGGCATCTTTGTGTATGGATTACTTTATAACTATATGTATGCTCCCAATGTGGTACGCGATGCTCCGGTGGCAGTAGTGGATATGAGTCGCACTCCGTTAAGCCGCAGTTACATCCGTTTGCTGGATGCCACTCCGCAGGCACGGGTATTGACAAACAATGCTGATTTGCCTGCTGCTAAGGAATTGATGAAATATGATGAAGTGGTGGGTATTGTTTACATTCCCGCGGATTTTGACGCTCGTGTGGGGCGTGGTGAAGAAGCGATATATATTATGTACAGCACCACTACGGCTTTCCTTTATTTTGCTTCCATGCAGGAAGCGTCTGCTGGAGCCATGCTTGCTGTGAATGATGATGTCCGACCCGAGCAAGTGGTTTTTCTACCTCAGGATGATATACAATCTGTGGTTCAAACAAGGTCTGTCGATGTGGTAGGTACTGCCCTGTATAATTATACCGATGGTTATGGTACTTATTTGATACCTGCCGTTTTGATGGTTGTTATTTTTCAGACGTTGATATTTGTTATCAGCATGTTGAGTGGGAAAGAGCGTGAAACTGGAGATATACTGATGTTTGCAGGCCCTGAAGGAAGGGATCTTTCTTTTTTACGTATGGCATCCGTAGTGATAGGAAAATCATTTACTTATTTAGTCTTTTATGCTTTATTCTCTGTCTTTTTGTTGGGGCTTCTTCCTTTAGTTTTCCAATTGCCTCATTTAGCATATCCGTGGAAAATTGTGGCACTTATGATACCTTATATTCTTGCTACCAGTTTCTTTGGATTGGCCTGTTCGTTATTTTTCAGTGATAGTGATGCTCCATTGTTGTTGGTAGCTTTCTTCTCTGTAGGATTGATTTTCCTGTCCGGAGTTTCTTATCCGCTGGAGTTAATGCCTTGGTATTGGCAATGGATTCATTATATGGTTCCTGCGGCTCCCGGAACTTTGGCCTTTGTTAAGATAAATTCTATGGGAGCTAGTATGTCTGAAATCAGTCAGCAATATATTATCCTATGGATACAATGTGCGATATACTTTGTTTTGGCTTGTCGAGCCTATCGCTACAATATAAAGAAAGCAAAGTGTGAAAGACAATAATTTTATGTGTGATTGTTTTTTATGTAATTCGTTTTGCTGATTCTCCATTTTTTATAAGGTCTGTTTGGAGCTGGAGCGAGGAGCCTGAAAGTTGTTGATATTTTAATTCTTGGTGATTATTCTCTTGTTGTTTCTTTTGTTTTTTCAGCTCCTTTTATGAGATGATGCAAGGGGGAAACTTGCAAACTTGCACAACTTGCAGTCTTTCCACACACACACACACACACACACGAGCGCGCGCGATTGCGCGTATGCGTACATTATAATGGCGATGGATTATTATATCCTGGTAAAGTAATGACATACAATCCGATGAGAGTGTGAAGGGTAGAGTGGAGGAAGAGGTGGAGTGGTGTGTTGGCTTCCATCTTTTTTCCTAGTTCTAGGTAGTGAATGGTCTGGTTCTATCCTGTTTTTTTGTAATGGGGGGATGAAGAAAATCTTTCTGGAGGTTATGGTAACCGATGAGCGGTAGGTGAACAGCAGCCGGCAGCTTTTCTGACGGAGTATCTGGGTATTGGACGGGATGCTATGTGCTTTTGTATAGTTTGTGTGTTCCGAAGGGTTAGTAACGTGTGTTCCGTAAGGTTAGTAATGTGTGACCTTGTACGTTACTAACATAGAGGCCTGTATGTTAGTAACGTACCTTGTTTAAAGTAGCTAGGAGGTTTTTCGCATGCAGGATACGTGTCTTCCGCAGAATTATGTGAATTGTATTAAGGTTAAAGTGTGTGGTTGCCGCAGATTCAGGAAGTCGGTCCTTTACGGTCAGTGTTTGTTTTGTTCTAGTCCTTGTCTTCCGCTTTCTTATTTTCTCCTTGTCAGGCTTTCCTGCTCTTTTCCACCGGAAGTCTTGTCACGTATCTCCCTTTCCGCCTTTTGCATTCTGTTATCCTTTCCTCCGTTGTAGTTCTCTCCGGTATCGTCCGTCTGTCTTCCGCTCTCTTTTTTATGCTTTATTATTTTTTCATATTATAATGTACGCGCACGTGTGTGTGTGGAGATGCTGCAAGTTTTGCAAGTTTGCAAGTTTGCCTTCCGTTTTTCCGT
>OAVU01000041.1_pt1 | contig 51790 bp, 49 predicted proteins | sample 1501321 | NCBI WGS metagenome assembly OAVU01 (sample SAMEA2580111, study PRJEB22360) | human gut metagenome | biome: human gut; feature: human-associated habitat; material: faeces | place: Denmark | collected 2008/2010
CCGAAGGTGCCGTCCGGGGCTTTTCGGAAAAGGGGCGGCGCCAGCCGTTCCTCCGTTACCGCCTACCGGGACATCAACCGTCAGCTCGGCTCGTTCTACGAGGAGCCGAAGGTGGACGGGGAAAAGGAGGAGCTGAAAAGGCAGGTGGAGGAGCTGACCGCCAAGCTGGAAGAAAGGGAACGGCAGGCGGGCGGAATCGACGATCAGGTGGCGCTGATGGAGAAGAGCTACGAGCTTGCCGCCAAGTACATGGGACAGAACGGGCGGGACGGCGCAGCCGTGCAGGTGCCCGCCACCGGGCAGGACGGCAACGGTTTGGGACAGCCCGCCGTGGCGGTGCAGGCGGCACGGGAGCGGACGGTATCGGGGCTGCAACAGCCCCTGAGCGATGCGGAGTTCATGCGGCGGTACAGCCAGCCGAGGAACTACGGCTTCAACACGGCGGTAGGCAGCGGGTACGCTATGGGGAAGAACACGATACGGGCGTGCATCCACGGGGATCAGACGATTATGGACGGACAGACGGTGAAGCTCCGGCTGCTCGAACCGCTGCAAGCGGGAAACCTTGTGATTCCGCAGAACACGCTCGTTGCGGGTACGGGAAAGGTACAGGGGGAACGGCTGGATATCGTGGTGTCGTCCATCGAATACCGGGGGAACTTGCTGCCCGTGGAGCTGGCGGTGTATGACAGTGACGGGCAGAAAGGCTTGTCTGTCCCTTCATCACTGGAACAGGAAGCGGCAAAGGAGGCGATGGCGAACATCGGCGGCGGGTTGGGAACGAGCATCTCGTTCGCACGGAGCGCCGGACAGCAGGTGGCGATGGACATCACCCGTGGGCTGATGCAGGGCGGCAGCCAGTACCTTGCCAAGAAGTTCCGCACGGTAAAGGTGCACCTGAAAGCGGGGTATGAGCTGATGCTTTACGCCAAACAACAATAGATCGACAGATTATAAAACCATTAAAAAGAAAGGACAAATGAAAAAGATTTTTGGATGGGTCGCCCTGCTTATGGGCATGGTGACGGGTGCGAACGCACAAGTGAATGATACAATACAGCGGGCTGCGGGCAACGATCTGTATCAGGGGATTACACGGAAGCTACCCTACCGGCAGATGGTTACGCCCCACGGGGTGCAGGTGACGTTCGCCAAGACGGTGCATATCATCTTCCCCTCGGCGGTGCGGTACGTGGACTTGGGGAGCAATTGGATTATCGCCGGGAAAGCGGACGGTGCGGAGAACGTGATCCGGGTGAAGGCAACCACCGAGGGGTTTCCGGGGGAAACGAACTTTTCCGTTATCTGCGAGGACGGAAGTTTCTATTCGTTCAATGCCCGGTATGCGCATGAGCCGGAGATGCTGAACATCGAGATGAAGGATTTTTTGGAGAACGGGGACACGACGGACTTTTCGCATACCCGCATGAATATCTATTTCAGGGAACTGGCAGGCGAAAGCCCGCTCTTGGTGAAGCTGATCATGCAGAGCATCTACAAGGAGGACAGGCGGGAGATCCGGCACTTGGGCTGCAAACGCTTCGGGGTGCAGTTCCTCCTGAAATCCGTCCACTCGCACAACGGGCTGTTCTATTTCCACACGGAAACGAGGAACAGGTCGAACGTGGCTTTCCGGACGGACTTCATCCGGTTCAAGATCGTCGACAAGAAAGTGCCGAAGCGCACCGCCATTCAGGAACGGGTGATCGACCCGGTGCGCAGCTACAACGAGGTGCTGGTGACGGAGGGGAAAAGCGACGTGCGCACGGTGTATGCCGTCCCGCAGTTCACCATACCGGACGACAAGCTGCTGGTCATCGAGCTGTTCGAGAAGGACGGCGGCAGGCACCAGACCATCCGGGTGGAGAACGCCGACCTCGTGGCGGCAAAACAGATTAACGAACTGAAAATCAAGTAAGCGATGAAAAGGTTACTGTTCATTATCCTGCTTTTCGGGGTGTGCCTGACTTTCAACCGGGCACACGCCCAACGGTGCCTTCCCGGAATGAGGGGCATACAGCTCACGGGCGGGCTGTCGGACAACATGCGCTGGAAAAACGGCGACGGCTTCGGCTACCACGCCGGGATAGCGGTGAGCACCTACACGAAGAACGCCCACCATTGGGTGGTCGGTGCGGAATACTTGGAGAAGCGGTACGGCTACCGGGACTGCCTCTATCCGGCGAGCCAGTTCACGGGCGAGGGCGGCTATTACCTGAACTTCCTTTCCGACCGGAAGAAGACGTTCTTCGCCGCACTGGGGCTGTCCGCCCTTGCCGGGTACGAGACGGTGAACTGGGGCGAGAGTCTGCTGCCGGACGGCTCCCGGCTCACGGATGAAGACAATTTCATCTACGGGGGTGCGCTGACGCTGGAGCTGTCCGCCTATGTGACGGACAAGATTGTCTTGCTGGTAAACGGTCGCCAACGGGTGCTGTTCGGCGGCGACTGCGGGAAGTTCCACACGCAGGTCGGCGTGGGAATCCGCTTCATGATTCGATAACTGCTATATAATATATAATGTATATGAGGACAATGATTTATAAAATACTTACGGGCTGCTACATCGTGGCCGCCCTCGTGCTGGTCGCAGCCTGTAATGACGGGCTGGACATTCAGACGAAATACCCGTTCACGGTGGAGACGATGCCCGTCCCGAAGGAGCTGAAAATAAACGAGACGGCGGAGATACGGTGCGAACTGAAACGGGAAGGACGCTGGGAGGACACCCGGTACACGATCCGCTGGTTCCTCTTCGACGGGGAAGGCACGCTCAAACTGGAAGACGGCACGGCGTTGCTGCCCAATGACCGCTACCCGCTGGAGAAAGAGACGTTCCGGCTCTATTTCACCCCGCTGTCGGACGAGCAGAGCAGCTTCACCGTCTGGGTGGAGGACTCGGACGGTCAGGCGGTCGAACTGGAATACGACTTCAATGCGGACAACGACAAGGAGGACGGGGATGGAACGGAATAATCTGGTTTTATACCTCGACATACCGGAGTTTTCCGAAGCCCTGTATGCCTCGAAATGGCACCCGGATGCTGTTCTTCCACAAGCCGGGGACAATATACATCCGGAAAGCCTGCTGTCAGAAAAGGTACTTGCCATGCTGGAGACAGTTCCCGCCAGAGAGGTCTGGGAAGACCTGAAGGACGACAGCCGGAGTATGCGCCGGGTCATGGAACATGAGGTTTTCCGGGTGACGGAACGGGGCTTTTACCTGCGTAAGGACGGGGCACTGTGCTGCACGCTGACCTTGCAAAGATACCGTGTGTACGATGCTGAAAAACGGGCGAAAACGGAGGTGCCAACATCTTATCGTGCCCGGAGCATGGAACGAAAAAGCGGAAAAATCCGATTTTATTTCCGGAAATACTTTATACATATTGATGTGCCGGACACGCTGCCGCAATGCCCGGAGGTGCGTGAATACGTGAACATAGAGCCATTGCTCTCGGAGGCGGATAAAAAACTGCTGGCGGAAACGGAATGTGATAAAGGGGAAAGCCTGCTGGAACGGATAGCGGAAGGAGACTGTTGCCGTGTACGGGCAAGATGTTGGACTACGGATAAGGAGAGCGGCAAGTGGATGCGTGTGTTGTCAGTGGATATTTAAGCAAGTTTATAACAAGAAAAAAACAGAAACATGGAACAAGAAGAAAGAATGTATCAGGTGCCTTTGGAGATGATATGCAGGCACGACCGCACGGCGGAGGTCTGCCGTGCCGCCGTTGAAGAGGACGGCTGGCAGTTGGAGAACGTGCCCGAAGAGGTGAAGACACCGGAACTGTGCCGGAAGGCGCTGGAAACGGAAGCGGGGTTCGGGAACGACCGCTTCCGGCTGGTTCAGCATATCCCGTCCCCGGAGGTGTGCATGGAGGTACTGAAGGAGTGCAGCAAGGTCTGCCCGGAGGAACTCTACGGGGTGGCGGCAAGCATCCGCCCGGAGGTGATGAACGGCGAGATGGCGGACTTCCTGCTGCCGCTGGACGGCAGGTGCATCAGCGTCCTGCCCGTGCACCTGCAAACGCAGAAACGGGTGCTGGTGGCGGCTGAAACGTCGGGGATGTCCGCCGTCGGGCGTGGCGGAGTGCCGAAAAGCCTGCTCACGCCCGAAGTGTATGTCAGGTGCGCCGCCCACAGCCGGGAGTCGCTGATGATGATCCCGTGGGCGGAACGTTCGCCGGAGGTCTGCCTGATGGCGACAACGAAGTACCCGGACTGGGTGAGGAAACACCCGGAGTTCGTGCCGGAGAGCGTGCATAACCAAGACAGCGTATATACGCTGAACAGCCTGATGGAAAGCCTGACGGGGGAAAAGTTCAGCTACCGGCAAATGACGGACTTCTACAACGGGAAGCCGCTGGAAGTGAAACGGATGGAGACGCCGGACGGCGTGCAGAAGGACAAGGCGGTGAAGTTCGACAAGGAGACGGGGAAGTTCTCCTTCTCCGACATCCGGCAAGAGCGGAAACGGGGATTGAAGATGTAGCATGAACCGGACGAAATGGAAAGCATCCTTCGGGATGCTTTTTTCATATCCGCCCTATCGTCTTCCGGTTTCTTTTGCTTCTTGTTCTTTTTCCGCCCCCGCTCACGAAAGAAAAGAAGTGCAAAACGGATAGCGAACAAAAAAGGGGACGCTTAAAGCATCCCCTCGTCGGTGTAGCTGAGGTAGGTGTCCCCGGTCAGTATGATGTGGTCCAAAAGGCGGATGCCGATTGCCTCGCAGCCTTTCTTCAACTGGCTGGTCAGGTTGTTGTCCTGTGTGCTTGCCACCGTCGAGCCGGACGGGTGGTTGTGCGAGAGGATGATTCCCGAAGCATGGGAAACGAGAGCCGTCTGAAGAACGATGCGTATGTCCACCACCGTACAGTCTATCCCGCTGCGTGAGATGCACGAAACGCCCAGCAGCTTGCCTGCCCGGTTCAGGTACATCGCCCAGCACTCCTCGTGGTGCTGCATACAGTCCTCGTAGAAGGTCTTGAGGATGTCGTAAGACTCCTTGGAAGAGTGGATTTTAATTCTCTTGGATGCGTCAGCGTCCTTGTAACTTACGGTGATTTGAGGAAAAGACAGTGTATTCATAATGCAAAAATTAAAAGTGAAACATTTATTTTTTGCTTTGGGGCACGGGGAAAGAGCGGACTTCATGCAAGGCTTTTGCGTGGAATACGACCCGAAGGTGTGGAGATTGTGCGCAAAACCGTCAGGTTCAGCCTTGCGACTTGTCCGTTTTTCCCCGTAGATTTGCTAAAAAATGAGTGTGGAGCTTGGCTAAAAATCCGGTGGGTCAAGGGGTTTCTTTTTGCTTCTTTGTCTTTGTCCGCATCCGGCTCACCGAAAGAAAAAGAAGTGCGTCCGGAATGTCGGGGTGGTCGGGGTTGCCACGGGTGGGTAAAAATAGAAGTCCGGGCGGATCGCTACCCGTCCCGGACCTGCGGCGATGAAACATAGAGGGGGAATGTTATGGCTTGATTTCCCCCGTTGCGATTAAATTCCCGTCCGAATAATACGCTATCTTCCCGTAGGTAAATCCCATGTCGGGAATGGCTACGAAAGCGATATAGTCCGAATACTCCCTGCCTTTGAGGTTCTTCCCGACAAGGTTGTTGAATATCATGGGGATGCTGCAACCGTCCTCGCTGTAAAGGACGGTTTTCCCGTTCTGTCTGATTTCCTGCTTCATTGTTATCAAAATTTGAAAGTTGAAAAATCGGTTTCTTTGCTATCTTTCTTTTTCGCTACGGCTCACGAAAGAAAGTAGCGGGCGGATTTCTCCGCCCTGCCCTTTGTCCTTAGGCTGCAATCTCTTCGGTTTGCGGTTCTTCTTCGGGTTGCGTTACCTTGCGCTCCCTTGCCCGTTCCTGCACCAAGAGGACGGCTTTCTTTTCCTCGATGCGCTGATGCCGCTTCTCGTACACCCCGTTGTACTCCCTTTCGATGTTGGCGAGTTCCTCCGGCATGTGCCTGCGTGCGAAGTCAAGCAAGAGGGTCGCCACGGTGTTGTTGCCGTATGCTCCCTTGAAATTGGCTACAAGGAAGTCCCTGCGGATGATGGTCTTCATCCTCACGGTGAGGTTGCCGATAATCCCCATCTTGTCCTCGTCCGTGATATACTGCTTGTCTTCCGCAATCCCCACGGCTGCGAAGTGTTCCTTACGGAGCGAGGACAGAAGGAAGAAGTAGAGCATCGTGTCTTCGTCCGCACTGAACTTGCCGCCCGTGATGTCGGCTTCGAGGATTTGTTTCTTGGTGTCTTCTACCGTGCGTTCGAGTGCGATTTCCTTGTTGCGCTCGTCCTGCTTCTCCAATTTCTCCACGGGTGAGAGCGGTGCGGGTGCGGGCGTTCCGTCCGTTGTCTGCGCTTCGGTCACGTTCTCCACATAGCAGAAGTCAATCTCCTTCTGCCCGATTTTGGCATAGACGGTGATTTCCCCCGCTTCGCTCCTGCGGGTGATTTCCTCCTCCTGCTCCATGTAGTCCGCCCATTGCTGCTCGTAGCGGGTGCGGGCTTCCCCGTAGCGTTCGGGGTCGTTGAAATTTTCGGCTTTGGGTTCTTTCGGGCAGCTTGGAAAGGCGGTGTACCTGTCAAGGGTCTCCACCTCGTAGCCCGAAGCGATTAGCCGTTCTGCCACCGTTTCGTTGGTGCAGTAGCGGTCACGGCAGAGCGACACGCCCGGCTGGGTCTGCATGATTTGCACAGCCCGCTCCATGAGGTAGGATGCGTTCATTTCGGCAAGGCACGTGCGGTTGGCGCAATGCCCGCACCCGCCATCACGGAACAGCAGCAGGTTGTTGGTGTTGTGTGCGCACGTGGCGCACTCGGTCTTGTCGAAGCGGTAGTATTGCAGGTCGGTGGTGAAGTTCTGTTCGATGCGCCTTGCGACATCGGCGGCTTTCAGTCCCCGCCAACTGTTGTACGTTCCCTCGTCCTGCAAATGCTTCTCGTACACCTCACGCTGAATGTCCTCCCCGTATCGGCAGATTTCAGCCGCCACGCTGATGGTCAGCTCGTCCGCTTCCAAAAGGGCGGCGATTTCGGGGATAAGGGCGGTGAATTTCAGCCGTGTGCGGATGTAGTTCTCGTTCTTTCCGAAGAGTTGCGCCAAGGTCTGCACGGTATGGCGTCCGCTTTCGATAAGCCGTTGATAGGCTGCGGCTTCCTCCACGGGTGTCACGTCCTTTCGCTGCAAGTTCTCGGTAATCGCCATTTCCTCGGCTTCCTCGTCCGACAACTCGGTTACGATTGCGGGAATTTCGTCCCTGCCCGCAATGACGGACGCACGGTAACGGCGTTCCCCGAAAACAATCCCGTAACGGTCTGTCCCGTCAACGGGGCGCACGGTGATGGGCTGCAACACGCCCTGCCGTTTGATGCTCTCGGCAAGTTCGTAAAGGGCTGCTTCATCGAAACGCTTGCGTGGGTTGAAGCCGCTCGGCTGAATGTCTGCCAATGCTACCATCGTGATGTTTTTCTCTGCTGCTGATTGATTTGCTTTTGTCTTCATAATCTGTTATTTTTAAGTTGATTGTTTATAGTTGTTCTTTTTGATTTTAATAAACCGTTCCGTTCGGGCAATCGGTTTCTTTGCTATCTTTCTTTCCCCGCTCCGGCTCACGAAAGAAAGTAGCGGGCGGAAAATCCGCCCTTACGGGGCTACCTGCGGTTATAGCATACGTTCGCGAACTTCTTTTTCTGCTCTACTGCCCGTTTGAGGGTGTAGAACGTGCCGCCTATGGCTACCGTATCGTAATAGACCATCAGAAAAGCGGAGTTTTCCAAAAGGTAGTCGTTACGGCGCAGGAAACAGCCCTCGGTATATCCGTCCTGCAAGGTTACCACTTCATCGGCTTGCGCCAAAATGGTGTCGTAACGCTGCTTGTCGGCTTGGGTGTACCGTTCGGCTTGTCCCTTGAAGGGGACAACGCATTTCAGACGGATATGCGGGTATCTCTTTTTGAGGTTCAATACTTCCTCTGCTGCGATAAGGTCGAAGCCTTCGCACATTCCCGACAAAAAGGTGTCGTAGCCTTTTTTGATACAATAACTTTCGATGGCTGTGAACGTGTCGAACGCCACCTCCCTGAAGAGTTTCTCACGGTCTGCCGTGAACTTGGCTATACGGTTGGTGCGGTGTCCCGAAAAGGCTACCGTCTTTTCCTTGCTAACGGGTGTTCCGTTTTCTGTCAATGTCCTTGTTTCCATATCGGTAAATATTAGAGTATTAAAAGAATGATTATCAGTACGAACACGAAGCCGACAAACAGCCGCCACGCAAGGGCGAAAACAAGCCGTGCCACGAAGTAAAACAGAGCCACGACAAGCAACAAGGCGAAAAGCTGCCCTGCGGCGGTGGTAAGGAAATAAGCCACCGAAGCCCAAAGGATTAGGCGGTATATCAGTTTGTAAACAAATGCCGTTTTCATGTTCTTGGGTATTGTCGGGCGGATTGCTCCGCCCGTGGTTCATACTATTTCAGTGTAAATCGGTTGTCCGCCAACCGTGCGAACGTGTCGTAATTGCTTTTGTTGTAAGGCAGGGACAACTCGATTTTCTCGTAAATGCTGCGTCCGCATATATGGAAGGAGAAAACAAGCCCGTTCCGCTTGATTTTGCCCTCGGTATGCCTTTCGGTGTCCTTCCATTCGATTGGCTCGCTGCCGAGTTTGGCGAAATACTCGGCTTTCATCCGTTGGATAACTTCGTTCTCGGCTTCCAATGCCTTGTAAATCTTCAATCCCCACGTTATCCAGTCCTCTATTTTCCGTTTGGTGAAAACTCCTATCCGGTTGGGTTCGGGGTTTTCCTCTTTCAGTCGGTGCAGGATGCTGCCTTTGGCTTCGGAAAACATGGAGGTCTCGACCTCGAAATAACATTTCTTGTCCTTGTAACTTTGGTGCAGGACAAACGTAATACCCTCACGGATAAGCCCTACATGAAGCCGGTAAAAGCAAGGGTTTTCGACTGACGGGCTGACGCAATACAAAAGGAGCGCATCGGGCTGGAATTTCCTCACCGCTTCGTAAAGGGGCTGTATCAGTTTCAGATAACCATCTATCTTGTCCGTTTCTGCCATGCGTGCCTTGCTGTTCTGAAATTCTTCTTCTGTCAAATAGATTACGTTCATGATTTTATGTGTTTTAGTGGGCGGATTGCTCCGCCCGTTGGTTGATACTCTTGTTCTTTGTTGTCCCGCTTAGGCTGCTGCGGGTTCGTTCATCGGTTCGGTTACCTTGTCGGCAATCATCTTCGCCGCCTTGTTCACGTCCCCCAATATCTCCACCAAAAAGGCGGGTTCTTCCTTTAGCTTGGTGAGCCAGTGTTTCAGATAGGCGGCGTTGTTCTCCTGCGGTGCGGCTGCGTAGCCGAAGAACGCACCGCAAAGGGCTGCGGTAAGTTCGGCGACAAGTTCCTCACGGGCGTAGAGCGCATCCCCGAAGAAGCTGCCGAACGTGCGGTTCAGCCGTTGGGGGCTTCCCGTGCTGTGCGCCATCTCGTGCAGGAGCGTGCCGTAATATTCCGCTCCCTGCGGGAACTGCTCACGCTGCGGGCAAACGATATGGTCGGAAGAGGGCGAATAGTAGGCACTGTCCGAATACTGCACCTTGATGGGGCAATACCAATTTTGCAGATAGACAAGCTCGTCCAACGCCTCGTAAATCATCCCGTCCGAATAGTCTTCGGGCTGCTCTCCCTTTTTCATGCGCTCGTAGCGTTCGGGGTATTTCCCTGCAAAATCGGTCTGGTCGATGTTGAAGACATTGTAATACTTCATCTGCGGGATGACCTTGTAATTTTCCTGCTCGGTTGCGGTCAGCTTGCGGTATTCCTCGTACTTGATTGTCTTTTTCGTTTCCTTGTGTACCACGAACTTGAACCAATAATAGACGGGGAACGAGCGTGCGCCCTTGCAAACACTTAAATCCTCTTCCTTCGCTTGGTTGAACGTGAGGAACACGGGCAAAGTGAATTTCATAAACTCGGTGTAGAACAATAACATCAAGACATTGCCGCCGTTGTAGAGCGTCCCTCTGATGTTGCGGGGCAAACCTTGTTCAAGGCTCGCTATCCAAGGTTTTTGCCAATCCATTTTCAAGCACTCGATTTTCTTGATTAACAAATCGGTGAACATCGGTGCAATCTTTTCGATGGTGCTGTTCGTTGTTGCCATAACTCACAAAATTTTAAATCGTTATTACTCTGTTTTCATCGCTTGTCGCCCCAACCAATTTTTTTCCCTTGGCTGATTGGGAAGAACATTGACCATCATTGAAAGCGGAAAAGGTGAATTGCAACCATCTGAAAAAATGGTAAATACTACCCGCAGGGTGGAGATTTGGCATTTTTTGCGGATTTGCTTTCACCTCCGCCTACCTTCGTCAATGTTTTTCCAATCAGCTTAGGGAAAAAATGCCCTGTCAGTCATTTCAGTCAATGGTAAGTTACTTTCCGGGTGCAGGAAAAAGAAGCCTTCCGGAGAGCCGGGAACACCCGTTTCCCAAGGCAAGAAGATACGTGCGGGAGAAGTATATGGGAGGACTGTCTGCTTCCGGCTGCCGGACAAACACCGGGGAACTCTTTCGGGCGGGACGGGGGCACGGGAAGTTTCGGCGAACAGCCGAAGCCCCGTGTCCCCGGCACGGACGGATGTGTTCCGTTTGTCCTTCCGCCCCGATGTCCGGCTTCGGCCATGCAGCCTGCCGAAATGGTCGGAAACGGACGCCGGGACGGGACAGCCCGTGCCCAAGGTTTAAGCGCAAGACAGTGAAAGCCCTTTCACCCACGTTAGGGATTGCAGGGAAAAGCCCACAGTATAGCGAGGACTTGCAGCGGAAAGCCCGACCCGAAGGGGAACGCTCAAACAACCGCCCGCAAAAACTGCTTTTGAACATACCATAGAAAAAAGGAAAACCGAATATTCCGAAGTTTCGTCCTTATGATATATATTTGTAATCAAGCGAAAGAAATAGCTGCATATCAAGGCTTGAAGCGAAGATTACAGCGAAAAAGCAAATCACTACCTATTTTTGAAAAGAATTGCATTTATGGAAAAATACAAAGTAGATTATAGTGAGTTTTCTTATTTTAAAGGCATAACGATAGATTTTGATTCTTTAGAAGAAGGTCTTGATTATGCCCAAAGACATAATATCAAAGATGTTTTAGTCCGCTCTGAAAAGAATGATATAAAAAGAGTTGTAAACTTTGATTTTCTAAATAGGCGGGATTTTATACAAACATTTCATTGGATCGTTTCTCTTTCTAAAAGGTCGAACATTACTGGATTATATCATCTTTCAAAACTGAAAGATTTCCGTTGGGGAGTAGATAATAATTTTGACTTGGATTTATCTCTTTTTCCAGTATTAGAGAAAGTCAATATCAGTTATGATGCAAAAATCAGTGGTTGGGAAATGCTGCATCAATTAAATTGGCTTCAGCTAAGTAAAGTTAGGACAGACAACCTTTCATTTTTAGAAAAGACCATTAGTTTACAGTATTTGCGTATTATCGGAGGTTCATTTACTTCGATCGAAGGTTTGGAAAAGTGTGTCAATCTAAAAACTCTTTTTCTACAAAGGTGTACGGCTCTCACAAACCTAAAACCAACAATCGCAAATTTGTATAATTTAGAGAGATTGAATTTAGAAACATGCCGAAAAGTCAGTGTAGAAGAACTCAAAGGCATTGCTGTCAGATATATATCAGTAATTTGAAAAACATTGGGAGCAAAAATGAAAATACCCATCACAATCCTGCTTTTAGCAAGCCTGTTTGCCGCAAGTTGCGGAGAGCCGCCCATGCCGCCGAGCGACGAGGAAATGATACGCCACTTCGCCACGCACGAGGCGGCGTTCCGCAAGGTGTACGAAATCATGGCAGAGAGTTCAGAAGGCAGTTTCCACTACCCGCCACTTTATCCGGAAGAGGTCATTATACTTGATTCAACAGAGCAAAGCGATACATCCCATGAAACGAATGACGAAGAAGACCTCCCGGTATATGGGCTGCTGAAGCCAGACCGAATACAGCTCGATTCCTTGTTGTCAGAGATTGGATGCGGTCTTGTCCTTGTTGACCGCAGGGAATGGGAAACGGCGGATTCGGTATATGTGAGCCTCGTTATGCCGTACTATTCCCACGGCATCGTGGACGCAGGAACATCCAAGAGTTTCGTTTACGATCCCGGATTGAGAAGCCGCCGGAACATCCGTATCACCGAACACGGCGACCTGAACGAGATTTACCGAAGGACATACAACGACACCACGCTGTACAAGCCCGTCAAGGGAGACTGGTACATCGAGTTAGATCATTCACGATAACCTGATAATAAACAAGTGGGTGTGACAAATCAGATCTCAACATATCCAAAATTAAATTGAAAAGTATGATTGAAAGATTGAATAAAAATAAAATAACAACCGATTGGCTCAATTTCTTTCCTGATTTTTCCAAGTATAAAACAATGCACATAATAAAACGAAATGACTGTTTTCTGTCCGGTTTGCAATTTGAAAGTTTATCAAGTCAACGCTATCGGGTTTGTTTTCATTTATATAACTTAATGGTTGATTTCGATGTTCCAACCATTCCTCTGATTTCTGCCATTTATTTACTAAACAAAAAGGGAGCGATAAATAGTTTTTCCATGCAAGAGCACGAGAACAATTTAGAAACAATTGTAAATGAATTATATGATCAAGTTCCCGTTTTAACAAGAAATCAGTTAATGATTAGTGATTTAATTGCATATATGAAGGGTATCAAAAATATTTATTACGACAAGACCACATTAACCGATATTGTTTTATTAAATTATTATTATGGAAATGAAGAGCAGGCAGAACGTGAAATTGAAAAGGGGAAGAAAATCATATCGGATTGGTCTGAAAGAGTTACAATTCATTATGGAGGTGCTAAAGGTTGGGAAAAAGAGGTAAGAGGATTAATGAATAGGGATGTATTAAGTGCAACAATGGAAAAGCAATTACAGAAATTGAAATTGCATTGACTTGGACCATTCACGATAACCTGAAATGATGAACCAAACAAGATGAAATTAAGATTAGTATTAAGGATATTGTGGGGGTTATGCTGTCTGCTGTTGCTGTGGGCGGCTGTCGCTGATTCTATACAATTCTCAAAGCATCCGGAACTTTACCCGATAGGTTGTGAAGGATTAAGTTGGAGCTATGAATCTTCCGAAAACTATATCCTTACGGGCTGGGTGGCGATTGGTTGGAGTGCCATCGGCTTTGTCGCATCTGCCTGCTATCGTTTCAAGTATAGCGGAAAAATACTGCTGGTACATTTTCTACTGACACTACTTCGATGTTGTTGGATTTGTATAGTCATTTATGGATAGATCCTTCCGCTCGTCCTCGAAAGCGATTGTCTTGGCAAGGAACATGCCGATGACGAACTTTGCCCCATGCGCTATCAGCTTGCGCCGCAGTGCTATGAAAGTAGCCCCGGTAGTAAGCACGTCGTCCACGAGCAAGACGCACTTCCCCCTGAACCGTTCGGGGTGGAACTCCAGATTGGCGGTGCGGTCTCCGTTCCCGTGCGTGCCCTTGAATTGCGCCCGGTCATAAGCGACGGTTATCGCCCCGTACCCGTCGGCTACTCCCATATCCGCCGAGAGCTTGCGGCAGAACGCCTCGTACCGGGTGCGGTGCTTCTCCCGTGTGGATGCCGGGACGGGAACCAGCACGGCACGGTGCCTGTTCTCCTGAATCGCCCGGATGCGGCTGGCGGCGATGGAGAAGAGCTTGACGAAAAGGTCGGTCTGCTCGCCGCTCTTGAAACGCCAGACGGCGTTCGACACCTTCTTCCCCTCGAAGGTGATCTTGTCGTTCCGCCGGACGGGGCAATAGTCATAAAGGTATAAACACAAGCTGCCGTCCAAGCGGAAGAATCCCTGAAAGCGGTTGTCGAGCGGAAAGAACGCCTTGCGGAAGTCATTGAAGAAAGTGAATACAAGGATATTGTTCCAGAAACGTGCCTCGTCCTCGCTGCCGGAATCGAGCCTGTACATGAAGCCCGCCAAGTTCCCGCTCTCGTACAAGCCCATGCCGATGGTCAGGCGGCTGTTGAAGTCGGTCTGGCTGACGATGTACCAGCCGCACCGGGCGAAATGCTCCTCGTAGCCGGAACGGGTCTCCAAAAGGAAATAGAACTTGCCGTCGTCCTCGAAACGGATGACGTACTCGCAGTGCAGGCGGCGTGCGATCTTGCCCAAGATGCGGCTCTCCTCCTCGATGACCGCAGGAGTGGCAAGGAAGGTGTATTGAGCGATAAAGACAGCCTCGTCCATAGTGATGATGTTTGGTCGGTTACAAATATGCGAAATGTCCGGCACACGGCAAGCGGAAAGGGCGGAAAATATGCGGAAAGGCGTGCGGATATGTAGAGCTTCTCCCTGCTTTTCACCGCCCGGAACGTGACAAGGCTACAAACGTGAAGCAAAACGAGGACAAGCGGTACGGTTTTGATACACGGACATATACAGACCGGTATATTTGCAGGGAAGTATAACCATAAAAACGTATCTGGACAATGGAAATAGTAAGCATCGAGAGAAAGACCTTCGAGGAGATGAAGGAACGGTTCGACTGCTTTTCGCAGCACGTGAGGGAGCTTTGCGCCCGCTACCGTCCGCCCGAAAAGATGAACTGGATGGACGGGGCGGACGTGTGCGAGAAACTGGGCATCAGCAAGCGGACATTGCAGACCTACCGTGACCGGGGGCTGCTGCCGTACAGCCAGATCAACCACAAGATTTACTACCGGACGGAGGACGTGGAGGCGTTCGTGGAAGCCATGAGCCGGGAAATGACGGAGGACGAGTGAGATGGAAGTGATCACAAGGGACACGGAAGAGATACGGGCGTACTTCGAGGCACTGGAGGAAGGCATGAGGTACCTCGACACGGTAACGGCGCACTTCCGCCCGGCGATGAACGGCGAGGTCTATCTCACGGGCGAGGACGTGTGCAGGCTGCTGCACATCACGCCGAGAACGTTGCAGGACTACCGCACGCAACGGCTGATCCCGTACATATCGCTGCCGGGCAAGACGCTCTACCGCCAGTCGGATCTGCTGCGTATGCTGGAGGAGAACTACGTGGACATGCGCCCAAAGCGCAAACGGGGGAAAAGTCCAACATAAACGCACGGGGGTGTGCATCGGGAAATGCAGCAAAGGCAGGGACACCGCATCGGAAGTTCCTGCCTTTGCCGCATTCTGCACCGGGGAAAGGCGTCAAGCCGTTTCCCGGAGGGAGCGGTGCACCCGCTTCCCGTCCTGTTTCCTGTCCTTCTTCTCCAACACGCTCCGTTGCATGGCGGCGAGGTTGCCGGAGATCGCCCGGAAATCGGAGCTTACCATCCTGTTGGTCACCTCGGCGTAGATCTGGGTGGTGGAAATGTGCTTGTGCCCGAGTATCTTGGAGAGCGCCTCGATGGTGCCGCCGTTGCAGAGATAGACGGTCGTGGCGAAGGTGTGGCGGCTCAGGTGGAAGCCGATCTCCTTGTGGATGCCGCAGGCTTTGGCTATCTGTTTGAGGTGGGTGTTGCACACGCTGTTGCTGGGCATGGGGAAGACAAGGTCGCCCCCGGCAAGCCCCCTGTACCTCTCTATCAGCTCCTTGGCAATCTCCATGAGGGGGACGTTGCTTGATACACGGGTCTTGGTGCGCCGGGTGATGATCCATTCCTCGCCGTCGAAGTCCATGCGCTGTATCTTGTCATGGGTGAGCGTCTTTATATCAATGTAGCTAAGCCCGGTGAAACACCCGAAGAGGAACATGTCCCGCACGAGGTTGGTCTGTTTCTTGACGAACACGGCGTTAGCCAAGGTGCGCAGCTCCTCCTCCGTGAGATAGCCCCGGTCGGTCTCCTGCATTTCAAAGCTGTACTCGCCGAAGGGGTCGGTGCGGACGATTCCACGCCGCCACGCCTTGTCGGTCAGGCTGAGCAGGGGCATGGTGTATATCCAGAGGGTGTTGGCACTCAGCCCTTTCTCCACCCGCAGGTACTTGTCGAAATCGGTGATGATCTCCTTGGTCAGCTCCTTGTAAGCCATGTCGGTGCGCTTCTTCTTCTCCCAAAGGAAGGTCTTGAAATGGTTGTAAACAGCCAGATACTTGTTGTAGGTGGACTTGGCTCGCTGCCCTTTCTCCACCATCGCCCCGAACTCCCGATTCATGTTCCCGAAGTCTTTGAGGATGCAGTTCTCCATCACGCCGACACCGAGGAAGGCGTTGCGCAACTTCTCGGCGGTGACGAAATCCTCTTCCCGGAGGATGCGGTGGTAGTGGTTGGTGAGCCGGGCGGAGATTTCCTTTAATTGCCCGTTTATCTCGTTTGCCTCGGCGGACTTGCCTTTCGCCTTGCCGTTCTCCCAGAGGTCGGGAGTGACAAACAGCTTGGTTCCCACCGCCTTGTCATCTCCGTCAACGGAGATTTTCACCATAATGGGGGCTTTTCCGTCCCGGTTTCTCACTGCGGATCTCTTGATGTAGAACGAGGTCGCAAACGTACTTCTCTTTGTTTCCATAACTCTAAAATTTTCGTTTCTAAAGGTAGTTACTTATTTCTTACCAAGAGCTATGCAAAACAAGGCAAAGCGATGAAACAGAACTCGTTATGCCTTATATACTCCCTTTTGGAACCGGTAGCTGTTTAGTAGCCGAACTTTGTCCGAAAGGGGTGTTTTCAGGCATTTTATGCCGAAGCCTGCTTCAACCCGCCCTGCATACAAGATGCTGACCTGCATTTATTTATGTAGAACTTTGCTTTTCTTTGCGCCTTATGCCGATTTTTTTATCAAAAACCTTTTGTAATGATTTTATAAAATACATTTTTAATAATATTAATTCTAATCATGAAAAGTATTTCCATTTTACGCCTAACCGCAATCCTTTTGTGCAGCATGCACCTATTGGGATCCGCCTCACTTCAAGCCCAAATGAACAAATGGGTAAACTATAGCCCGGATTTGACCACCGTACTGAAAAATCCTGCCATGGGATGGATGATGTACGAAGAAGGCTGATCTTTTCAGGGAACACGCCACAATAAAAGCAACATCTATACTCCCGAAGTTTTTTGGAAACAGATGGAAGAATGCAAAGCAGCTGATTATTCCAATATTCTGTACATCAGAATGCTGTGGAAAGATTTGGAACCCGAGGAGGGCAAATATGCATGGATTTACAATGAACGGTATAAATGGTATATACAAAAAGCCAAAGACAAAGGGCTTAAACTGGCCTTCAGAGTGTTCTTTCATGGTGTAGACGGAGTACCCCTATGTGTACGAAGCCGGAGCCACAGAAAGCCCAATAGACGATGAAGGCAAAACCCAGCCTTATTATGATAATCCAGTATTCCTTGAAAAGCTGGACAAGTTCATAGAGGCTTTTGCAAAGGAATATGACAATCCGGATGAGGTAGATTATATTGATGCATATGGATTGGGAAGATGGGGAGAAGGACATGGACTGGTACTCGAAAAGCAAGATAATCTGGAAAGCGTTATCCGACAGATAACCGAATCGTATGCAAGACACTTCAAAAAAGTGCTTACGGTAATGAATCTTTCGCAGAGCGACTACAGGTTTTCCAAGCCGCTAGTATATGACAAGCTGGGGTTTCTTCCTCGCAGGGATGGTATAGGCAGTTTTTGGTTTTCTAATGAAGAACGTGCGATGGTGCATGACGAACTTTTCCCAAAAAGAGCTCTTATTGGTGAGGGATGCTGGTGGTTTAACGCACAAGATGGTGATAACTCAAAATACAAGCATTTCCAAGGAGACAAACGTTTTGCCATGAACGATTTCAAAGAAGCTTTTACCGTTTCTGTGACTGATGCTTTGGACAGCCATTGTAACACGCTGGATTTGCGTATGCCTTTACAGTGCAAATTCTGGATAGAAGAGCTGCCGGACCAAGTTCAGCGTTTTATAACTTTAGGCGGTTATCGTCTTTATCCGGACTATATAAAGGTGGAGCAAGACCACAAAACGTTGACTTTGTTTCATTCATGGAAAAACTATGGTGTGGGTGTATTGCCTAATAATCATCCCAATTGGAATTATAAATATCAGGTTAGTTTTGTTTTGATGAATGAAAAAAAGGAAATTGTATTTCTTTATACAGAACCGGAAGCAGAACCTTCCGAATGGTTGAAGGGAATATCATACAATTATTTGAGTCGGTTTAATATTCCGGCAGAATTGCAGGGAAAGTATACCTTATGTGTCGGCTTGACTGACAAGACAAAAAATAACGAAGCGGCTATTGATCTGGCTGTGTCTGGGAATTTAAAAATAGGGAAATGGATATTTGTGGTTGAACTGGAGTTGTAATGTGTGTACTTGGCATTTTTGCACCAATTAATAAAGAAGCTTCTGACTGATTATCAAAAAATAAGGACTTTCTCTATATCTGTACCCAGTAAATCCAATATGTTTAGGGATATTCTTTCAATAGTACAAAATTATACAACCTATTCAAGTTAAATTATTGCTAATCAGTTAGTTTTTGTATCTTTGGATATCCCTCAAAAAAGAAAATTAAGAATATAAATTAGTGGAAAATAAAAGTGCAATTCTGATTATTGATGGATTGCACTTTTTATTACTTTTCTAAAGACATTGTTTCTTCACATATAATTTGAGATTATGAAAATAACGTTTTCATATTTCTCCTGTCTTTTCATTATCGGATGTACACATCAATCCAACCAAGGAAAATCGTTATAGAAAGCAGCAATGCAGATGCAATTCGTGTAAGTGCCGATACTTTAGCGTATGAATATACTGCATGGGCCTTTATAAACAAATCTGTTCCCATATTTCTCATTAGCCATATACTGCTCAATCAATTTACATAATGATGTTCAAACCACCTGTATTCATCTTCCTCAAATAGTGCTAAAAAAGAGAATTCTGATAGCCAACTACCTGACTATCAGAATTCTCTTTGGAGCGGCAAACGGGATTCGAACCCGCGACCCTCAGCTTGGGAAGCTGCTGTCCTTTAATCCTGCGGATTAAAGGCAACCAACTGAGCTACTGCCGCTTATAGAAAACTTTAGTCTCGCTTTTCTTTGCTGGTTTAACTCTCGGTTTAACTCAGAGATAAAACAAGAAGTATTTAACAATAAATTAATAATCTCTTTGCAGCCTTGAACTGCACCACAAAATTAGTAAATATCAAGCTGTTATGCAATGATTCTTTCTAATAGTTTTGCTTTTGACTATCAGTTTTTTATCTATCTAATGATATGGTATATAATGGTATAGTGTAGCTTTCTCTTTACTTAAAAAGTATTCATATACTGTATTTCCAATATATAATAGAGTAGCGGTAGTAAAATCAGTAATGAGTATAGAAAGTTGTTTCTTCTCAAAAATCTACCTGCTGAAAATATACTTTGATTATTTGGTTTTCTCTGTTAGTCTGATTATAGTTGTATATGTGAAACTCTAAAATTTATAGCTATGAAGAAATTGATAAAGAAACCAATTGGTAACAGAGAGATAATGCGAAACTATTTCTCTACTATTGGACTTGTTCCTATAATGAAGTCCAAGAAAAGATGTTAATGATTAAGTGTTCAGAACTGAAAAAGCCAACTTGTCCGTTGTTTGAGGTGCATACTTCAAATGGGTAGGTTGGCTTTTTGTCTGTCAAGTAGTGGTCTGCTATTGTCTTACACAATCTCTTGTATCATCAACGGTCTGATTGTCGTCATTCAAGAGTTCTATAATAAGTTTGGTATCTGATACAGATTTAACCCTTATATACCAAGGCTCATTATCGTAGGTGTCACTTTCTTCATCATATCCATAGCACATCAGCATGTTGTTTTTAGAATCAAAAGTGTACTTGTACTTCTCTCCATAATATACAGTTGATGGTTGATTTGAAAAATAGCAATAGCCTTTCTCAACTATAAAATAGGGATAACCATCAGTATAAGCATCATACCATACCCCTTGTAACAGTTCTTGCGTTGATTTACCACCGTTGCTTTCTTCTTCGTCATCATTGCTGCAAGAAGCAAAATTCACGCTCATTACTACGGCTAATAAAGCCATTCCAATTAATCTAAATGTTTTCATTTCTGTTTGATATTTAAATAGTTATTCTGATTGTACTAATTCAAATTTATTTCCTTTTAGTTGGTAGGTATGATTGATAGTATTGTTCCATCCATTAGAGCCGTAAACAGTAATGGTCTTGTTCTCTGAATCAAACTTACATTGTCCGTTTTCCAACTCTGTAAATGGTGCTTCTGTTTTCTGTATAAAGTAACCGTATGGGCTGACATCGTACACATCATAGGCATTGGAATCCCTTGAACCACTTTTATAGCGGTTGATAATGAACTCCTCTTCTCCGTCAAAATCAACATCTGAAAAGAAGAAAGGAGAATCATCCGAAAGGTATTCTTCACTTTCTAATTTAGCCGTGTAGTCCAACTCTATAACGGTGTTGTTCGGATATGTGTTATCTTTATCATACAGAATCTTATCAGTCCATTTCTCCGCAAAGTAGTAATATTGTACTCCTTGTTTCTCTAAACAGAATAGAGCATTACCTACCTCACCATATTGCAGCCACATTACCTTTACTGTATATCCGTTTATCGGTTGTTTGTACTTTATATAGATATGTGGCTGATTAAAGCACTCAAATTCTTGCGGAACAGATGTTTTGTCTGTTTTGCAAGCTGCTAAACTAAGTAGTCCAATAATGATAAATAGCAATCTTCTCATTATCTTTCATTCATAATATCAACAATATGCCTAAAGACATCACCTGCCATCAGTCCACCACTTGCAGGCAATTCTGTCTTATTAATGGTAACGATAACACTGTATTTCGGATTATCGGCAGGAAAGTAACCGCAAAATTCTACTGCATATTCACCGTTCGGAAGTTGAATTGTTCCCGTTGCTCCAGCTACTTTTACTCTATCTGATTGGGCAGGCTTGGCTAATCCATCAGAAACAGAGTATTCCAATGCTTCTTTAATGGCAGTCTTGCTTTTAGCTATGCGATTAAAGAAAGTCAAGTTCTGTAATGGAGTGGTGAGAATGCCATATCCCAAAGGATTATAAACAAGACTTGTGTCTTTCACTTGATAACCATACTTTGCAAGTGCTTCCGAAAAGGCTTGTCCGTTCTCAAATGCCTTTCTCGCTACTTTGTAGGTGGCGATATTGGATGCAAGTTCGAAGCCTTGTTCCACTGTGATTTTCCCATATCCACCCCTATGCCAATTATGGTCGTACAATGTATCTTTACCAATGGCTAAAATGCCATTACCAACATCTATCGTATCGGATAGTTTGACTGCCTTTGTTTCCAATACTGCCAAAAGTGAAGCGGTACGTACCAATCCCGATTCTTGCAGAATAGAATCAGAACCAACAGAAACTTTAATTTCTCCCGTCCGTACTTCCATTATAATAACTTGCCCTACCGTAGCATTAAGTTCGGATAGCTTGTTTTGCAGGATAGAATCAACACTTACTTGTAAAGTGCTGTCTATGGTAGAAACTTGTTCCGCTTTTTGTTTGGTGCAGGCTATAAATGTAGCTATGCTAATTAAAAGGATAATAAAATTTTTCATTGCTTATCATTCTTGTCTGTTTACGGCATTAATACGTTCTTGAATGCCCGTATCATTTAAAATTTCTTTTAGACGTTCTGCCTTGATTCCGTAGTTAAATCCTTGCGTAGTACTTATCCCTGCAAAATTTACAGCTACCAATTCTCCGTATTGATTAACAACTGGGCTACCACTTGAACCTTGTAGAGCAGGTATTGAGTACATTATCTTAATGCTATCAGTGTTTTGGCTGATATTTCCTTGGGTTATTTGAGCCTTTATTCCTTCATTAGTTAGGGCTAAATTGGGACCTCTATTAAAACCAATCATATATAATTTAAGTTCTTCATTACTCTTACTATTATTCGTTTCATTTGGTAATTTGAAAACATATCTATTCTTATAATTTTCATCAGAATTACTAAACACATAGGAAGTAATTCCAAATGGTGCTATTATTCCTAAATCGTAATTCGGAACATCTTTTATTACAGTGACTTTCTCAAAATCTTTATTTGATGATATTTTATTTCCGTTCAAAGCAACTCCTATTTGTGCATCAATACGAATTTTATAATTCTTCTCAAAATCTTCATCTTGTAGCTCTTTCAATAATTCAGTAGAAATATCTCGTTGAGTTTTGATATATTCATCGCATTTATTGAAGAACTCTCTTTCTAAGTTAGATAAACTCTCATTATTATACAACTTATTAATACAGTAAGACTTAAGTTCTATATTTACATCTAAGAGCTTTGTATGTTTTTCTATTTCATTAATAAGATGTGCCTTAATGGAATTGCATAGCTGTACTGTATCTATTGTAGGATTAATAACATGGCTATTTGTTATTATAGTCTGTTTGTTATTTAAGAAAAATCCAGTTCCATATATTGTATTATTATAATTTTCTTTTATGCTATCATACGTTTGGTAATCATATTTATGGCAAGTGTATCTATCTCTTGTAGTTAGTATATAATAAGAACTGTACTTCTCGTTAGAAACTTTATAGTTATATGTATTCTGAACAAGCACTACTCCTGAAGACATTTTCTCATATAATTGTTCTTGCGTATAACTTTCCTTTTGTGATGTACACGCTATTATATTTAATGCAATAAAACAAAATAATATATATTTCATGCTATTTATCTGATAGTAAATTGTTTATATATAAATACAGCACAATTAAATGATGGTATTACACTTGTGCCTTTCTATTTGTAATATGATTGCAGTAATGAATATCCGTTTATGGACATTCTTTGTTTTAGATAATAGCTATGTTCCGCTAAAAATAATATATGGTCTGAATTTTCAAACTCATATATTTTCTTTCCGTTTTCGCTTTCAAGAAAGGCTGATTTATTGCTAATTTTCAGATTTATAAAATCTGTACCATTTTGTCCCCATGCAGTAATATTGAGTGCCTTGATAATATCATGCTGTCTTTTCTCACAATCATACTCACCATGAAAAAAAGCGAAATAGTTTTTAGTGCGTGGATTAAAGTTCCATCCGTTTCCATTCGGATATGTTTCATTAAATTCAGACCAATATAAACTATTCATTACTTCAAAGTCCGCTTTCTTGATTTGGTTAAAACAAAATCCCTCATCTTCTCCAAGTATGTACTTATCCATAATGATTGCCATGTGTATTTCAAAAAAATAACCCATTAGCAAACTGTCACTAACACTTACATAATTCTCTGAATGGAAAACAAAGCCGCATTTATTCTCAAATTCTATTACATATTTGCTCGTTGCTAAAAATCCCGAACATTCATAGAGTTTCATTCTTATTAATTGCTGTCCTGTTCTTTGGTTAAACCAATCAAAAGTCCAAGAATCAACTAATTTTCTGTTCTCTTTAAACATAATTACGATTCATTTATGCTCTCTAATTCCCTAAAGAGACAGATAAAAAATAAGGTGTGGGAACTATATTTGCTTTATCCTATAATCAGGCTCTCGCATTGCCCTTGGCATGGATAAAACAATAGCAACCCACACCAATTTTGACAATATCTAAGACCCTTATGGATATAAGGTAGGTATATATCAAATGGTGGGGTGCTATTGCTATCATCTTCATGCCTTTTCAAATTTGCGAGATTTGATTATAGAAGATAATCTCAATAACACCTTTCGTTAAATATGTCCTTTCAGTGTCTTAACGCATTAAGACCTCTGAAATTGTTGCAAAGTTAGTGAAAGGTTTTGAATAGCGACATATAAAAAGCTGATAAATGCAGTTCCAAGTGTTCCAAAACATATCTGTAATAGATAATTAGGTAATATCAGCTTCTTTTCTTTGTAATAGCATAAGCAGGTACTTTTTTTGAATGGGGACTATAAGAAGATTTCTTCCCGAAAAAAGTACCCGTAGTTTCTGCGGATTGAAAGATGTAGTTCTATTAGAGATTATAAGGTATATGGGTTTGTTGCCTAACTAAGTAATGAATGAAAGAAGTATCTATCTTCATAATGGGTATAAAAAAAGTCCGCAAATACTGCGAACTTTAAAAAAAATCAGATTGTTATTTATTCTTTTCAATAGTCTCTTTTAATTCATTAAAGCTGTCAAAGTAGAAGAAATATCCACCTTCCGAGGTTGGTACTCTAAAATATCTTTCATTTGCGTTTTTTGAAACTGCGTAAACAATATCTTTATATTTCAATTTAAGAATGATAGTTCCTAAAATTTTGGCAATAAATAATTCACCCACCTCTCCAGTTAGTGATATATAGCCATTGTTTGCCATTCTCCACAATCCAACATTGCCTAAAGAGAACATATCTTCCATATCTATTGTGTTTTTAGTTAATTAGACCACAAAATTAATGATTCATTTGCAATTATAGCGGTATCTGTGAGGATAAATTTGCTCAATCACTCAATACAGATGGGACAATGCAGGTAGTTCTTGTTAATCTTATAGATAAAGATTAGTTTCGGGTATTTGCCCAATAAGAATAGGGTAACGGGACAAAGCCAAAGTTCTTCACCAAAATTTCCGCTTGGGTCTTTATAGAAAGCACCACCCGTTAAGGTGGAACTTACCTTATATAATCTAACTCCGCAATAAAACTTATCTTCCCATTCTTTAGCAATTCTGATAGTAGCCACAATCTCATTTTCTCCACGAGAGTAATATTCAAGATAGTTGGATGCACCACCAACCATCAGAGTATGTTCAAACAGCTCTTTGGGAAAACCCGGAACATTGCAGTACCATTTTCGTCCTATTTTGGTAAATGATACCTTATAATTTCCATTACCCACCATTGCATGATATAGTGCTTTTGCAAAAACGGGTATCGCTCTTATATAGGCAGAGCTTTTCTTACATACGGACACACTTTTCTTGAAGTAAGTTTTAAGATTACTCATAGCTGATAAATTTTAAATGATTAAATAAATGGGATTTTGTAAACGGACACTGCAAAGCTATATGTTTAATTTGGATTATCAAAACAGACTGCATTTCAGCACTTTGCAGATATTTGCATAATTCAGAAATTATTTTATAGCATAGCTAAATAATTAGTAGATTGATACGGCATATAAGCAGTTCCCAAAATCGCACATACCATAAACTACAAGCCGTATCATGTCTTTTTTTAAAGATAATTTTCTTACGCTTGCGCCAGTGCGGAATTAATTACGTTATCGCAATCTGTTTGGCTTGGAAGCATGTCCTATCAGATTTATATATAACCATTATTTGCAGTTTCTCTTACATTGCAGTTTTTTGAAAGTTACTGTATATTAGAGAACGAGACAAAATTCTCTATTTCTGAAAATGGTATGATAATAACAGAAATTTCAAACTTTGTCCCATTCCAATAAAAAAGTGCAACTATGATTGTATATAAATAAAGATGGATAAAATCAGTATCAGCAAAAAAGGATTGATAATACCAATTATTATCAGTAGTATAACTACCAATGTACCCCATAAAATCAATTTTCCATCATCTTCCATGTTGTAGTATTTTTAAGTTGTTAAAAAAGAAAGGACACCTATTAAATAGATGCCCTTTCAGTTAGTTTAGCCCAAGAACCAAGAATATTTATTATCCAGTCCTTGTAATACATTGTTTAATCCAACACTTACCTCTGTAGCATTTACCCCACGTTGTAAATAGCTGTCTATATAGCTATTTTTGTTTGACTGTGTGAGTAAATTGTGAAAATCAAAAAGAGATATGGCATTGTCTTTCACTCCAAACACTTCATTTGTGTAATAATCACGGCACACACTATTTATTTGGCTGTCAGTGATTAGAAGTCTTGGTATTGCTTTCTGTCTTGCTGGTGAAAGTGCTTGGTACATTCTCATTCTGCCTACCACTTGTGCAAACTGTGTTTCAGATAGATAAGTGTCTGATAATGTCTGCATCAAATGTATTTCTTTGGCTGCATTGAAGCTGTTAAGCAATTCCAGTACATTTCTGTAAAGTTCACTAATATTGGTTACTTCCATGTTGAATCTCACACCCTCACCAGTAAGAATCTGATTAGAACAAATTTTCATTCTCCAGCCAATAAAGACGGAAAACTTTTCTAAGCCTTTGGAAGAACGGTACAGATTTAAGTCACTGTAATTTCTTACCCCACCTATGCACAATTCAAGTTTTTGCCCTCTTATTGTTTCAAAAATGGTCGGAACAGTAAAAGCAAATGCAAGTCTTTGATAGAATTGTGTCTTTTCACATTCTAACAGTTCACTTGCTTTCTTACCTAGTGCGGACGGTATTCTGCCACGTACTATGTGTGAAACTCTTATTTCTGGAAAGTTCACCTTTTCACCTGCATAGAATGAATTTGCAGCCTCATGCACACAAGAAACAAAGTCTTGGTGTGAAATGGTTGATTCCAAGTTAGCCCAAGTAGGCACAACACATTTGTTTGTAAGTTCTTCCAGTGTGATAGAATCTGTATTTGCTTCCAAAAAAGTAATACTAGGCTTTGCAGTTTCTTCCACAATTATAGTAGCTTCTTCTGCATACTCTCCTAAATTCAAAGTTCTTTTCTCTGTTGGCATGATAACTAAATTATTCATATTGATAAAAGTTTAAATGATTAATAATTCTTTTTATATCAATGTACAGAGGGGGGACTAATTTGGGTTGTAGACCGTAAAGACAGCCACTCTTATATATTTTAGGTTACTGGCTGCATGGGGAGGGGGCTTTCTGCACTAAGTACCTTATATATTTGTTCTCTTGACTTTCAGCCAAACTGAATATAGGTGATTCTTTAATAAGGTAGTCTTTTTAATGTCATTAGCTGTATATGGTATATTATAAAGTAGGTGCTATATAACTCTGCCTAAAAAGCAAAAGTCGGATTCCACCATATTACAGGTTTCCTCCAACTTTCTTTCTCTGTCGTTACTTGCACCATTCCAAAGCATTATCTTTCACGTTCACCTTAGTAAACGATTCCAGTTCCGCAATGAGTAGCCGTACTTCTTCTTGGGCAGGCTCTGGCAGTACAGTTCTCCTGCAAGAGTTTCTTCCTATGTTCACCAACTTAGGCTTGCACTTTCTGATAAAAGATACCATTTCTTCATGGTCAAACTGCATCAAAGGTTCTGCCGTTACCATTGTGGAGCGTCCAAGCCTTGCTATCTCTTCCATAGCCTCCACCCGTTCCCCAATCTTCGGGGCATTATTCATTATCTCCGGGTAGAAACGGTTGGTTTCAATGGTCGTGCAGAATACCACACGTTTCATAAGCGGATGATTGATAAATTCCAAAAATCTCTTGGGGTTCTTGGACTGCAACAGATAAGTGTTTGGTTGTTCCATGTTACTATTCTGATAACAATAATCCAACACCCTTTTAATCCATTCGGATGGTATATTTTCTGCGAACATATCTGTGGAACTGCCTATAAAGATAGACCTGCCATAACCAAGATATGTATTGAGTTCGTGCTCTGCCAGTCTTGGCAGATTGGCATTTGGGTTTATCTGTTTCATGTAGCAATAGCTGCAATCGTGCAAACACTTTCCTTTAATGGGATTCCAAGTAAAATCAATGAACTTGTACATATCCCCTTTCCTTATGTTTAAACTCATAATCAATGGATTTTTATTGTCAAACTCCTAATCCAATATCCGCTTCGTGGAACGCCGTTTATCCGCTTTGTCCCACTCTCGATATTGTACCATTCCCTCAATTCCTTAATCTTTGAAAGATGGAATTGTTCACAGATTTCCTGCAACTCCGCTGTCGGGTAAAATCTGCCGATTTCTATCATTTGCAAAAGTAACCGGAACATTTCAGTACGGCTTGGTTTATTGGCTAACTTGGCTTGCAGCAAGGCTTCTTCAACAGCTTTCTTGCTTCTTAACCTACGTATCTCTTGAAAGCCTAACAGTTGGAACGCTTCACGGATGAAAGGGTATTGCCTTTCAATTTCTGCCCTGCCATTGTCAAAGCTATATTGCAGGTCATAGTATTTCTGCGCTATTTCAGCAAACGCAATCCGCTTGCCCAGTTTTCCAATCTCATTGCTTGGTAGCCTCTTCCATTGGATATTGCCATAGTTAAAACCTGCATTAGCATAGGCATCCGCAACGTCCTCTTTCGATTGGTATATTTGGTGCATCAGCTTGTATTCATACAGGATATAGTTTACCGCCCTGTCATTTACCTCAAACATACCGTTGTTATACCTTATATATAAGGAATCCTTGACCTCTTTAGCCTGCTGTTTCTTGGCATCCGTTGAAAAGGAGTTGTATGCCTTAACCCTTTCCTCCGCTATTTCAAGTTGTCTGAAAGTCTCTTTCTTTACTTCCTCATAGCTGGCAAACATGTCATCTTTCTTGGTGTTGAATATGTGAATGACCGTATGCCTTAACGGGTTTTCCCTGTTTCTGATTCTCCCTGCTATTTGGGGTATGTCAATGTCTATGCTTGCCAAAGTCTGCTTCTTATAGACATTGCTGATAACGAAACAAAGCCCAGTTTCAGAGAAAAAGTCCGCACCCTCGAATGATTTGCAGGTGATGAAGTTGAACATCCTTGCAGGACTTACCGAATCGGATATTTTCATTTCATCCAGTTTCTTTTGGTTATGGCTTGTATTGGCGCATATAACCCTGCAATTATCATTAGTCAGCCCACATTGTTTGATGATGTGCGCTATCTCTTGTACGCTATTCAAGAAAAAATAGGCTTCCTCTGATTTATGTCCGTTCACTTCCAAATAGCCTTGCTGTTTATACTTGCTGATAACATTGGCTGCAAACTGATAAGGCTTGTTGGTCTGATAGGGGAGAATATATAATTGAAGCGGTTCTTTCCAATCGGCAACATATTCCGTGACACCATCCAAAACATTGGGCTTCAATTCTGTGTCAATCGGGGTGGCAGACATGAAACAGAAAGATTTGAATGCCTTGAAGTTATCCAATACTCCATCAATAGCCTTGTCCCTGAATGAATACTGTTTGAGCAAATTGTGGTATTCGTCCACCAACAGCCTGCAATCATTGGCATTTATATACTCCAATAGTTTGGGCAGTTTGTCATAGGTACACATTATTTTTATCTGTTTGGCTGTTTTGATATATTCTTTCAACCTGTTTTTCAGACTTGCAGTAAAGTTACCATATAAGCCGAACAGTTCTCTCTCCGAATTGCATTTGTTGATAATCAGTTCGGTGGTAGGTACGGCTATCACGTAATTCTCATTGTTTCTTATCGCAATGGTTGTGGCACCGCAACCTGTACGTGCTTTATTAAAGATACAGTTGTGCGGCAAGTCTGAATCTACCATGTAACCGTCTCTTTCATTTATTTTCAATCTTATCATAGTATTTTACTTGACAATTTTTATTACGCTTTCTGTCTCTGTAAATCAGCCACATTAGAGCATTCTCCTTTCGCTATATTACTGTCAGACTGAATTTATATATATCCATAATCTGCTGGTTTTTCTTACATTGAAAAGAAGTGCTTCTAATATAAAGAACAAGCCTGCCTGTCACACAGGCTCATTCTTCGGGGCTGTTTAGGCGGCTTTCTTCGATTGTTCACGTTTTAAGTCAGTCAGCCATGCAGACAAGGTTTCCATGATGCAATACTCTTTATCACCGCATTTTTGTAATTCTGCCATTGCTATTTCATTGGCTGGAATTGTCCGTAGTCCTTCCATCAAGAAATCAAACTCATACTTCTTAATGTTCAAAAGCCTGTTGAACACACGGGGGATATACCTGCTTCTTGCACCTCCCTTGCTGAAAGTAAGTGCAGCTTGTTCAAACAATTCTTGGGCTTCTTCGGAAGTCCGTCCTAAAGTCGGGACAGTCTTAGGCTCTTTGCCAAGCATCATTAAAGTGGTAGCCAAGGGCTTTAGCTGCAAATCAAGGTATAGTTGTGCCGTGTTCATGGGAACATTATTCCTTTTTGCAAACTCGAATACCGTTTTGTATGCTTCACTGCCGGTAGCCAAAGCTGCGTACCCTACTCTTTCCACATTGTTCAAGCCACGACTTAACAGCATGGAGTTGCCGATAGTCTGCGCATACTCTTGTACTGATTCAAACTCATGTATCTGAACATTAGTTAGAACTGTGTCCGAGAATATCCGCCAATAGCTGTCTGCTGTGTCACATACAGGAAACACATTGGGGGTATCTTTGTGTATCGTATTCCCGTTTCTGTCAAAGAGCGTGTACCCCTCTTTCCAAAAGGTCTGCGGGGTGGCAAAGTGAAAAATCACATCCAGCCGCTTGCCTGCATCGGATTGTTCCAAAAGTTTCTCTTTCTTTTTGGGCTGTTCCATGTTGTAATCCGTAAAAGCGGGGATGATTTCCAGCACTTTGCCGTCAATTATAACTTTGACTTTGGCAGGCAAATCATTTGCGCCCAAGAGTTCTTTACTTGCAGCTAAAGCTACGTTTTCTTTGATAATATTCATTTCTTCTAATTTTGCTAAATTCAAATTTTCCATCTTTAATACTTGATTAGTTATTAAAATGTCAATCGGAAACTTCCAAACTATGTACATCTTGCCTTTCCATCCCGTTTTGACGATGCAAAGGAAGATATATTTAATTTTAATGCAAAATTCTATGAATCAATAATATACGTACTATTCCCTATCGCTGGCAGTACGCAAAAAAAATACGTACCGAAAGGTTGTTCCTTCCAGTACGCATTCCTGTTGCTGTTCTATATACTCTAAAGTGCTACCACATTATAATTATTGGCTACGACAGGTGGAAATTTCTCCTTGCTATATTTTCGGATGAGTTGGGACAACAATCTGTTGGGCTTCTTATTTTGAAATTCCTTGTTATATGCTTCTGAAACATAACCAGCGGTGTAGAGCAGTCTTGAAACGAATAGGTTCTTTTCAATGGAAATCCTTGCACTTCTGTCACGTACCCTTTTCTTGTCCGCTTTCTTGCCCTCCAAGAAATATAGGAACATTTCTGCGAACTTCCATCTTTTATGTGAATCATCCAGCTTATACTTGCCATTGAAGTTTATCTGTGATAGCAGGCTGTTGTCTATGAAGCCTTTCAAGCCTAACTCCTGTAATTGTTTGATTTTTGTTTCTCTGTTTTGTTTCCCGTTCACAATCTTACTGTATGTATCACTAAAATGAAAAACAGCTTTTTGAATGATGTCCAGCAAGTCCTCCCGTTCCGTGGAATATACATTCTTGCTGCCCTGTTTCAAGACAATGCTTGACGCTGTGCATAAGTTGGTCAGAAAAGAAGCAAAATCTTCAAGCAGAGGCTTTCCCACGGTAGGCGAATTTGTTCCAATATCCTCTATAAAGTCACGTATGAAAAGGAGCAGATACCAAAACTTGCTGACGTCAAAGCCAAATGCCTCAATGGTATTCTGCAAGTTCTTATTGTCTAAGAACGTCTTTTTGAAAGAATCATCCAGCTTTCTATATTTCCGTTTCTTGTATTCTTCCAGCGTTCCGTTGAAAGTTTTCATCTCTATGCTTCGCTCGTACCTTTCTTCAACAGATAGATTCCTTTCCGCATATCTGTTGGCGAATATGGCAGGTGCAGCGGACACATCTTCATAATCGGGCAGGAAATGGTTGGCTACTTCCCACACGTATTCTAATAGAGGTTCATTTAGACATTTGTAACTTTCATGCCAAGCCACTTTCAAATCGGGCAATTCTTTTATCTGATGCAGTTCTTCTTTTGACATAGTACGGTTGTTATTAGTTATGCTGCAAAATAAAAGAAAAGTCTGCAATCTTTTGCGGATTACAGACTTCTTTTTCGTTATAGCAGGTTCTTCATGGCTTCATCTACTTGCTCGTTATCGAAACTATCTAAGTATATTTGAGTGGTGGCTAAGTCTGAATGACCCAATGCTTCACTTATCAATGCGATGTTTACTCCCGATTTCTTTAGGACACTTGCGAATGAGTGCCGGGCGACATAGGTTGTCAAGTTGGCTTCAACTCCAAGCTGTGCGGCAAGTAGTTTTAGATTCTTATTGACCTTTCCTAATATCTTATGTATTCTATTCTGTTTTTGTAGGGCGGTCTTATGTATCTTACTGTCTAAAATCGGAAACAGATAGCCTTTACTTTCTTTTGAATACTTTTCGATTATCTGCATGGCTTCTTGTGGTATTCCTATTTTAATCAGTTTCTTTGTTTTTTGACGAATATAGTGTAATCTGCCATTCTGAATATTCTCGTTTGTTAGATTAGCTATATCTGTGAAGTTGATTCCACCGCATAGATAACTGAACACGAATATGTCTTTACTCAACTCCATATACTGTTGCTTTCCAATAGGCTGCACCTCTGTTGTAAATTTCAGCACGTCTGTTTTGGCAATGGCTCTCTTTTGGGTAGTGGTATCGAATTTGTTAATCTTGTAATCATCAAACGGATAATCGGACTTTCGGGCGCACTTAGCTTTGATGGCTTTATTGTATGCGCTACGGAGAGTACGAAAGAGCAGGCTGATTGTAGTTTCCCTATTACCTTTGGAGCGTAGCCACTTCTCATATTTATTAAGCCAAGCAATATCTATTTCACTAAATGGAATATCCAATTTCCCATTAGTGAAAACTTTGAGTGAATTGAATGAGCCTTTATAGATAAGACGGTTTCCACATTTATCCTCCCGTGTGTATTGCTCTATAAGTTCCTTGTAGAACATACTGACTGTTTTTAGCTCAAACTTTGTATTCTCATTATTGAGTAAAGTGGTGGTAGTGTATTCTTTTTGTTCGCTATTCAGTTCCAACATTCGCTGTTGTAGTTCCCGTTGCTTATCCAAGATAATCTTTTGGATGTATTCTTTGTTGGGACAATTCGGTTTAGGCTTTTCTTTAACGAAGTCCCAAAGAGTAGCTCTGATGGATATACCTAAACTCTGATACTTCTTTTTGCCATCTTTACAGATGCGTAGCATTAAAGGGTATTCGCCATTTGATAGTGTCTTTGATTTGTAACATACCACTGAAATTGTAGCGTTCATACTGATTTTTGGTTTAACTCTCGGTTTAACTCATTCGGTTAAACCACGCTAAAAACCAACACCCCTTAAAAGCAAAAATCAGACAGGAATCTTGCGATAACTATCTGATTTTCAATCGAGCGGCAAACGGGACTCGAACCCGCGACCCTCAGCTTGGGAAGCTGATGCTCTACCAACTGAGCTACTGCCGCATCTCTAAAACGGAAACAAAAGTAATATATATTTTTCAACCGACCAAATATAAGCAAACAATATTTACTATAACCATCAAGATTTCTGCTCTCCTGTTTATATCGACAGCTTTATGCATATCCTGTGTATGGATAAACCGATCCTTATCTCCAATAAAAGGTTTATAGACTATCTCTCCAAAATAAACATGAGGACCTCCAAAACGGCAATTCAAGATACCTGCTAAAGCAGACTCCGGATAACCTGAATTAGGACTCGCATGCCGGTTACCATATTTACCTACAAATCTCAGCAAACCGGGACGCCCTGCACACAGCACCATTAAAAATGCAGTTAGACGAGCCGGAATATAGTTCGCCATATCATCAATATGTGCAGCGACACAACCAAACTGAAGATAACGTTCATTCCTATAGCCTATCATAGAGTCAAGCGTATTAACCATCTTATAAGCAAGCATACCGGGAACTCCCAAAAGCAAATACCAGAATAATGGAGCAATAACCCCATCACTCAAATTCTCAGCCAATGTTTCCAAAGCAGCCGTACGCACTTCCTGATCTGTCAGTTCCGAAGTATCACGCCCTACAATACGGGAAACCTGCTTTCTTCCTTCCTCCAAAGAATGATCCGCAGCCAAAAAAACCTGCCTTACTTCGTTGATAAGTGTAGTTCCTGCCAAACAATAGAAAACAAGCACAGCAGAGAGAATAATACCCAACCAACGGTTTAGCACAAACAGATAATGCAATACCAAAACAGATCCTGCATACACTAGCAAAATAAGCATAATGGCCGCCACCCCTCCTTTCAACATCCGATGTGTCCCACAGTTCCATCGTTTCTCACAAAAAGAGATCAGCTTCCCGAATCCTACCACTGGATGCGGCAATCCTATCGGATCCCCAAGCAATTTATCTAATATCCATCCTATCAACAACGGAAGAATTAATACATATATGTCCATTTCTTTATACTTTCTACCAGTTTGTCATTTTCTTCCGGAGTTTGTGTAGCAATACGGAAGAAGTGTTCATTCAGCCCTTCAAAATTGGATGCGTCACGAATAAGAATTCCCTGCTCTGTTGCCAGATATTCTTTCAAAGCCGCCGCCTTTCCCATCCGCAATTGAACTAACATATAGTGAGTATCCGATGGCCAGATCTCCATTCCCCCTATTGAAAGTAAAGATTGAACTAATCTCTCTTTTTCCCTCAATAACAAAGAGATATCTATATCATATTGAGAAGAAGACAATAAATAATGCCCGGCCTCTATAGCCAACTGATTAACAGACCAAGGCATCCGCTGTGTCCGGATTTCATGTAGCAGTTCTTTACATGCAGTGATATATCCTAAACGCAAGCCGGGCACAGCAAAACGTTTTGTCATGGAATGCAACAGAATAACATTCGGAAATTCCGCAGCCTCCTTGGCTGTAAGCAAAGCCTTCTGTGTAAAGAATTCATACGACTGGTCCATGATAAAAATACGCTGCGGATTTTGTTTTATACAGGCTGTCAAGACTTCCTTCTCCCTAAGCTCTCCTGTGGGATTATTAGGATTACATAACCATATCAACCTCCCCCTATCCGGCAAACGGTTCAAATTATATATAGGAACCACTTTATGACCATGCAGACGACAAGCATCCGCATATTCGCTGAAAGTGGGCATCAAGATAGCCGAAATCTGATTCCTGAATGTCTGAGCTATTAAATAAATGGCTTCCGTAGCCCCATTGGTCACACAAACCTCTTCAGACGAAAGATGAAACCGTTCCGCTAAAACCTTTTCCAACGAATAAGGTTCCGGTTCGGGGTACGTACGGATACTTTCCATCTGCTGAAACAAATGTTGATGTAATCCGCTATGGTCTACATGATTATATACGTTTGAACTGAAATTTATCTTTATTGCTTTATACTTATAAGCATCATCACCATGTCCTTCAATCATTCCCACTCATTATTTGGTACAACAAAGGCAGATTAAGATGACTGCGTACATGCTCTGCCAATTTATCATATTGTTCTTCTTTATAAGTCCGGTAATCCAACACCGTATGACACTCCAGTTTTTCTGCGTATGGTTCCAGCAAATAATCTATAAATGCCTGATTATCCAATATTCCATGAATATAACTTCCCATACATTTTTGGTTTACAAAACAACCGTCCTCTCCACCGTCTTCCAGTTTATTCAAAGGAACTACAGCCTCCCCCGGAACCGGGCGGGTTTCTCCCATGTGTATTTCATATCCTTGGCAAGTTTCCGCATTCTCAAGAAAATGAAAATTCACCTGCCGCGTCACCTTCTCCCCTTGCATCGTAGTAATGACGGGAAGCAGTCCCAGTCCCGGCAATTGACGGATCTCTCCCTCCACTCCTTCCGGATCGTGAATCTCAAGTCCCATCAATTGGTATCCCCCACAAATTCCCATTACAGTAACCCCTTCCCTATGCGCACGTAGGACAGCTTGCGCCACCCCGTTCCGTCTCAACTCATACAAGTCATCCAAAGTGCTTTTGCTGCCAGGAAGCAGAATAATATCAGCTTTGGCCAGATCTTCCGTATTATTGGTATAATAAAGGTGCACCCGTTCATCCCGTTCCAATCTGTTGAAATCTGTAAAGTTTGAGAGATGACGCAACAGAACAACTGCTATGTTTATTTTGCCTTCCACGGCTTGCATCCGTTTATAGTCCAAGCCTACGGAATCCTCTTCCTCAATATGTATATTTCTATAATAAGGTATTATTCCCAAGACAGGAATACCACATAAATCCTCCATCATCTTCACACCAGACTCAAACAAACGGATATCCCCTCTGAATTTATTAATGATTACTCCTTTTATACGTTTCTTGTCCTCAGGAGTTTGTAACATGACCGAACCATAGACACTGGCAAATACTCCTCCCCGGTCAATATCAGCTACCAAAATCACATCCGCATCCGCATAACAGGCCATCGGCATATTCACCAAATCAGTATCCCGCAGATTTATTTCGGAAATACTCCCTGCTCCCTCCATTACAATAGGGTTATAACGTGCGGCAAGACGGTCAAAGGCTGCGTTTACCTCCTGCCTCAGCTCTTCACGTCCCTCCTTGCGAAAATACTCAAAAGCGTTACGATTACCGATGGGACGACCGTTTAATACCACTTGCGAAGTATGATCGGAACTGGGTTTCAACAACAAAGGATTCATGTCCGTATGACAAGGGACTCCAGCCGCTTCGGCCTGTACAGCTTGTGCACGCCCTATTTCCAACCCTTCCGGAGTGGCATATGAATTCAGTGCCATATTCTGTGCCTTAAAAGGTGCCGGTCGATAACCGTCCTGTTTAAAAATGCGGCATAATGCAGCAGCGATGACACTTTTGCCAACATCACTGCCTGTTCCTGCCAACATAATCGGGTGTAAATTCTTTTTCATCACTCTTTCTTTTATATGCAAAGGACTGCCACTTTTCTTCCGTCCAGTTCTGTTGTTGCATCTCATAACGGGCCATAACAAAAAACAAATCGGACAGCCGGTTGATAAACCGAAGAATTATCTCCGGTAACGGATCTTGTTTATGCAAAGTCCATAATCTCCGTTCAGCCCGGCGTGCCACCGTCCTAGCAAACTGCAGCTGCGCTGATACCGGCGTTCCTCCGGGAAGGATAAAGGAACTATTATCCTCCATCTGTTCCATCAATGTATCCATTGCTTCCTCACAAAAAGAGCATAAATCATCAGGCAAGATATTAGGATTCCCTTCACGGATAGTTGATGGTGTAGCCACATGGCTCATCACTGCCATCATGTTTTTCTGAATTGAAAAAAGCAAGGATTGCCATTCGTGCTCCTGAGGTAAAAACGAACGCACAATTCCTATAACAGCATTCAACTCATCAATACATCCATTAGCTTCAATGCGGATATCATCTTTAAAAACCCGCTCTCCACCATGAATTCCTGTCATGCCCTTATCTCCGGTTCGTGTATAAATACGTTTCATACTTTCCATAATTTCAAGATATCCGTTTCCCCCCAATATAGATGAGTATATCCGGCTATCACGTTTTTATATCTATAAAGCGGGGTACTCACTTCCATTCCTCTTGCCGTAAATTGTTTTGCTACAGAAGGCATAGCGTCAGGAGCAACAACATTGGAATAATGAAATTCATGCCCGCGAAGCTCCATCCCTTTATATTCTATACGACGATACCCTAGATGAAGTCTGGCACCCACCATGGTACAATCCAAAGGCAAAATACCCGTCATGGCATATGCAGTCCCTCCCTGGCGGGCTGTCAAGGAACGGGTGAGAAACATCATACCTCCACACTCGGCCAAAATTTTCCCCCCCTCCTCTGCATAAGTTCTTAATGCTTCCATTAACTTTTTGCGCCGATGTAGTTGACGGGCGAACAATTCCGGATATCCTCCGGGTAAATAAACCAAATCAGCATCCGGCAAATCACTACCATATACAGGACTGAAATAAGTAATGCTTCCTAGCGCAGACAAGCGGTCTATGTTTTCTCTATAGATAAAGTTGAAAGCCGGATCCCGCGCTATGGCTATCTTCATCTTTTTAGCAGAAGGAGTAAAACTTTCCACCCCTGTTTCTGAACTATAAGGCAATGTATACCGACACGGGAAATTACGATGACAAATACTCAGCAGCTTATCCAAATCCACATATTTTCCAACCAATTCCGCAGCCTGTTCTATCAAGGTGTTCATGGAACGTTTGGCTGTCAATGTCAAACCCAAGTGCCGGGATGGAATTTTCAACCCTTCTGTCATAGGCAGATATCCCAAACATTCCACTCCTGCATCAACACAAGCCTCACGTAAATAAGCGAAATGAGAAGGAGATGACACTTGATTGAAAACAATACCTGCAATCTTCACAGCCGGATTAAAATGCTTGAAACCATAAATTAACGGAGCCACAGAATAAGCTGTAGAACGCGCACTTACTATAAGCACTACAGGGATATTCAACAATCTGGCTATTTCAGCACTACTTCCCTGCATTCTTTGATAACCGTCAAACAATCCCATCACTCCTTCGGTTACACATACATCGGCTCCATCTCCATATTTATTATACAGATGTTGTACATGGGTATTTGATGCCATCCAAGTATCCAAATTCACCGACTCATGGTCAGCAGCCAGCGTATGAAATTGTGTATCAATATAATCAGGACCACATTTAAAAGGCTGTACCCGCAGACCTCGTTTGTGCAATGCCCGCAGCAGCCCCATCGTAAAAGTCGTTTTTCCGCTTCCCGATGTAGCGGCCCCTATGAGTAATTGTGGCTTCATTCTTTAGTATTTCTTTAAAAACGGATACAAAGATAGTGCAAATTGCAAATTATCGAAATTAGAATAACAGATTAATTCATAATTCCGACATATCAAGTAAATATCCTTAGAAAGCAATTAAAGTTTTATGGTTTATCAATTAAATAAGCTACCTTTGCAGTCATTTTTGCCAGAATGACAGCTATACAACAATGATAAAATTGATACTATAAATAATTAAACTAGATAATGAATTATGGAACTTTTTAGAAATCTCTTTGAAGGGTACCCTAATTTATGGGGCGGCGGAGTAGCACATTCCGTACTTATTCTTTCACTGGTCATTGCTTTCGGCATCATGTTAGGAAAAATAAAAGTGGCAGGTATCTCATTGGGAGTAACCTGGATACTTTTTGTAGGAATTGTATTCGGTCATTTCAATCTGAACCTGGACGAACATCTGTTGCATTTCTTAAAGGAGTTCGGTCTGATATTATTTGTCTACTCAGTCGGACTACAAGTGGGTCCCGGTTTCTTCTCAGCATTCAAGAAAGGAGGGTTCACACTGAACCTGCTTGCCATGATGGTTGTATTTTTAGGTGTGACCATCACCATTATACTCCATTTCATAACAGGTGTCCCCATTACCACAATGGTAGGAATTCTTTCTGGAGCTGTAACCAATACCCCGGGACTAGGTGCCGCACAGCAAGCAAACAGTGATCTGAATGGTATAGACGCTCCCGAAATAGCACTGGGATATGCCGTAGCCTATCCATTGGGAGTAGTAGGGTGTATTCTCTCCCTGCTGGCATTGAAATATATCCTGCGCATCAACACAAAAACCGAAGAAGCCGATGCGGAACGGGGATTGGGGCATCTACAAGAACTGACTGTACGCCCTATCTCACTAGAAATACGCAATGAAGCCGTAGAAGGTAAAACAATAAAAGAAATCAAGCCATTGGTAAACCGTGATTTTGTGATTTCACGCATACGGCATTGTGACGGAGACAGACAAACAGAACTGGTGAACTCCACTACAGTATTTCACATACACGATGAGATTCTTGTTATCGCCAATCCGATAGATGTAGAAGCTATCACTGTCTTTTTTGGAAAACAAGTGAATGTGGAATGGGATTTCCAAAACAAACAACTTATCTCCAGAAAAATTCTGATCACCAAGCCTGAATTGAACGGTAAGACATTGGCCCAACTAAAAATCAGGAATAACTTCGGAGCAAGCATTACCCGTGTAAACCGTTCGGGTGTAGACCTTGTGGCCACTCCCAACCTGCAATTGCAAATGGGTGACCGGGTGAAGATTGTGGGTAGCGAACTAGCTGTAGCCCATGCCGAAAAGATTCTAGGTAATTCCATGAAACGTTTGAATCATCCCAACCTGATCCCTATTTTCTTAGGCATCGCATTAGGGTGTATTCTAGGAAGCACTCCTTTTTTATTCCCCGGTATCCCCCAACCGGTAAAACTGGGACTGGCAGGAGGCCCCCTTATCGTATCCATCCTGATAAGCCGTTTCGGACCACATTATAAACTGATAACCTATACCACCATAAGTGCCAATTTGATGGTACGTGAAATCGGTATCTCGCTTTTCCTTGCTTGCGTAGGATTAGGAGCCGGCAAAGGATTCATCGAAACAATCATTAACGAGGGTGGATATGTATGGATAGCATACGGCGCCATTATTACGCTGCTGCCTTTACTGATTGTAGGTATAATAGGACGATATGTTTATAAACTGAACTATTACACCTTGATCGGAGTATTGTCCGGAGCCACCACCAATCCGCCCGCATTAGCCTACTCCAATGATTTGACCTCTTGTGACGCTCCGGCAGTGGGTTATGCCACCGTTTATCCGCTTACCATGTTTTTACGTGTACTCACAGCACAAATATTAATATTGGCACTTGCCTGATCCCGCCAGAATTATTGCAAATTCATATTACCGTAGGAGTGAATCTAATTCACTCCTACGGTTCAAAATCCCCCACCTCTTTCAAAAGCAACCATTTTTTCATTAATCTTAAAACATATATAAAATAATTGCCTACCTTTGTGCCCGATTTGGTGATATAGGCAGCCTTTCTCTGCCTGTATAAAAGGGAATTCGGTTATAGAATCCGAAGCAGTGCCCGCTACTGTGAAACCCGTCTGATGAAAAGCAATTCTCACCAAGCCACTGTTTCTTTTGCCAGAAATGGGAAGGCGCTTTTCAGGGTGAAGCCAGGAAACCTGCCAAGTCCGAACATAGATAATCATGCTCTCCCGGGGTCAGGAAAGTGAATTATTAATTCTTAAATTCTTTCGATGAAAGTAAAGTTATTATTGACAGCAATTACTTTAAGCTGTCTGGCTATTGACGTACTGGCACAAGTCAGTATCAGTGGAAAGATTGTGAGTGCCGATACCAACGAACCTATAGTGGGAGCTAATATCCGTATCGATCAAAGCCTTTCAGGATGCACCACAAATGGTAAAGGCGAGTTTTCCATCAGCAATCTCCCTGATGGGAAACACGTATTAAGAATCACGCATGTCAGTTACACACCCAAGTCTATCACGACAAAAGGAGGTGAAAAGAATCTTCTTATCAAGCTACAAGACAGTTTTACCAATATAGGCCAGGTAGTAGTAACCGGTACAGGAACACACCACCGCATGACGGACAGTCCCGTGCCTGTTTCCGTTATCACTGCAAAGGATTTAAGTAATGCCAGTGTAACATCGCTGGACGAGGCCTTACAAAAGCTGACCCCGTCTTTCTCAAGTATGACCAACGGCATGGGGACAACATTGAGTCTGAATGGATTGCCTGATGATTATTTCATTTTTCTGGAAAATGGCAAACGCCTGTATGGAGATGACACCTATGCTCGAATCAATGTTGCCAAAATCAAACGTATTGAAATATTGAACGGCGCTTCTTCCGCTCTTTACGGAACAAATGCTATCGGAGGAGTTATCAACATCATTACTGATGATGCAAAAAATGCTATCAATGTTTCCAGCGATACCCGTTATGCCAGTAAAGGACGTTTTACCCAGTCCGTAAACATAGATGTCAATACCGGCAAGTTCGGCTCCTACACCTCTTATCGCCGTCAGCAGGCCGAAGGATGGCAACTGAATCCATACGAGGAGAACTCCAAAACTCATGAATTGGAAGAAACCGGGAAAGTAGCTTCTACAGGCTTCTATGCAAATACTGTCAATCAAAAATTCACTTTCGATGCTACCGACAAACTCTCTTTTTATGCCCGCGGCGGATATTATGACAACAAGACACGCCGCCCTTATGAAGCATACGACTACAACATATTGCATGAAACCTTTAATTATGGCATTGGTGCCCAATACATGATAAATAAAGGGAATTATATTACCGCAGACTGTTACGCCGATCATTTTTCTTCCTCTTATTGTTTTTTTAAAGACAATAAAACCTATAATGGAAAAGCAGGTGAAGAGCAAGTGCGCAAACGGACCCGTAATCACAATCTTAGCATAAAAGGTATTTTTAAATTAGGTAACCGGCACAAACTTTCAGTCGGCACAGAATATATCGTTGATGTCTTGAAAAGTCAAACAGACAATATAGCCAAAGAAGATGCTTATACACTGGCCTTGTTTGCACAAGATGAAATAAAGTTACTGAGAAACCTACAGGCTTTGATTGGTGTACGTTACATTTATCATGAAAATTTCAAAAATCATGCCACTCCCAATGTAGCACTGATGTATAAACCCGGCAAATTCAATTTCCGTGCCTCCTATGCAGCAGGTTTCCGAACTCCTACCCTGTCTGAACTCTATGCCACTGACATAGCTAAAAAAAATGACAGGTTGACAATAGGTAATTTGGATTTAAAGTCGGAAAAGAATAATTATTTCTCATTGAGTGCAGAGTATGTACATGAGCGTTTTTCAGTATCAGTCAATGCTTTTTATAATAATATTCGTGACATGATAGATTATAATACGATTGCCACGGGAGATAAAGCTATGGAGCAATATGGTCATAAGGAAGTTCGTCAACGTGATAATATAGCGGAGGCTAAAGTCCACGGAATCAATGTATCCGCCAATGCATACCTAGGTGCCGGGTTCAATTTAAGCGGAGGATACACTCATCTTAATACCCAAGATGTGGAATTGGAACAACCCATCGACAAAAGTATAAAAAACGCATACAATATCAATGCCCAATGGGCGCATTCATGGAAAATATATCGGTTGAATATAAATTTGAACGGCCGTATCAACAGCAAGCGTTTCTCTAAAAGTTACGGTTATGCTCCCGAGTATCAATTGTGGAATTTAAACACACGCCATTCTTTCAACTTAAAATCTGTAATCATCGAACCCGGATGCGGCATGGAAAACCTGTTCGATTATATGGATGACCGTCCTTATAACAGCAATTATGCGACACTTACCCCCGGACGTTCATTCTACATCAGTCTGTCTTTAAAATTTAAAAGCTAAAAAAATCAAAGACTTATCGAAGATAATATAAAATAAACCTCTATCTTTGCAACGGAATTAGTAATCGGGCTATCACATAGCCCGATGCAAGGGAACCCGGTGTAAATCCGGGGCTGTACCTGCAGCTGTAAATCCTCATGATGTTGATTGGATAGTCTAAAACCACTGTTTCATTTGAAGAAATGGGAAGGTTTCCAATCAGAGGAAAGCCAGAATACCTGCTAAGTCTGTTGAACAATAAACACCAAGCTTCCAGGATTAGAAGTATGTGTCCATTCGAACAAGCGTTTTCCAATGTCTATTCCTTTGTGGCATTCCTCTTTATCAGAGGGAAACTTGATGTTTTATTTTGCAAATTAAATAAAACATAATATGAGGTATTTACTTCCTGCTATTCTACTATTAGGTACACAAATTGCAAGTGCCCAAAGTATTCTCAAAGATAAAGACGATAAAGAATTGTCCGTATTACTGAATGAAGTGGTCATCACGGGTACAGGTACTGAACATTATCTGAAAGATGCTCCCGTACAGACTGAAGTCATAACCAGCAAAGCTTTGGAACAATATCAGGCACGCAGTATAGACGATTTGCTCAGTGGTCTTAGTCCTTCATTGACCTTTCATGATGGTGATATGGGGAGCCATATCCAACTAAACGGATTGAACAATGACTATATCCTGATCATGATAAATGGAAAAAGAATGAATGGCGATGTAGGAGGGCAAAACGACTTGAATCAATTAAATCCAGCTAATATAGAACGCATAGAGATTGTAAAAGGGGCCGCTTCTTCACTTTATGGCAGTGACGCAATAGCCGGAGTTATCAATATCATAACCAAACGTAACCGTGAAAAAATGGAGCTCACCAACACATCCCGCATAGGTGAATATGGCGATATACGTCAAAGTACCAGTTTCGGCTTTAACTATAGAAAGATAAAATCTGTAACCGGAATCAACTTCCGGCATACCGATGGCTGGCGGAATACAGACCTACAGTGGGATCAGAATCAATTGAAATCCGGCTCTACTATGTTGACCGTAAACCGTTCTTCAAACTATACCCTGTCCGAGAACATTGAATGGCAAGTCAATCGCAAACTAGACCTCACTGCAGAAGGCACTTATTATGAGCGTTGGGTAATGCGTACACACGGTCCTTGGAAATATCAAGCCAACGATTTTTATTATCGCAACTATACATTTGCAGTAGGAAGTAAATATAAATTAGGAAAACGGAATTATCTGACAGCAGACCTATCTTATGGCAGATACGGTTACTTCTATGACTATAAGCTAAACGAGCATACTGATTATTTTCTAGACAATGACCGCCATGAACGTATCACCTACTTTGCCGGTCAACGTATCAAACAAAGTATTCAGAAACAAATATTAGGCCAGGTAAAAAGTGTATTTTATCTTGGAGAGGACCATATTTTAAATGCAGGAATCGAATATCAGTACAATCATTTGGAATCACCTCATCACATTGACGGTGACCGCGCTTCCGTTTATACGTTGGCAGCTTATATACAGGAGGAATGGACAGCCAGAGAAAATCTGGTTCTGACTGCCGGGGTACGAGGAACACAACACAAGGAAACAGGATTGAATTTCAGTCCGAAAATATCAGGACTTTATAAACCCGGAGAACATATTAATTTGCGTGCGTCTTATGCTTTAGGCTACAAAGCACCCACTATTAAAGAACTTTATTATAATTATACCGGCGTTATCGGAGGCGGTGCTTTGACTGCATATCATGGCAACACAGATCTAAAAGCACAAACCTCACAATATGCTTCAATCGGTATCGAGTACGTAGGGCAAAAATTCCAAGCCAGTTTAACCGGATACATGAATTATCTTCACAACATGATTGAGCTGGTTGAAATTTCCGTAACTCCCGATGAAAAGTTTCTTGAAGTAGAAAAGAGCAAACAATATAAGAATCTGACAAAGGCACGTATTTATGGTATGGATTTCACCTTCAACTATCGTCCTGCAAAATCTCTCAGCCTTGCCGGCGGATATAGTTATGCTGATCCAAAAGCGCAATATCCTAACAAAGGTATAGATTATATGAAATATCTTCCTATTGATGCTACTTCCAGCCATAATGCAAATTTAAATATCTTATGGCAACATTCATGGAAACTGTATCGTTTGGGTATCGGCATCTATGGCAGATATCAGTCTACACGCCGTTATATAAATGATAATAATGCCGACGGATTCCAAACTTGGCGTATCAACACAGCCCACTCATTATTAAAAATGAAACGGTGGTCATTAACGATGAATGCCGGGGTAGATAATGTATTTGACTATGTAGACCGTACTCCTTTCGGACGGAATCGTGCCACATCAACTCCCGGAAGAACTTTTTATGTCTCCGCCCTCATTAAATTCAAAAACAATTAATAACCAACAATTTATAAATTAATTTTTATTAGTATGAAACAATTCAAGTATTATCTGATGGCGGCTTTTGTTGCTGCCGCAACTTGCACAGGATTCAGTTCCTGTAGTGACAATGATGATGAAGAAAGTACTGTTAATCCTGCTGTGGATGTAGTAACCAGAACCAAGCAACACGACACAGCCATTTTGCTCTGTACTTTTGGCAGTACCTATAATGAGTCCCTTTCTGTTTATGATGATGTGATTGAGGATTTTAAAGCTAAATTCCCCAATACGGATATTTATATGTCATTTACTTCACGTACATGTATCGGACGTGTAGAAGCATCTACCGGCATAGCACGTTATGAATTGGACCAATGGTTGAAAGCAATAGGCGATGCAGGATACAAACGTGTGGCTGTACAATCATTGCATGTAATTCCAGGCGAAGAATATCTTTCATTAATGAATACTGATGTAAAAAAATACTTTATGATTCAATGGTATCCGCATATTGATGTATTGAAAGGTACCAACCTTCTTTCCAGTGCAGAAGATACTAAAGATGTAGCAGAGATACTTTACAAACACTATGAGTCTAAATTAGCAGGCAAGAACAACATCGTGCTTCTAATGGGACACGGTAATCCGGATGAGAATTACAATGCTAACAAAAAGTACTCTGACATGGAAAAAGCATTGCAGGAACTTGCTGCCAACAACAATATCTTTGTAGGTACTGTGGATTATGGTGACATGCTTTTCTTCCCGAAAGAAATAGAGGAAGAACCGGCTAATAGAATTCCTGTAGAAGGATTTGACAAAACCCAATATCCCGACTGTATGTACTCTAAGGTGATGAGCTATTGCGAAAAGAACGGTCTGAACCCATCAGAAGTAAATGTTTATCTTGCACCTTTCATGTCAATTGCCGGTGACCATGCCCACAACGACCTTTGGGGATTGGAAGCTATGGCCGAAGATGACGATGTAAGCAATGTGGAAATCAATACAAATGAATATAGCTGGCGTGAACGTTTGGAGAAATTAGGATTCAAAGTGGACAGAACATTCGAAAGCCACCCGACAGATCAAGCCGGAGCCGATCATGGTATTAAAGACGGATGTAATATGAAAGCCCTTGGCAGTTATCCTGAGATTCGCCAAATTTGGGTAAACCATTTATATGAAAACTGGAATGATGACAGTGCATGGGAGAATGGTGAAGACTATCAACCGGAAGCATAACCAACTTAATATATTTATCTGAAAAAGGCGGAATTTATTTCCGCCTTTTTCAGATACGCCAAAACCGATAGGTAATATCTTTCATCTCATCCCCGTATATCCGATAGAAATGCTGATTGGTATCAGGAGATTTCAAGCCACCCAATTTTTCAATATACGGTCCCAACTTTATATATTCAAAGTTCTGAACGGAAAGACCTTCCGGCAATTCATTCTTCCCCGAATACCAACCCACCTTTACCAAAGCGATAGACTGTCGGTGAAGAAATCCTGCCAACCTTTCCACTTCAAAGGGTTCGGCATCGCCTCCCATAAAACAGACGCAAGTCACCGCCTTTCCATACTTCTGTAAAAGATGCCCAAGACTTTCTTCCGTTAAAGATTCTCCTACATTTTCCAACAAATGAGGGCTATGACAGCCCTTGCACCTATTGGGACAGTTAGAGAGATTGATCGCCAGAGTGACTTCATCCGGAATTTCTTGAAATACGATGTCATAATCAACGTAACGGAGCATAATATCTTTGTGCAGCCTCCTTCTGCCTTGCCTGAGAAAAATTACTGATCCGCTTCATGTACCCGATAACACGTGTCAGATAATCCACATTCCGACTATGACATTCAGGACATTCATGCAAGTATCTCTTATCAATATGCTTACATTCATTGCAAATGGTATTCGGTATATTAAATGTAAAGTAATTACAGCCTTCTATAGCAGCTACCCGAAGTAGTTGTCTGTACTGCTCCTTACTAAGATGTTCTTCCAAATTCATGTGCAAGGCCGAGCCTCCCGTTAAATGCTTTATATAGCGGCGTCCATGCAGACGGAATTTATCGACAACATTCAACGATTTGTCTTCTACAATATAGAAATAACTGTTATAACATTCTCGGAATGTTTGGAAGCCTGCTTCTTTATCCCATTTAGCGTGCTTCACTCCTACATTCTCAGCAGGAATCATTTCGCAATTAAACAAAACATCCTTTGTACGGTACTTCCTATTATATCGTTCAATCATTCCTAAAATCTCCTGAACAAATGCTTCATACTTAGGGTTATCATTGATTTCAATACCCATAAATTGCGCTGCTTCCACCAAACCATTAACACCGATAGTTAGATACTGACGGTTCATATTGATGTAACCAGCATCAAACAAAGGCAGCATACCTTTCGACTGCAACAATTTCAGATTCTCATTATAAGCCAACTGGACTTTGTGTACCAAATCAACCACTTCTTCCAAAAAAAACGGATAAAGTATACCGGATTTCACCGCATGCTGGATGCAACGGTTCAAATTAATAGTCAGCACACTTTTTGAGCCTGTAGAAACCCCACCTGCTCCCAAAGTATAGCTGAAACCATTGTCCTGTATCTCATTGCGAAGACGGCAGCAACTACTTAAAGAATCTGCATTATCACTCATATAAGTAAAGAAAGAATGACCTTCGGAATACATTTCAGCCGTAAAGTCACCATATTCCTTATCTAATACATCACCATCTTTAGTCAAAAGCGCCATTGTTTCTACAGGAAATGTTAAAACAGTACGTGTACGCTCTTTATTAAACCATTTCATGAAACGTTTCTGCAACCAACTTAGTGAATTCCAGTCAGGTTGGCTTCCATCGGGAAAAAAGAAGTTACCAAAAAGACTTTCAAAATAATATTTGTCATAGTAAGCTACATTCCAAAAGACGGCTTGAAAATTACGCGCCCCTGTAGGCTGGTTAATAGAATATACTATTTGCTCGAAACAGTCTGTAATGATTTTGTCTATTGTTCTTTGTTTGGTAGATAAATCAACAATCTTATCGGGATACTTATAATATTCCTGCCCATATTCCAAACCAATGAAATAATTCATATACATCAAAAACTCTGGAGTAGCACAGGCACCACTTAACATACTGGATACAATAAAAACCATATTGACAAATCCACCACAAAAAGATTTCAAGTTAGTAGGAGCCGTAGAGTTCCCTCCCACTGCTATCGTACCATTATTCAACCAAGGATACATAGTAATGCTGGCACAATAATTAGCCAGATTAGTTTCATCATTTTTATAAATAAAATGATGATTCAGAAGTTCCAAATAACGATCGGACAATTCCTTTCCATACATGTCTTTCAAACGGTCAGTCAACAGACGACGGTTGAGACGAATAAAATTTGATTTGGGTAACTCTCCTATCAGCGTAGCAATATTCTTATTCTCCACATTGGCATTCGCATCATATTTACTGCCGGTTGCCGGATTGGAAGCGTCACAATAGTCAAGCAAAAACTTCAGTTTATCTCTCACCTCACGATCCTCCAAATGTTTCTGACGATACAGCATATACGCCTTGGCAACACTGTAATAATGTTCAGCCATCAGGGCCACCTCCACCTGATTCTGGATTTCTTCCACATTCATTCCATCACTGACACTAACGCGACTCAATACAGTAGTAATCACATCCTGGGTAGCAAAACTTCCTACTGACAAAAATGCTTTGGCTATTGCATTTTTAATTTTATCAAGAGAGAAAGTTTCTTTTTTACCATCTCTCTTAATAATAAATACCTCTGAATTAATCATACTTATAAATTAAGGTTATACAAAACACACATTATTCAATATAAGTCTTTCACACACGACAATTCATGGAAACCAGTAATAAAAAGGATCAGTATGATTCGTTCTATCGCCTTTCACCCGAAAGCCATGAATGATATAAACAATAACGGCAGGTCTTCTGACTTGTTTCCGTTGTAGCGCCTTCCCGGTTTTCACAATAACCAGTGGCTAAGAATGTCACAACACTTCCCCACACTATGGGAGGATAAAACTTACAGCTACGGGGATAGTTCCTGATTTGCACAGGATTCCCTTTTAATTCCGTTTCGCGCCAACGGCTAATCCGGAAACCGATATTACTGACAAAGTTAGGAATTAAATCAATAAAACAACTGGAAAAAGAAAAAAAACTTCAAGCAACACTTTTTTCATCTTTTCCGCTTCGTTTAATTATAAAATCCATTATCTTTGCCCCGAATTGGTTTCGGATAGTCTATCTGCTATTCGGATTAAAAGGGAATCGGGTGCAAATCCCGGACAGTCCCGCTGCTGTGAAACTCTGCTGGAATCTTGAAAAATACCTTTGCCACTGATGTGACAATCCTCACATCGGGAAGGCTTCAAGATAAGGAGTCAGTCAGAAGACCTGCCATTCATTAAAGGCTGTTTTTACTCGTGGGATTAGGAAAGCAGTACGAAAGAAAATAAGAAAATAAAAAATTTACGGGAGGAATGCCTATGAAAAAGGTATGTCCACGTTGTGGTGCAACATTTGATTGTATGCACAATGATATTTTATCGTGTCATTGCGCAACTGTCCGACTGGATGCTCTGCAACGCACCTATTTAATGGAGAATTATTCCGATTGCCTGTGCCATGACTGCCTGAAAGCCGTCAAGGACAGTTTCTATGCCTGCGAAATTAACCCCCGTTATAATAAGAAGAAAAATGATAAAGAAAGTATTGATTGCAAACAGAGGTGAAATAGCCTTACGTGTAATGCGTTCCTGCCGAGAAAAGGGCATACGGACCGTTGCTGTCTTTTCAGAAGCCGACCGCACTTCTCATCATGTGATGTATGCTGACGAGGCCTATCTTATAGGTCCTGCTATAGCCAGGGAAAGCTATTTAAATATAGAAAAAGTAATAGAGACTGCCAAACGATGCAAAGCCGATGCCATTCATCCCGGTTATGGTTTTTTGTCCGAGAATGCTGATTTTGCCCGCCGGTGCAAAGAGGAGGGGATCATCTTTATCGGCCCTGCCGCCGAGACGATGGAAGCGATGGGTGACAAGATTGCCGCCCGTAAGCGTATGATTGCCGCAGGCGTTCCCGTGGTCCCCGGTACGGAACAGCCGTTGCAAAGTGCCGAAGAGGCGGTACGTATCTGTAATGAAATAGGCTATCCTGTCATGTTGAAGGCTTCTATGGGAGGCGGCGGTAAAGGGATGAGGCTGATACACAGTGAAGATGAAGTGGTGGAGGCATATAACACCGCCCGTTCCGAGTCCATGTCTTCTTTCGGGGATGATACGGTTTATCTGGAAAAATTTGTGGAGGAACCCCATCATATAGAATTTCAAATTCTGGGTGACAATCATGGCAATGTAATCCATCTGTTTGACCGCGAGTGTTCTGTCCAGCGTCGCAACCAGAAGATTGTAGAGGAGAGCCCGTCTCCGTTCCTTACTCCGGAACTCCGCCAGGAGATGGGGGAAAAGGCAGTGGCTGCCGCCAGGGCGGTGAACTATTCGGGAGCCGGAACTATCGAGTTTCTGGTGGACAAGAACCGCGATTTCTATTTTCTGGAGATGAACACCCGTTTGCAGGTGGAGCATCCCATCACCGAAGAAGTGGTGGGCGTGGATCTGGTAAAAGAACAAATCCGTATAGCCAATAACGAGGTGCTGCACCTGAAGCAAGAAGAACTTTTCCAGCGCGGTCATGCCATCGAATGTCGTATCTGTGCGGAAGACACGGAGAACAACTTCATGCCTTCGCCGGGTATCATCAAACAGCTGACGGAGCCTAACGGCATCGGCGTACGCATTGACAGCTACGTTTACGAAGGTTACGAGATTCCCATCTATTACGACCCGATGATAGGCAAGCTGATTGTATGGGCTACGACCCGCCAATATGCCATAGAACGTATGCGCCGGGTACTTTACGAGTACAAGATTACGGGCCTGAAGACCAACCTCAGTTATCTGAAACGCATCATGCATACCCCCGACTTTGTAAAGGGTGAGTATAATACCTTGTTCATAGAGAAGAACTCGCGTATGCTGCTCCGTGGCAACGGTAATAATGAGGAGATTGAGAATATCACCATGATCGCCTCTTATATTGACTATCTGATGAATCTGGAAGAGAACAAGAGTCC
>OAVU01000050.1_pt1 | contig 38271 bp, 37 predicted proteins | sample 1501321 | NCBI WGS metagenome assembly OAVU01 (sample SAMEA2580111, study PRJEB22360) | human gut metagenome | biome: human gut; feature: human-associated habitat; material: faeces | place: Denmark | collected 2008/2010
GCCACCGGGCGCCCGGGGGGGGGGAACGGGGGGAGCGGCGGCCGCCGCCATTGTCCGAATAGTCCCGGAACGGTTCCCGTTCCGGCTCGCTGTCCGGCAGTTCCATTTCCACCCCGTCCGTATCGCTCTCTTCGGAGAAGGCGAAGTCCTCCAGCGAGCGCACCTTCTCCGCCTGCTGTTTCTCCGCCTGCGCCTGCTCGTAGGCTTTCCGCTTGTCGCCGATGATCCCGTCGTTCTCCGGCAGGGGGATGTCGGCGTTGAACGCCCCCACGGTGTCCCGGTTCACGCCCCGCTCCTCCGAAGGTGCGAATATCAGCCACATCGAGCCGAGGAACAGCAAGCCCATCAGCGGATATACCATCAGCTTCTTCCGTTGCTGCAACTGTTTCGGCGTGAGCGGCTTGGCTGTCTTCTTCTCCTTTTTCCCGCCGCCCTTGTCCTCCTTCTTTCCGTTCCCCGTCTCCGGGGCTGCGGCATCCGCCACCCTCACGTGCTGCGTTGCCGTTGCTTTTTCTTGGTTCTGTTCTTCCATCATGTCAAAAATTTATGGTTGTCCTACATTCTGATTCTTCTCCCCGGAGGCTTCCGCCTGCCTGTCTCCCCGGTTTGCCGCTTGCCGGGCGGCTCCTTCCGTTCCCGTTTGAGCGATGCCGTGGGGCTTGCCCGGTTGTCCGCCCGCAGGTGCGCAGCCTTCCGTTCCCGGCTTGCCGCCTTTTCGGGGAACAGCCTCGCTTCCAGACCTGCCAGTTCTTTCGCCGCACGCTCCCGGATGGCACGGTTGTGGCGTCCGATGGCGGCTTCCGGGTAGTCACGGGAGAAGTCCCCGTTGTCCTCGCTCAGGTGGTAGTCCCACCTCAGCCGGGCGATACCGGCAAAGTCCCTCGTCAGCCCGTACTTCTCCACCGTCTCCTTCGGTACTTCCCGCTGACCGTCCCAGCCGTGGCGGGCGAGTCCGTGGAGCAGCGCCCGTTCCGCCTTCACCGCTTCCAGATAGTCGCCGGGCAGTCTGCCGCCCGTCTTCCTCTCGTAAAGGGCGGCGGCTTGCCGCATCAGCTTTCCCCGCTCGTCCGCCTCCCGCAACTCGATCTGTTCCATGACGGTGTGGTTGTCGCCCCGCATCTCCTCGCTCCATTCCCGGCTCAGTTCTTCGAGCCTGCGGTAGCCTTCCGCCAGCCCGTGGCGGATGGCCACCGAGTCGTCCGGTTTCTCGCCTTTCAGGGCAAGCCTTTTCAGTGCGTCGAGGTCGCCCTCCCTCATGCAGCAGTTCAGCAGCCGGTGCGCCGCATCCCGTTCCGCCTGCGCTTCGGGGGATAACGGCTGCGGGGCGTTGCGCCTCGTGTACTCGTACTCCAGCACCTTGTATTGCGCCTCCAGACGCAGCATCGGGCTTTCCGCCGCCTCCCTCACGCTCCGGGGGATTGCCGCCCCCTCACGCATCCCGTAACGGGTCTCTTTCAGGGCGTCCATGACCGCCCGCCATTCGGGATAGCCCGTCTGGTACACGTACCGGAAGAACCTGTGTTCCAGCAGCAGCTCCGCCTGTTTCCTTGTCACCTCCGGGCAGTCCCGGTAGTCCCTGACGGACTGGAGGATTGCACCGGCATCCGCACGCCTCTTTTTCAGCAGGCTCCCGAAATACGCCGCCACCTGCCTCATGTTCCGCTCCTCCTGCCGCTCCCGGCGGCGGAGCAGCCACTCACTCAACTTCTCCGCCAGTCCCATGCCGTCCGCTTTCAAAAGGGTTGATAATACTGTCATTGGGCAATTGCAGGCACCTGATATGCTCTATCCCCAGTTCCTTCCCGTCGTTCCTGCCGATGCGGTAGATGGAGGAGACGGTCATATAGACCGACAGTGCACCGAACGCCGCCAGCATCACGAGGATGATTGCCACACGCATGTCGGGCGAGATACGCCCGGCGAGGCGGCGGAGGTTCCCGTCCGCCCAGTCCTGCGCCTTTGTGATGAATTTCCTTATCATAGCCGTCAGCGTTTGAGGGTCTGCAAATCCTTGTTCTCCGTGATCTCGAACCCCTCGATGATGAAGCCCTGCGGGTTGTTGTCGCTCCTGACCGCATCCAGCAGGCGGCAGCGGGTCACAAGGCTGCGCTCCGTAACGGAGCTTTCCCGCAGGATGATCTGCCGGGCGAATGTCCGCACGCTGTACGGGTACTTGTCGAAGTCGCACCGCAGGCTGTCTATCTCTATCATCTGGTTGATGTTCCCCGAGATTATCCGGTTGTAATACCCCTTTTCCGAGAGGTCCTTGTAGTAGTTGAAGGCGCTCTTGTCCGCCAGCAGCAGCGAGCGTTTGATATTGCCCTCGATAGCCGACTTGTCGGGCGAGAGCGTGAAGAACAGCTCGTGGAAGCGGCGCACGTGCTCCCGTGCCTCCACCGGGCGGTTCTGCCGCACGTCCTGCGAGAGCGCCAGCATCAGGCTCTTGCCGTTGTCCAGCACGTAGATCTTATGCCGCTGCGCCTCGGCGAAGCTGTACGACTTCCACAGGGCGAAGCCCGTCACCACGGCGCACAGGCAGGCGAATACCAGCGTGAAGAGCCGTATCTGCCTGAAGCTCGTTTCGATATTTTTCAAACTTTTAAATTCCATGTTTCCGGTTTTTTATTCGTTATGACTCATTTTCTTGGGGCATCCGCCGCTACTTGATGATTTTTCCGGCGATGTTCCCCACGGCGGCGCCCGCACCCGCTGCGGCGACGTTGCCGACCCTGTTTGCGGTCTGGTTCATCGCACGGTTGGCTTGGCTCACCCCGCCCGCCATGATGATCCAGTTGGCGACCGTCGGGATGGTGAAGTACCCGAATATCCCGATGATTAAAAAGATGATGTACACCGTGTTCGAGCTGTCCGGGATGAAGGTCGGGTCGCTCATCGCCTCGATGTCACGGGTGAGCATCAGCACTTGGATGCGTGCCAGCACCGAGCTGAACAGGTCGCTCACGGGCAGCCACATGTAGATGGAGATGTACCTCGTTATCCACTGCGTGAGCGTGCTCTGGAACCCGTCATAGACCGAGAGGGCGAACGCTATCGGACCGAGGATGGAGAGGGCGATCAGGAAGAACGTCCGTATCGTGTCGATCACCAGCGCAGCCGACTGGAACAGCAGTTCGAGCAGTTCTTGGAACCACAGCCGGATGTTCCGCTTCATGTTGTATTCCGTCCGGTCGATGTACATCACTGCCATCGTCTTCAAGTCCTTGGGCGACCAGCCCAGCTCGTCGAGCTTCTTGTCGAAGTCCTCCTTGCTCGCCAGATACGCCTTCTCCGGGTCACGGCGGAACGCCTCCCTCTCCAGCGTCTCCTTCTGCTCCCGGTATCGGTTCATGTCGAAGGTCTGTGATTCGAGCATCCCGTGGCAGCCCTTCACCACGGGCGAGAGCACCGCATTGATCGTGCCGATGACGAAGGTGGGGAAGAAGAGGATGCACAGCCCGATGGCGAACGGGCGGAGCAGCGGGTACACGTCGATGGGTTCGGCACGGGCGATCGCCTGCCACACCTTGGCGGCTACGTAGAACAGCGCACCCAGTCCGGCGATTCCCTTGGCTACCCCCGTCAGCTTCTCGCAGAGCGGCATCATGTCCTGATACAATACCTGCAATATCTCGTGCAGGTTCGTGAAGTCTATCGCTAACAACATAGTCTTGTATTATATTTATGTACGTGAACATTATTATATATTGCCGGTCTTACCAGTAACGGTCTTCCGCATCCCCGTAGAGAGCCACCACCCGGTCGGCGTCCTTTTTCTTCTTCGCCCGCAGGTAGCTCACCGAGATGTTCTTGTCCGTGTAATACTGCACGAGGTTGCGGTACTCCAGCAGCCGCTTGTAGCTCTGGTCGATGATTGCCAGCCGTTCGGCGTCCGAGAGCGACATCCCCGTCACGTTCACCACGTTCTTCAGGTCTTGCAGGATGTCCGCACTCTCGCTCAGCAGCTTGGCGTACCCGAACGAGATGGTTTCCAGCTCGTCCGGCGTGTAGTTCGGGTCGCCCAGCATCTTCTGGTAGTTGCGCACGTAGATTTCCGAGATGTCCGCCACCAGCCCGATGGACTTCTTCACCTTCACGCCGCCTTTCACCACGTCGTGCACCGCCTTGAGCGCATCGTAATACTTCCGCCCCTGCTCGAATATCTTCGCCGTCTCCCTGAAGCCGTCCAGCGTGTGCTGTGCGGTGGCGGAGGTCTCCACCATCTCCTTAGCCGTGTTGATGATTCCCTGCGCCAGATTGCCGGGGTCGTGTACGACCCATTGGGCGTTGGCCGCACCTGCCGTCAGGCACGCCACGCCCAGAATAATTGCCTTTATCGTTCTCATGTCCTTACTGTTTTAGGGTTCCGTCACTCTTTCTCCTGTACTCTCCGCCCGGCGACAGCCGGATGCGGTCTTTCTCCCGGTCATAGTCCATCATCACGGCGAAGCCCGTCTCGATGAACAGCACCCCTTCCGTTTCCCGGACGAGGTAGGTCTCCGCTTCACTGCCGCCCTTGTGGTTCCTGTGCATGACCGTTACACGGTACTTGCCGTCCTCTTCCCAGAGGGTGAAGGGCGGCTTGCCGCCCGTGCTGACCCACTCACCGCACATCTTTTCCAACCGTTCCGCATTTGTCTCTTTGCAGGAAATGACAAACGCCAGCGCCACTGTTACCGCCGACAGCAGCAGGATTAAATTCAATCGTTTCATCTTGATTCCGTTTTTTTAAGTTTTACAAAATTTTATTCTCTCCATTCCGTTTAGCCGTTTGTACATCCAGCCGTTTAGCCAGCCAACCGTTTAACCGTTTAACCGTTTGACCGTTTAGCCGTTTGGTCAGTCATCCGACCCTTTAGCCGTTCGTCCGGTCAATCAACCACCCGTCCGGCAGCCTGTCCGCCGCTCACCGCCGGCACATCGGCACATTATTTATACTTCGTCTCCGCCAGCCGCTTGATGGCAAGCTCCAAATCCCCGCCCAGCTCTTCCGCCAGTGCGAACACCTCCGTCTTCTCGCTCTCCTCGGTGGTATAGGTCAGGTACTCGGCAGCCGATACCTCCGTGGCATACACCGCCGACTGCACCCCGTTCAGACCGATCCAGACCTCCTTGTACTTCCGTCCGGGATGGTTGGCGAGGTTGATGGAGAGTATCTGCGACTTCTCCTTGTCCGTCAGACCGAGCATCGACTGGATGCCGTCGAACTTGTTCATGTACTTCTTCTGGTCGAGCAGGATTTTGCAGTCCGAGTTGGTGATGATAGCCTCCTTCACGATGGGGGACGAGATGATGTCGTCCACCTCCTGCGTGACGACAATCGCCTCGCCGAAATATTTCCTGACAGTTTTGTACATGTATTTCAGGTATTCGCTCATACTCGGCGAGGAAAGGGCTTTCCAAGCCTCCTCGCAGATCAGCATCTTCCGCACCCCTTTCAGGCGGCGCAGCTTGTTGATGAAGGCTTCCATGATAATGATCGTAACCACGGGGAACAGCTCGGCATTATCTTTTATACTGTCAATTTCAAATACGATGAACCGCTTGTGCAGCAGGTCGATGTTCTCGTTCGAGTTCAGCAGGAAGTCGTAGCGACCGCCCTTGTAATACTGCCTGAGCGTGGTCAGGAAGTTGTCGATGTTGAAGTCCTTCCGGCTCACCTTGATGTCCCTTGCAGCCAGTTCCTTCCGGTAATCGTTCAGCATGTACTCGTAGAAGGTGTCGAACGAGGGGACGATGTCCCGGTTCTGCTGTATCCGGCGGATGTACGCCGACACCGCACTGCCCAGCTCGCCGCTCTCCGTCTTCGTGATTTTCTCGTCCTCGCCCTTCCACAGCGCCAGCAGCAGCGTCTTGATGCTGTCCTTCTTCTCCACGCTGAACTTGTAGTCGTCCGTGAAGAAGGGGTTGAAGCTGATGGGCTTCTCCTCCGTGTACGTGTAGTAAATCCCGTCCTCGCCCTTGGTCTTGCGGTGGATCAGCTCGCACAGCCCTTGGTACGAGTTGCCCGTGTCGATCAGCACGATGTGGCTGTTTTGCTCGTAATATTGGCGCACGAGGTGGTTCATGAAGAACGACTTGCCGCTTCCGCTCGGACCGAGGACAAACTTGTTGCGGTTCGAGATCACCCCTTTCTTCATCGGCAGGTCGCTGATGTCCAGATGCAGCGGTCTGCCCGTCATCCTGTCCGCCATCTTGATGCCGAAGGGCGAGAGCGAGTCCTTGTAGTTCGTTTCCTCGGTGAAGAAGCACAGGGCTTGCGGGATGAACGTGTAGAAGCTCTCCTCGAAGGGGAAGTCCCCCTCGTTGCCCGGTATCGCCGCCCAAAAGAGCGTGGGCACGTCCACCGTGTTGTGCCTCGGCTTGCACTCCATCAGGGCGAGCTGGCTGCCCACCTCGTTCTTGATGCGCCTAAGCTCCTCCCGGTCGTCGCTCCACGCCATCACGTTGCAGTGGCAGCGCACCGAGGTCAGCCCTTTCGAGTGCGCCTCGTTCAGGTATTCCTCGATCCATGCCTTGTTGATCTGGTTGGAGCGGGAATAGCGGGAGAGCGAGTGCATGTTCCGGGCGGTCTGCTCGAAGCGTTTCAGGTTCTCCCCGTGGTCGTCGATGAAGATGTACTGGTTGTAGCAGTGGTTGCAGTCCAGCAGCAAGCCCACCGGGGAGGCGAACGACAGGCGGCAGTCCGAGCGGTCGGTCGAGAGCCGCTCGTAGCGGCTGTCCGTCGCCACCTTGCCCGGCAGGTCTTCCGTGTCCGAGAGGGTGTGCAGGCAGAGGATGTCGTCGCCGATGCGCATCTCCTCCGGGTTCAACTGGATGTCCTTCAGCACCGTCGTGTCGTGCTGCGAGAGCGAGAGGTACTTCTCCACGATGCCCGCCGACCGTTCCGTGCCGGTGATCTCGTCCGTCGTGAGGCGGCGCAGCGTCACCAGCCCGCTGTCGTTCATGATCTTCTCGAACTGACCGACCGCTTCGATGAACCTCGTAACCGTCTCCCGGTCCTCGATCTCCTTGGGGACAAGCCTGCCCTTGCAGAGGGTGGAGAACGTGCTTTCCTGACGGCTCCGTGCCTTCGTCGTCTTGGTAAGGAACAGGTAGCAGAAGTGGTTCAGGAACGGGCGTTCGTTGAAGTGCCTCTCAAAGCTCCGGCTCAGGAAGCTAAGGTCGTCCCTGTCCGTTTCCGGCCGGTACTTCTCCTCGATGAAGAAGTCCTGCTTGTGCACGATGGAATACTCCGGCAGCACCTTCACCGCCTTGTGCCAAGCCGAGTGGACCGCCTCGTACTCGCTCCCCGTGACGGAGAACAGTTCCGGCAGTTCCACCCTGAAGGCGACCGTCACGTCCGCCTCCTTGCTCACGATGCAGCCGTTCTCCACCGCCAGCAGCGGGAACTTGCTTTCGAGCGTCGCCGCTTTCATTACGTTTCTCATTCTTGCCAGTGTTTAAAGGTGAATAATCGGGGGATTTTCAGGCGGTTCACCACGTACCTCGGATGCCGCCTGCGGGCGGCTGCCTTCATCAGCCCGTGCGTGCCGTACCGGGCGTTCAGCCGGAAGGTCAGCCATACCAGCAGCGTAGCCGCAGCCACGCCGAAGCCGATGCACACCCACTGGTTCACGCCCGCCATGTACAGGATGACGAACACCACGAACACGGCGAGCAGACCGCCGCAGAAGATGAAGAGGTACTGGCTTTCCAGCCCCTTGAACTCCACGTTCCTGCCGATCCCCTTGTTGATTTCCAAGTCCATAGTCCGCTGTTTTACAGGAAGAACGAACGCAGGATGGTAGCCGCCACGATCAGGAAGATGCAGGCTCCGAACCAGCTTGCGGCGACTTTGCTCACGTCCGGATCGCCGGCGCTGAACTTCCCGTACACTTTCACCCCGCCGATCAAGCCGACCACCGCACCGATGGCGTAAATCAGTTTCGTCCCCGGCTCAAAATACGAGGTGACCATCTGCGTGGCTTCGGTGATGCCCGCCTGCCCGTTTCCCTGCGCCATTGCGCCCACGGCAGCCAGTATGCAGGCCGCCGTGAATAAGATTCTTTTCTGTTTCATTTGTCTTTAAAATTTTAATTAAACATTATGGTTGTCCATCAGCCGGGCGACACGCTGCCGTGCGCCCTCGAACTCGTCCAGCATCGCCTCCCAGATGTCCGACCCCATCACGGACGGCAGCACCTCACGGGCTTCCCGCTCCGCCTTTTCGCCCGCATCGTCCGACACCAGTACCCGGCGTACCTTTTTCAGGTCATCGAAGGAGTACCCCGTGGCGAAGTCGGGGTTGCCGTCCGGGTAATAAGCCCCTAATTCCTCTTCCTCCTCCAGTGCCCGGATCTCCTCCGGCGTGGGTTCATAGTCCGTCTCCTCCTCGTCCTCCTCCGGCTCGATGTCGGAGTAGTCCGCCCCGTCGTCCTCCGTGGCGGGTTCGTCCACGGCTCCGGCTGCCGCTTCCTCCCCGTCCTCCGCTGCGAAGGGCAGGTAGGTGCTTTCTCCCATGACCGTGTACGGCTCGCCCGGTTGCCCCGGCTCCTGATCCGGCTCGTCCGTGCCTTCGTCCGTCTCCGCTGTACCGAACATCCCGGCGATGTCCTGCCGGTAGTATTTCCACAGCACGGCGAGGTAATAGAGCAGCAGGACGGTGAGCGATAATTTCAGTATCATGCCGTTTCCTCCTTTCTTTTTAAAAGAGGTTCTCCAGTTTCCCGGCGTATGCCACCTCGATCTCCTCCCGGTATTGCTCGAAGTGCTGCGCCAGCACGTTGTCGATGTATGCCGAGAGCGACACCTTGCCGCCCGTCAGCATCACCGAGATTTTGGCGATGCGCTCGTGGTACTCACGGCGCACATAGACCGGCTTGCCGTAGCGGGCGGGGATGTCCATGCCCTTGAGGAAGGTCGTCTCGTAGTCCGCCTGCCTTCCCTTGCGCCGTCTTGTCTCCGCCGCCTTCCCTTCCTGCGCCTTCTCTACCGGCACGGCGGTTTCCCCCTTTCCGGTTCCCGGTTCTCCCGTCCCTGCCGCCTCGCCCGCCATCATCCGCATCAGCAGCTCCTCGTCGATGGGCTTCTCATTCCGCTGTTTCTTCATAGCCTTCCAGTTTGAGGATGGTTGCTATCTCACGGGTCAGTTCGGGGATGCCGCTGCCTGTCAGCATCCGCCTGTCGGGAGCCAGCAGCGTGGAGCGGAACACCGTCCGTCCCGTGCCGTCCGCCTCCTTGCGGAAGCGTTTCGTGTCGGGGATGCGGGTTTGCAGCATCGGCAGCCCCATGTCGGCGACCACCTGCCCGTACTTCTCGTACAGCCCGCTCGTTTCCCGCTTGTCGACTTGGTTCCAGAAAAGGTAAAGCCCCTTCAGGCGGCTCGTCTCCTTGCCCAGCATCATCCGTTGCAGCACGTCGAGGAAGGAGAGCGTGCTTTCCAGCACCGCCTTGTCCGCACTCACCGGGGCGAAGATGTAGTCCATCTGTGCGATCGTGCGCAGGATGCCCGCCGAGTTCACCGTGCCCGGCAGGTCGAAGAAGAGCAGGTCGTAGCAGCCTTCCGCCGCCAGCTCCCTTGCCGTGTCGGGGGCTTGTTCCACCCGGCACTTGCGCACCGGATAGGCGGCACGCCCCGGCTGCCGCATCTGTTCGTAAGCCGCCCGTTTCAGGTGTTCGTTCTCCAGTACCGCCCGGCTGTCACGCTCCCGCATCTCGTACAGGCTGTACTGCGGGAAGTCGCAGTCGATCACCGCTAACGGACACCCCAGACGGTAGTGCAGGTAGCCCGCCACCAGCACCGTGATAGCCGTCTTGCCGCTGCCGCCTTTCTGTGTGGCGAAAGCCACGTTCAATGTCTGTCTGTCCATATCGTCATTCTGTTGGTTATTCATCCGGCTGCCCGTGCAGCCGCTTCTCTGTTCACTCAATCGGTCAGCCTTTCAGCTACTCTGCCGTTCATTCGTTCAGACATCCGGTCATACATTCAGCCCGGCATCCGGCTGTCCGCTTGTCCGGCTGTTCAGCCGTTTGACCGTTTAGCCGTTTAGTCATTTAGCCGTTTGGCTGTTTAGCCGATCATCCGGCTGGTTATCCGGTTGTCCGGCAAGACCGTCAGCCGTTCGGCTGTCCGTCCGGTCGGCTATCCGGTTGTTTCCTTGTCTATCCGGACAGTCGTTTCACCGCTTCCACGGCGCAAAGGAATATCAAAATACCGGTAGTTTATCCGTTTGATTATCAGCGTGTCGTGCATTGTCTTTACACCCGTAGGTTTGTCGCATCCGGGCATGGTGTCCGGACGAGAAAAGGGCTGTTACTTTGCAGGCGGAAACCAAAATGGAGTAAGAATGGAGAAGAGCGGCAACCGCCCGAGGGAGTGCCCCGGCACTCCGCAGCAGGCAAGGGCATCCCCAATCTGTCCGGCAGGACGGATTTTATTTTCAAACGAAAATGGCAAGTTGTGTGCTGCGGCACTCGAAATGAATTTCGTGCCTCACCACCACCTTGCCCCCTCGATGTGGCATCCCCCTCCGGAGTCGGGGGCTGCTCACGGGGGAGAGCCGTAGGCATACGGCGTTTTCAGACCATGTTTCACTTAAAATTTTACAGGATGATGGACAATCAGAAGAAGTATGCGGGCAACCACGGGCGAAAGCCCAAGCCCGACAAGATGCGCCACCGCTACGTGTTCCGTCTGGACGACGGGGACAACGCCCGTTTCCTCGCGCTTTTCGACGAGTCGGGCAAGGCGACCAAGGCGGAGTTTATCGTTTCCGCACTTTTCGGCAGGGAGATTAAGATCATTAAACTGGATAAGGGGACGCAGGATTTCTACATGCGCCTGACCACTTTCCACTCGCAGTTCCGTGCCATAGGCACGAACTACAACCAATGCGTGCGTGCACTCAAATCCAATTTCTCGGAGAAGAAAGCCCTCGCTTTCCTCTACAAACTGGAGCGGCACACCCTCGAACTGGTCGAGTTGAGCAAGCGGATTTCCGCACTGGTGGAGGAGTTCCGGAGCAAATACCCCGTCCGATGATAGCCAAGATCTCGCACGGCAGCAGCCTGTACGGGGTACTTGCCTACAACCAGTTGAAGGTGGACGAACAGCACGCCGACGTGCTTTTCACCAGCCGGATTATCGAGCCGCAGGGCGATAACCCCTACACGATAGGGCATCTTTCCCGCTCGTTCGGCGACTACCTCACAGCCAACCGCAAGACAGAGAAGCCCGTCCTGCACATCTCCCTCAATCCCGACCCGAAGGATTGCTTGAGCGAAGAGCGGTTTGTCAGCTTGGCGGAGGAGTATATGCGGCGTATGGGCTTCGGCGACCAGCCCTATATCGTCTATCGCCACAACGACATCGGGCGGGAGCACCTGCACATCGTCTCCATCCGTGTGGACGAAACCGGGCGGGCGATTTCCGACAGCTACGAGCACGGGCGTTCGATGAAGGTCTGCCGGGAGCTGGAACGGCAGTTCGATCTTGTCCCGGCTACGCCCAAGCAGTGGAAAGAGGGGCTGCCCTTGTCACCCGTCGGTTACGGGGACGGCAACCTCAAGGGGCAGTTGGCGGGAGTCATCCGCCCGATTGCCCGTGAGTGGCGTTTCCGTACACTGGGCGAATACCGTGCCGTCCTTTCCCTTTACGGCATCACGGTGGACGAGGTGAAGGGGGAATACGGCGGGCGGGAGTATCACGGCTTGACCTATTCGGCAACCGACAGGGAGGGCAACAAGGTCGGCAAGCCCTTCAAGTCCTCCGTGTTCGGCAAGGAGGCGGGCGTCGCAGCCCTCGAAAGGCGGATGCACAACGCTGCCGCATGGGAAAAGACCCACAGGGAGGTCGCCGCCGCCACCGCCGGAAAGGTTGCCGCCGCCATGCAGACCGCAGGGCATGACCGGGCGCAGTTCGAGCGGGAACTCATGCGGCAGGGAATCGGTGTGGTATTCCGCACCAACGATGCCGGGCGCATCTATGGGGCGACCTTCATCGACCATGCCGCCAAAGCCGTCTTCAACGGCTCCCGTCTGGGCAAGGAGTTCTCCGCAGGCGTGTTCAACGACCTTTTCGCCGGGCAGGAAGGTATTCATCTGCCGCAACTCTCCGCCGAAGTGGAACATCCCACCCGTCAGCAGGAGCATACGGGTGCATCCCAATGGGATGGACAGGATACCGGCTACCGCCCCGACCACAAGGACGGCACCACCCAGAACGTGGCGGCCGCCTTCAACCTCTTTGCCCCCGTACCCGGCGGAGCGTCCGGCGACCAGCCCGTACCTCCGCAGCGCAAAAAGAAAAAGAGGCACAAGTACGGCAGGCAGCAATAAAGAACAAAAAGATAGCATTAACCAAGCAACCATCCGCATGGCATACCGACCTCATTTTCGCAGCGTAAAGCGGAACGCAGCGATTTTCGGATAAGGACAAAAAGCTGTTTGAGCGGAGCGAAAAGTCCGTTTAAGTGAGAGCAGAGCCAAACTTGTTTGGGCTATGCCGAACGTAGGACTTTCGCCGTAGGCAATTCTTTTTGTCCCCGAAAATTGCGAAGTGGAGTAGCGAGAAAATGCAGTCTTGACTTTTTCTTTTTGGTATCTTTTTCTTTTGTGTCAAGACAAAAGAAAAAGTACATATACATAATAAAACGAAGTTTTATCATTAATTTTCAACGAATTATGCAAAACGAAGACGATTTGCGTGGACTCGCCAAAGTCATGGAGTTCATGCGTGCGATAAGCATTTTATTTGTAGTGGTAAATATTTACTGGTTCTGTTACCAGTCCGTCCGGGAGTGGGGCATCGACATCGGCGTTGTCGATAGGATATTGCTCGGCTTCCAGCGTACCGCCGGGCTGTTCTCCAATATCCTCTGGACGAAGCTCTTCGCCGTGCTGTTCCTCGCCCTTAGCTGCCTCGGCACAAAGGGTGTGAAGGAACAGAAAATCACGTGGCGCAGGATCATCCTTTGCGGCGTGTCCGGCTTGCTGCTCTTTTTCGGCAACGGGTGGCTGCTCGCCCTTCCTCTGTCGCTTCCGGCGGGCACCGTGCTGTATATCGCCACCCTCACCGCCGGGTATATCTGCCTGCTCATGGCGGGACTGTGGATGTCCCGCCTGCTGAAGACCGACCTGCTCGAAGACGTGTTCAACGTCGAGAACGAATCTTTCATGCAGGAGACCGAGCTGAAGGAGAACGAGTATTCCGTCAACCTCCGCACCCGCTTCTGGTTCCGGGGCAGGGCGTATGACGGATGGATCAACCTTGTCAATCCCTTCCGTGCGACGATGGTCTTGGGCACGCCCGGTTCGGGCAAGTCCTATGCAATTATCAATCAGTACATAAAACAGACCATCGAGAAGGGCTATTCGCTTTTCCTGTATGATTTCAAGTACCCCGACCTCTCCGAGATAGCCTACAACCACCTGCTCGCCCATTTGGACGGCTACAAGGTCAAGCCCAAGTTCTACGTGATAAACTTCGACAACCCGAGGGAGAGCCACCGCTGCAACCCCATCCACCCCGACTTCATGACCGACATATCCGATGCCTACGAGAGTGCCTACACGATTATGTTAAATTTGAACCGCACGTGGATTTCCAAGCAGGGAGACTTCTTCGTGGAATCGCCTATCATTCTGTTAGCCAGTATTATATGGTATCTCAAAATCTACAAGAACGGCAAGTATTGCACCTTCCCCCATGCCATCGAGTTCCTGAACCGCAAGTACGCCGACATTTTTCCCATCCTCACCTCGTACCCGGAGCTGGAGAACTACCTTTCTCCCTTCATGGACGCATGGGAATCCTCAGCGGTGGAGCAGTTGCAGGGGCAGATTGCCAGTGCCAAGATACCGCTTTCCCGCATGATTTCCCCGGCGCTCTACTGGGTGATGACGGCGGACGATTTCACCCTCGACATCAACAATCCCGAAGAGCCTAAAGTGCTCGTAGTCGGTAACAATCCCGACAGGCAGGGCATTTACGGGGCGGCGTTGGGACTGTACAACTCCCGCATCGTGAAGCTCATCAACAAGAAGAAACGGCTCAAATCCGCCGTGATTATCGACGAGCTGCCCACCATCTACATGCGTGGGCTGGATAACCTAATTGCCACCGCCCGAAGCAACAAGGTAGCCGTCATGCTCGGCTTTCAGGATTTTAGCCAGTTGAAGCGTGATTACGGAGACAAAGAGTCCGCTGTAGTGCGCCCATAAGGGCATACAATAATTATCTCTGTGGCAGGAGATTAGGTAAGTGTTCTTTGAAAAACCTATCACCGCTGACTTATCTGAAAGGGAAACCGGACAGGGAGTGTAGCATGTCAGAATAGCCGAAAGTCAGTGAAGTTACCAAACTGCGACTGAACGGTGGGTGAAATAGACAGATACGAGGATAAAATCCATACTGATTGAATGATAGTCCGAGTGGTTAGTGCTCTAAACTGTGACGTAAGGTAACTAAAATCGTCATACTGCAACACTCATTTCCAAATGACTTGGGGAAATGTAGCAGGAACTTGTTGTAGCACATCGCAATAAGCGAGTAAAGGACGGAAGTCATATCCGACAATCTGCCAAGCCATATATTATTGTATGTTTTAATGGGGATTGCCTAAATCGGAATGCCAGTTGTAAGGCTATGAGGTGCAGACCTCTGAATATCCGACATGGCAACGGAGCCGCCGTAGTAGTCCGAGCAAGGGAAAACCTTGTACACGTAGGTTACAATGTAATCTGCAATGGCGAAGGGTGGCAGCTAACTTATTTGATACAATTAATGGAAAATGTGAGAGACATTATGAGACATCCAAAGAAAGTATTAAACAATCTGACGAAACACAGCAACCAATCGGACTACAAGTACGAAAGGCTGTACAGGATTTTGTTCAATGAGGAAATGTTCTATGTTGCCTATCAAAAATTGTCAAAGAAACAAGGCAACTCAACTAAAGGTTCGGACGGAAAGAATATCGACGGAACGAGCCTGAAACGCATTGAAAGGCTGATTAAAGAGTTGAAAGACGAATCATATCAGCCGCAACCGTCACGAAGAACGTATATCCCGAAGAAAAATGGGAAGATGCGTCCTTTGGGAATACCTGCATTCAGAGATAAATTGGTGCAAGAAGTGATGCGAATGGTACTGGAATCCCTATACGAGGGACAATTCAGTTATCAGTCCCACGGTTTCAGACCGGGGAAAAGTTGCCATACAGCACTGATATATCTGCAAAACAACTTTATCGGAACCAAATGGTTTATTGAAGGCGATATAAAAGGTTTTTTTGACAACATCAACCATGATGTGCTGATAAAAATCCTACAAGAACGTATCAAAGATGATAGATTTATCAGGCTAATCCGCAAGTTTTTGAACGCAGGCTATTTGGAAGACTGGATATTACACCGTACTTACAGCGGCACAGTACAGGGAGGAATCATTAGTCCGATACTGGCTAACATCTACCTGGACAAGCTGGATAAGTACATGGAGGAATATATTCAGAACTTCGACAAGGGAAACAGACGGTTACGGAATCCCGAAGCCCGAGTGCTTGAAGGACGAAAGATGACTGTAACCAAAAATTTGAAGAAGGAAAAGGATGAAACAAAAAGAACTGCACTGCAAAAGGAAATCAGAGAAATAGAGAAGAAGCGTGTCCTTATCCCCTATGGGGTGGAAATGGACGACACATACAAAAGACTAAAATACGTGAGATACGCGGACGACTTTCTCATCGGGGTTATCGGTTCAAAAGAGGATTGCAAAGAAATTAAAGAAAACATCAAACAATTCCTTGCAGAGAAACTCAAACTTGAACTGTCCGATGAAAAAACCTTGATTACTCATGGAACCAAACCCGCAAAATTCTTAGGTTTTGATGTCTATGTACGTGATACCAATCTGCCCAAAAGGGATAAATCGGGAAAACTAAAACGAGTATTCGGCAAAAAGGTGGTGTTGAAAGTAACAACAGAAACCATGAGGAAACGCCTGCTCTCATACGATGCCCTTAAAATCAAAACGAATATAAAGGGTAAAGAATGGTGGAAAGGTAGCCCACGAGGGTATCTGGCTAACAATGACGACCTTGAAATACTGGATAAGTTCAATTCCGAAATAAGGGGGTTCTATAACTATTACTCGATAGCCAATAACAGTACAGTCCTAAATCAGTTCTACCGCATAATGAAAGAGAGCATGTTGAAAACATTCGGACATAAATACCGAACTACCCGTAAACATCTGATGAAGAAATACAGGGTTGGAAAAGAATTTGGCGTGCGCTTCAAAGACAAATACGGAAAAGAGAAAGTGAGATTGTTTTATCATGACGGCTTCAAACGAAAGGTGGAAGCCAAAGTTGCTTGTTTTGATAACATACCACGCTCGAAATACAACCTTGCCCGTACAAGCCTAATAGACCGATTAAAGGCAAGGAAGTGCGAGTATTGTGGAGCTACGGATAACTTGGAAATGCACCACGTGCGTAAACTCAAAGACTTGAAAGGAAAAGCCACTTGGGAAAAACACATGATTGCAAGACAAAGAAAAACGATAGCAGTATGTTTTAATTGCCATAGAACTATGCACAATGGTAAATTTTAGATTGATTAAGTTAGTGGAGAGCCGGATACATCGAGAGGTGTACGTCCGGTTTGGGGGCGAGTATCCGAAAATCCGTCATAGAAATATGAAAATGGACGTCGGGTGCTTAGCCTACATCTGCAATACGGTCGGCAATGTCTTTGCTGGTCAGGTAGTTGCCGAAACCGCCAAGACACTGTCCGAGCGTTTCGGCAAGGTCTTGCAGAAACGGCAGAACATGACCATCAACCGGAACGAGACCTCCGTCTCCATCAACACCCAGATGGACAGCCTTATCCCGGCAAGCAAGATTTCCAACCTCACACAGGGTATGTTCGTCGGGGCGGTAGCCGACAACTTCGACGAGCGTATCGAGCAGAAGATTTTCCATGCCGAGATTGTAGTGGATAACGAGAAGGTCAGACGGGAGACCGCCCGCTACGTGAAGATTCCGCAGATCATCGACTTCACCGACAAGGACGGCAACGACACCATGCAGCAGCAGATCGACGCCAACTACTACCGCATCAAGAACGAGGTCAGGCAGATTGTCGCCGACGAAATTGAGCGCATCAAGGCTGATCCGGAGCTGTCGCACCTGATTAAGGACAAGTGAGGATAAAAATACCCCGTCGGCAAGAACAAGCCGACGGAGTATTTTTTATTTTGCGTAGTGTTTTTCGGTATGAAGTAATGATTAAGTGGGCAAAATACATTATTTTTGTAATGATATGGATAAGGACAATCGCAAATACCGGATCTGCTTCATCGACTATATGTGGTATGTAGCCGAGATATGGCACGAAAGGGAGCATAACAACCTTAACGGGCGTATGCTGTTGTTCTTTTGCTGGCTCTTTGCCATACTCGTACCGCTTGGAACACCGTTGATGTTTCGCTATTTCAGTTGGATTGTTGCTTTTGCCGTAGTGATGATGCTCTGCTTTCTTCCCGACTTGTTCTGCCAGCTCCGCTACACAGCCGGGCGGCGTGAAGCGCTCCGTGAATATTACGGAAAACTGAAACATCCCGGCAGGAAGCTCGCCAAAATAGTCCTTATCGCTATCGCCTTGACCGTGGTGAATTTCGCACTGATGTTTCACCTCGGATTTATACATTGGGCATGATAAACGGCAGGAGAATAAGCATCGGTTCTATCATACCTTAATATAAATATAAATCATAATCAATAGACAGATAGTTATAAATACCCCTAACCAAAAACGGAAAGTAGTAGGACCTAATTCTTCGAGTAACTTGTTCCATCCATAAGAACCGTTCCCCTTATACGTCCACTTCCAATTGAATATAAGCCCGATGAGCCAAATTGACAATAAAAATATACCAATTAAATGACCTACTTTAGGATTTGATTGAATATATTGGGCTAAATTTGATAGTAGCCCTTCAAAATTCTGATATATGTTGTTCAGCCATTCCATTTACTTATAATATTATATTTACACAGAAATACTCATGGGAATCTTTAGATACAGTCACCGTTTTTTAATGTTCTGTGGCTAACCAATCTTGTTTAGGGAGTTGAACCATTTGTTAATAGCATCCAATCTGTTATTCTGTTTAATGGTATCTTCATTTCTACATAATTTGATTTGCCGAATAACGGAGTTCTGCATAATTGAATCGGATTTGAAAAGCAGTTCTAAAACGGCTTCATAACATTTGGAATATCTGGACAATTCATCCAATATATTTGCGTCTTTTAGAATATACAGGTTGAAATTGTACACAAATGACTTGTAACTGAAAATCTCCGACTGTAATGCTGCTGTATCAAGACAAGTATAAAACAATTCCTTATCGTGCTGATATAGCCACATATAATCAGATGGGTTCAGGTTGTAGTGCAATAAAGTTTCCGAACGGACAAATGGAAGCCCCGTATTTGAGCCTACCAGATAACGGTATGTCTCATTGACTATTGACTCAACTATTTCAATGGATTCTGATTGTTTGTCCGATTCCCGTATTTCTGTAAATGTATCGGCAATAAGAACTTCCACATCCTGCGATTTGTAATATATACCGTTTTTTTGCCAGCGGAATCTACGGATATATTCTTCAGAAGTCGGACAACAGAATAGTAAAGTGTTTAACAATCGGTTCAGATATATTCGCTTATCTGGAATATGACAACGGTGTAACCCTATTATGGAGCCATAAGCGTATAGCTTTCCAAACTCGTTTTCCTCCGAATTTGAATTTTTAGGCATGTAATACAACCGCACGATATTGTCAATGAAATAATACATATCAAGATATTTCAATGTATCAGCCGATTCTCCATATTTGTTAAGTAAATGCCGCTCCAGTTTCTTGCCATACCATAAGTAGCCATCGGGATTTATTTGAAACAACCGATGAAACTTAGGTCTTGATAATGAAAAGTTCTTGTTTCTACTTTTCATTCGTTCCAGTAAGACGACAATAATTCTATTCGTTATATCCATAGCTGTAATATTTATTGGCTAACCGACCTTTCAGGGGAGATTAATCCGTATGTTATTTGCTTTTTTAGTCTCCTACGAGGAATAAAGTTGTTTCTTTTGGGGTTACAGACTTAAATTTCTCGTATAATTCTTTTAATTGGTTATATTCTTTATCATAACAAAATTGCCGCTCCTTATTTCCTATCATAATTTGGATATTATCGGAGATGAAATTTATATGGTCAATATAAAGCATCGTATCGCCATACGGATCAATATCTGGCAAAACTCCTTCGGGTAAATTATTCATTACCTGTAATTCTTGTTCAGTAATACCGAACAAGGGGTGCTCCAATTTGTGCCTGTCAGTTATGAAATATACTTGTATCATATTATCATTTATGCGAATAATGTTCTGTGGATAATCGACCTTTATAGGAGATTAATCCGCTTGTTAGTTGCATATTTATAATCTCGATAAAAGGATATTTAGCTCCTTTATTTCCTGCCTTTCATCATCATATACCAAAGCATTTCTATATGAATAATTGCTTGTACATATCGTTCCTATCTTGGGAATTTCTTGTATGTCAGAGTTGGATATTAATAATCCATTCAAGATACATTTACCTATATATGCGGAATGTTCCTTGAATAAGGGAATTTGTTGCAATCGTTGGATTATTTCATTAAGTGCTATGTCTTTTTCTTGTTCCCTGATTGCAGACAAAGGTAAGAGTAAATGGAACAGTACATCTCCATATTTCTCTTTTGTAATCCGCATTAATTCCGAATATGTGAGATACTTCAAGTGAAAATTACCACTAACTTCACCGATTAAAGTATCATTAAAAAAATAATATGTACAGCAAGGATGATATTCTATTGCCAATGTAATATCTCTACCGATAGGAAGTGTTAGAGTTCTCGGATTTTCTATTTCACCTTGATTTGCAGATGTTCCCAAATCAATTTGAGATAGCCAACACCAATATTCCTTGTACTTCTTTTCATCCAACAATGTTGGTACAAGTTCTTCATCCCATACTTCATCAAAATTCGCATCCCTTTCTTCATCAAAGGCTCGAATATGATAATGTAACATTACGTTCCAAAAAAGCGCATTTGAAAACGAATATTCTTTTTCTGATATTACATTCATTTTTATTTCGTTTTTGACTGCAACTAATGTTCGGCGGATAATCTCTCTTACGGAGATTTATCCATTTGTTACCGATGTGCCATTTATTTCTATTTCTTTAAATTTTAAAAACTCATTTGCCTTATACAAATGAAGTAATTGCATTTTCATATTTTCATTGACAATGTTTTTATAAAAACCGTATTTATTCCACCCTTTTAAAAAGAACCCATCTACAGATGAAGGTATTTTAGACATATCTAACACAAGTGTACTCATGCATTCAAATTCTTCTCGTTTGGAATGAATATTGTCAACACAATCAATTACTTCATTAAAAATAATTGCCATATAATCAAGTGGGAAATCTCCATGTACTGAAACCCTTTTTAAAGAAATTCCTTTTATGGAGGACAATTCGTTTATATTCAATATATCTTCTCTGACAAGAAACAAGTGGCTGACTTCAGCAAATTCTGGCATTCTTATTTGCCCAAATTCAGATATACTTTTAGCGATTAGCCCCTTACCTTTGATAAGAGCTTTTATCTGATACCTTTCCGATGAAGATGAATCTATAATTCTTTGAAAATTAATTTCTTTATCTTCATATATAAACTCCCACGAATATGTAATACATTTCTTCCATATTCGATTTTCTCCATTCAAGTATATTTTATACCATTTCATATTGTCATTGTTAATCGGTAATGTTTGACGGATAGTCGCCCTTTCAAGAGCGATTGATACGCTTGTTATACACGTTATTTTTTATTAGATTTCTTATAATGGATATATAGTTCCCCAGAGGAAGTTAATAATCCATTACTTATAGCATTGATTAATGTTTCAAAATTTTCAATACAATCCAAATCATCACACTCTGCTCCATACCACATATATATTTCTTCATTTTGAATCCATTGAAGAACTTTGAATAATTCTGTTTGGTTGATAGATATTCCATTACCTATACTTTTCTGCGCACAGACACACAGACTATCAAAATTGGGAATAGTATATATCCCATCAGTACAATTTGTATGAAAAAGAACTTTTGCATATTCTTTAAAATACAAATTATTTTCTATTCCTAAGAATAGATTATTAGGTTTTTTATATGTGAATAGTATCATTTGGCTCATGACGTGTATAATGTTTGGTGGATAATCAACCTTTCAAGGGAGATTTATCCGCTTGTTATGGTAGTTTATTCATATTGTTCACACTCTCGCTCTATGTCAGCAATTATCTCTTGAACAGTACGAATTATACCTTTCCCCTTTGACAATGGGAATACAGCCAACATCACATTGTCTTTTTCTAACTTCGGTAATAACTTCTCAATGAAGTCATCAAGAGGAATAGAATTGGGTTGATAGTTATCCCATTTACACAATTCTGCAAATTCCTTTTCGCTCCATACAGGAAATAAAACTTGCTCATTATTTCCCATTAAAGCCCAACCTTCTTTATCCTTTAACCCCCAAACTTCTTCAAAGTCTGAAACTTTACGAATAAAGTAGCCATATCTTTCTGCTGCTGATAGATTTACTATATTTTTAATCCTGCTATTGTTCATTTTTCTACCATAATGGGTTGCAGCTTGCCGCCGTTAGGTGGCACAGGTGCATGTTATAAGCTAAATTTCGTATTCAATCTTGTAATCTTCATATACATTGAATACTGTTTCACAATCAGATAAAATACTTTCGAGCAAAGGTTTTACCTCACTATTCCAATCCAATTTACCTAAACCTGCACCTATCTTCGGGAGAGATACAGTTTTAATACCTCTGCTTGCACATACTTTTTTCAAGCGTTTCAAACCTTTATTCAGATATGTAAGTTCCGCATGATACATATCCGGTTGGGTAGCGATGTAGATAATACCCGGAGAAGAGCCGCTAATCTCTCCTATAAAAACATCGCCAGCTTGAAACTTAGTATTTCGCGTGTATTTCTTAAAGAGCTTTTGGATTTCAGGAAATTGGCTTGACAGTTTAAAGGCAAGACCAGTTCCCAATCCTTCTTGTGAGCCAACAGCCACTCCTTGAGCTATATACTCATCTTTGCTCTGTAATATATCTCCCGAAATGTATTTTATCATATCAATTTCATTTTATAGCTTATAATGTCTGGTGGATAATCATCATTAAATGAGATTGATCCGCTTGTTATCCGTCTCATTCCTTTTTTAATGATGAAATAAACGATTCAAAATCACTCGCCAATAAGGAAAGAGCTACTTCTTCCATTTCCAAGAAATAGATTTTACCTTCAGCTTTGTCAAAAACGAAATAATTGCCGAATGGATCTATAGCAAATGGTATTACAGTATTCGGGATTATATCACTCAAATCAGTTATTGTCGCCGAATACGTCAAGTCTTCAAATTCTGTGGACTTTATGGGCAGAAAGAAATCCACCACATAATCCTGACTATTTTGAGTGTATATCGTTTTATTTGGTTGACCTCCGTTATTGGCAAGAAGGAACGATTTGATTTCCTGCGGGAAAATAAATTTGTTTTTCCGCTCAACATCAGCTATATCCTTAGCTGTAATTGATTCTGATTTATTGTTAAATTCAAGTTCCATTTTATTTTTTATTTTGACGGATTATGCTCGGCGAATAATCGACCTTTCGAGGGCGATTGATACGCTTGTTAGCTGTTACTTTTTTTAGCTATTTCATTATTCAACCTCACTATAAGGCTATTTAGATGTTCTTTCCATTCAGGCGAATCTTCCCATATCTCCAGAATTTCACGCTCTTCACCATCCATATCAGGCTTTCCTTCCTTGATGTCAGTCAAGCAGTGGAGCATAAACTCCAACGCATCACTGTTTACTGTCAAAGATTTGATGCGCTTTTTCAAGTTGAGATTATCATCATCAGATTCGTAATCAATTACTCCATGATCCATAAACATAAAATACAGCTCAGCCAATGCTATTGCTGAATTATCAAAAAGGAAATCCACATCCTCAAAAGATTCGCCTAAAAGACCATCTTCTTTCATTGCGACAATCAAGTCCCATAGATTTAATTCTATGGATTCTAACGTAGGATATTTAGAAGAAACATATTCTTTGATAAAATCTATGACATCTAAGCCATTGTCGCTATCTAATGCCTTATAACTCCATGCTCCCATATTCTTATTTATTTTTAAGTTTATAATTTATTTTCCGAAACAGCTAATGTTTGGCAGCGTTCCGCCTTAAGCGGTAGTGCTGTTTGTTAGCGGTTATTATTTATATTCCGTTCAATCCATTTTTGTGCATGTTTGTAGTTCAAATCCGCAGCTTTCCTTATTAGTTCAAGACCTTTATCTTGATTTTGCATGACTATTTTTCCTTCCCAATACAAAATACCTAAATCAAAAAGTCCATGTGGATTGACCTCTGCACACTCAGTTCTTGGAGAATAGTAATCAATGTTACCATCTATTCCGATTCTCCAATAATCACACGTTTTTGTAAAACTATGGACAAAAGCTCTTTTTATTATCACATGTGAATTATTTCCCCATTGTAATTCACTTATAGTTTTGCTGTAAATGTGATAACCACTTGGAGCAAACTGAACCCGTTTTATAAGCTTACCGCTTTTATCGGTAAAGTCAACGTATATGCCGTCTTTCTCATAATCATCTTCAAAATATATTTGAGCTTTTAATTGCCTATTTGGGGAACTTTTCGCTTTTCGCCAATACTCCCGAAAAAGGCAATTCTTACTTATAATTTTATTGTATGTACGTTCAAAAGCCTCAGTATTCCAACGCATTTTAGACACTAATGACATTATAGCTTGTTGGCATAATCCGATAATATATAACGATTTGCCGTTTGGCGTTAATTGATTAAATTTGTCAATCTCTATAACATTCGCCACTACTTTCATATTTGCACAAGATTGAGGATATCCCATTTCTTGTGTATCTTCTATCAAACAAACAGTTATAGAAACAACATGATCTGTTTGTATTACAGGAAAGTAATACTCGTACATTCTTGACAAGTATGCACAAAATATTCTAACCTCATTTATTATGCTGTCATGAGTTGTATTCACAGCCTCTGACGGTTTGGTCTTAATGTCACAAACAAATCTAAAGTATTTCATTGCTTTTCAATTTTAACCGCTAATGTTTGGTGGCTAACCGACCTTTTTAGGGGAGGCTAAGCCGCTTGTTATATGCCATTTCCAAATTATTAAAGATATTAAAACCTATATATGATTCTTTGTTGGGGTATCTCGACCTATAATAGCAATTCCAATAACTAATCATTTGATTTTTAGTTCGATCAAAGAATTTTTCATTTTCTCCGATAAAACGAAGGTATCTATCCATATTACACTCCAAATGCTTCTTCACATCGTATAAAATATTATCTACATATTCTCCTAATAGCTTAAAGCAAAATGGTATAGTCCAATATTCTGTGCAGGAGATTAGGTTTTGTAGATGGTGTTGCCTTACAAAACCATTATTATGTCTTGTGAAAATACAGTCAAGAATATTTCTTTGTATTGCTGTCATATTGGACGGTGTCTGTTCTCTCATATATACCCGTTCTGGAATTGCTATATTCAAACCTCCAAGATTGACGATATAGTATCGGCTGCTTATATCATCATTTTTCATCACAAGCATATCCAATACTCTCCGTACATCTTTTGCGAGATCCGGAGGAAATGAATTTAATATTTTATCCTTTTCATACATGGCATATAATGTCTGGCGGGTAATCGACCTTTCGGGGAGATTCATCCGCTTGTTATTCGCAATCTTCAATGCAGTCTTCATTGATGAATGGATAACCGTTATCCATAATAATTTTGAGATAATCGTCGAAGCTGTCAGCAATAACCATCAATTCGTCTGGATCGTGCAGGAATCTCACGATTTGCCCTTTTACTCCTTTTTCCGATGGAGAGAAGTCTATGAATAATTGGGAAGTTCCTCCATTATTTGCACAATCGGAGAAATGTAACCAGTTCATTTCCTGTGAATCATTGATTATTCGCTCATCAACCTCTACCTCTTCGGCTTCATACTCCCTATTAACGAAATCACCATACCAATCTTTTATCTCGACTTTATTGTCAACCATCTCTTTGGCTGACAATAAATAGTAGGGATATTCACCGTCATCTACATCAGAACCAAGTAAATAAGCCAATAGTTCATTTTCTCCATATTTACGGAAGTATGTCCCGTCAATTTGCAGCAGCAAGCCTATTAAAGAATCCGGGACTTCCGGATATGCTTTCTTCAGAGCCTGAATGTCGCTTTCAGACGCTCCCTCGGCAACCGATTCGATGTTCTCCCAAACTTTTTCTCCGCCAGCTTCGACATACGCTTCCTTTAATCCTTTCAGGTAACTTAATGCTAAATCATTTACTTTTTTCATATTATAATATTTTTATTGTTGTTGATTTGCGAATAATGTTTGGTGGCTAACCGACCTTTCAGGGGAGGTTGAGCCGCTTGTTAGTGTCATTTTATTATCTTATTCTCAACCAATTAATGAACATATCTGTAAATGATTGGGATAAAAATCTATTCTCAGATAAGTCTAAATCTCCTAATGGTTGTAAAAAAATAAAAGTAGGTTCTCCAAAATAAAAACCGATACAATTATCGCCTCCATCAGTGCCAATAACCAAAGATTTTTTCGACAAATACTTTTGTATTTGGTATTCTTTGTTCAGTTGCATCAAATCTTCAATCTTCCATAATGATAAATATTGACTACCAATATTACCTTCTCCACCATTACTCCATAACATAAATTCCTTATAATCATCGGGTAATGGAAACAACTTTCCCACACTCAACATTATTTGTTGATCACATGGAGGATTGGAGTGCCAACTTTTATTGATTTTTTCTATTATCTGTTTCATTACAATTTTATATGACACTAATGTTCGGCAGCTTGCCGCCGTTAGGCGGAACAGGTGCGTGTTAGCTACGTTCTTTATTGTTCCATCTTTCGTTTTACGATATCTATAAACTCCTCTTTTGTCATGAACTTATTTAGAAAATCTTCCAATGTTCCTTCATTAGTAACCTCTGTAAAAAACTCCTCATGGTCTGTACTCCATACAATCGGATTATCAACATTGAGGTCTGACACACAGATATAGTAGTTATTGGGATAAGCATCTGTGTAAAGCAATTCCACAAAGGCAGGAGTGTCGCAATTTGAATGTTGAATGATTTCGTCCAACTCTGCATCATCTGAAAACCAATCATTCCATTCTTCAAAATCTTGTGTGCCCTTTTGAAACGGAGTGAAAGGCTTTGCTACCCAAAATAATTGCCCACGAGGTTCTTCGTCCAATGTATAGTAGGTATCAACCATTTTCTTATAAAATGTTTCTCTGTCAGAATTGAATAATTCCATGTTCTCATCCACCCAATCGCCCAAACCTTCAATCGGTTCTGTATCTTCGGCAGAAAGCCAAGGTGTATCTTCCGGCTTTTGATATAAAGCAGTGTTGAAAGTTATGGCACACAAATCTTCTTGTAAAGACACTCCTTTTACATTGGCGACATTACCGCCTAATTGTTTAATTCGATTTACAATTTCCTTTTTCATGACTTTAATGTTTTTTTGTTCGTAGCTAACATGTAATTATCAGCGGTTTTCGCTGTTATTTTCTTATTTAACTATCTCATTATCACTTTCAAGAATATCATCCAATGGAGTGCGGATGCTGCTCTTGAAAGTGTCGGCTATGTGCACGTACATTTCCGTCGTTTTCAGTTGGTTATGCCCCAACAGCTCTTTTACGATTTTCAAGTCCGTGCCTTGCTCGATCAGATGCGTGGCGAACGAGTGCCGCAACAGGTGGGGGTACACCCGCTTGGTGATTCCGGCTTCCTTCGCCGCCTCTTTCAGCTTCTTCGACACGATGCTCTCCGTGAACGGTTCGCCCTTGTACCGCTCGAACAGCCATTCCTGCGGCTTGTACAGCTTGGCGTACTCGGTCAGCTTCCTGACAAGGGGCTTCGACAGCAGCGTGTAGCGGTCTTTCCTCCCTTTGCCCTGCCGTACCCGTATCAGCGAACGGCTCACGTTGATGTCGTGGGGCTTCAAGTCCAGCAGCTCGCTGATTCTCAACCCGGCGGAGTAGAGCAGCGAGAACATGCAGAACAGCCGGATGTCCGGACCGGTTGCCTCAAGGATGGATTTTATCTCCTCCTTGCTCAGCACGTCGGGCAGCGTCCGTTCCCGTTTGGCTCGCTTTACCTCGTAACATTTCCGTTCCTGTCCCAGCACCTTCTCGAAATAAAACTTGATCGAGTTGATGCGCAAGTTCTGTTGGCACGACGAGATCCCCCGTGTGTCAATCAGGTGCACGATGTAGGCGTTGATTTCTTCCGGTCGGATGTAGCGGAGGTTTCTTCCCGCAAAGTATTGCTGGAACTCCTTGAAATAGGCGGTGTACGCACGGACGGTATGCTCGCTGTACCGCAGTTGCCGCAGCGTCTCGGCATAGCCGGGCGGGATGGCGGGGCTGGTTTTCCCGCTCTTCTTGGGCTGGGTGTTTTTCAGGGCGGAGTAGTCAATAAACGCCGTTTCCACATGGCGGTCGAAAAAACCGGACAGGTCGAACCCTTCTTCCGGCAGGTAGGCTCTGTCCCCCTCGAACCGCACGCCCTTCTCTTTCGACAACGACAGCCGGATGGCATCGTCCTCGTCGAACTCCACTTCCACGTATTTCTGCCCGTCACGGATGGCAGGTGAAAGTTTTATTCTCGGTTTGCTCTGATAGACTTTCATACGCATCTCATGGGTGGCAACGACAAAGCGTGTTTCCCGTTACCGGATTTTCAATCAGGTACGGCATGACCGCACCTGTATTTAGGTTCCAAATATAACGAAAACAACGAATTATCACCGCTTCCCGGAGGAAAAAAATACGTGCCGGACATGATTTTTTTGCATTTTTCGTTTTTTATTCCTACCTTTGCAGTGCCCATCTACAATTAGAAGGGGTTTCGAGGCTCGTTTTGGCAAGATCCAATTCGGAGCCTTGCGTTTTTTATAGCACTTCCTCCAACTTCTTTTTCAGCATTTTTTTCATCTTCTTTTCGCCACCCGGCATATTCAGGTAATAGGCGGTCAACAGATAATACCCGTAAGGGCTTCGCTGTGGTTCGAGGACGATCACATATTTTTCCACTGTGTCATACACGTATGTCCGGTAGATGTTCTTACGGTGTTTCATATCCCTTTCCTCACAACTGAATATCTCCAGTACATGGGAAGTCCTTTCCTCGATATGGTGGCGAATCCAATGCAGACGGCGGGAACGGTCTGGCTCGAAGACTCTTTTCTTCGTCGCAGCGCCTTCCGCTTCCTTGTCATCAGTTGTCGTTAGGTGCATGAACTCCCGCTGCATATCTATCTCTCCATCCGATTTGATGGGATAGACACGCTTTTCCCGAAACTTGAACGCTTCGTTGTCTTCGATGTCCCGGCGATACACCCTATATAATGAAGCCTTGCGCTCCTTGTCTCCCAAATGCAGGATTTCCAGCAGCTCCGGGTATTTCTTTAACAAATTGAATGGCATAGGTTTACTTTTGCAGGTTGATAAAGAAAAGGTTGAACTTCTTGTTTTTCAGAGGTGTGGTACATAACAGGGAAAGATTTGTCTGTTTCTTTATCTTCTCGACAATCAGGCGTTTTGCCCGTACCTTTCCCTCTATGGTTCCCCGCTGGATGCGTAAATGGTAGTTTATCGCTCCCATAAGAATGTCTGCCAACTGGATAAAATGTACCTGATGCGACTTGACAAAATTGAAGTCCCGTATAGCCGAATTGTATTTCAATATCTCCGCCAGCTTATGCAATTTCCGTTGGCTGCACGTGTCCTTGATGTCGAAATAGACATTATAGGTGCTGTCCATGTCCATTTGATGATGCAATAGCTGGTAATACATCCGAAAATAAAAATCATTGTAGCTGTATTCTGCCCGTGTGTTGTCTATCTCCGATTTATCCACGATGACCGCCCTGAATTTCATGTTGGTCATAAAGAAATAATCCACTATTTCGTTATAAAGGGCAAAGGTCTTGTCCGAAATGTTCGTCCATTTCAATTCCCCCTCATATCCGTGCTTTTGCTTGATTTCCCGTATCTGCTTTTTGGCGAGAGCCATTTCGTTGTACGGTATGCTTACATAACCGTATATCATGTAAGGCTGTCCGTCATTTTCCAGATGCGTACTCTCGTCGCAATATATGTTATAGGTTTTGTGGCTGCACTCCATTATATTATTTGTTTAATTATCAATACGCAAAGATAGTGAAAAATTCTTGTGCGACAAACCTGCGAACCGGACGACAAGTGCGGACAGCCCGCACCGGACTTGCAGGTTTCCCGTGTTTCTCCCTCTATATTTACGCCCGGTTTCGTTTGAGAACCAATAGTATTCACCATTTAAATTTTTCAGATTATGGACGAACGACCGGACAGCAGCCAGCAGTTGATGGACATCCTGCTCGTCATGGACGAGAAAGGCACGCTCCAAGCCGTCAGCGGAGTAAAGGACGGCGAGTTACAGACCAAGAACCCCTTGGAGGACAACAACGACCTCCTGCGGGTGGATCGCCACGGCGATATGTTTTCAAATTTCTTTTCCAACCTCTGGAGCCAGTTGAAAGACCCGACCCGCTTCCATTTCTTCCGTGTGCCGGAAGAGGAGGTGCAGCGGGTAGCCGCCGATTTCCGGCAGAGGGAGAGCCAGTCCGTCAAGACGGGCGAGCCGCTCGTTGCGCAGTACGAGGTGCAGCCGCCCGTGCAGGCACAGCAGCAGACCCAAGCCGGGCAGCAGCAACAGCCCGAAGGTACGCCGCAGCAGTCTGCCGGGCAGACCGAACAGAACCCGCAGTACAAGTACCGCCCGGAGGACATCGACTGGAACAGCCTCGCCGCACTTGGCGTGCAGCGGGAGCAGATCGAGGGCAACGGGATGCTTGATCAGATGCTACGGGGCTTCCAGACCGACAAGACCGTCCGGGTGCATTTCCACTTCGACGGCATCTCGCACAGCAACGACAGCCAGCTCTCGCTCAAGCCCGGCACCGACGGCAGGCTGACCGTGTGCAGCCACGGCATCCTCGACCCGGAGAAGATGCAGAAGCAGTTCTTCGGCTACGACATCACCGACTCCGACAAGCAGGTGCTCCGGCAGACGGGCAACATGGGACACCCGGCGACCGTCACCAACCGGGCGGGCGAGCAGGTCGAAGCCCTTGTCAGCCGCAACCTCAAGACCAACGAGCTGGTCGCCTTCCCGCTCTCCAAGGTCAATATCCCGGCGGAGAAGAACGGGCATACCTTCACCCCGGACGAGATAGCCCGGCTCAAACAGGGCGAGGCGGTGGTCTGCCGGTTCCTTTCCAGAGCCAAGGAGGGGGAGCAGCCCAAGGTTTATCCGGCTCCCGTGCAGTTCAGCGCAGCCAAGATGCAGCTCGAATTTCTCTTCGGCGACCGGGGTAGGCTGGCGATGGATGCGTACAAGGCGAACCTGAAACAGACCGTCAATCAGGAGGTGCCGAAGACTTTCCGCAAGCAGGAGCTTACCGAGAAGTCCCGCCTCGAACTCGAAGCCGGGGGAACGGTCAAGGTTTCCGGTCTGGTGGACAAGAAAGGAAAAGCCTACCAAGGCTACATCACATGGAAGCCCGGCGAGAAGCCCGCCTTCATGTTCCCCAAGGACTACAATGCGGCGCTCGAAGAGGGGCGTGTCAAGCCCGCCGTGGAGAACGAGGTGCAGGTGGCGGTCAATTCCGAGGGCAAGACCGTCGAGACGACCCGCAACCTGAAAGAAGCCCTGCAATCCGCACAGCAGCGACCCACCGGGGAGCAGAAACAGCAGCAGGAGCGCAGGCAGGAGCAGAAAGAGGACCGGAAACAGGCACAGAAGCAGGAGCAGCCCGACAAGCCTAAGCGCAGCCGGGGTGTCCGCCGCTGATTTCCCCCGCCATTCTGTAAATGAATTACCGGTTATCCCGTCCGATCGGCGGGATAACTTTTGTCAAACCGTTAAAAATTAAAGAAATATGATTACAGCAGTCATCGCTGAAAAGCCTTCCGTAGCGAAGGATATAGCAAACGTGTTGAATGTCCGGGAGCGGCACGATGGCTACCTCTCAGGTAACGGCTACCTCGTTACCTGGGCGTTCGGCCATCTCGTCCAGCTCGCCATGCCCGAAGCATACGGCTATGCGGGCTTCCGGCGTGAGAACCTGCCCATTCTGCCGCAGGAGTTCAAGTACATCCCCCGCCAGATACGGGAGGGCAAGGAGTACAAGCCCGACCCCGGCGTGCTCAAACAGTTGAAGGTCATCAAAGAGGTTTTCGACCGTTCCGACCGTATCGTCGTGGCGACCGATGCCGGGCGTGAGGGCGAAGCCATTCATCGGTACATCTACAATTACCTTGGCTGCCGCAAACCCTGCCTGCGCCTCTGGATCTCCTCGCTGACCGACCGTGCCATCCGGGAAGGGCTGGACAACCTCAAGCCCGGCAGCGACTACGACAACCTCTACCGTGCCGCCGAAGCCCGTGCCATCGCCGACTGGGAGATTGGGCTGAACGCTACCCAAGCTCTCAGCATCGCCGCCGGGCAGGGCATCTACTCCCTCGGACGGGTGCAGACGCCCACCTTGATGATGATCTGCTCCCGTTATCTGGAGAACAGGGATTTCACCCCGCAGACCTATTACCGGCTGAAGGTTACGGCGGAAAAGGACGGCACGCCCTTCGCCGCCATCTCCGAATTGCGTTACGAAACCCTTCCGGCGGCAAACGCCGCCCTCGCCGCTGTAACCGCAACGGGGACGGTGCAGGTTGCCGACGTGCAGCGCAGGGAGGTGAGCCAAGAGCCTCCCTTGCTCTACGACCTGACCGCCTTGCAGAAAGAGGCGAACGGCAGGTACGGCTTCTCGGCGGACAAGACCCTCTCCGTCGCCCAGTCGCTTTACGAGAAGAAGGTGCTGAGCTACCCCCGTACCGGCTCCCGCTACCTCTCGGACGATGTGTTCGACGAGATACCCGACCGCATCGCCCTGCTGGAGCGGTACCCGGCTTTCGCCGCCCATGCCGCCGCCCTGAAAGGAGCTTCGCTCAACCGCCGCAGCGTGGATGCGGGGAAAGTTTCCGATCACCATGCGCTCATCATCACCGAGTGTCTGCCCGGCGAGCTGTCCGCCGACGAGCGCACGGTGTACGACATGGTAGCCGCCCGCCTGCTCGAAGCCTTCTCCGCCCGTTGCCTCAAGGACGTTACCACCGTCTCTTTCACGGCGGGGAACAGCGTGTTCACCGCCAAGGGGACGGTCGTCAGGTCCGCCGGATGGCATGCCGTGCGGAACGAGCGGGACGAGGACGACGAGGGTACAGCCGCTTTGCCGCCCTTGCAGCCCGGCGAGGCTTTCCCCCTGCAATCGGCGGAGTGCGTGGAGAAACAGACCAAGCCCCGTCCCCTGCACACCGAGAGCAGCCTCCTTTCGGCGATGGAGCATTGCGGCAGGGAGATGCGGGACGACGAGCTGCGGGACAGCCTGAAAGGGAACGGCATCGGCACGCCCGCCACCCGTGCCTCCATCATCGAGACCCTCTTTGCCCGTGACTACGTGCGCCGGGAGAAGAAGAGCCTCGTGCCGACCGACAAGGGGCTTGCCGTGTACCAGATAGTGAAGGACAAGCGCATCGCCGATGTCGAGATGACCGGGCAGTGGGAGACCGCCCTCGCCAAGATCGAGAGCGGGGAGATGAATCCCGACACCTTCCGCAAGGGCATCGAGATCTATGCCGCCCAGATTACCGAAGAACTCCTGCAAGTGCAGGTATCGGTGGCGGACGGCGGACATATCCCGTGCCCCAAGTGCCGTTCCGGTCGCATCCTCCTTTACCCGAAGGTCGCCAAGTGCAGCAACGTCGATTGTGGGCTTACCGTCTTCCGTGGCAAGGGGGAGAAGCAACTCACCGACAGCCAGATTACCGACCTTGTAACCAAAGGCAAAACATCCCTTATCAAAGGCTTCAGGAGCAGGGAGGGCAAGCCCTTTGATGCGTACCTCACCTTCGACAAGGACTTCCGCACCGTGTACGGGTTCCCGCCCCGCACGGACAAGCCCAAAGGAAAGGAGCGCAGGCGATGAACGGCATCGGTTGGATCACCGTGGCGGAAGCCGCCCGGCTCTGCGGCACGGACGAGCTGCGCATCACCCTCTGGATGAACGGCAACCACATCGCCTACGCCCGTTTCGACGGCATCCTGATGATCGACGGCGCATCCATTGCCGCCCTGTTCAGCCGCAACCGGGTCGCCACCATCTACGAGGACGTGGCGCAGCAGCGGGGCAAGCCCGGCAGACCGGGCAGGCTCCGCCGCCTGCTCGACACCCCGCTCGACGCCTTCGGCTTGTCGCAGCGCATCGTCCGGGCGTGCCGGGAGCTGGGCGTCTTCACCGTGGAGCACCTGCTCGTCCACCTCCGCCGCTTCCGCTTCTCCCGCCTGTACTGTGTCCGCAACTTCGGCAGCGGATCGGCAGCCGAGACCCTCCGGCGGCTCCGGCAGGACGGCTTGACAGACGACGGCAGCTCACGGGATTTCAAGGTCTTGTACCCGTAATCCCGGCAATACAGATAAATAAGTGCGGCAATGTCGCACTTATCACAAAATTATTTCCGGATATGTTTTGTAGTTTAAGAGATAAGTTCTATATTTGCAACCAATAGAACCTGCCAAGCCTCTTAACAATGCTCAAATAGGCGGGTCGTTTTTTTATATACACCTATGAAACAACTGTTTACCAAAACATTCTACTCCCCACAACAGCATATTGTCCTTTTAAAAAATAGAGGTTTGTTAATAGCGGACGAGGAAAAAGCCGCCGGGTATATTTACAATATCGGTTATTTCCGTCTAAGTGCTTACTTCTATCCGTTGTTGAAGTTCCCCAAGGAACAACATCTGTACAAGCCGGGGGCAACTTTCGTGCAGGCGTTGAACATGTATCGTTTCGACCGCAAACTAAGGTTGTTGCTTTTTAACGAGATAGAGAAGATAGAAGTGGCTATCCGCAGTTGCATAACCAATGCGGTCAGCGAATATTTTAACGATTTGTTTTGGATTACCAACCCTGCATATTTTTTCAATATGCAGAGCTTCCGATACACACAGGACACGATAGATGCGGAATTGAAAAAATCAAAGGAAGACTTCATTCTCCATTTCCGTTCCGCTTATACGGACGATTATCCGCCTGCATGGATGATTGCTGAAATTCTGCCGTTAGGATTGCTTTGCAGGATTTACACGAACCTGAAAGATAATGTGATAAAAAAACGTGTCGCCCAACATTTCGGTTTGCAAGTCCCGGTGTTCAGTTCATGGATTGTCATTCTGGCTGGCTTGCGCAATATGTGTTGCCACCATTGTCGGACATGGAACAGGGAACTGGCGACCATCACCACGGAACCACGCAGGACAAAATACGGTTGGATTGACTCTTCCCGGACAGACAAGCGCAGGATGTATTACCGTATCTGCATGATACGTTATTTCCTTTATACCGTATCGCCTAATAACAACTTCAAGGACAAGCTGAAAACCCTGTTGGCAGCCTATCCCAATATAGATACGGCAGCGATGGGCTTTCCGTCCGATTGGGAAAGCGAGGATATTTGGAAATAGGCAACACCGTTGCCTAAATTTAATATTTCTTTGCCATTCAGGATATTTTCGTTATCTTTGCACCAGTAGAACCTGCCAAGCCTCTTGACACGAGTTGTTGAACAACAGTGATAATGCTCAAATCGGCGGGTCGTTTTTTTATAATCCGTCGCCCTTTCCTGAATGACCTGAGCCGCTTTTCAGCGGCTTTTTCATTTCACGGGCATACCTTTCCGTACACCGTCCGGATTTTCCCGTCCTCCAATACCTTGCTCGATCGCACGACCCATGTCCTGCCGTCGTTCAGCCCGCACTCCAGTGCCTTCTCACCGCCGCCGACCAGCACCGGCACGGTTGTCACCACGATTTCGTCCGCCAACCCGTTATCCAAGAGCAAAGCCCCGGTTCCCGCTCCGTAAGCCGTTACCGTACCTTCGCCGTCCGCTTTTATTCTCCGCAGTTCCGCTGCCGCATCCCCTGTAACAAACCGCACCCGTTCCTTCTCCGTCAAATCAATACAGCCGCCCGTCACGACCAAAGTCTCTTTTGCCGTGAGCGGCCAGCCCAGATGGTTCAGGTAAATGCGCAGGTAGGTTTCTTCGTCAATCAGCACGCAGCAGGAGGCATCCGCCGCCGCATCGAAATGCTTGTCCGCTCCGACCGGACAACCGTCAAGGGACTGGTACACGTGCAAGGTAATCTGTTTCATGTCAATGAGTTTTTAAGGATTATGTCCGCCTTGCACCCAAAAGAACAGCGTGAACTCACGCTATTCCGGAATAGAGGTACTGGCATACCTAAAAAGACAGAATAGGCAAGTCCACGCCGTATAAGCATACAGCATGAACATTGCGCTACACATCTTGTCTTTTTTGAAAAGTGCCAGTTTTCTATTCCAAGACGTTCAGCGAACGTACAATATGTATATCACCCCCGCCTGCTTCCAAGCCGGGTATGAATCTTCTATGTCACGACAGAGACCGTGCCCGAAAGCACCGTCCTCTGCCTTTGCATCGCAAAGATAGCGAAAGGCGAGAGCAACGGCAAATGAAAACAAGGTTTTCTAATTTGACAATGCCGAGCCGCATCCTATCTTCGTGCGAACAAAGATACGGAAACTTCCCGAATAACAAAACAATAGCCCCGCCTAATCTCACGATCCGGCTGGGCTTCATCCACCTAAAGCACCGTCAGAAAAATGTCATTCTCACGGGAACAGCCCCCTTTTCCTGCGTCTTTCCGCTTTCCGGGCTTCCTTCTCCTTGCGTTTCGCAGCCCGTTCCTCCACTTCGGCGAAGCGGGTGCGGATGAACTCGTGCACGTCCTTCGTGCGGTAGAACACCTTGCCGCTGATGGTGAAGTACGGCAGCACCCCGATGGCACGGTAACGTTGCAGCGTGCGGATGCCCACCTTCAGCAGCAGGCACAGATCTTGGTTGTCCAGCACCTCCTCGCCGTCGAGCGTGTTGTTCTTCTTCAGCACCCTTTCCAGCAATTTCTCCGTCCGGTCGAAGCGTTCCATGATGCGCTCCATCCAGCCCTCAAACTCTTCCCTGTCCGTGTACATAGCAGTCGCCCTCCTTTTCGATGATTTCCTTTTCCCGCATATAGCGGATGTAGCCTTTCGCCGTCCGTTCCTTCACTTCCAGCATCTCCTGTATCAGCTCGCACAGTTCGATGTAGCCGTACTTCTCCTGCCGGGCGAACGCCTCCCGTGCCATCTCCGCCAGCTCCTTCTCCTTACGCTTCTCTTTCTCCGCCCTCGGCTTCTCGCCCACATAGACGGGCATCCCGGCTTGCTTGTCCCATCTGAACTGCATCAGGGGGATGTCCAGCGGGCTGCCGTCCCTGACCTTCAACGCCTTCACCACCGACACCTCCGGGTTCTCGTCCTTCTCGATGGAGAGGATGGCGGCGGACTTGCGTTGCAGCTCGCTGCCGAGGTGTCCCCTCAGTTTCAGACCGTTCGGTACGAAATGCACCACGGCGGCTATGCACGTGCGGTAGATTCCCGCCAGCCGGTAGATCTCGTCAATCAGCGCCACGCTCTCCGCCTCGTCGTTGGCGCAGCGGATCAGGTCAGCCACCCCGTCGATGACGACTAAATGGATGCCCCCGTGCAGGTAGTGGTACTTGTCCATGCTCTGCACGATGGCGGTCAGCCGCTCGCTTCTTGACATTCCCGTCAGGCAATATACGTGCAGGTACTCCGGCATCCGCTCACGCCCGGCACGGCGCAGCAGCCGCCCCGTGTTCTTGTAGAGCTGTTGCTCGCTCTGTTCCGTGTCGTACAGCAGTACCGCACGCCCCTTGCGGTTCGGCTCCACCCGCACCCCCAAGAGGTCGGCGTCCGTCTCCCTCTCCATGATCGCCCCGGCGACCAGTGCGGCGGTGTAGTTGCTCTTGCCCGTCCCTTCGCCGCCCGTGATGCAGAGGATGTTCTCCTCCGAGCCTAACGGCACCTCCCCGGCGGTAACGATGGCGACAGCCTGTTCGGGCGGGTGGTCGTAGTCGATCTCGCACGATTTCAGCACCGCCATCGTGTCCCCGTACAGCGTGTCGAGCAGTTTCAGGAACAGCCCCATCAGCTCCTCCCTCGTGTGCCCGGCTTTGAAGTAGTCCGTCACGTCCTTCTCCGCCTTCGTCCCCGGCAACGGCAACACCAGCCGTTTCACCCCGTACTCCGACAGTTGCGCACGGTGCTTCTCCGAGCACTCCAGCCCCGTCTTGTCCGTGTCGTACAGCAGCACGATGTGCTTGAAGCGATAGACCAGCTTGCGCACGGTCTTCGCCGGGATGACCGAGGTCTCCGAGTTGAAGCAGATGGCATGGAAGCCGTGCGCCGCCAGCGTCAGCACGTCCTTCTCGCCGCCCGTGAGGAAGAGCAGGTCGCCCTTCGAGGGCAGTTGCTCCAGCCCGAAACAGTAGTTGTCGCCCGTGTGTCCGCCATAGACGAAGCGCACTTCCGACATCGGGCGATAGACCTTCACTCCCCATTTCCCCTTGTAGCCGAACATCGGTTCCGCCGGGGTGGAACTGAAGCCGAACGATTTGCCTTCCCTCGTCTCGCCCCGGTACTCGGCGAGCGATACCGCCCCGTAACGGTGCAACAGCTCCTCCGTGATGCCCGATGCGCCCCAGTAGGCAAGCTCCGCATCCGTAAACGGCTTTTCCGTCGTCCGGTAGGGCTTCGGTTCGGGACAGTCAAAGGGCGCAGCCGCCTCTTCCGTGTACCCGTCCGGCTTTCCCGTGCCGTTCCCGTTTGCCCTGACGGATACTCCTTCACCGCTCCGGTTCTCCCTTGTCCCATGCTCCCTTGCGCCCGGCACGAGCCGCAGGGTACGGCAGGGGGCCGCCCGGACGCCAGGGTAATTCCCGCTGGGTGGGCAGG
>OAVU01000070.1_pt1 | contig 17741 bp, 9 predicted proteins | sample 1501321 | NCBI WGS metagenome assembly OAVU01 (sample SAMEA2580111, study PRJEB22360) | human gut metagenome | biome: human gut; feature: human-associated habitat; material: faeces | place: Denmark | collected 2008/2010
GCTGAAAAACGCCTTTGCCAAAGGCTTGTTGATGGACGCTTTCAACCGGTCGAACCGACCAAATTCATTCAGCGTCGCTTCGGTAAGATCAAGCCGTATCATCTCGTTGAGCAAAGCTCCATCCACGCCAAACGCCTTGGTGATCTTCTCCACTTGGCTGTTCTTGGCGCTGTTAGCATAATACGTAATGTAGTCACGCAGCGTTTTGCCCTCCTCCAACTCAATCTCGCCACGCTCCACATCATGCATGAACAGTTCAGCGTACCGTTGCTCCTCCTGACTGAGCGAAGCGAATGACTTATGCAGCTCCTCCTCGGCGGATGCCAACAGGGCTGTATCTCCTCCGCCGAGTGCCTTGAGCCATTTGGTGAAGTTGGCGTTCATGTAATCCGTATCGATCAATCCCGTGTCGATTTCGGTGATGTGCCCATCAAGATCGTATGGAGCCTCAGGACCCTCACTATGGCCTTCGCCATCTCCAGCAAACAACTCCTTGTATCGCTGAACGAGAATCAGATATGTGCGTTCGTCGAGCTCCGGCCGCACAACCTCCACCGAACCATCGTCATGGGTGACGGAGTATTCACGCTGCTGCCATGTAAATCCTTGTACTTTGGCGGCTTCAAGAAAATCATTGAGTTCCGAGAACAGCTTCGCGAACTTCCGGCATGCTTCCACAGACTCCGGCAGCTTCATGAAATCCTCCACGCCTTCGGCACGAAACACGGAAGCGATCTCTTCGAAACGCGCATCCATCAGACGCACGTTTTCCGGCAGTTTCTGCACAAACAGATCAAGCGGCTTGTCTCCGGAATACAGTTTCACCGCCGCTTCGATATACCCTTTCATGGTATGCGGCTTGCGATAGTAGCGTATCGTTCCGAAGGGCTTGTCGGAGCCGAACAGTCGGTTCGTGCGGCTAAACGCCTGAATAATGTTCTCGTAGTCGATGATCTTGTCGAGATACAGCGTGTTGACCCACTTGGAATCGAAGCCCGTCAGCATCTGGTCGACCACGATCAGCAGATCCAGCCGTTCCTCGCGATGCTGATCGACCGTCAGATATGGCCGCTTGTGGGAAAGCCGCGCAGTGATGTCCTTCTTCATCTTCGGCCATGTGGGGATGATGAAATCCTTGCCGAACAGTTCGTTGTAATCGCCGATGATCTCCTGAAGCGCGTCCCCTTTGAGAATCGCGCCGTTGGAGTTATCGACATTGGGATCGAACAGCGCAGTCACATGCATCTGCGGCGCACGCTCCTTGAACAAGCGATAATAGCTGATCGCCTCGGGAATGGAACTCGTGGCCAGCATCGCATGGAATTTGTTGCCCCTGCTCAGCAATGGGAATTGGTCGAGGATATCCTCCACAACCTTGCCCTCATGCGGGGTGCCCTGCGCGTACTGCGCCGAAGTCAGGTAATCCTCAATGCCCTTGATACGTTCTCCGGCCTGCGTTTCCATAGGTCCCATCGGCATTTGATTCGGATCCATGTAATGGTAGAACACTTCGGCTTTCACCGGATCCGCTTGGGCTTCCTCAACCGTCGCCGCTTTCGCCTTCTGCAACGCGACAGCCTGGCGAACATCCTTGTCTCGGTAGGTCAACACCATGTACGGGTCGAATCCGAGTACATTGCCATCGCGGATACCATCAGCGATGCTGTACCGGTGGAGGCAATCGCCGAATACCATTGATGTGGTTGAGCCCTTCTTGCGGTTCTCCTCATGGATCGGAGTGCCTGTGAAACCGAAATACAACGCGTTCGGGAAGGAATGGCGAATATCCTGCAGCATCTCGCCGAATGTGGAACGATGGCATTCATCGATGATGAACACGATGCGTTTGCCGGCGAGCTTCTTCACTTCCTCTTCGGTGATATGCCCTTCGCCGGCCTTGATGTTGCTCATTTTCTGAATGGACGTGACGATAAGCGTGTCCTTCGGGTCGATGCTTGCCAGCTTCGCCTTGAGCACATCCGTGTTTTCCGTACCTTGCACATCGTCGACATCATCGGCGAACGAACGGTATTCGAGCAATGACTGCGTGCCCAGCTCGATACGGTCCATGAGGAAGACAACCTTGTCGGCATCCTTCGAATCGGCGACAAGCTGCGCCGCTTTGAAACTGGTCATGGTTTTGCCCGAACCGGTAGTGTGCCACACATAACCGCCCGGTCGGCCCGGAGTGCCGCTCGGCACAGGCTCGTCCCATTTGCAGGTGCGGACACGGTCGGAAATGGCGTTCACCGCTTGGTATTGGTAGCTGCGCAGCACTTTGAGGCATCCGTCCGCGGAATCCGCGACCGTGTAGAAACCGATGAGCTGATGAGCCATGGGAATGGACAACAGGTCCGACGCGAACCGTTTCCACTCATCCTGCCCGACATGCTTGTTCGCCGCTGTGGGCTCATTGTTGTAGTCAGCCCAATGGAAGAAATAATCGTCGTTGAAATCGCCTTCACCGGGATTGGCGAAGTACACGGCATCGTCCGGGTTCATCGCCACGAAGACCTGTACGAGTCTGAACAGTCCGGTGAACACGCCTTCATGCGCGTATTTGGCGATTTGATTGGTGGCCTGGCTTATGGGGATGCCGCTTTTCTTCAATTCGATGTGGATGACCGGCATGCCGTTGATAAGCAGGCAAACGTCTCCCCTGCGATCGTTCAACATCTTATTTTTAGCTGGATAAATAGGCTGTCTTGCGATTTGGTACCGGCTTTGCCCCGCTGCTATTTCCTGCCGATCATAGATCTTCAGGCTGATTTCCTTACCGTAATGAGCCTCATCCCTGGGATTATCACGTTTAATGGACACGGTCTTGCCGTTAATGAAGGAATTCAGCGCCAATGGTGTGCGCAATGTTTCGATCTGTTCGAGGATCTGCGCCATCTCACCTTTGGTAAGGCGCTGCCCATTCAATCGATCGATGCCTTTGTTGTTGTCGAACAGGATACTGGCCCAATTGTCGATAAGGTCCTGTTCAGTTGGATATTCCAACACGCCATCGGTCCATCCATGGCGCTTCAACACCGCAACCAGATCGTCTTCGAAATCCGATTCTTTATCGTAGAACATGTTTCATCTCCCCGAATGCACCGTCACTTTCTGAGCCCAATCTTACGAGCGCAACCCCTAACATCCAAGAAGCAACACCACAATACTTACGCTGATGAAGGGTGATGAGGGAGTCCAGACGGTCGAAGAACCCGCCGATTTGGCGCTGCTCGTTTTCTGAGGCAGGCATAGAAATTCCGATTGAAGCAAAGTCATCGAATTTCAAAACTTGAGTGTCCTTGGAATTGCCCTGCGAAACCTGTTGATACTGTTTTAGCAACATCGGTTGCCTAAGAAGGCGCGCAAAGAATCGTGCATAAACCTCGGAATTGGGCCTTGCTACTACATATGCGGGGCTTACGATGCCGTCGTACCGACTTGCATCTACAGCCCCCTGCCACATGCGCATACTGTTGTAAACGACATCTCCGAAATGCACTATTTTGTAGTTCGCGAGACTCGCGCCAGGATTCGTCTCCCTATCGGACTCAGATGCTGGGTATATCCCGTTGGCTACGCTGACAGACAAAATCTCTCTATCGGAAGCTCGTTCATCACTCTCCTCGAACAGTTCACCCAGCTTACGCTGTTCCCAAGCGGGTGTAGAATTATTGCATTTGTATTGCAGTTTGAAAGTGTAGAATGCAATGACGTACTCCGATCTGATTGAGCATGATGCTGGTGAAACAGAGATACGTTCGTATCTGGTAAACGGTGATGTGGTGCCGGTTACTATGCGTATCCCCGCTAATTTGCGAGATTCTGCTAAAGAGGCCGCATCTCTTCGCGGGATGAGCTTTTCGGCATTCGTGAGAACATGCATGATTAATGAACTAGCAAAGGGCGGCAAGTAATGATTGCTCTCACTGCTATGACCATACAAATTATTGACAACAATCCTGATGGCATTCGAATTTGTCGTGTGGATGGGGAGTCGCTTGTCACGGTTGTGGTGCCCCGGGATATGTTGAGTGAGGCGAAAAGTCTTCCCGATTTGCCGGATCGCGGTGTGTATTATCTTCTTGATGAAGATCATGGAGTTCTGAGCCGTGCGTATGTGGGACAAACCACGAAGGGGCTTAGTCGGCTTGATGCGCACAAGACTAAGAAAGATTTTTGGAACAAAGCCATCATGTTCCTCGATAATGATGTCAATATCGATCGTGATGTTTTGGACTCTCTTGAGTCAACAGCCATAGATTATGTGGACAAACATGGCTCTTATGAGACCGACAATGAGTATACTCCTGCTCCTCGCATGAATCCATACAAAGAGCAACAGGTGGAAAGACTGCACAATAACATCCTCTTTCGTATGCGAGTGCTCGGATATGACCTTGATCGAAAAGAAAAGACACCGGTTATGGTGAACGCCGTATTCCATACGAAGAAGAACGGTGTTCAGGCCACTGGGCGATATAGCCAAGGTACAGGTCGTTTCACTGTTCTTTCCGGTTCTGAAGTGGATCTCGTGCATCCAGTTATTAAAAACCAGGGAGCCGTGGCAGCTCGGCAGCATCTTTTCGGAACGCAGACGGGCAAGGCGACTCTTGCTGATGACATTGAACTGTCAAGCCCTTCCGCTGCTGCTGTATTTGTTCTCGGTGGCAGTCAAAACGGTTGGACCGAATGGGTCAATGAACAAGGACAGACCCTTGATTACGTGTACAGAAACAAGGAGCATATGAATGAATAAGCAGCAGCTTGCCGCCAAAATCTGGGAATCCGCCAATAAAATGCGTTCCAAGATTGAGGCGAATGAATACAAGGACTATATCCTCGGCTTTATCTTCTATAAGTTCCTCTCGGAGACGGAGATTGCTCGTCTGCGTGCTGAAGACTGGGGAGCCGAAGACCTCAAGGGCTTGGATGAGAATGATGCCGAAACTGTACAGTATGTACGTGATCTATGTGGCTACTTCATCTCCTACAACAACCTGTTCTCCACGTGGATTGCCAGCCAGGGCGATTTCACCATCGCTGATGTACGTGACGCGCTTTCCGCTTTCGAACGCAACATTGATCCGGCTCGTAAACGTGTGTTCGTCGGCATCTTCGACACGCTGCAAACCGGTCTGTCCAAACTCGGCACCGATGAAAAAAGTCGTAGCAAGGCTGTCCGCGACCTCATCTACCTCATCAAGGACATTCCGATGGACAGCCGGCAGGACTACGACACCCTCGGCTTCATCTATGAGTATCTAATTAGCAACTTCGCTTCCAATGCGGGTAAGAAGGCCGGTGAGTTCTACACGCCGAGCGAAGTCTCTCAGCTCATGAGCGAAATAGTGGCCTGGCATCTCGCCGGCCGTGAAGAAATCAATATCTACGACCCCACGAGTGGCTCGGGCTCGTTGCTGATCCATATCGGTCAGGCTGTGGCCCGTCGCAATGGCAATCCGAATGACATCAAGTATTACGCACAGGAACTCAAGGAGAATACCTACAATCTCACGCGTATGAATCTTGTCATGCGTGGCATACTGCCAGACAATATTGTGGCTCGTAACGGTGACACGTTAAAAAGCGACTGGCCATGGTTCGATACCGACGAGACGAAGGACGAGACCTATGAGCCGCTGTTTGTGGACGCCGTGGTCTCTAATCCTCCCTACTCCCAGAACTGGGAGCCGCCGGAAGCGGGCGAAGATATCCGTTTCGAATATGGCATTGCGCCTAAGTCCAAGGCTGATTATGCCTTCCTGCTGCATGATCTCTATCACCTGCGTGATGACGGCATTATGGCCATCGTGTTGCCACATGGCGTGCTGTTCCGTGGCGGTGAGGAAGGCGCTATTCGCCGGAATCTAGTGGAAAACCACCATATTCAGGCCATCATCGGACTGCCAGCGAACATTTTCTTTGGCACGGGCATTCCTACTATCGTGATGGTGCTGCGCAAGCACCGCAACGATGACCATGTGCTTGTTGTGGATGCCTCCAAATATTTCGCTAAGGACGGCAAGAACAACAAGCTGCGTGCGAGCGATATCAAACGCATCGTGGATGTGGTGACGGAGAATCGTGATATCGATAAGTTCAGCCGTTTGGTGAGCATTGATGAGATTCGGCAGAACGATTACAACCTCAATATTCCCCGATATGTGGATTCCTCTGAAAGCGCCGAAAGTTGGGACGTGTATTCCACCATGTTTGGTGGCATTCCCAAGCAGGATATCGATGCGCTCGGTAAGTATTGGAACGTGTTCCCGGGATTGCGCCAACGTCTCTTTGCTGAGGAGAACGGCCATTCGGCCAGGCTCGCTGTGCAAGATGTTCGCGAGGCAGTGAATGCTGATTCTGGTGTGAGTGCCTATATCCAGCGATATCGTGAGGTATTCACCGATTATCCTGCCTATCTGCGTGATGAACTGGTAGGTAACGTCGCCAACGTGAGCATTGCCGCCGAAGAGGAGGTTCTGGCACATGACCTGCTACATCGTTTGACTGATATACCGCTCGTAGATGCCTATACGGCATATCAGGTGCTTGACGATAGCTGGCAGAAGACCATCTCCACCGACCTTGAAACCATACAGAGCGAGGGCCATGACGCCGTTCGCAAAGTTGACGCCAACATGGTTGTCAAGAAGAAAGGCGGTAAGGATGTCGAAGTGCCGGATGGCTGGGCTGGACATATCCTGCCGTTCGATCTTGTGCAAAGCAAACTGCTTACTGCTGATCTTGCGGAAATTGTTACATATGAATCTCGGTTAAGAGAGATTAGTGGTGAGATTGCCGACATTCTTGAAAATATGGATGAAGACGACAAGAGCTCAACCGGTGCTATCAGTGAGGATGGTGATTCTTTTGTTGCCGCTGAGTTGAAGAAAGCAGTGAAGTCTATCGGCAAGCATCCCGAGACTGACTTTGACCGTGCTCTTGTGAGTGCACAGCGGTTGTTTGATGAAGAGCGTGAAGTCAAAAAGAACGTTAAGAATCTCCGTTCAGCGCTTGATGAAAAGACCCGGACCGTTATTGAAGGACTGAGCGATGAACATGCTGATGACTTGCTTGCTGCCAAGTGGGTGGAACCATTGCAGCGCAAGCTTGAGGAGCTCCCTCAGACGGCTGTTGATGAGTTGATTGCAGCGGTGAATGCGCTGAACGACAAGTATTCGACCACATACTCTGATGTGTGCGAACAGATCGAACAGGCTGAGGCAAAACTTGGCAATATGCTTGGTCAACTAACCGGCAATGAGTTCGATATGGCCGGTATTGCCGAGCTGAAGACCCTGTTGGGAGGCGAATGATGACTGAACAGGCGAAAGTACCCGCGATTCGTTTCGCTGGTTTTACTGACCCTTGGGAACAGCGTAAGTTCTCAGAAATCGTAGATGTCTGCAGCGGACGTGACTACAAACATCTTGATGAAGGGCCTATTCCGGTTTATGGAACCGGCGGGTATATGACCAGCGTTAGCGAGGCGCTGTCGCATAATCGTGACGCTATTGGCATCGGTAGAAAAGGGACTATCGATAAGCCTTATCTTTTAAAAGCGCCATTTTGGACGGTTGACACGCTGTTTTACGCAATTCCAAAGTCAGATATCAACCTTGAGTTTGCCCTCTGCTCCTTTTTGAATGTTGATTGGAAATCCAAAGACGAATCGACGGGATTGCCAAGCCTATCGAAAGAATCAATTAATGAAACAGTTCTAAGCGTTCCAAATGTAGTTGAGCAAAATCACCTCGGGAACTTTTTCGCCGACCTCGACCGCCTCATCACCCTTCATCAGCGTAAGTATGACAAGCTTGTCATCTTAAAAAAATCGATGCTTGAAAAAATGTTCCCGAAAGATGGTGAGTCTGTACCCGAAATTCGCTTTGCTGGTTTTACTGACCCTTGGGAACAGCGTAAGTTGGGAGACGTTGCGTCTTCATTTGATTACGGCTTGAACGCTGCTGCAACAGAATACGATGGCCAAAATAAATATCTGCGTATCACCGACATTGATGACGAAACCCATGAGTTCTCGAAAAGCGATCTTACGACGCCGTTAGCTGACCTTGCAATGAGTGCAGATTATTTACTGAAAGAGGGCGATCTGCTCTTTGCTCGCACAGGCGCGAGTGTAGGAAAAACATATCTGTACAGGCAATTCGATGGAATGGTCTACTTTGCTGGATTCCTTATCCGTGCCCGAATCGGCGAAGGCGCTGACCCCGAATTCGCCTATCAGGCAACCTTGACCGATGCATACAAGAAGTATGTTGCCATAACCTCGCAGCGGTCCGGGCAGCCTGGTGTCAATGCGCAGGAATACGCAGATTATCAATTGATGCTTCCTTCAAAAACGGAACAGCAGCAAATCGGGATGACATTGCGATCTCTCGACGACCTCATCACCCTTCATCAGCGTAAGTTGGAATTGCTGCAGAATATCAAGAAATCCTTGCTTGACAAGATGTTTGCGTGAAGGGAGGTGGAGCAATGGAGACATTCGATATCGTGAAGCTCGCCTCATATCGCGAGAATAACCGGATTGAAGCGAAAGCAGCGAAAGGCGGTCTCCCACGCAGCATGTGGGAGACCTATTCCGCCTTCGCCAACACCTATGGCGGTGTCATCCTGCTTGGTGTCAAAGAACGCGAAGACGGCACATTTGAAACAGTCGGGCTCACACCAGTGGAAGCGGAACATCTTCGCCAGGACTTTTGGAACACGGTCAGCAACCGGTCCAAGGTGAGCGCCGTGCTGCCCATCGAATCGGAAGTTGAAGTGCTCGAAGCGGATGGTGGGATAGTGCTGGCTATTCACGTTCCGCGCGCTCCGCGTGACGAACGCCCCGTGTATATCAATAATGATCTCTTCGGGGGAACCTACCGTCGGCGTGGTGAGGGCGACTACCGTTGCACGCGGCAGGAGATCTCAGCAATGCTCCGGGATCAGGGAGCTGAGACGATGGATTCCAAGGTGCTGGACGATCTCACTGTTGCCGACTTCAATACAGACACAGTGCGGGCATATCGCAATCGTTTCCGTGCGGTACGTCAGGGCAGTTCTTGGACCGATCTCGATGACGAGCGTTTTCTGCGTGCTGTTGGCGCGGCAATGGTGAGCCGAGAAGACGGTAAGCTTCATCCTACGTTCGGCGGTCTGCTTATGTTCGGCAACGACTATGACATCGTGCGCGAATGTCCGCATTATTTCCTTGATTATCAGGAGACTCTAGATCCGACGATTCGTTGGACTGATCGTGTCCATTCCGGCGATGGCATGTGGTCAGGCAACCTCTTTGATTTCTTTTTCCGCGTGAATCTCAAACTTGCCGAGTCTCTGAAGACCCCTTTCAAACTTAATGGCATCTTCCGCGTTGATGACACTCCCATGCATAAGGCAATTCGCGAGGCATTGGCCAACTGTTTGTTCAACGCTGATTACTATGGCGTGCGTGGTGTGGTGGTCAGACGCGCACCCGATAGATTGGTGTTCGAAAATCCGGGCGATATCCGAACGGGCGTTGAGCAGATGCGTCTTGGCGGGGTGTCCGATCCGCGCAACGGTCTTGTCATGAAGATGTTCAGCCTAATCGATGTGGGCGAGCGAGCTGGTACGGGTGTTCCCGATGTGTTCGCCACATGGGCGAATGCAGGACTTCCTGAACCGCAGATTGAAGAGAGCTTCGGCGAGGCTGATCGTACGGTGCTCACGCTTATGTTGGAGCCGGATGCCAAGCTCGATCAAAATGAGCATGTATTCATCCGTGGTGAGCAGATAACTGACAATAATGAGCAGTTAAATGGTTTGAATGAGCAGATAACTGACAATAATGAGCAGTTAAATGGTTTGAATGAGCAGATAACCGAGAGACAGCGAATTGTTCTGCGTTTTGTAGAAAAGAGCCCCAGAGCAACATATGACGACATGGCACGTGCCGCGGGAGTTTCATCAGCGACTGTGCGGAGGGATGCTGAAATACTCATTGGGCGTGGATTACTTAAGCGCGTCGGCTCGCGAAAAGCAGGACAATGGAAAGTCCAAAGGGGAGAAGAATCATGATATTCGATAGCGAATCGGTGTTCGAGGAAAACGTCATCACCGTGCTTAAGCAGCATGGATGGAAGGATGGCGTCCTGCGCTATCCAACTGAGCGGGATTTGCTCGACAATTGGAAAGGCATACTGTACCGCAACAACAATGACATAGACAGGCTCGGCAAATACCCGCTGACAGACGGGGAAATGACCCAGATAATCGAGCAGATCGAGACCCTGCGAACGCCGCTCGCGCTCAATTCGTTCGTCAACGGGCGTACCGTGTCTATCACGCGTGACAACAAAGAAGATGTGGCGCATTTCGGCAAGGAAGTCAGTCTCTACATCTATGACCGCAAGGAAATCGCGGGCGGCAAAAGCACTTATCAGATCGCTCAGCAACCGGTCTATCCAGCCAAGAACAAGATGTTGAACTCGCGGCGCGGCGACCTCGTGCTCCTCATCAATGGCATGCCATTGATCCATATCGAGCTCAAGAAAAGTGGCATACCAGTCAGCCAAGCAACCAATCAGATCGAGAAATATGCGCACGAAGGTGTGTTCACCGGCCTGTTCCGTCTAGTACAGATTTTTGTGGCCATGAACCCCGATGACGCCGTCTACTTCGCTAATCCGGGTGTAGACAAATTCAATCCAAGCTATTACTTCCATTGGGCTGACTACAACAATGAGCCTATCTGTGGCGGGCAAAACCCTGGCAAAGACGAATGGAAGCTGTTCATCGGAGGCACCTCCGGTACCGCAGGCCTGCTGTCCATTCCCATGGCGCATCAGCTCATCGGCTTCTACACTATCGCTGATTCAGCGGATGGATGCCTTAAGGTGCTGCGTAGTTATCAGTACATCGCGGCAAACGCCATCTCTGATGTGGTGAGGAAATGTGATTGGGAACAGCGGCCAGCTACCCCAGGACGACCCGGCGGCTATGTATGGCACACTACCGGTTCCGGAAAAACCATGACCAGCTTCAAATCGGCACAGCTCATCGCCGATTCGCATGACGCCGATAAAGTCGTGTTCCTCATGGACCGCATTGAATTGGGTACTCAATCGTTGAAGGAGTACCGCAGCTTTGCCGACAGCGAGACGGAAGTGCAAGGCACCGAGAACACCGGTGTTTTGCGGGACAAACTCAACAGCACCAATGTCAACGACACCCTGATCGTCACCTCAATCCAGAAGATGAGCAACGTGAAAGCAGGGGAGCGAGGCGTCACCCAGACATGGCTGGATCAGCTAGCTGCACGACGTATCGTCTTTATTGTGGACGAATGCCATCGTTCCACATTCGGCGACATGTTGCAGGACATCCGGCGCTCCTTCCCGAACGCGCTGTTCTTCGGATTCACCGGTACGCCCATTCTGGACGAAAACCAGAAGAAGAATTCCACCACTGCCATGGTATTCGGCCGTTGCTTGCACCGGTACAGCATCGCCGACGGCATTCGTGACCATAATGTACTCGGATTCGACCCGTACATGGTGACCACGTACAAGGATTCTGAAGTCAGACGTGCCGTGGCTCTCGACAAGGCGAAGGCGGAGAGTACGGAAGATGCGCTCGCCGACCCGGTCAAGGCCAAAGTATTCCAGCATTACATGGATAAGTCTGAGGTCCCCATGGGTCCGATGGTTGATGGCGCTGGAAACTGTATTAGCGGCATCGAGGATTTCCTTGGACGAGACCAATATGGCATCGATTCCCCGCATCCGAACATGGTGGTCTCGGACATTCTCGAACAGTTCCCGGTGCTCAGCCATGCGGGCAAATTCCATGCGATGCTCGCCACTAGCTCCATTCCTGAAGCTGTCAACTATTATCACTTGTTCAAGCAGCAAGCACCTAAGTTGCATGTAACGGCGTTGTTCGATCCCAACATCGACAACAACGAAGGAGCAACGGACAAAGAAGATGCGCTGACTGAAATCATCACCGATTACAATGAGGCGTTCGGCAAAGAGTTCATCATCCCCACATGGCCGGCGATGAAGAAAGATATTTCGTCGCGACTATCGCATAAGAGTCCGTACGGCGGCATAGCAACAAACCGCAGTCAGCAGCTCGATTTGCTCATTGTCGTGGACCAGATGCTTACCGGATTTGACTCGAAATGGGTGAATACGCTGTATCTCGACAAGATTATCGACTACGAAAGCATCATCCAGGCATTCAGCCGCACGAATCGTCTGTTCGGACCGGACAAGCCGTTCGGTGTCATTCGCTACTACCGCAAACCGCACACCATGCATGGCTTCATTGAAGCAGCGGTGAAACTGTATTCGGGCGATCGGCCGCTTGACCTGTTCGTGCAGAAATTGCCGGCGAACGTAAAATCCATGGATACGCGGTACCGGGAGATTCTTGACGTGTTCTCGGATAACGGGGAATCAGACCTTATGCAGTTGCCGGAATCGGTGGAGGCCAGACGCAAGTTTGCCAAGGAGTTCGTGGAGTTGAACCGGTACCTTGAAGCGGCGAAAGTGCAGGGCTTTGACTGGAGTACCACAGAATACAAGGTCGATAGTACGGATACTGACGATACGAATGAGGACAATGATGAGCATGACGAGTCTGAAATAGTGCGTCCTCAAATCGACGAACGTACATACCTCATTCTTGCGCAACGCTATAAAGAACTGTTCTATGGCAATAGCGGCTGCGGTGGTGATTCAGATGATGGCGTAAAAAATAATCCCGAAGCGCCATATGAATTGGATGGCTATCTTACCGAAATCAATACCGGACTCATCGATACCGATTACATGAATGCCAACTTCAATAAATGGCTGAAGGCGCTCAAGGAGAATAGCCCGGAATTGGCGGAGATGTCTGCGCAGCTACACCGTTCCTTTGCCGCGCTCTCGCGGGACGAACAACGACTCGCCGAACTGTTCCTGCATGACGTGGAGCGTGGCGACGTGGAGGTTGAAGCCGGCATTACGCTACGTGATTACATCACTCGCTATGCTGCGCGAGAGAAGAACGAGCAAGTCGACAAACTAGTCGATCGGCTGGGCGTTAATAGGTCGGTGGTCGAGGAGTTCCTTGCCAAACGTATAGATGAAGCGAACATCAACGAGTTCGGGCGTTTCGATGTGCTGCGCTCCTCGATTGACGTACATCGAGCGAAAGCTTTCTTCGAGCAATGCGATCACACACCATTGCCGGTGTTCAAAGTACGCATGCGTGCCACAAATATGTTGAGGCGCTTTGTGCTTATAGGCGGATTCGACATCGACGATGCCTATGATACTGATACTCAAGACGGGATGGAGGGCAAGCACCACTAGATCTGTACACAAGAAAGGGCGTGCGGTTGGTCTGAGATGTGCCGGATTCCCTTGGTCTAGGCGCTTGTGATATGGCCTGATTTTTGTTCCGCCCCACTATAAGGGCGGAACAAAAATCAGGCCATATCACAAGAGTTCTTTAAACATGACGAGTCGCCCAATTCGACCGTTACCGTCGGAGAATGGGTGCGTGGATTCGAACATCCAATGTGCTTTTGCGATTGCAAAAGGATCATCTTCCAATTGTGAGTACAAGCTGAATACCTGTTTCATGGCAAGAGGCACATCTGCGGGGAGTACCGTATGAATTCCCTCAAGTTGGCTGATGACGTTGGGCACTATTTTGTATCCGCCGACGTTGCGGTTGGCGTCGAATTCTTGGCTGGTGCCGCGTTTGAGAATTCCATGAAGGCTGCATACAAGGCTTTTGTTTACTGGGTCGTCTACATGATCTAAGACCCAATTGAACGCATTGAAGTGGTTCGTTGTTTCGGCGACATCGTCTGCTCTGATTTCATCGTTGATGTTGTCGGGGAGCAAGGCACCCGTGTTGAACAGCTGCGCGGTTTGTTCTGGTGAAAGAGTGGAGCCTTCCATGTGGTTGGAATTGTAGGCAAATAGAATCTGTGAGTTGTAGTACAGGCCTCCGCCAACATGCTGGTCTCGCTCGCTCTTTAGCCAGTCGACAAGTCTGACGCGTTCCATGCTAGGCTCCTTTGGCATTTAGGCGAGATATGTTTTCATGCTACTGCGCACTGGAATATACTACTGGGTTTACTGCTAACATGCCTCTGAATAGAGAGGCATGTTAGCAGTGCTTGAAAAACGGGTGCCTTCCACCGTAACAAGTGGGAGGCACCCGTTTAATTCAATTGGAACTTAATTCAGCTCACTCCCCAGCAATCGCGGCCTTGAGCTCCTCGACCTTGTTGGTCTTCTCCCACGGGAACTCAACGTCGGTACGGCCGAAGTGACCATACGCGGCGGTCTTCAGATAAATCGGACGTTTCAGATCCAGCTCGTCGATAATCGCAGCGGGGCGCAGATCGAAGACCTTGCGCACGGCGGCGGCGATCTGGCTGCGCGTCACACCCTGCTCGGTGCCGAAGGTCTCCACGTTGACGGACACCGGATCGGCAACACCAATAGCGTAGGCGATCTGGATCTCAACCTTGTGGGCCAGACCGGCGGCCACGATGTTCTTGGCAACCCAGCGAGTCGCGTATGCGGCAGAACGGTCGACCTTGGACGGGTCCTTGCCGGAGAACGCGCCGCCACCATGATGGGCTGCGCCACCGTAGGTGTCCACGATGATCTTGCGGCCGGTCAGACCGGCGTCGGCCGCCGGGCCGCCCAGGATGAACGAACCGGTCGGGTTGACCAGCTGGCGGTAGTTGTCATGCGGCACCTTGGAACCCAGCACCTCATCAAGCACCGGGTCAATCACGTGCTTCTTCAGCTCAACAGCAAGCCAATCCTGCGTAACCTCAGGATCATGCTGGGTGGAGATCAGCACAGTGTCCAGCCGAACGGGCTTATCGTTATCGTCATACTCAATGGTTACCTGGGTCTTGCCGTCCGGGCGCAGGTGCGGCACTTCGCCGGACTTACGAACCTCGGTCAGACGGAAGGCGAGGCGATGTGCCAAGTAGATCGGAAGCGGCATCAGCGTCGGGGTCTCGTCGGTGGCGTAGCCGAACATCACGCCCTGATCGCCGGCACCCTGTGCTTCGTAACGCTCTTCGCGGCTGGCGGCGGTCTCCTGATCGCCAGTCAGACGGGCAACGCCCTGGTTGATTTCGGCGCTCTGCTCGGTGATGGCCACGACCACGCCGCAGGAATCGGCGTCAAGGCCGACTTCGGAGGAGGTGTAGCCGATGTTGCGCAGGGTTTCGCGGACCTTGGACTGCACGTCGCAGTACCCCTTGGACGTGACTTCGCCGAAGATCAGGAACACGCCAGTGGCGGGGGTCTCCACGGCCACATGGCTGGACGAATCCTGGGCCAGCAAATCATCAAGAATGGCGTCGGAGATTTGATCGCAGACCTTGTCAGGGTGGCCTTCGGTCACGGATTCGGCGGAAATAAGCCGATGTTCTTCTGTCATATCATCCCTTTCTTCAGGACTTATCGCCCCGCGGGATGCGAGGCACAATGATACGGTGTCAATTTTTACTTGTCACTGTGGAAGCGGGCATAAATAAAGGCTCGTGCCAACCAGCGCGGTGGCGCGAGCCTTACGTCTTATTCGCTCCTGATGTTGAGTTATAGCCGATTGCGATAACTCAGGCAAGCGTGTCGCTCAAAATCAGTTGTGAGAGAACTCTCACACCATCATTCGGCGACGAACTGTCCAAACAATCCAAACGAATTGTCGGAATCGATCAGTTGCCCTCGTTGGCGTCGTCCTCGCCCAAGGTCTCCTCAAGCAGGCCCTCGTCGATTTCGCGGAAGGCGATGGACAGGGGCTTCTCATTGTTCTGGTATTCGACCAGCGGGCCGATGTTCTGCAGCAGGCCCTCGTTGAGCTGCGTGAAGTAGGAGTTGATCTGGCGTGCGCGCTTGGCGGCGAAAATGGCCAGCGCGTACTTGGAATCGGCGTGCTTCATCAGGTCGTCGATCGGCGGGTTCGCAAGACCGTCGGGTGTCGGGTCAGTACCAAAAGCCATTGTTCTTATCTCCAGACATTGGAAAATCTATCTCAACCGAAGCAAGTGTAGCCGTTTGGGGGGACTTCTGCCGGACCTCCGCCAGACTTCCAGTGGAGGAATGTATTCCAAAAATATGTGTGAGAAACGTTACGTTTTTGCAAATTCCATTATTCGACTCTTGACAAGTGGCGTGTCCCTCACAAGGGCTTGAATAGAACCATGACTGAAATGCGATCTGCAAAAATTATGTCAGGGCGCGTCTTTGCAGGCGCCCGAGCCCTCTACCGTGCTGCGGGCGTCAGCGGAGACGACATGGGCAAGAAGCCCATCATCGCCATCGCCAACTCGTTCGATGAGTTCCTGCCCGGCCACGTCCACCTCAACAAGGTCGGCCGCATCGTTTCCGAGGCTATCAAGGAAGCTGGCGGCATCCCGCGCGAGTTCAACACGATGGCCGTGGACGACGGCATCGCCATGGGTCACACCGGCATGCTCTACTCCCTGCCCTCCCGCGACATCATCGCCGACACCGTCGAATACCAGTGCAACGCGCACTGTGCCGACGCACTCATCTGCATCCCGAACTGCGACAAGGTCGTGCCGGGCATGCTGATGGCCGCCCTGCGCCTCAACATCCCGACCGTGTTCGTCTCCGGTGGCCCGATGGAGGCCGGCACCACGGTGCTCGCCGACGGCACCGTCAAGAGCACCGACCTTATCGACGTGATGTACGCCACCGCCGACGACAGCGTCTCCGATGAGGAACTGCTCAACTATGAGAAGACCGTCTGCCCGACCTGCGGCTCCTGCGCCGGCATGTTCACCGCCAACTCGATGAACTGCCTGACCGAGGCCATCGGCCTGGCCCTGCCCGGCAACGGCACCATCCTCGCCTCCCACTCCTACCGCAAGGACCTGTTCGAGCGTGCCGCCAAGCAGGTCGTCAAGATCGCCCACCAGTACTATGACGATTCCGACGATTCCGTGCTGCCGCGCTCCATCGCCACCAAGGAAGCCTTCGAGAACGCCATGACCATGGATGTGGCCATGGGCGGTTCCACCAACACCGTGTTGCACATCCTCGCCATGGCCCAATCCGCCGACGTGGACTTCACCCTGGACGACATCGAGCGTATTTCCCACACCGTGCCGTGCATCTGCAAGGCCTCGCCGTCCGGCAAGTGGGAGATTTCCGACGTGCACCGCGCCGGCGGCATCACCGGCATCCTCGGCGAGCTCGACCGCGCCGGCAAGCTGCACACCAACGTGCACTCCATCGACTACCCGACGCTGGAAGCCAAGCTGGCCGATTGGGACATCATGCGCCCGACCTGCACCGAGGAAGCCCAACAGATGTACAAGGCCGCTCCTGGCCACATCATCTCCCCGGAGCCGTGGACCCACACCACCCTGTTCGATTCGCTCGACCGTGACCGCGCCAACGGCGCCATCCACGACATCAACCACCCGGAGATTCACGAAGGCGGCCTCGCCGTGCTGCGCGGCAACCTGGCCCCCGACGGCTGCGTGGTCAAGACCGCCGGTGTTCCGCCGGAGATCTGGAAGTTCCGTGGACCGGCTCTGGTGGTCGACTCCCAGGAGCAGGCCATCGAGGTCATTCTGAACGACACCCTGAAGCCCGGCATGGCGCTTGTGATTCGTTACGAAGGCCCGAAGGGTGGCCCGGGCATGCAGGAAATGCTGTACCCGACCTCCTTCGTCAAGGGCAAGGGCATCG
>OAVU01000076.1_pt1 | contig 15958 bp, 13 predicted proteins | sample 1501321 | NCBI WGS metagenome assembly OAVU01 (sample SAMEA2580111, study PRJEB22360) | human gut metagenome | biome: human gut; feature: human-associated habitat; material: faeces | place: Denmark | collected 2008/2010
CCACGACAGCCAGCCGGAATCCCGACACGTCAACTCCCCAAGGAGTTGACAAAAACATAGGAACACCCCCCCTCCGAGGCTGGTCATCGCGATTACGATGCAATTACATCGCAACCGCTATGACCAGTTTTTTTATGTGCACTGGTGGGGTGGGTGTTCTCAGCGGTGTTGGGGTGCCATGCGCTGGCCGGTTGGCTTCGCTGAGGGGTGTGGGTGGTGTCATGTTGCCAGCGGTTGGCTGGTTGGCTTCGCTGGAGGTTCTCTCAGCGTCGGTGATGTGCCAAAGAGTGGCGGGCTGGCTTCGCTAAGGAGCGTTACCGTCGGTGGAGAACCAGTGCGTGACCTGCTGCCGACGCTAAGCGTTCATTAAGCGTCGTTAGCGGCCAAAACTTGGACGTGTAACGATGCTGGGCGGTTTTAGCGTCGTTGCTGTGCCAAGTTGTGGTCCTCTGCCGACGCTGCCAGTGCAGTAGCGTCGGCGTTGGGACAGGTGTTGGGCCTTTGCCGACTCTATAAGCGAGGGAAAATCATTCGCCGGTGCCTAAGTGGGTCTATTGCCATGCTGAATACATCTGCTGAGTGTAGCTATGCGTTCGAAGGCGATTTCGGGACCTTTCTCAGTAGCAAATATGCCTAATGCGCGGAGTTATACACTTCACCGTGCACTTATACACGCCAAACGAAGCAGAAATCGACTGCTGACAGTGGACGACACGCCAGAGACGATGTGGATAACCCAGAGACGGTGGATAACAGCTGCGCGATCAGTGGATAACCTGCAAGAAAGTGCGGTTATCCACCGACGGTAGCCACTGTTATGCACATTCCATACCCTTTGGAATCATTGGGTTTTCCACTTATCCACCATCTCGCCATGCGGGCTTGCGGGCCACCGCACGAACGTCATACAGTGTGCCTCACGGCGGGCAACGTAGCCCGCCGTCCACATCACATGAAGGGGGAAACACCATGAGCACCGCAACCACTACTACTGCCGAAAATGCCGGTTTGCCAGCAATGCTGGACACCAAAGACGTAGCCGAGATGTTCAAACGCTGCAATCTCGCCGTCTATGCCGAAGCGAGACGCATATATTATCGCGAAGTGAATCTGAACCCATGCAAAAAGTATCCGAAGCAGGTGCTGCAAAGGGTCGAATGGTGGTTCTGGGATTGGTTTGCCTATGACTGCGCCGTCAGCGGTATTGGACTGACCGGCAATGAATCCGAAGATTTACGTATCGAATTGCAGTACGGTCCGGGCGCAGGTATCTCGCCATTCCTAGCCTTGGCCGAATTCATGTATGACAAGGACGAACGTATCGGCACACGCGAGATACGTGATTTTCGCGAACTTGATGACACCAATTTCGCTTCGATGTTCTGGATTCGCGATGCCAGCGCGGTCAAAGGTCGTCTGACAGTTGAGGACATCATTCATGGTGGTGTCTACGAGGTGTCGGACGTACATGCCGCCTCGCAATACGATGGTGCGCACGGCGGCATGATCGTCAATCGCATCGCACATGTGAGAGGCGTGTGGCGATCCTGTTCCATCCCGATCTATGAGGCACGAAGGCCTGATGACCCGCAAATCGGTGATTCGCTGGCCCGTTCATTCCGGGAAACCGGATATAAACCGGACTTTGCCGGTCTGGTGCGGTTTTTCTACGGGAGGGCCAAAGACACCGGTCTCGACTGGGAAGATGTGGAAGCCGCGCGCCAAGCCGGGACTTTGGACGCGCTGATCAAGAAGGCCAGCAATCGGTGAAGGATTCGCCTAACGCTGCTGTCCAAGTCGGCGGCCGCGATCACGAATGAAGAGTGACGCAACCAAACAGACCGCGCACACAATGGCGACCGTGCGGAACGAAGCCCGCACGCCAATGGCCGATGCCGCCGCTTCCGGCACTCCGGTGCGCATGGCCGCCGCGGTGTGCGTGTTCATGATGGTGACCAGCAGCACAGCCGCAGACGTCATGATCGCGAAGCCCAGTAAGGCGAGCGGCCGGCCACCGATACGGTCATACATCTTGCCTGCCACCGGGTTCAGGATGCCCATGGCGATGCCGCTCGGCATCATCACCAGACCGGACACCAGTGCATTAACGCCAAGATCATTCTGCAAATATGCCCATCGCGTACAGGAACAGCTGGCGGGTGGTGAAGGTCTCGATGAGGAACGCGGTGATCGGGATCATGATGCCGTTGGTAAGCATGAATCCGGTGGTCAGCCATTGCACGGTGCTGCTGGGCACGTCGAACTCGTGCATCAACGTGGGCAGGGCGGAGGTCATCAGCGTTTGGTTGAGGATGGCCACAAACGAGCCGATCATCAGGGTGATGACCATGGCGGTGGTGTTGGCGGGGGTGGTGCTGTTGGAGTTGGCGGGGTGGTGGAGCCGGCCTCAGCGGTGGCCGGCGAGGAATTGCGTGACGTCAATTATCAAGTCTCGTTTCCTTGGCTGAGTTGTCTTTCTTGGCTTGCCCATACTATCTGTGCCTTGACTGCATTCGAAAACCATTGCAATGACTAGCAACACGCTGAGACGCGGCGTATTAATTCAATCATTTGACAAACTTAGTTCGTTCGTTTTATTATTGGTCCTGCAATCCGTAATATCGCCTACTGCAAAGGAGCGCCCAAATGGGTCTGTGGGATGTTGACAAGATCGAGTACGTCGGCCGCGCCAAAGGACCGAAGGAAGACTTCGCCTTCCATTACTACGATGCCGACAAGGTCGTTGCCGGCAAGAAGATGAAGGATTGGCTGCGCTTCGGCGTTGCTTGGTGGCACACCTTCAACCAGGAACTGGTTGATCCGTTCGGCACCGGCACCGCGCACCGCCCGTACTACAAGTACACCGATCCGATGGACCAGGCTCTGGCCAAGGTCGACTACGCCTTCGAGCTGTTCCAGAAGCTGGGCGTCGAGTACTTCTGCTTCCACGATCGTGACATCGCCCCCGAAGGCGACACCCTGCGCGAGACCAACGCCAACCTCGACAAGGTCGTTGACAAGATCGACGAGAATATGAAGTCCACCGGTGTCAAGCTGCTGTGGAACACCTCCTCCCTGTTCACCAACCCGCGCTTCGTGTCCGGTGCTTCCACCTCCCCGTTCGCCGACATCTACGCTTACGCCGGTGGCCAGCTGAAGCATTCCCTGGAGATTGCCAAGCGCCTGGGAGCCGAGAACTACGTGTTCTGGGGTGGACGTGAAGGCTACGAAAACCTGTGGAACACGCAGATGAAGCGCGAACAGGCGCACATGGCCAAGTTCTTCCACATGTGCCACGAGTATGCTCAGGAGATCGGCCTGGACGCTCAGTTCCTGATCGAGCCGAAGGCCAAGGAGCCGACGATGCACCAGTATGACTTCGATGCATCCACAGCCATCGCCTTCCTTAAGACCTACGACATCGACTTCATGAAGCTGAACCTGGAAGGCAACCACGCCAACCTGGCCGGCCACACCTACCAGCACGAGATCCGCACCGCCCGCGAGGCCGGCGTGCTCGGCTCCCTCGATGCCAACCAGGGCGACAAGCTCATCGGCTGGGATATGGATGAGTTCCCGACCGACCTGTACGAGACTTCCACCGTCATGTGGGAGGTCCTCGCCGAGGGTCAGATCGGCCCTCACGGCGGCCTGAACTTCGACGCCAAGCCGCGCCGCACCTCCTTCGCCGCCGAGGATCTGTTCCGCTCCCACATCGCCGGCATGGATTCCTTCGCGGCCGGCCTGCTGGTCGCGGCCAAGATGCACGAGGACAAGGTCATCGAGAACCTGCAGGCCGAGCGCTACAGCTCCTTCGATTCCGGCATCGGCGCGACCGTCGAGAACGGCACCGCCTCGCTGGCTTCCCTCGAAGAGTACGCTCTGGATATCCCGCAGTCCAAGCTCATCGAGGCCACCAAGTCCGATCACCTCGAGTCCGTCAAGGCCACGATCAACAACTACATGATCGACGCCCTGGCCGAGGCGTGAGCCGAATAGGGAGTTTCCGTTAGGGCTCCTGATTCATCGCTGGATCAAGCAGTGAGACTCGGCTGTGACAGAGCCGGATGTGGTGTGCCGAAGCGTCGGCGTTCCGGCACACCACTCATCTTTCCTTCCTTCTTCCTAGAATTTCCTTCGCAGGCAAGTCGTCTGCCGGTTATGTCGCCGGTGTACGGCTTGTTTGCGTTTTTGGGCCAAACGAAAGTCTCGATTGTTCGCAATGATGCGATGCTCACGAACGTTTCTGAATAAGGTGTATTTATGACCGCGACTATTACCATTACCAATCCCATTCTTCGTGGAATGAATCCTGATCCGAGTTGGATTTGGGATGATGAGTTCCAGCGAATTGTGTTGGTGACTTCTACTTTTGAGCTTGTCCCAGGTCTTCCCATTTACGTTTCCGAGGATATGACGTGCTGGAAGCATGTGTCGAATGTGGTAGATGCTGACCTGGCAAGGCGCCTGCTTATTCCTTTCGTGGATGATTCGGGCGGTGTCTATGCGCCGACGCTGCGCAGGATTCATGGCAAATATGTGATTGCATGCACCATTGCCCGTCTTGATGATCGCCGTGCTATGGAAGGTGGTTGCACAGAAAGCGAGCTGATGCGGTTCCACGCCGCGGAGGGCAATTTTATCCTTGAAGCGGAGTCTATCGAAGGGCCATGGCATGGCCCGTTCTGGATTGAGGGCGCTGAAGGCATCGATCCAGACATATTCGAGGACGGGGATGGCAACGTGTACTGGACTCAGACCCGTCCTGCGGTCAATCCGCAATGGGAAGGCCAGACCGAGGTCTGGACCCAACGCATTAATCCGGAGACTTGGACTTTTGTCGATGACGGTCTTCCTGCGGGATCGGGCAAGACGGTAATATGGCGCGGATACGGTATGGAATCGGTGTGGGCTGAGGCGCCGCATCTCTATCGCGTGGGTGATTATGTGTATCTGATGACCGCTGAGGGGGGCACCAGTTTCGAACATAGCGAAATGGCCATGCGCATCTATGCGCCGCATGGACTGCTTCGGGCGTTCGAAGCTTACGAACGGGAAGTATCCGAATTGGGTGAGTGCATTCCGCAGGTTCGTGACGGGGAACGCTGCTATCTTGGCACCGCAATCCGTGCCTTCCACGCGGATAAGAAGAATCCGATTCTCACCCACCGACATCTGGGTTTGTCGGAACCGCTGCAATGCGTGGGACATGCGGACCTGTTGCTTCATCCGGAACTGGGATGGTGGCTGGTGTGTCTCGGCGTGAGAGAGACACGGGGAAAGCGTGACGGCGAATTATTGAGCTACTTGGGAAGGGAGAGCTTTGTCGCTCCGGTATCCTGGGAACATAATCCGGCCGATTGGAAGCTGGACGGCAACGGTGCATCATATACGCATGAGGGTGACCCCGGATGGCCAGTGACTTGCGCTGGTCTTGGCCGCTTGGCCGACGAGATCACGGTTACTACTGAAGACGATGGCATCGCCATCGAGCCTAGGGTGAAATCCTCGCTCGCCGGTGACGTGGAACCTGCGCTGGTGGATGTGGCTGATGGCTCGACGAGCGATGTGGTGGTGCGCGATGAGCGTGATGTCAGCTACCGCAGAATAGCGAAACTGCCGACGCTCATGCCGATTCCCATGTCCGGTTCTTTAGTGATCCGGCAGAATTCCACACATTACGCGGTGTTTTCGATGCATGGCACGGATGTGCGCTACGAGATGGTGAATGGAGACGATTCGCAAGCTGGGTCTGTTGCCGTACAGGCTGACGGAGTGCGTCCGGCGGTACTTTTCGACGACAACCGCTTGTCGGTCATCGTGACTGGCATGCATGGTCTGGTTGATTCTGCGACGTTCGTGCGTCAGGGGCAGGTCCTGCTGAGTGTCGATGCTCGTTTCCTCAGCACCGAATGGGCCGGTGGGTTCGTCGGTTGCATGGCCGGCTTCATGGCATAGTTTCTACGGAATTTCAGGATGGTTCACTGCTGGTGTTCCGACGGGCCGTCTTAGAACGAGTTGAAAACGGGTCGAAAGGCTAGGAGCGCTGTGTTCTCCCTCCGGTTGTGCCTGTGAGGTTTGCCCCGCTGATTAACCTTCGAGTTGCTGTGTGCTGTTGCGTACCACTAGCGATGTCGGCATGATGATGTGCGGTTGGATCACGTCGGTGGACAGCGCTTCGACCAGCATGCGTACGGCGGAGCGGCTGTCGTACGGTGGTCAGCGCCGGGCCAAGACATGCGGCAGTCTGCACATCGTCGAATCCGACCACGGATAAATCCTCGGGAATACGTAATCCCAGCTGCCTTGCCGCCTCGTAGACGCCCATGGCCTGCAGATCGCTGCCGGCGAAGATTGCGGTCGGACGATTCGGTCGTTTCAACAGGGAGATGGACTGTGCGTAACCGCCGGAAGTGGTGAAATCGCCTTCGGTGATAAGTTCGGGATCGGCTTCGATTCCATGTTCCGCGAGCGCTGATGTATATCCGTCCAGACGTGCTTTGGAACACATCATCTCCTCCGGTCCGGTGATGATGCCTATGCGGGTATGTCCGAGTGCGAGCAGATGCCTGGTGGCGATTGCGCCTCCGGTCCAGTTGTCCGCTTGCACCGACAGCGTGTCTGGATCTGGATTACCGAATGGATCGAACAAGACGAAGGGAATACCTCTGGAATGCAGTTTGTTCCGCTCGATACGTGTCAGACTGGAGAAGACAAGAATGGCACCATCCGTCTGCCGACGCAGCATGTTGTCAATCCAGGATGAGTCCGGGTGCTGGCGATTGCCGCCTTCGGTGGTGATGACGTTCAAATCATGCAACTTGGCTTCGCGAATGGCGCCACGGAGTACTTCAAGGGCCCAAACATTATCGAAATCTTGGAACACGATTTCGATAATTCGTTGGCTTTTTGCACCTGTCGCTTTACGGGAATACCCATACCGTTTCAACACTGCGTTGATGGTTTGCCGCGTCTCTTCGGAAACGTCGGCTCTGCCGTTGAGCGCCTTGGATACGGTGGAAAGGGAATAACCGGTCTCTTTAGCTATGTCAGAGAGTCGTACCGTAGCTTTCTTTGTCGTATTGCGCATGAGTCACTCCTTCTTCTTTTCATCATATCCGAAAATGCGAACGAAAGTTTCGGTTTACGTTTTTCGAAACTTTCGATATGTTGGCAATGCTTAAAAACGTTGTAAAATCAACGAAAAATAGTTAGTTTTCTGATTTTACAAAAAACTTGACTTTGTGTGATTTGTTTCGGTAGTCTGTAGGTACAACGAAAACGAAATGGAGACTTTCGAAGGGAGTCAAAGGCTGATTCTCTGTCTGCTAGGGGAGCTGCAGCAGCATTCGTTGCGGTCATGCTTCCCGATTCGACCCATTCGAGAAAAGTCGTTCCTGTCGTTGCCATCATTTTGTCGATGATGATTTGGTCAATAAGGAGAAGACAATGAAGTTCAAAACCATTGCAGCTGCCACTCTTGCGGTGGCGACCATGTTGGGCATGGGTGCCTGTGGCTCCAGCGCTGGCGCCAAAGACGATAAGACCATTACGTTCTGGCATAACGCCACAGCTGGTGACGGCAAGCAGTATTGGGAGGATCTGGCCAAAGCGTTTGAGAAGAAGACTGGTGTCAAGGTTCAGATTCAGGCCATCCAGAACGAGGATTTCGAAGGCAAGCTGACTACCGCTATGCAGGATCCCGCCTCCGGCCCGGATGTGTACATGACCCTTGGTGGTGCCAAGACCAAGGACATGGTTGATGCCGGCCAGGTAATGGATATTACTGATAAGATTAGCGATACCGTCAAAAAGCAAATGTCTTCCTCATTGGATTCCATGTCTTATGATGGCAAGGTCTATGGTGTTCCGGTCGCTGCCCAGCCTGGTGGCATCTGGTATTCCAAGGATTTGTTCAAGCAGGCTGGCATCGATGCCGAGCCGACCACTTTCAGCGAGCTGAAGACCGATGTGCAGAAGCTTCGCAGCGCTGGCATCGATCCGATCGCACTCGGCGGCAAGGATGCTTGGCCGGTCGGTCACTGGTACTACTGGTTGTCCATGCGCGAATGCTCTCCGAAGGCCTACGCCAAGGGCGTTAATGACAAGGACTTCTCCGACTCTTGCTGGGTCAAAGCCGGAGATGATCTGAAGGATTTGTTGGATGCGAATGCTTTTAACGAAGGATTCCTCACCACGACGGCCCAGCAGGGCGCCAGCTCGTCCGCAGGTCTGCTGGCCAATCATAAGGCTGCGATGGAGCTCATGGGCACATGGGAGCCTGGAGTTCTCAAGGACCTGACTCCGGACAAGAAGCCAATGGCTGACCTTGGCTTCTTCGCCTTCCCGACCGTGGACGGAGGAAAAGGCGAGGAAGGTGCTTTGATGGGCGCTGTGACCGGTTTCGCTGTCAATCCCGAGGCTCCGGACGCTGCTGTTGATTTCGTCAATTTCATGGCTGAGAAATCAAATCAGGAGAAATACGCCACTGCGTTCAGCACCATTCCGGCTTCCGCCGAAGCTTACGATGCGGTTACCGATGAAAATCTTAAGGCTATCCTCGAAGCTATGAAAAAGTCTGATGGCATGCAGCTGTGGATGGATACCGCTCTCGGCGGAAATATTGGCAACGCTCTTAATTCCGGAGTGGTGAATCTGCTTTCCGGACAGGGGACTTCGGCTGACATCGTCAAGGCGATGAAGGACGCAGCGTCCAAGGGCTGATAGTGAACATGGCTGGTTGACGGCCAAAGGAGGGTGGATAGACAGATCTTCATCTGCCCTCCTTCCTATTCGAGAAACGTATCTGGTAGTGGAGAAAACCATGTCAAGTACAAGCAAAGACGCGGTGACGCTGCGCGCTAAGCGGTCCAAGAAACCGTCCGATGGCAAAATGCGTCGTAATGTTGAGATTTTCGTACTGTCCGCACCTGCGATTCTTCTGTTCGTCTGCTTTGTGATTCTGCCTATCGTCTTGGGTGCTTATTACGGCTTCTATCAGTGGAAGGGTTACGGACTTCCCTCCAAGACAGGTAAATTCGTTGGTTTCCAGAACTACATCACAGCGCTTAAGGATCCCGCGTTCCAGGCGGCGATTCTGCATACCTTCGAGGTCGTGATCGGCTCGTTGGTTATCCAGGCTCCGCTCGCCATCCTGTTCGCATTGCTGCTGAACCAGAAGTTCAAGGGGCGTGGTCTCATCCGCACCCTCATCTTCGTGCCGTATGTCGTTTCCGAGGTCATCGTCGGCACAGGATGGAGCCTGTTGCTACAGAAGAAGGGCGCCATCAATGAGATTCTGGCCAACTTCGGCATCAATGGTCCTGATTGGCTGGCCGACCCGAAAATCGCTATTTGGACGCTGCTGTTGCTGATCAGCTGGAAATACGTCGGTTTCGCCGTAATTCTGATGCTCGCCGGCATGCAATCCATTCCCGATGAACTGTATGAAGCGGCCAAGGTGGATGGAGCGAGCTTCTGGCAGATGCAAAGGAGCATCACGTTGCCGTTGCTTGCTCCGACGTTGCGGATCTGGGTGTTCCTTTCCATGATTGGCTCTCTGCAGCTTTTCGATCTGGTCTATATCGTATGGGGCAAGTATGTGTCGACCACCGCTGGTGTGTCCACCATGGCCACCTACATGGTGCGTGAAGGTCGTGGAGCCGGCAACTATGGCTATGGTTCCGCCGTTGCTCTGATCATCTTCGTGATCTCTTTGATCATCGCACTCGTCTATCAGAAGTTCGTGCTGAACCGTGACTTGGACGGTGCTGTTACTGAGCAGAAAGAAGCCGAGAAGCGTGCCAGGAAGCGCGCAAAGGAAGTGCAGCATCGTGAGGTTGCTGCCCTGGCAAGTGAGGTGAAGTGATGACTGCCGCAACAATCGCAGGACATTCCAACAAAAGCGAGTACAGCAAGAAGAATGGTTACCGTAAGTCATCCAAGACGCCATGGGGCAACCCAATCGTCTACTTCTTCTCCCTGGTGCTTGTGGCCATCTGTATCACTCCGGTGTTGTACATTATCTTCGGCGGTTTCCGTACCAATTCGCAGATCACCAACCATCCGTCCGGGATGCCGAACCCATGGATCCCCGACAACTACAAGACGGTCGTCGAAAGTGATATTTTCTGGACGGAACTGAAGAATTCTACCATCGTGGGTATCGCCACCATGGTAGGCGTCGTGGTGCTTAGCATCATGGTGAGCTTTGTCATCGCCCGATACAAATTCCGCTATGCGCCGCTTATGTACGCGTTGTTCTCTGCTGGTCTCATGTTCCCGATGACCGTTGGCATTACACCTTTGTATCTGCTGATTCGCAATCTGGGTCTGGCCAACTCCCTGTGGGGTCTGATCCTTCCGCAAATTGCCTTCGGACTTCCTCAGACCATCATCATCTTGGTGCCGTTCCTACAGTCGATTCCTAATGAGCTTGAGGAGGCCTGTCTTCTCGATGGATGCTCCCGCCTTGGCTTCTTCTGGCGCATGGTCATTCCGCTGTCCATGCCTGGCGTGGCCACCACTGGAATCCTTACCTTCGTGGGAAGCTGGAATGCCTACATGCTGCCGCTGTTCGTGCTCAGTGATGCCAGCAAGTACACATTGCCACTTGGCGTACAGATGTTCAGCTCCGAACACTCCGTTGACACCGCACAGGTGTTGGCCTTCACCTCTCTGGCTATGATTCCGGCCCTGATCTGTTTCACCATCTTCCAGAAGAAGATCGTCGGCGGCCTGACAGGGGCGGTCAAGGGCTGGCGGAATGTGACAACCTACGCCCGGAAGATGTTCCTTTCCGCCTTCCGGGCTTCATCTCTTATGCAAGAGGTACATTATGAAGATTTCCAACCCGGTGCTCACCGGTTTTCATGCCGATCCTTCAATGATTCGCGTCGGTGACACTTATTACATTGCCAATTCCACTTTCGAATGGTTCCCAGGCGTTCGCCTGCATGAGTCCAAGGACCTGGTGCATTGGAACATTCTTCCAAGCCCGTTGAGCCGGTCCAGCCAGCTTGATATGAGAGGAAACCCCTCTTCGGGAGGCATCTGGGCTCCTGACCTAAGCTATGCGGATGGCAGATTCTGGTTGATCTACACTGATGTCAAGGTGGTCAATGGTGCATTCAAGGATTGCACTAATTATTTGGTCACCGCCGAGGACATCCACGGGCCATGGAGCGAGCCGATTCGCATCAACGGGGTCGGTTTTGACGCCAGCCTGTTCCATGACGATGACGGCCGCAAATACTTGGTGCAGCAGACATGGGATTTCCGTGAATACCACCACCAGTTCGACGGTATCACATTGACGGAATTCGACGTCGACACCATGAAGCTCAAGCCAGAAACGGCCCGCACTATCTGGGATGGCACTGCGGTGAAGATCACCGAAGGTCCCCACCTATACAAGAAGGATGGTTGGTACTACCTGTTTGCCGCAGAAGGCGGCACGGTGTATGAACATCAGGAATCTGTGGCGCGTTCCCATACCCTTGACGAGTACTCCTTCGAAGTTATGCCGAATGGCCCGTTCATCGGTAACTTCGACACTCCTGACACCTATTTGCAGAAGCAGGGCCATGGAGCGTTGGTGGACACCCCGTCCGGCGAGTGGTATTACGCCTCCCTATGCGGTCGTCCGTGGCGTCATGATACCGAACCGGCTCATGGCACCCGCGGATGGTGCACACTCGGACGCGAGACCTCCATCCAGAAAGTCGAATGGGATGAGGACGGTTGGCCGCGCGTGATCGGAGGTCACGGCGGACAGCGTTACGTTGATGCTCCGAAAGATGCCATCGAGACTTTGGCCCCAACGACGCGTGACGAACATGATGAGTTCGATTCCGGCGAGCTCGGTCCGAATTGGAACACGCTACGCGTCCCGTTCACCGACGCCATGGGCACGGTGGGCGGTGGCAAACTGGCATTGCGTGGTCAGGGCTCGCTGTGCAACCTGTTTGACTTGTCTCTTGTGGCTCCCCCCCGGCAGGGCCTTTTTTTTTTCCCCGCACGTGCGGACCTTGTGGCTCGTCGCTGGCAGGCATTTGATTTCGACGCCGAAACCAAGGTGCGTTTCGATCCGAAGAATTACATGCAGATGGCAGGCCTGACCAACTATTACGATGACCTATGCTGGTCATGGGCGTTTATCACTTGGGATGAGAAACGTCACGCAAGGGTCATCGAAGTGGCTCAGAACGATTTCAACCAATATACGTCGTTCCTCAAGGATGACGCCATCGTAGTGCCCGAAGAGGCTGAGGCGGTATGGCTGCGCACCAAGGTCCGCACGGAATACTATTCCTACGAATATTCCTTTGACGGAGAACATTTCACCGAGATTCCGGTCAGGCTCGATGCGAAGATCCTGTCCGACGATTACGTGAACCAACGTTACGGCGGCTTCTTCACCGGCGCGTTCGTGGGACTTGCCTGCGTCGATCTGTCCGGCTACGACGCGCAGGCCGAATTCGACTACTTCGACTATCGGGAGCTTTCCGATAACCAGTAGACAGTACCGCCTCACGGGTGGGCGACAGGGCGCCCGCCGTCAGCCGGCATACTCGACGGGATTGAATTCTATGGGCAATGAGGAGCGGACGAGCATGGTTTTGCAATTGCCGAAACTGCTTGACGACGGTTGCGTGCTGCAGGCCGGTGCGACCATACATATCTGGGGCGCCGGCGACCCTGGACGCGGCGTGCTGGTACGCCTCGATGGCAAGGACCGGACTACGCGGGTGGGGGACGACGGCTCATGGAGCGTGCCGTACGGTCCGATCAAAGCAGGCGGACCGTACGATTTGACGGTGCGTTATGAGGACGGAACCGAATGCATCTCGCGCCAATGCTATGCGGGAGAAGTGTTCCTGTGTTCGGGACAGTCGAACATGGAACTGCCCATGGCTTGGGTGCGTGCGGACTATCCGCTGGAGTGGGATCGTGAGCCTGACCCATTGCTGCGGCAATACAAAGCGATTCCCGATTGTGACTTCAACGGTCCTCGCAGCGATCATGACCATGCGTTCTGGCAGGGGTGCGATGCGGAAACCCTTGGAGATTTCTCCGCGCTCGCCTATTTCTTCGGACGCAGAATCCGTCAGTGGCTGAATGTGCCCGTCGGCCTGTTGAACGTTTCATTGGGTGGATCGCCGATTGAATCCTGGATGGATGCCGACGCATTGCGGGCGTTCCCCGAAGCGCTCGCTGACCTTGAGCCATATCTTGGCGATGGCGTGGCGTCGAAGAAAAGCCGCGATTCCGTTGCCGAGCGGGACCGGTGGTACCAGGCGCTTGGATACGAGGCTGTGGCCGATGCCCACCATGAAGGGCTGCCATTGATCGCGTGGGACTGTCCGGAATCCAAGAACATCGAGCCGCGCGACGTGGCATGGCATGACATACGCCTGCCTGGATGGTATAAGGATCGCGGACTTGCCGGTTTCCGCGGCGAGATTACCATGAGAAAAACCGTGTTCCTGCCTCCGTCGGATGCGGGCAAGCCCGCCCTATTGCGTCTGGGCACCATGAATGATGCCGACCATACGTGGGTCAATGGTGTGTTGGTTGGTGGGCGAAGCAATGTGTATGAGCCGCGGGACTATCCGGTCGCAGCCGGCGTGTTGCGCGCCGGCGCGAACGAAATCCGCATGCGTCTGGTCGTTGAACGGCCCGGCGGCCGTGTGACGCCCGGCAAACGGATGACACTGACCATCGGAGACGATATCTTCGACCTGTCCGGCATTTGGCAGTATGCCGTGACCGCCGAAGCTGACCGCGATTGCCCATTCGAGGATTTCGTCAGATGGAAGCCGACCGGCCTGTACAATGCCATGCTCGCCCCGTGTTTTCCATATGCGGTGCGGGCTGTGCTGTGGTATCAGGGCGAATCGAATACCGGCGATCGCGCTATGCAATATGGTGACGAGCTGAAGGCCATGATTCAATTGTGGCGCGTCAAATGGCATCAGCCGGATATGCCGTTTCTGATCGTCCAGCTTCCAAAATTCGACATCGACGCCATTGAGGATGGAGGCTGGCCACTCGTCCGCGAACAGGAGTGGAACGTCGCAAACGAACTTGAAAACGTTGCGACGGTGGTGACGCTTGACGCAGGCGAGGGCAACGATCTGCATCCGTATGACAAGAAGCTCGTCGCGGATCGAGTGTTCAATGCCGCGATGGATTTGGTATACGGTCGCCAGGCTCAGCCTCAACCGGCCGTGGAAACCATCGAGGTCTGCGGAGATCTGTTGCGGATGCACTGTGTGTGGCGGAGTCGCTCGGACGAGCGGATCCGATCGGAGAGCCGCCGGCTGATGACGTTGGACGGTGACGCTCCCCAGGAAATCGAATTTCTATGGCGCGACTGCGCCACATCCGCGCGGGCCGAGGCATGGTTGGACGGCTGTGATATCGTGGTGCGCATGACGGCGCGCAGGCCAGATGAGGTGCGGTACGCGTGGAGCAACAATCCGGAATCCGGACTCATCTGCGACGGCGACGGCATGCTGATTCCGCCGTTCCGCCTGACATTGCCCACGGACGATGATAAGGGGATTCATGCGTAGACAGGTCGCGCTTCGACAAGGACTCGTCGATGGATTCTCCGATACGGACTCTGTAATTACCGTGTTTCGTGGCATCCCCTATGCCAAGCCTTCCCGTTGGCGCATTACGATTTGTCTCGTGTCATGATTCGGTATTGGACGAATTTCGCGGCGACGGGCGATCCGAACGGTTCCGGATTGCCCGAATGTCCGGCGTGCGGACCCAATGGCCAACGATACATGCTGCTCGGCGGATGCCACGATACATCGGATAGTATGTCGTATGCCAGGTCAAGTAGATGAATATAGTATAGTGTGAGCGTTCACTATAGCGTGGTGGAAATCGTGACGAAGGAGACGGGCATGACGAAGGAGACGGAGACGCAGATCGCGTCCGACGAGGATCTGACTAGGCTGTTCGCCGGCAAGCCGACGCAATACCGCAAATCGAAGTCGCTGCCGAAGGTTACTGGCGAGGGCATGCGCACGATTCGGCGTCCGCCGGCTTCCCTCCGCCACGATCAACCGCATCTTCTTCGATGATCCTGACGAGGCCTACCGCCTGTTCCACGAGCTCGTTCCCGACGCGGGGGAGGGCGTACAATTCACGCCGCCGTTCAATGTGGATTATGGCATCGGCCTGACCATTGGCCGCGGCACGTTCTTGAACAAGGATTTCATGGTGTGCGGCGGCGGATATGTAACGCTTGGCGAGGATTGCCTGATCGGCCCGCGTTGTACCATTGCCACGCCGAATCATGCCTTGGATGCGACAACGCGACTGGCTGGCTGGGAACATGCTTCGCCGGTGACGATTGGTGACAACGTGTGGTTTGGTGCGAACGTTACGGTCACGCCTGGCGTCACGATTGGCTCGAATTCCATTATCGGCGCGGGTTCTGTGGTTACACGAGACATTCCCGCCAATTCGATCGCAGTCGGCAATCCGGCGCATGTAATCCGCGAGATTCCCGAACGCGATCCCGCCTTCGCCGATGTCGAGGGTGTCGTCTGACGTTGGGTTACGGTGTTCCCTCAGAGCGAATTCGCGTGTTGCCCTACTGCTAGACGTGTTGTCGCACGATTTCAGTTTTGACCTCACGATTTGATCGGAATATCGCACGATTTTGTTTGAGACGAAAATGGGTGCCGTTGCGGTTGGTTGTGACGGCACCCATTTTGCGTTGATTTAGTGCGATTTATGCTGATTGATCAGCCGCGGGCCTTTGCGTAGGCCTCGTACACGGCTTCGGTCGGCTCGCCGGTTTCCACGCCGTCGATGGTGAGCGGCCATGCTGGCGGTTCCGTTTCGCCGGACAGCACCCAGGCGGCCTGACGGGCGGCGCCGATGGCAACATACTCGTCGGTGGTCGGGCGGGGCACGTCCATGCCGAACACGC
>OAVU01000083.1_pt1 | contig 14046 bp, 12 predicted proteins | sample 1501321 | NCBI WGS metagenome assembly OAVU01 (sample SAMEA2580111, study PRJEB22360) | human gut metagenome | biome: human gut; feature: human-associated habitat; material: faeces | place: Denmark | collected 2008/2010
TCGACCGCACTGTTTGGGGCGGCGGAGATCACCGTAGGGGCCGAGCCACATTTCGTAGCCGGCTTTGGTGCTGATGATCAGTTCGTCGCGATGATGATGGAAATATTCGCGCAGCAGACGGCCGCAGTTCTTTTCCGCACTGCCCGGCTCGGGACCGTAATTGTTGGCGAGATCGAAATGTGTGATGCCGTTGTCGAATGCGGTGAACACGATGTCACGCATAGTGGCGTACGGCGTGATATCGCCGAAATTATGCCAAAAGCCGAGCGAAACCGCTGGAAGTTTCAGGCCGCTCTCGCCCACATGATTGTAGGTCATGGAATCGTATCGAGCGGGTGACGGCGTGTAGACGGTGGTCGGTTCAAGCATGGTTCCTCCTTGAAAACTCTGCGTATTCCGCTGTGCGCTGTGTTGTTTGAGTTGGCGCATGTCGTAAGTTTGTCGACGATACTATCGTCGCACTTCAAGTAAACTTGAATGCAAGTATCGTCGATAGTGTGTTTTCCGATGATTGACAATCGCAAGGAATCGCAAAATCGCTAGAAAAACCTAGAAAATCGTAGAAATGAGAAGGGGAATGGCAACATATACGATTCGTGAAGTCGCGCAACGATTCCATGTGCAGACGTCAACCTTGCGCTATTACGAGGATCAGGGGCTGCTGTGCGACGTGGAGCGCGACGATGCGGGGCGACGCGTGTACACCGACTCGCATATCGGGCGGCTCGAGGCGATCGCCTGCTTCAAACATGCGGGCATGAGCATCGATGAACTCAAACGCTTCTTCGCATACGAAAAAGACGAGCGTGCGCACATTGCGGACATGCTGGAATTGTTGGAATCGCGGCATCAAGCGATTTTGAAACAGCGGGCCGCGCTGGAAGAGGCGTACATGCATGTGTTGCGCAAACTGCACTTGTATCGCGATATTCAGCACAGCATCGAAACGGGGGCGCCATACCCGGATTGGGCGAATTATGATGGCAAGGATTTTCGCGCCGACGATCAGTGAAGTTCGGTGGACTGACGAAGATCAGTGAAGACTGGTTGGCGAAGGGCGGTGACGCCCAGTTGGCGAAAAAGCGGAAAATAAAAGGTGTGGAACCGCAAACTACGGTTCCACACCTTTAGAACACCTAGCAGAACGTCTAATAGAGACTGCTGCGACTCGTTTCAGCCCTACTTCAGCAGAGTGGCCACGGATGGCAGCAGGGCGCGCAACGCCTTGCCGCGATGGGAGATGGCGTTCTTTTCGGCCGGTTCCATCTGCGCGGACGTGAGCTTCTCGCCGGCTTCGACGGCACGCGCCGGCTGATCGTCGGGCACGAACAGCGGGTCGTAGCCGAAGCCATGCTCGCCATGAGGCTCATGCAGCAGCACGCCCGGCATTTCGCCGGTTTCCACGATTTCCTGAGCGATCGCATAACGACCATCGGCGCCGCGCAACGGAAACGCGCGGTACGCTTGGCATCCGGAATGTCGGCGATCTGCGCGAGCAGCAGCGCGTTGTTGGCTTTGTCATCGCCATGCTTGCCCGCCCAACGTGCGGAAAGAATGCCGGGGGCATTGCCCATCACGTCCACAATCAGACCGGAATCGTCGGCGATTGCCGGGCAGCCCGTACGTGCGGCCACATCACGGGCCTTGAGCAGCGCGTTCTCTTGGAAGGTCACGCCATCTTCCACCGGATCCGGCAGATTCAGCGAACCGGCCGACACCAGCTCCACCTGATCTGCGTCCACACCCAGGCAATCTTCCAGAATGCGGTTGATTTCAACGAGTTTGCCCTCGTTATGCGTTGCGACGATGATTCTCACGTTCCGATTCCTTTCGTTGCTGTTCGTTGCTTCGTTGATGTCGGCTTGCCTGACGTGCGTTTGACGTGCCCTGACTTGCCTAACCTACGATTGGTTTGCGAGGCCAGCCTGCGGTCGGCTTACGTCCGACTTGCAGCCTTCAGTCCTGTGCGAGCGCGGACTGCTGTGCGGCCTGCAGTTCCTTGTTGCCCTTTTCCGCCAGGTCAAGCAGCGCGTTCAACTCGGCGCGGTTGAACGGGCGGTGTTCGGCAGTGCCCTGAATTTCAATGAATTCGCCGGAACCGGTCATGGCCACGTTCATGTCGGTCATGGCCTTGCTGTCTTCGATGTACGGCAGGGGCAGAATCGGGGGGGCCTCGGTCACGGTCGCTGCCATCGATCACGCCTACAGACACGGCGGAAACGCTGTCTTTGATCACGCGCTCGGCGGACCTGATGTGCTTGTGCTTCTCGGCCCAGCGCATGGCGTCCACGAGCGCCACATATGCGCCGGTGATCGACGCTGTTCGGGTGCCGCCGTCGGCCTGCAGCACGTCGCAGTCGATCTGCACCTGGTTTTCGCCGAGTGCCTTCATGTCGACCACGCCACGCAGGCAGCGACCGATCAGTCGGCTGATCTCATGCGTGCGTCCGCCGATCTTGCCGCGCACGGATTCACGATCGGTGCGGTCTGCAGTGGCTCGCGGCAGCATCGCATATTCCGCGGTGACCCAGCCCAAGCCGGAGTCCTTGCGCCAACGTGGCACGCCTGCGGTGAACGTGGCCGTGCACATCACTCGCGTATTGCCGCATTCCACAAGCACGGATCCTTCCGGAACATCCGTGAAATGACGGGTGATGCGCACCGGACGCAGCTCATCCACCTTGCGTCCGTCCGTACGAATCATCGTTTCGCCCAACAAGTCTTTAATCGCTACCATCGCTGACTTCTCTGCTTTCGATTGATCACACGATCAACAATCGTTTGTATTTTCCGAAAAAACAGTATCACCAGCCGAAAACCCGTCTTTCCGTCTTGAACTCGCCTCTTGCTGCACCTCAATTTGCCTATCCCAATTTGCGTCGTGCCCGAATTTGCGCGCATCTCACGTTTGTCTCACGTAATACAGGCATGTAAGCACGTATGATGGAACGAAAACCTGTGCTTGGCCACGGCGAGGCCTACACTTATGGTCAGTTTCACCAAAAGTCAGAAAGGCTTTGGAAATGCTGGATTATTCACCTGCACTCATGACCGACATGTACGAATACACCATGCTTGACGCGTGCCTGAGGGACGGCACCGCCAATCGCAAGTGCGTATTCGAGATTTTCACCCGTCATCTGCCGCTTGGCCGCCACTATGGGGTGGCCGCCGGCCAAGGTCGTATTCTTGACGCGCTTGAAAATTTCCATCTTGACGATAATGATCTGAAATTCCTTGCAGATCGCAAAGTAGTGGGCCCCGAAACTATCAAATGGCTTGAGAATTTCCATTTTTCCGGTTCGATCAAGGGATATCGCGAAGGTGAGATGTTCTTCCCGAATTCGCCGATTCTGCAAGTCGAAGGCACGTTCGGCGAGTGCACGCTGCTGGAAACGCTGTTGCTGAGCATTCTGAATTACGATTCCGCGGTCGCGTCGGCCGCGTCCCGCATGGTCAGCGCCGCGAAGGATCGCCCGTGCATGGATATGGGCGGGCGCCGTACGAACGAGTGGGCCGCCGTTGCCGCTGCCCGTGCTGCGGTAGTGGGCGGATTCAAGGGCACGGCCAATCTGCTGGCCGCGCAAATGTATGGCTTGAATGCCATCGGCACGGCCGCGCACTGCTTCACGCTGGTGCATGATGATGAGCGCAGCGCGTTTGAATCGCAGATTGCCGCGCTCGGCAAGAACACCACACTGTTGGTTGACACGTACAACATTGAAGAGGCCGTGAAGACAGCTGTTGACGTGGCCGGACCAGAATTGGGCGGCGTGCGCATCGATTCCGGCGATCTGGCGTCGTTGGCGCAGCGCGTGCGCAACCAGCTGGATGCGTTGGGCGCTACCAACGATTTGGACGAGTATGCGCTCGCTTCGCTGCAGACCGCGCCGGTCGATTCGTATGGCGTGGGCACCATGCTCGTCACCGGATCGGGCGCTCCGACCTGTGCGATGGTGTACAAGCTGACTGAACGCGAGAATTCCGCTGGTGACATGCAGCCGGTGGCCAAGAAGTCGAAAGACAAGGCCACGGTTCCGGGCCGCAAGCTCGCCTTCCGTTCGTACGAGTATGCGCTGGCCGACTGCGAACATGTGATTTCCGGCTCCGAAGAGCAGCTGGCCGCCTATCAGCCGGAAGAAGGCTGGAAGGATCTGCTGGTCGGCTACGTGAGCAACGGCGAAATCAACTCCGATTATCAGGGCCACGAAGCCATCGTCAACGCGCATAATTACCGCGCCCAGGCGCTGGCCGAACTGCCGATCGGCGCGCAAAGCCTCATGAAGGGCGACCCGGTAATCCCTACCGAAATCACCGTCCTTTGACTCGTGCTACCATCATGCTGGTTGCGTACGGCAATCAATCTCGTAATCAACCAGCATGAAGGGGTAGGATTACATGCGAGCATTTTCTCTGGTTACGTTGAGTCCGGAGGCGTTTGACGATTTTTCCGCACATCACGCGGACGGCAACTTTCAACAGACCTCTGCCGCAGGCCGTCTGCGTGCCGGCCAAGGGATCGAAGTGGAATACCTTGGCGTTCAAGAAAACGGCACAATCGTTGCGGGAGCGCTGTTCGAAACGCATCGCAGCCGCCTTTCCACCTTCAGTGTGGTGCACGACGGCCCCTTATGTGACTATCGCGATCGCGAATTGACCGAATATTTCATGACCCAACTCAAGCAGCACGCGAAGGCGAAAGGTTCCGCACAGATGGAAATCGTGCCGGAAATGCCATACTGCCTGCATGACTCGCGTGGCGGCGAACTGCCAGCCGACCAAGGTGGTGCTCCTGCTGATGATGCCGTGGAAACGTTGAAAAACCTCGGCTTCATGCATGACGGCTTCACCATCGGCTACACTGCGGTGCCGCGCTGGCGTTACCTGAAAGACCTGACTGGCATTACCGACGAAAAGTCACTGCTCAAGTCGTATGACAAGCGCACACAGTGGAGCGTGAAACGTGCCGCATCCATGGGCGTGCATGTGCGCGAGCTAGGCGAAGACGAGCTGCAGGTGTTTGCCGACATCGAGCAGGCCACCGCCGAACGCCGTAATTTCGAATATCGCGGTGAAGCCTACTTCCGCAAGTTCAAGCAAGCTTACGGCAGTAAAGCCCACTTCATGGTGGCGCAGATTCACATCGGCGAATACATTGCCGACATGGAATCCAAGTGTGACGCCTTGCGGAAGAAGGTCGATGTGCTGCAGGCCAAGTACGACGAGCATCCGACCACCAAAACGGAACGCCAGCTAGGGGAGGAGTCCCGAAACTTGGCGGCGGCGGAAAAACGTTTGACCGAGGCGGCCGAGTACGCCAAAGACGGTGACGTGCTTCCGGCGGCAGCATCCCTATTCGTGGAACACGCTCGTGAAACGGTGTATCTGTTCTCAGGCAGTGTGGAAAAGTACAAGCCGTTCTACGCTTCCGCGCTCATTCAACATGATGCCATGCTGCATTTGTGTGTGGAACGCGGTGTGACCCGCTACAACTTCTACGGCATCAACGGCGTGTTCGACGATCCGGAAGATGAGGGTCGTGGCGTACTCGAATTCAAGCAAGGCTTCAACGGGTACGTCGAGGAACTCATGGGCTCATTCGTGCTTCCCGTACGCCCGCTGACCTTCAAACTCAAGACCGCCCTCCGCGAACTCCTGCGCCACTAGCTATTAGCTCACCTTCCGCTTGGAGGATTCTGGGTGGGGGCTTATAGGTGCGCGAGGGTTATGTGAACGCTGTTGACGGCGACTGTAGGCCGGACTAGGTTATCGCTTTTGGTGAAAAGGGATTTTAGCCAGTTGGGATAGTGAAAGGTAGTTACGGATCGTGATGCGCGAAGTGAATGCGAGTGAGGAACAAGAGCAAGAATCGTCTGAATGGAATGTGCGCGAGCTGAGCGGTAGTGAGTTTGATGAGCTTTCCGCCGCGAGCAGATACGGCGGATTCCAGCAGACTTCCGAAATGGCGGCATTGGCTCAGTCCGACGGCATGCAAACGCAATACGTTGGATTGGTGGATTCGCACGATGCTCCGGTGGCTGGCGCGTTGGTGGCTTTTTCGCAAGGGCGTTTCGGCGTGGAAGGCTCGTTATGGCTTGGCCCGTTGTGCAATGGGAATAACAGAGAGCAGATGACCGCGTTGACCGAAGGTTTGCGCGAGGCTGCCGAACGGGTTCACGCCATCAGCCTGACGTGCTGGCCCAACCAGGTGTATTGCGTTCGTGATTCGCAAGGCAAGGCCATGGCCGAACCCAATGATGAGATGGTGCGGGAGTACGAGCGGCTGGGTTGGAAGCATGCTGGCTTTACCCGTGGATACGATGCCCTGATGAACCGTTGGAATTACGTCAAGGACTTGAGAGAGTTCTCGAACGCCGGCGAGCTGCTCGCTTCGTATGCGAAGAACACGCGTCGTAACGTCAAGATCGCGCGGAACAGCGGCGTGGAGGTTCGACGCCTGAATCGCAGTGAGCTGAACGTGTTCCACGATATTTGCGAGCTGAGTAGCGAACGCCAGCATTTCGCCAACCGTAGCCTTGATTACTTCGAACGCGTATATGATGCGTTTGGAGACAAGGCCGAGTTCATGGTGGCGGAAGTGCATCTTGACCGCTATTTGCAATCCTGGGAGGAAAAGCTGGCGAAGTTCTCGAAAGACGTGGAACGCTGGGAGCGTTCGCTTGAGCATACGAAGTACCCGGATGATGTGCGCAAGAAGCTCGATACGGCTCAGAAGAATGTGGAGTCCGCACGTCGCCGCATTGAGGATGCGAACGAGCGCATCGCTCGTGATGGCGAGGTGGTGCCGGTCGCCGTAGGTCTGTTCATGTGGCATGAACGCGAGCTGGTGTATTTCTCCAGCGGATCCGACGATCGTTACGCCAAGTTCTACGCGCCCACCGCCTTACAGCATGAGATGATGTCGCGTTGCTTGGAACGCGGAGTGACGCGGTACAACTTCTATGGCATTTCGGGAGTGTTCGACGATCCGGAAGACGATGGACGCGGCGTGCTCGAGTTCAAGCAGGGCTTCAACGGCTACGTTGAGGAACTGCCGGGCGAATTCACGCTTCCGGTGAGCAAGCTGCGCTACGGCGTGAGCGATTTGGCCCACAAACTCCTGCGCCACTAGCTTTAGGGGGTTTCGGCCATGCTTGGCGCGACGCGGATTTGCGTGGGGTGAGACTTTCTGGTACGCTTTGTGTCTTGTGCGCGGATGGCGTGTGCTTCCGGGCATTGCCACTTTAGCTCAGTCGGTAGAGCGGCTCACTCGTAATGAGCAGGTCGACAGTTCGATTCTGTCAAGTGGCTCCAGCGCCCTAGATGTGAAAGCATCTAGGGTTTCGCGTATCAGGAGCGTTTCGCCCCGATATGGCTACTTGCGCGAGTGGCGGAATTGGTAGACGCGCAGGATTTAGGTTCCTGTGTCTTTGACGTGTGGGTTCAAGTCCCATCTCGCGCACTTTCAGAAAACGGCGGAATTCCGCCAGTTCTTGGTCATTGTAGTCCACTCAATAAGCCTTTTTGAGAACATGTTGAAAACATTTTGCCCGTTTGCGTCCCAATTCTTCCACTGACTGGAGGATTTGGGACGTTGGGGAGCTCGTTTGCGGGTGGATTCTTCCACTGACTGGATAATTTGGGACGGTGGCAGGCTTATTTGCGGGTGAATTCTTCCAGCGGGTGGAGGAATTGGGACGCTGAGGGGCGCGTGAGCGGAGTGTTTCTTCCAGTGGGTGGAAGAAACAGGACGGTGATGGGTGGCTTGGTGGCAGGGGATGCTCCTAAGATGGCTTCGGGTAGGAAGAGAAAGAGATGATTAGGGATTAGGGGAGTGTCGTGTCTGCGCTGATTCAGCCTGTTGCGCTACTGCTGATTATTCTCGCCGGATACTTGTTCAAACGTGCCGGCCTGTTCGAAGATCGCGATTACCGCATTATGCAGACCATTATTTTCAATCTGGTGCTGCCAGGCGCGATCGTCTATTCGTTTGCTACGAATCCGCATGATTCCAGCATGCTGTTGATTTCGCTGTTCGGCCTGATTGTTGCGTTCATTCCGCCGGTCGTGGTTTTCTTGACGTCCCGCCACCGACCGGTGCAGAACCGTGCGTTCATGATGTTGAATGGTTCCGGCTTCAACGTTGGCTGCTTCTGTTTCCCGGTGGTGCAGGCGTTTCTTGGCACGGGCGCGATCGTGCCCGCCGCCATGTTCGACATTGGCAATTGCGTAATGGTTGCCGCCGGTACGAATGTGATGACGCAAACGCTGCTGCACATCAAGCCTGGCATGCCGCTTACCGAACAGTATCAGGGCAATGCGCCCACGCTCCCGTATGTGAAGCCGAAAGACAAGGATGCCAAACGTCTTGCCCGCAAGGCGTTGGCCCGCAACGTGTTCAAGGGTTTCTTCGGTTCGGTTCCGTTCGACACGTACTTGGTGATGATTATTCTCACGCTCGCTAACGTGAAGATTCCTGACATTATTGCCGCGCTCGTGCAGCCGCTTTCGAACGCGAATTCGTTCTGCGCAATGCTGATGGTGGGCATGCTTATGGATTTGCCATCTGGCAAGCAGGATGTGCTTCAGTTGTTGAAGGTGATTGGCTGGCGACTGCCGTTTGGTATTGCGTTTGCTACTGCGGCTTGGCTGCTGCTGCCGTTTGGCGCTGAGATTCGTGAGGCGGCTGCAATGTGTTGTTTGGCGCCGATTGCAGTGTTTTCCACGCTGTTTACCGACAAGGTGCTTGGTAATGCGAAGCTTGCTGGTTTTACGCTGTCGATTACTGCGATTATCAGTTTGCTGCTGATGACCGGCGCTCACTTCTTGTTCGTCGCGCTCGCATAAGAGCGGCAAGGAGATCTTTACCGGGTGCGGGAGATTGTTTGTGACCCCGCAGAGCACGAAGTCGTTGAATGCTTGCTTGCTGGTAGTTGCAGTGCCGTTTTCTTGTCGTTCACTGCATAATGCGATCGTTTCGTTTATTACATGTTTGGAAGTGTTACGAAGACTTGCACCGGAACCATGCATACGATTTCAGTAATCGTCGAAAATGCGCATGTCGAAGACGGAAGGTTGTCGGAACCGCGCTATATTGCGAATCTTGGCGAATGTGTTAACTCAGGAAATATTTTTGTGTTGTTCTGTCTTCTTTTGTGAGTATCTTGTGAGGTGAAGAGATACGGAATGCGACACGCGGAAATCCGCAGAGAAGCCGCAATCGCATCCGCTTCATAGTGATGATGAAAGGACCTATACACCATGGCCATCAATCCTCCTGTTGACGCCACCAAGACCCCGGAGTGGGCCGCACTGCAGAAGCACTACGATGAGCTGCAGTCCGAAGGCATCAGCCTCAAGCAGTGGTTCGCCGATGACGCCGAGCGCGTCGAGAAGCTGAGCTTCGACGCGGGCGACCTGCACTTCGACCTGTCCAAGAACCTGATCAAGCCGGAAACCCTGCAGCTGTTCGCAGACCTCGCCAAGGCCGTCAAGCTCGACGAGCGCACCAAGGCCATGTACACCGGCGTGCACATCAACAACACCGAAGACCGCGCCGTGCTGCACACCGCACTGCGCCGCCCGGCCGAAGACGAAGGCAAGTACATCGTTGACGGACAGGACACCGTCAAGGACGTGCGCGAAGTGCTCGGCCGCATCTACGCATTCGCCGACAAGGTTCGCTCCGGCGAATGGACCGGCGTTTCCGGCAAGAAGATCGAAACCGTCGTCAACATCGGCATCGGCGGTTCCGACCTGGGTCCCGTCATGGTGTACGAAGCGCTGAAGCCGTACGCTGACGCAGGCATCTCCGCACGCTACATCTCCAACATCGACCCGAACGATCTGGCCGAAAAGACCAAGGGCCTCGACCCGGAGACCACCCTGTTCATCGTCGTTTCCAAGACCTTCACCACCCTGGAAACCCTGACCAACGCTCGCGAAGCCCGCACCTGGCTGCTCGACGCCCTCAAGGCCGCCGGCGCAGTCGACGGCTCCGACGAGAAGAACGCCGAAGCCATCAAGAAGCACTTCGTCGCCGTCTCCACCAACCTGGAGAAGGTCGCTGAGTTCGGCATCGACCCGGCCAACGCCTTCGGCTTCTGGAACTGGGTTGGCGGCCGCTACTCCGTGGACGCAGCCGTCGGCACCTCCCTCGCCGTGGTGTTCGGACCGGAACGTTTCGAAGAGTTCCTGCACGGCTTCCATGAGATCGACGAATACTTCGTCAACACCCCGTTCGAGAAGAACGTGGTCGTGCTGCTCGGCATGCTGAACGTGTGGTACCGCAACTTCTTCAAGGTCGCATCCCACGCCGTGCTGCCGTACGACCAGTACCTGCACCGCTTCCCGGCCTACCTGCAGCAGCTGACCATGGAATCCAACGGCAAGTCCGTGCGTTGGGACGGCACCCCGGTCACCTCCGAAACCGGCGAAATCTTCTGGGGCGAGCCGGGCACCAACGGCCAGCACGCCTTCTACCAGCTGATCCATCAGGGCACCCAGCTGATCCCGGCCGACTTCATCGCGTTCGTGAACACCCCGAACCCGACCAAGGACGGCGACCAGGACGTGCACGAGCTGTTCCTCGGCAACTACTTCGCACAGACCAAGGCTCTCGCCTTCGGCAAGACCGCTGACGAAGTGCGTGCAGAGGGCACTCCGGAAGAGATCGTTCCGGCCCGCGTGTTCACCGGCAACCGCCCGACCACCTCCATCTTCGGCGTGGCACTGACCCCGTTCGCACTCGGCGAGCTTATCGCCCTGTACGAGCACATCACCTTCGTTGAAGGCACCGTGTGGGGTCTGGACTCCTACGATCAGTGGGGCGTCGAACTGGGCAAGCAGCTCGCCAAGCAGATCACCCCGGCCATCTCCCAGGATGACGAAGCACTGGCCGCTCAGGACGCTTCCACTCAGTCCCTGATCCAGTTCTACCGCGCAAATCGCAAGTTCTGATTTCTCTAAGGATTAAATAGCCTTCGAAAGGGCTCTGCACGGGATGCAGAGCCCTTTTTGCTACCCCTGGCCATCTTCAAAAGGTCTGGCGGGTGAGGTATTTTTGAATATTGCTGTGCCGGGATTCAGGACGCCGCATAATCCTGATTCCCTTCGGGTCCAGCCGAGAACAATCGCAAGATTGAACGGAATGTTGCACAAACGCAAGTTACCGTGATTTTCGGCGGATTGGCAATCCTTCGCAGGCAGACCTGCGGAGAACATACGAGGCAGAACGAAATTGAAAAATCGTGAAGCCCTTACCTGTGCGCTGATATGCGGCGGCGACTCGAGGAAACACAATGGTTAACGCTATTGAGGCATTTGACGCCAAGCACATGAAGCCGGCCGAGGAAATCCCGGCATTCCGTCCGGGTGACACCGTTGAAGTCAACGTGAAGATCCAGGAAGGCAACAACTCCCGTATCCAGGCCTTCACCGGCGTTGTGATCGCTCGTCAGGGCGGCGGCGTCCGTGAGACCTTCGTTGTTCGTAAGATCAGCTTCGGCACCGGTGTGGAGCGTCGCTTCCCGCTGCACTCCCCGGTCATCGACTCCATCAAGGTGGTCCGCAAGGGCCGTGTGCGTCGCGCCAAGCTGTACTACCTGCGCAACCTGCGCGGTAAGGCCGCTCGTATCGTTGAGCGCCGCGACAACTCCGAGAAGTGAGTTTCAAACGCAAATAAAGCGTGAAATTGGCCCTCAGCCTCACGGCAGGAGGGCCTTTTTCTATTCTAGACCGCTATGATAGGGGTCAGTGTGCAAACCGGACGATAAAGGAATCATGTATGAGGCATGCCAAAGAAGAAAACAATAGCGGCGACAGCTTTGGCTTGCGCGACACCTTGGTCTGGTGCGGAATTCCTATTATTATCGTGCTGCTGATACGCATTTTCCTGCTCGGATTCTACGTGATTCCCTCCGGGTCCATGATGAACACCATCGAACCAGGTGACCGCGTGATCACCTCGAAACTCACCCCGAAAGTCTTCGATCTGAAACGCGGCGACGTGGTGGTGTTCAAGGATCCCGACCACTGGCTGCGGCAGGAAGACAGCAGCAAACTCGGCGGTGACTACCTCATCAAACGGCTCATTGGATTGCCAGGAGACACCGTGGCATGCGAAGGGCCAGGTAAGCCGATCACCATCAATGGTGTGGCGATTGACGAAAGCGCATACATTCGCCCCGACGTGGATCCCAGCTCATTCGCGTTCAACGTGACCGTGACCGAAGGACACGTGTTCGTTATGGGCGACAATCGCGCCAATTCCGCCGATTCGCGCTATCATCAGGGTGATTCCTCACATGGACTTGTGCCTATTTCCGACGTAGTGGGTGTCGGACTCGCGAAATATTGGCCGTTGAACCGCATCGGCGGGCTCGATGCGCACCATGAAGTGTTTGCCGACGTTCCGGAAGGAGGCTCGGCGGCCTGATGGCGGTTTCCGTAATTCCCACATTGGATTTGGAACGTGCTATTGCCGAACAAGGCTACGATGTGATCGTCGGCTTTGACGAAGTGGGGCGTGGATCTCTCGCAGGGCCGGTAATGGTTGGTGCGGCTGCGATTTGGGCGCGTGACTTAGACGGGCCGGCTGGAGCTTCGCAAGGAGGCTCGCAAGAATCTTCGCATCTGGAAGTGCCGAAAGGCGTGGCCGACTCCAAAATGCTGACCGAACACAAGCGCGAAGCCATCTTCGACGAACTCAAATCCTGGTGCGCATCTTGGGCGGTTGGCGCCGCCAGCAACAAGGAGATTGACGAGTGGGGCATTTCCCATGCACTCGGCGTAGCCGCGTTACGTGCGTTGGCACAGGCGGAGGCGAAGCTCGGCATTGACGGCAACGGCATGCTCTCCGGCAAACCGGTGAAGGTCGGCGCGATCCTCGACGGACCGAACGATTACATCACCAAGACGCTGAACACCTTCGACGCGCCCGAAGTGCCGGTGCCGGCGAACGTTACCACCAAAGTGAAAGGCGACCGGTATTGCGTCGCCGTGGCCGCTGCCGCGGTCATCGCCAAAGTCACCCGGGATCGGCTCATGGTCGAACTGGGAGCGCAACCCCAATATGAACCATATGAATGGGCCCACAACAAGGGTTACGGTTCGGCCGCACACCGTGACGCCATCGCTGAATTCGGGCCCAGCGACCTGCACCGCCTGTCCTGGCACCTCGTCTGACATACGGCATCTCATCCGCAGTCCGCGATTACGCTAATCCTTGCGGATGATGCATGCCGGAAGGAAACCTGTAAGTTCATCCCGCCGTCTGATGGCCGGGGCCAATCCGTTTCCGTACCGTAGGAAACATGGAACACATACTTCAGGCGACCGATCTGGTCATGGATTATTCGACCCAACAGGCGACACCAAACGCCACACACATGCTGGCGCTCAATCACGTGGATTTCGGCATCCAGGCAGGCGAAAGCATCGCGGTCATGGGACCGTCCGGTTCCGGCAAATCGACGTTACTGCACGCACTCGCCGGCATCATCACCCCGACAGCCGGCAATGTGATGTTTCGCGGTGCCAACCTAGCGCGGTTGAGCGACGCTGACCGCACCAAACTGCGCCGCAGCGCCTTCGGCTTCGTCTTCCAATCCGGACAACTGCTGCCGGAACTGCCGGCCATCGAAAACATCGCGTTGCCGATGATGCTGGGCGGCGCAAGCTACCAGCAGGCCACCGACATGGCCATGCTATGGCTGGAACGATTGGGATTGCGCCAGCTCGCGCAACAACGTCCCGGCGAAATGAGCGGCGGCCAGATGCAGCGCATCGCCATCGCACGTGCGCTCGCCGCGCAGCCGGCAGTCATCTTCGCCGATGAACCGACCGGCGCGCTCGACCAGACCACCGGCCACGAAATCATGAGCATTCTCATGCGGACCGCACGACAGACCGGCGCGGCCGTGGTCGTGGTGACGCACGATTCGAACGTGGCCGCATTCTGCGATGCCACCGTTACCATGCGTGACGGCAGGGTGAGCTCGCCGCAGCAATCCCAACCTACCGCCGGAGGCGCACGATGAACATGTT
>OAVU01000088.1_pt1 | contig 13145 bp, 9 predicted proteins | sample 1501321 | NCBI WGS metagenome assembly OAVU01 (sample SAMEA2580111, study PRJEB22360) | human gut metagenome | biome: human gut; feature: human-associated habitat; material: faeces | place: Denmark | collected 2008/2010
ACGGCGGTGCCGGAATTCGGGCCGCCAACCACGCTCACCAGATGACGCATGTTGTTTCGCAATGCGGCCATATCGACGATGGCCTGCGCCGGATATTGCTTTTGGGCGGCCTCATAATTGGCCTTGCCTTGTTCGGATGAGAATTGCCATTCACGGGCAGCGTTGAAAGTCATGGCTCTATTGTTGCGCTCCCACGTGACGGCTTCGGAAAGGCGCGCACACATGGTGAGACGATTCACGGGGTTTTCACGGTTTTGTCCGCGCCAGGTTTTTACACTCTCCTTACATAAGGCGCGTACACCTCCCGTATATGAGGCGTTCAGCCCTTCTTTGATTTCTGGCGTTTGAGGCGTGCCAGAGTCCCGGAAATCCGTCCGGTCCAGCCCATATAAAACCATTTTTAGGGAATTAAGACCATGGATCTTTTTCGCAAAAAGTCAGTGGACCAGCTCGTGTCCGAGTCGACTCCGCTGAAACGCACATTGAAAACGTTTGACCTTACCATGCTGGGAATCGGCGCCATCATCGGCACCGGCATTTTCGTGCTCACCGGTAAGGGTGCCCTCACCGCAGGTCCGGCATTGTGCGTCTCCTTCCTTCTGGCCGCGGTCTGCTGCGGTTTCGCGGGATTGTGCTATGCGGAGTTCGCCGCGATGGCACCAGTGTCCGGTTCCGCATATTCGTACGCGTATTTGGCGTTCGGCGAGCTGATCGCGTTTGTGATCGGCTGGGATTTGATTTTGGAATACGCATTGCAGGCGGCCACCGTGTCCGCCGGATGGTCCGGATATTTCAACAAACTGTTGGAAGGTTTCGGCTTGCATCTGCCAGTTGAGCTGACCGCGGCATACGGCACCACACCAGGCGTGACCACATACTTCAATCTGCCTGGTTTCGTGATCGTGCTCATCATCACTTGGGTGCTGTCCATCGGCATCAACCAGACGAAGAAAACCAACGATATTATGGTGATGATCAAACTGGCCATCATCGTGCTGTTCATCGTGTGCACCGTCTGGTACATCAATCCCGCCAATTGGAAGCCGTTCTCCCCGTACGGCATTTACACGTTCCAGCCGGGCTCGACGCAGCCGTACGGCATCGTGCCGGCCGCGTCGATCGTGTTCTTCAGCTTCATCGGCTTTGACGCGGTGTCCTCTTCCGCCGAGGAGACCATCAATCCGAACAAGACACTGCCGCGCGGCATCCTGCTGTCCCTGGCCGTGTCCACCGTGCTCTACATCGTCATGACGCTGATCATGACCGGTGTGGTGCCATACAAGGAGTTCGCAAACTTCATTGATGCTCCGGTGGCCGGCGTGATTCTCGAAACCGGTCTCAACTGGCTGGCGTTCGTTGTCAATCTTGGCGCTCTGATCGGCATGACCACGGTGATGCTGGTGCAGCTGTACGGCCAGTCCCGCATCTGCTATGCCATGAGCCGCGACGGCCTGTTCCCGAAGTTCTTCGGCGAAGTGCACCCGAAGTACCGCACCCCGTTCAAAGGTACATGGTTCTTCGGTATTCTAACGGCCATCGCCGGCGGTTTCATCAACATCAACGTGCTGTTCGAATTGGTGAACATCGGTACGCTGTCGGCATTCATCATCGTGTCCGCAGGCATTCTGTGGATGCGTAAGACCCAGCCGGACGCACACCGCGGCTTCCGCGCTCCGGGCGTACCGTTCACGCCGATCTGCGCAATCATTTTCTGCTTCATTCTGATTTGCGGTTTGAATTGGGAGACTTGGGTGCGTTTCGCAATCTGGTTCGCCCTTGGTTTGATTGTGTATTTCGTGTACAGCCGCAAGCATTCCGCATTGAACGAGCCAGGACTGTTCTAAAAACCGGCAATACTGTTGTTTTTGATATATCTTTCGTAAGATATATCAAAAACAACGCAATCGGATATAAAAATCCCGTTGAACATCTGAAATACGATATTCAACGGGATTTTTGTTTCTCAATATCGAAGATTGTTTGCGATTGTTTGCGATGAATTTATATTGATTGATACCAATCCATATAAATCCGCAAATCTCACCATTCATGACGCTGATAGGCGATACGAGTGGTATCGAACGGCCTGTCAAGCAACTGAATCAAGCCGCAGCGCGCAAAACCATTCGATTCGAGCACATGCTGCATGGCCTTGTTGTTGGGATGCGTATCCGCACGCACATTGCCGTAATGTTCGATGCACCAGTTGATGCAGTCCTTCGCCGCACCCTTGGCGAGACCCGACGAGGCAATCCGGTGGATGGTCACATACGGATCGTCATCCAGCCAGGCACCATCGATATTCACATACGTCGGGTCGACGCCCGGACACAATGCGAACTGGGCGAGCACACGTTCCTCGCCATCAACCGTATCAACAAGCAGCACAGTGCGTTGCGATTCGATATCGTCACGAACCACTTCCTCACGCGGGAACTTATCACCCCACTGCGTGGGATTGCCATTGGAGGCCATCAACTTGCGGGCATGCTCATAAATCTTCTGCATGGTCGGCCAATCAGCCATAGTGGCGCGGCGGAACCGCCGTTCAGAAGTAATGACGCTCTCCTCACCCATCTCGTTCACCTTTGCATCGCCTTGTCTTCTTCCGAGCGTTAAAAATACCATGCCCACGGCACAGTATTCGCAATATGCCCGAAAAGCAGACTTGCAACCACGCGCGAATCAGACCAGACGGCGCTCAAACGCGTCAGAGCTGATGCCCTTGGCAAGAATATCCTTGCACCATTCCTTCGCCGTGAACAGGCTATGGTCGCGGTAATTGCCGCAGCTTTCGATGGTGGTGGCAGGAACATCATCCCATGTGGCCTCGTATGCGATGAATTCCAACGCCTCCTTCAACGCGCGAGCCACTTCTTCTGTGGAATGCTCACCCCACGTCAACAGGTGGAAACCGGTACGGCAGCCGAACGGGGAACAATCGATATAACCGTCGATACGTTCACGTAACAGCACCGCAATCGTATGTTCGATGGTGTGCAGGCCACCGGTCGGAATCGCATTCTCATTCGGCTGCACCAAACGCAAATCATAATTGGAAATCACATCGCCATTCGGACCGGTCTGCGTGTCGATATAGCGCACATACGGAGCCTTCACCTTGGTGTGGTCGAGCTGGAAGCTTTCCACAACCGGCTTGTCTTCTGCCATCATCAATCCTTTCTTCAACAACTGTTCGTCTCTACTGTCGCCGTTTTGCCGGCATACGTCAACCTCACCGCCATACATGTTGCCGATAACGTGTTACGTATCATATAAAACGCAGGGTTTTGCAATAATCGATACGATTATTCCTCAAGCTGACACGTCACATGATTCATGCAACGAAATCGCGGATCACTTCCATGAACCGTTCGCCATACGCTTCCAATTTGAGCGCACCAACGCCATTGACTTGCGAGAATTGCTCGCCGGTGACCGGCCTGACACGCACCATATCGCGCAACGTTTTATCGGAAAAGACGATATACGGGGGTTTACCGAGTTCGCGGGCGATGTCAAGCCGCAACGCGCGCAGTTTGGCGAACAATTCCTCGTCTCCGTCGCCCGGCACATACGATCCCATGGCCTGAGAGCCTACGGACGGCGATTCCGCACGTTTCGTAGCGTGCTTCCGTTCGATCTTCTTGATTTCATAATGAAAATTCGGCGCTACCGTTTCCGCCGCACGTTCACCAAAGCGAACGATCGGCATGGAGCCTTCCGAAATGGAAAGAAAACCATCCGTCGCCATCTGGCTGAGCACGTCACGAATCTGTACCTCCGAAGTCGCGCTCAACATGCCGTACGTCGGCAGATCGACAGGATGAAGATAGTTTAAATCCTGCGCTTTTGACCCTCGCAGCACTTTGACGATCTTCCCCGAACCGACCTTCTGGTTCACGTCATGCACGCAGCGGCTGATGGCCCGCGCGATATCCGTGACGTCAACGGTTTCAAACGTATTCCCGCAGTTCGCGCATCCTCCCACGCATGCGCCGTCATCGCGGACGGCTGCTCCCCCGGCCTCGCCGAAATACCTGGTCATATACTCGTGCAGACAATCCGTAGTACGGCAATAACCGATCATAGCGTTGAGCAGACGCCGTTTCGATGCACGCACAACCTCCTGCTCTTCAGCGGTCAAACGCTCGTTCTCATAATCCGAATCAAGCAGCCTCCGCCTCGTAGCAATATCAGATTCATTCCACAGCAACGTGCACCGGCTCGGCTCGCCGTCACGCCCCGCACGACCTGCCTCCTGATAGTACGCTTCGATCGATTCCGGCATATTATGGTGGATCACATAACGCACGTTCGACTTGTCGATTCCCATGCCGAACGCATTCGTGGCAACCACCACAGGCACACGGTCGGTTACGAAATCACGTTGCGCCCGATCCCTCGTTTCGGCCGACATACCGCCATGATAGGCGACCGCGACCGTGCCGATTCGCGTCGCATCCTCACCTTTCGCCGCACGCAGCTCGCGCACGGCGATATTCAACGATTCGGCAAGTGACTCCACTTCCTTGCGGGTCGCGCAATACACGATGCCGGATTCGTCAGGATGATCCGCAATATACGAAGCCACCCACGAAGCCTTATGTTTCCTTTCCATCCTGATCACGTCGAAATACAGGTTGGCCCTGTCGAAGCCGGTGACGGTGACGGACGGATCACGCAATCCGAGAATTCCGATAATATCGCGGCGCACCCGTTCCGTCGCGGTCGCAGTGAACGCGGCAACCGTCGGACGGGTCGGCAACGCCTTCAGAAAATCGCCGATACCAAGATATGACGAACGGAAATCCTGGCCCCATTGCGACACGCAATGCGCCTCGTCAACGGCGACCAGAGAAATCGGCACACGACTGGCGAACGTGCGGAAACGTTCGGTTTCCAAACGTTCCGGAGCCACATACAGCAGTCTGATCCGTCCCGACAACGCCTGCACGAACACCAGATCCTGTTCGTCGGGACTTTGCGTGGTATTGATGAATGCGGCTGGAATGCCCACGTCGTTGAGCGCGTCGACCTGATCGCGCATCAACGAGATCAACGGGGAAATGACGACGGTCATGCCCGGAAGAAGCGTGGCAGGAATTTGGTAGCAGATTGACTTGCCTGCACCGGTGGGCATGACGCCGAGCGCATCACGACCTTGGATAATCGCATTGACTATGCCTTCTTGACCAGGACGGAAGGCGTCATATCCGAAGTAGGTGCGTAGGGCGTCACGCGCCGACGTAAACTCTGTCATACGCAGCAGTCTAGTATCCACCGCCTCTACTCGGTGCGGAGGGCGGTGGCGGGATCCTGCTTGGAGGCGCCACGACTTGGGATGAGGCCGCCGATCAGGGTGAGCACTACGCTGAGAATCACCAGAGCGATGGCATTACCGACCGGCAGCACGGCACTGACCTCGGTGGTACCCATGAAGTGGTGCAGCACGATGTTGATCGGGAAGTTGAGCAGCACGGTGGCACCAACGCCGATCAGACCGGCCAGCAGGCCGATAATGCCGGTTTCCGCGTTGAATACGTTCGACACATTGCGTTTGGATGCGCCCATGGCGCGCAGAATACCGATTTCCTTGGTACGTTCCAGTACGGAAATATAGGTGATAATGCCGATCATGATCGACGAGACCACCAATGACACAGCCACGAAAGCGATCAGCACATAGGTGATGACGTTGATGATGGTGGTTACCGAGTTCATCATCAGACCAACGTAGTCGGTGTAGGTGATCTTGTCTTTTTCCTTGGCGGTCTTATTGTATTCGTCGATGGCGTCGTTGATGGAATTCTTGTCTTCGAAGCTGTCGACGTAAATGTTGATGGAGCTTGGTGCGTCACGGCTGACCACGCCGAAATCAGCGAGATTATCGTTGTAGGAGCCGGTGGACACGTACTGGTTGTAGATGGCGACCAGCGTGGCCTCGTCGGCGGTGGCGATATAGGCGTCGAATTGGTCGGCGAGCTGCTGTTCGCCCATCTGAGCCATGGCCGCGGCCTGCTGGGAGTCACCTCCGGATGCGTCTGCAGCCGCCATCATGTTCTGCGCCATCTGCGCCTTGCTGCTTACGCCGAGGGATGCGACGTAATCGCGGGCATCCTGGGCCTTGGTGGCATCGTCGGATGGCGAGAACGTCATGCCGTTGAGTACATTGTGGTCTTTATCGGACTGCTGTTCGGTGACGATTTCACTGGATTCGGCACGGTCGATCAGCTCATTGGTCAGAGCACGCGTATAGCCCACACCGGAGGAAAGCGGGGTTGCGTCAGCATCCTCTACCGGCTTAACCACGCCCACGATCTTCAGATCGATGGCCTTGTCGGAGTCGATCAGCGCATTAATCTGGTCCACATCGTCGCCCACGTACGTCCAATGGCCGTTATCGCCTTTGACATACTGGTCGCAGGCCGGCAGCAGCTTCAGCGTGCGGTCGATAACGTCGGAATAGTCAATCTTCTTGGTATCGGTTTTCACATCGTCGCCGGAATTGAGCTGGTTCATCATATCGTGGTATTCACTGGCGGATTTGAGGCCTAGCTCATACACAGCGGTTAACGACAATGAATTGTTCTCGTCAAGTACGAGCACAACCTCGTTCTTGTTCTTTGGCCAGGATCCTTCGACTACCTCATAATTGTCGGAAATGACCTTGCCGACGTTCTTTTTGCCATCAGCGCTTGGCATGATCTCATGGAACGAGCTCGGTGCAGCATTCTGGTCGGTTTTACCCGTGAGCATGCTCACGCGCGTCGACGTAAAGGTGGACGAGTCGGCAGACATCAGCGAACCATCCGCCATCTGGTCGGCCATCGATTTGGTGCCGGTTTTGCCCACCGTCACACCATCGGCGTTGACAAGCGTGCCGTCTGGATCGTGTGAGAATACGGAGAACCTCGTATCATACGAATACTGGATTCCCGCGGAACCGATATACCGATTGATGTCACTGTCCTTATTATCAAGGTATTTCTTGAACGCGCTCAGATTGTTTTCGGTAATGCTGCTGGTCATCGAAGCGGTGCCCTTGATGGCGGCATCATCCGGATAAATCGCGTCGCTCTTATGCTTCTTGCCTTGATTGTCCGCACTCTGCTGACCGGAAGTCATCATGCTGGTCAGGTCGAAGGTCTGTTCGTCGATACTGATCGGGTAAGCAGTCATCGTCTCGCGCTGAATATTGTCGATATAAGTGTTCACGCCTGCCGAAACGGACATAATCAATGCGATGCCGATAATGCCGATGGATCCTGCGAATGCCGTAAGGAACGTGCGGCCCTTCTTGGTGCGTAAATTGTTGAAGCTCAATGCCAACGACGTGCCGAACGACATGGATGCGCGGCCCATGGTCTTGTGCACGGGAGCGGTGGCCGTTTCGTTCTGGGCTGGTTCGAACGGGTCGGAGTCGGAACGGATCACACCGTCCTTGAGCTCCACAATGCGCGTGGCATACTGGTAGGCCAGTTCGGGGTTATGTGTCACCATCACCACGAGGCGGTCTTTGGCAACCTCTTTGAGCAGATCCATGATCTGCACGGAAGTATCGGAATCAAGCGCACCGGTCGGCTCGTCGGCGAGCACGATGTCCGGATCGTTCACTAACGCGCGCGCAATGGCCACGCGCTGCATCTGACCGCCGGAAAGCTGGTTCGGCTTTTTGTTGACATGCTCGCCCAAACCCACTTGTTCAAGCGCCTTGCGCGCACGCTCTCGACGCTCCGAATGCGATACGCCCGAAATGGTTAGGGCAAGTTCCACATTCGACAGAATGGTCTGATGGGGAATGAGATTGTAGCTCTGGAACACGAAACCGATGGTGTGGTTGCGATAGGAGTCCCAATCGCGGCTTTTGTATTGTTTGGTGGAAATGCCGTTGATCACCAGATCGCCGGAATCATAGTGGTCAAGTCCGCCGATGATGTTGAGCAGTGTGGTTTTGCCGGAGCCGGAAGGTCCGAGAATGGCCACGAATTCACTGTCACGCAGGTTAAGGCTGACGTTATCCAGCGCCCGCTGCACGAAGTCGCCGGTTTTATACTGTTTGGAGATGCCTTGAATTTGCAGCATGCCGCCTCGTCTCGATAATCATGGGTGTTCGATTCCACAGAGAATGCGCTGGTAGATGAACACGAACGTTGTCGAAAGTATTTTATATGGCAAAACCCTCGACATAAGCAGATTCGAAATAGCATAATATACGCTTTTGGCGAATCCGATGGCGAGGATTTATGCACGTTTTGCCTTTTTGACGGATTACACAAAACCGTAACGAGGCTGCGATCTTATCTCAAACACGACGAAATGCCTGCTCCAAGTCCGCGATCAAATCGTCAGCATCTTCAAGACCGACGGAAAGTCGCACGAGATTGGCGGGCACTTCCAGCGTGGTACCGGCAACGGAAGCGTGGGTCATGGCGCCCGGATGCTCAATCAGGGATTCCACGCCTCCCAACGACTCAGCCAAAGTGAACACTTCCGTAGCACCGGCGAACTTCTTGGCCGCTTCGAATCCGGCTGCGATCTGTACGGAGATCATGCCTCCGAAGCCGCCATGCATCTGTCGTGCCGCGATCTCGTGGCCTGGATGGGATTCCAGTCCCGGGTACCATACGCGTTCCACTTCAGGGCGGGTTTCCAGCCATTGCGCCACCTTCATGGCGTTACGGCTGTGCTGCTTGACGCGCAGATCCAACGTTTTGAGGCCACGAATGTCAAGCCAGGAGTCGAACGGAGATGGCACAGCTCCGGCCGCGTTCTGCAGGAACGCCACTTCATCGCGGATTTCCTTGTCGTTGAGCACCACAGCTCCGCCGACCACGTCGGAATGTCCGCCGATGTATTTGGTGGTGGAATATACGACCACGTCGGCGCCATCCGTCAACGGATGCTGCAATACCGGGGATGCGAAGGTGTTGTCTACCACCACTTTGGTGTCATGCGCGTGAGCGACCGCTGACGTGGCTGCGATATCGGTGATGTTGAGCAGCGGGTTCGACGGGGTTTCCACCCAAATGTACTGGTACTGCTTCTGGCTGAGCGCCGCGGAAACGGCCGCCGTGTCGGTGATGTCCACCACGTCAAGACCGACGCCCCACGGCACGAACACCTTGGAAAGCAAACGGTAGGTGCCACCATATACGTCATTGCCCAGCAGAATATTGTCGCCCGGCTTCAACGTGGCACGCAACAGCACGTCGATGGCGGCCAGTCCGGAAGCGAAGCTCAGCGCGTAGTTCGCGCCTTCGACCGCGGCGAGCTGCTCGTCGAAAGAGTTGCGGGTCGGATTGATGGAACGGCTGTAATCATAACCGTTGCGCAGGCCGCCGACACCATCCTGCTTGAACGTGGATGTCATATAAATAGGAGTGACCACGGCTCCGGTGGTCGGATCGGGTTCCTGACCTGCGTGAATGGCGCGGGTGGCGAGTGCAGTGGCGTTCAGGGCTTCGGTGTTGGTCGAGATGGTCATGATGGGAACTCCTTGAAAATATCGAATGGTTTGGGTTGAACGAATGATGGGCATGATGTTGAGATATGAATTGGCGGTCTACAGATACCGCTCCGCAAGACTTGGCTTGGACGTGCGTTCCACAACGTCGGCGAATCCGTTGGCACGCATCCAATCGTCGTTGAAGATCTTTTCCATATAGCTGCGACCGGAATCCGGCAGCAACACCACGACCAGCTGGTCTTCGTCCAAATCGTGCTCGCGTGCGTATTTAAGCGCTGCCGTAACGGCCATGCCGGACGAGCCTCCGACCAGCAGACCTTCTTCCGCAGCCAAACGGCGGGTCATTTCGAATGCTTCGGCATCGTTGACCTGCACGATTTCGTCGGGAAGTTCACGGTCGAACGCTTTCGGATAGAAATCCTCGCCCACGCCTTCGATGCTGTACTGATGCACGTCGTTCGGATTGGAATAGATGGATCCTTCCGGGTCGGCGCCGATCACTTGTACTGCGCCGTCGGAAGCTTCCTTCAGGTAGCGTCCGGTGCCGGAAATGGTGCCGCCAGTGCCGATGCCAGCCACGAAATGCGTGACCTGATGGTCGCTGGCTTCCCAGATTTCCGGACCGGTGGTGTGGTAGTGGCTTTCCGGTCCGTTCGGGTTGTCGTATTGGTTCGGGCGGTATCCGCCGGGAATCGCTTTGGCGAGGCGTTCCGCCACCTGGTAGTAGGAGCGCGGATCATCCGGACCAGCATCGGTAGGGGTTACCACCACTTCTGCACCGTATGCGCGGAGTACCGCACGCTTGGCTTCGGAAACCTTGTCTGGCAGGGTGAAGATGGTGCGGTATCCGCGCTGCTGGGCCACGAGGGCAAGTCCTACGCCGGTGTTGCCGGAGGTCGGTTCCACAATCACACCGCCCGGCTTGAGTTCGCCGCTGCGTTCGGCCGCGTCGATGATGCGTTCCGCAATGCGGTCTTTGGAGGAGCCGCCAGGATTGAAATATTCGACTTTGACTGCGATGGTGGCTTTGATGCCGTCGGTCACATGGTTGAGTTTGACGAGCGGAGTGTTGCCGATGAGCTCGGAAAGGGAGTTGTGGATGGTCATGTCGTTTCCTTGCGAAGAGTGATTTCCGTTGGCTTCCGATGAATGATTTCGTTGTTTTGATTTCGAGAAGCTCGCGTTTATCACTTGCAATGATTTGAAACGGGACCTGTGATGGTGTTTTCGCTGCGGTTCATCCACATATGCCGCGTAATACCAACCGCGTAAGGCACTGGTTATGGGATGATTTCTGCGATACTCTGGCATGCAACGCAAGTTGCGTATGCCGAAAAAGAATGCCCTGTCTCAAGTTATGCTTCGATGAACCACGCGCCCCTCGGGCGGTTGGTCAGCGACAGCAACAACAAGAGAAATTGAACATGGCTCACACAATAGCACACGTAACGACATCGGCGTGTCTTACCTGTTCATATAGCGGCAAAAAAGCCTGCAATCATGCGGATTTCAACATGATCGCAGGCTTTTTGCGCAGTGTCACAAATCAGAGCGAAGCCGCGTCCAGCAATCGTTTGGTGTAATCGCTGGTCGGATGGTGCAACACGGTTTCCGTAAGTCCGCATTCCTCAACGCAACCGTCGTGCAACACCATAATGCGATCTGCGATATGCTGCACCACTCCCAAATCGTGTGACACCATGATCAGCGCCATATCAGGTTCGCCGCTACGAATCGCAGCGAACGATGCGAGAATCTGCGTTCGTGCGGCCACGTCGACGGCGCTCATCGGCTCGTCGGCAAGCAATACTTTCGGATGATCCGCAATGGCACGTGCGATGGCCACGCGTTGCGCCTGACCGCCAGAGAGGTCCACGGGGAACCGATTTTCATATGCGGCAGGGTCGAGACTCACCATGCGGAAGGCTTCCGACACGCGTTCCGCAATCCGTTCCTGCGACCAATCAGGGTGATGCAACCGCAATGGTTCGGCAACGGATCTGCCGACCCTCCAACGCGGATCCAACGAGCCGAATGGGCTTTGGAACACCAATCCGCAGCTACGCCGCAGTTCGCCGGCGACTTCGCCTTGCACAGGCTTGCCGAAATACGTAATCTCGCCCGTTTCAGCGTGTTCGAGCCCCAGCAATACTCGTGTAAGGGTGGTTTTGCCGGATCCGGATCCGCCGATCACCGCAAGGCACTCCCCCGAACGTACGTCGATATCAACATCGTGCAGCACCTGACGACGCTGTTGTTTCGCACCGTAGTATTTGTTGATGCCGCGACCTTGCAGCATTGTGGTTTTTTCGTTTTCGCCCGTCACAACCGTTCTCCTTATTTGGTTTCGGCATCGATCCGCAACGACAGCGCACGTGCCGAAGTCGCCAATTGCGAAGCGACTTTAGTGTGCGGCGACTGCAGGATATCGGCGGTTTGTCCTGATTCGGCAACACGTCCATCAGCAAGTACATAACAGCGTGTGGTTGCATGATTGAGTACCGCGAAATCGTGGGTGATGAAGAGCATGGATGCGCCGGAATCGTCCACCAACGATGCCAGCAGATCGACGATCTGCCGTTGCGTGATCGAATCCAGCGCGGTGGTTGGCTCGTCGGCGATAATCAGGCGCGGCGGCGTGGCCAATGCGGCCGCGATGCCGACGCGCTGCTGTTGTCCGCCGGAAAGTTCATGCGGATATTTGTTCAGCACATCTTCCGGCAGCCTGACTTTGGCGAACATTGCTTTGACACGGTCCAACCGTTCGTCACGGGTCAGATCGTAATGCAAACGCAGTGGCAGCGCGACCTGCTGCGCCACGGTCATCACCGGATTCAATGCGGCGGAAGGATTCTGGAACACCATGCCCACATAACGACCACGCAGATCGGCGATCGCTTGATCCGACGCTCCGACGATTTCAGTACCACCCATGTCAATACTGCCGGAAACCTGCGCGGAAAGCGGCAGCAAGCCCATGATGGATTTGGCGATCATGGATTTGCCGGAACCGGACGAACCGATCAAACCGACACGTTCACCGTCGGCGATGTCCATATCGACATCATGCACAATCGGCATTCCATCGATGACGATATTGAGATTACGGATGCTGACGCTCATGCGCGTTCCTCCGATTCAACATGGGTGGCTTCACCTTGCCGCAATGCCGGATTCGTCAGCGGATCGATGGCGTCACGCAACGCATCGCCAAACAGATTCAGCGCTATCACCATCAAGGTGACCACCAATCCCGGCCACACCACAGCCATCGGATAAATGCTGATGAATTTCACGGACGTGGCAAGCGAATGCCCCCAACTGGGCACTCCCGCACCGACGCCAACACCCAGATACGTCAATCCAGCCTCCGCCAAGAGCGACGTGCCCGCACTCATCGACAGCTGAACGCATAACACCGGAACCGTATTCGGCACAATATGCGTGAAAAACACGCGTAACGAACTCGCACCCGACCACAAAGCCGATTCCACATAGTCAGAACGTGCGGCGAGCATGGCCGCGGGGCGTAGAATACGCGCCAAATTCAGCCCGTATGCAAGTCCGCATGCGGCGATGATCACCGCTGCCGACGCGCCGAACGGCACGGAAAGCATCAAGGCGATCAGCACTGTTGGAATGGAAATCAACGCATCCACCACAACCACCGACGTGG
>OAVU01000089.1_pt1 | contig 12956 bp, 10 predicted proteins | sample 1501321 | NCBI WGS metagenome assembly OAVU01 (sample SAMEA2580111, study PRJEB22360) | human gut metagenome | biome: human gut; feature: human-associated habitat; material: faeces | place: Denmark | collected 2008/2010
CGGCTACGCCAGTCGAGCTCGATCCGCCACCGATTACGGAAATGGCGCCAAGTCCCGTCATGACGAGGCCGACGCTCAGCAGAACGCCACCGATGAAGTCAATCGCGTAGAGGATGACCAGCGTGGTGCCGGCCTTGTTGGTGTCGTGCAGGCGGCGAACGGAAAGCGCAAGGGATGGAACAATCGTTGCCAGTGCCCAAATGGTGTTGACGAAGCTTCGCATTCCATTGGCTGTATTGCTGTCGATGATGGCGCCCAACACCGCGAAGATGACGGCAAACGCGATCTGGATGATGAATGTGCACAGAACCCACCACCAGAATTCGCCGCGGGAGGCGCGGCCCTTGAACGTGGCGTACTTTTTCCAGAAGCGGATGAACGCCTCGCCGATGGTGCAGTTGTAGGCCGGCTGGTCGAGCGGAGCGGTCAGTGCGAAGAAGCTGCCGGACCCCTGTGGCTGAGGTTGCGGTGCGCCGGATTGCGGCTGCTGCTGGTTGTATCCGGCCGCATTGCCGTATTGCGGTGCGCTGTATTGAGGCGCGCCATACTGCGGTGCCTGCTGGCCGTAATCATTCTGACCGTAGGAGCCGTAACCGCCATATTGCTGGGCCTGCTGCGGGTTCTGCGGATTATATTGGTTGGGGTCCGTCATTAGATTACCCTTTCGGAAAGTGAATCGACATCAAAAAAGTGAAGTCGATTAACACAATACTCTTGCATCGCCAAAAATACCGAAAAATATTGCAGTGTGGGACAATCCCGACAGACCCCGCAAAAATCCCCTTTGACGTGGGGCATCTTCTGACGCGTTGGGGAAGTCCGTCGATGGCGCGGCTCATGCCCAGCATGGTGTTGTAAGGATTGGTGGCTGCGATCATCGGGTCAATTAGCTGCAGGATGTTCATGACCGCGAAAAGCGAGTTGGTGCGTGGGACTGGATGGCACGTCCGGTTTGCGGGGCACAATGGAGCTTATGACTGAAGCTGAAAACACCAAACCAGAACTTCCTGAGCATGTTCGCGTGCGTTTCTGCCCGTCCCCGACCGGCATTCCGCACGTCGGCATGGTCCGCACCGCACTGTTCAACTGGGCTGAGGCCCGCCATACCAAGGGCACGTTCGTGTTCCGTATTGAAGATACGGACGCCCAGCGCGACTCCGAGGAAAGCTACAACCAGATCATCGAAGCCCTGAATTGGCTGGGCATCGACTGGGACGAGGGCATCAACGTGGGTGGCCCCGACGGCCCGTACCGCCAGTCCGAGCGTGGCGACATCTACAAGGATGTCGCAGCCAAGCTGCTTGAAGCCGGCTATGCATACGAATCCTTCTCCACTCCGGAAGAAATCGAAGCCCGCAACGTGGCCGCCGGCCGCCCGAAGGCTTTCGGTTACGACGGCTACGACCGTGATCTCACCGAAGAGCAGAAGGCCGCCTTCCGTGCCGAAGGCCGCAAGCCTGCCCTGCGTATCCGCATGCCCGATGAGGATGTCGCGTTCGACGATCTGATCCGTGGCCGCATCGAGTTCAAGGCTGGTTCCGTGCCGGATTACGTAATCGTGCGCCCGAACGGCGATCCGCTGTACACGTTGACCAACCCGGTCGACGACGCCATGATGAACATCAACGTGGTGCTGCGCGGCGAGGACCTGCTGAGCTCCACCCCGCGTCAGATCGTGCTCTACCGTTACCTGATCGAGCTGGGCGTGGCCAAGGAAATGCCGCTGTTCGGCCACATGCCGTACGTGATGGGCCAGGGCAACAAGAAGCTTTCCAAGCGTGACCCGGAATCCAATCTGTTCCTGCATCGCGACAACGGTTTCATTCGCGAAGGCCTGCTGAACTACCTGGCGCTGCTGGGTTGGTCCATCGCCGCCGACCGCGACGTGTTCTCCATGGAAGAAATGATCGAAAAGTTCGACGTGCGTGACGTCAAGGCCAATCCGGCCCGTTTCGACCTCGACAAGGCCATTTCCATCAACGCCGAGCACATCCGTATGCTTGAGCCGCAGGACTTCCTGAACCGTGCCGTGCCGTACCTGAACCGCGATGGCGTGGTCTCCGCCGATTCCTGGGATGCGCTGACCGATCGCGAGCGTGAGGTGCTGTCCGCTTCCGTGGAGCTCGTGCAGCCGCGCGTGCGCCTGCTGGGCGAGGTCGCCGGCATGGTGGGCTCGCTGCTCTCCACCGAGGGCTACATCGAGCCTGATGATGACGCCAAGAAGCAGTTGAAGGATTCCGCTCCGGCAGTGCTCGACGCCGCCATTGCGGCGCTTTCCGACGTTGCTGAAGATGATTGGAAGACCGACTTCCTGCATGAGACACTGAACAAGTCGCTGATCGAAGATGGCGGTTACAAGCCGCGTCTGGCGTTCGGTCCGGTGCGTGTGGCCATGAGCGGCCGTCGCGTGTCTCCGCCACTGTTCGAATCCATGGAGATTGTTGGCAAGGAGATCACCGTCGCACGCTTGCAGGGCTTGCGCGAGCACCTGTGATGCGCTGATGGTGTGATTTTGCCGATCGCATGACTGTCGACCCGCTGGAATGTTCCGTTCCAGCGGGTTTGTTGTTCTGGGATGCTGTTTAAGAATGGCGGAAAATGGCGCGACACGCCGTGACTTGCGCACTCCTACGGATTCGCGTATATTTATCACTCGTTGCGGTTCGCGGCTCAGCTGAGAATCACAGCAATAACTCAAGCCCCCGTCGTCTAGCGGTCTAGGACTACGCCCTCTCACGGCGCCAACACCGGTTCAAATCCGGTTGGGGGTACGACGAACAACTCTTCGGAGTTGCTACGCCAAGCCAAATTGGGGTGTGGTGTAATTGGCAACACAGCTGATTCTGGTTCAGCCATTCTTGGTTCGAGTCCAGGCATCCCAGCCAATGACCCTCGCAGATGCGAGGGTTTTTTGTTTTTCGCAAGCATGTCTGCCAGTACAACATAGTCCAAGAAAATTGCACTACCCTAGGAAGCATGACTGAATTGCAGAACGCAGCAAAAGCCGCCGCCACGCGACCGCGCATCCAACCGGCGGAAGAAGGCGACGATCGCCCGCTTTCCGTATCCGCGCGACTGGGACGATTGCAATTCCACCAATCCGGCAAATTCCGCGTTCTGCAGCTTGCCGACATTCAAGACGGGCCGAAAGTCAGCAAAGACACCGTCAAACTCATCGAAGCGTCACTGGATGCCACAAGGCCGGATATCGTCATCTTCACCGGCAATCAGATCGCAGGATATGATCCCGCATACGCGCAAACCACGCGCAAACGTCGTTGGAGCGCTGCCGCGGGGATTTCCTCCAAAACCGCTTCATCCAAGTCTTCCGAAGCGTCAGAACGGTTCGAAGCTGCGCTGGAACGCACCTGCGCATCCGTGCGCGCCACTGTCGAACAGCTCGTGCGTCCGCTTGCCGATCGCGGCATTCCGTGGGCGGTGACATTCGGCAACCACGATTTTCAATGCGGGCTCAGCAATGCGGAAATCGAAAGCATTTGCAGGGAATTTCCCGGATGCGTGAACCCTGAGCCTACGGGAGGCGAGAGCGGCCTCGGGGGCGCAAATTCTGCAAATTCTGTGGGAAGCATGGATTCTGCGGAAGATGCAGGTTTCGTGCAACTCCGGGCGGAATCGTATTTGCCGAATCAGCGCGTATTCGCTTGCGAGCCGGGCACCTTCGCATTGCCGGTTGCCGATGTGGACCATACGATGTCCGTGCTGGGCTTGGTATTGCTGGATTCAGGCGATTACGCACGTTCCGGCGGGTACGGAAGTCCGTCGGCAGCCGCATTGCAGTTTCTTGCCGATATGCCGAAAGCGATGCGTGCGCAATCGCAGGAAATTGGGCGATCGCAGGAACCGGCGGTCCCGTGCATGGTATTCCAGCATTTTCCGGTGCAACAGTATTACCAACTGCTTAAGCCGACTGCGGCGAATGCGGCGCGTGCGATTGAAGGCTACCGCAATTTCGCTGGAAAACATTACGTTTTGGATGAGGAAAAAACGCTTCCTGGCAGTTATCTGGGGGAGGGTGTCAGCTGCCCGGATGCCGACAGCGGTGAATTCGCGATATTGGAACAGCATGACTATTTTGCGATTTCCGCGGGGCATGATCACCGCAACGCATTCGTTGGAACAGTGCCGGTTTCGCGAGAAATGGCCTCGGCTGATGCGCAGACGGCGGCTTCGCCAGGCAAGGTTGGCGGTCTGATGATGATCGCGTCGCCCACCAGCGGTTTCGGATCGTATGGTCCGGTGCCGCAGAAGCGGGCCGCGCGGCTGATCGAGTTCGACATCCGCCATCCGTACGAGCCGCGTACGCAGCTGCTTGAATACGGCGAATTGGTGGGCAAACCGAGCGCGGGCAAGGCGTACGCGTACGGCATGACCAGTGAATCGAAGCCCGAATCCGAAGGCGTGGATCTGCTGCATCGGCCGACATGGTGGAGCAAACTGTTGACTTGGCTGCGTAAGAAGTAGCTGAAAAGAGCGAAATGACAAATCCTGCAAGGAAATGGCAAAACTTGCGGAAGGCAGGAAATAGCAAAACCGTGTCCTGCATGCATCGCGGAACACGGTTGAGAGGCTGTATATTGCCCGTCAGCGACCGGAAGAAGCCTTAATCAAGGCGTCGGTCAAATACTTGCCGGCAGCCATAACCAGCGGGGCGTAACGGCGTCCGGGATTGGACCCCATACGACCGTCCGGGCCGGAAATCGAAATTGCGGCAATCACCTGACCGGAAGCATTGCGAATCGGCGCGGAAATCGAGCATACGCCCTCATCGCGCTCGTTGACCGACTCGGCCCAACCGCGCTTGCGCACGGCGGTAAGCTTGGCCGCGGTGAACTTGGCGTGACGCAACCCCTGATGCAGGCGTTCGGAATCCTCCCAAGCCAGCAAAATCTGGGCCGCGGAACCGGCCTCCATCGACAGCATCGCACCAACCGGAATGGAATCACGCAAACCGGAAGCGCGCTCCACGGCGGCGATGCACACGCGCATATCGCCCTGACGGCGGTAAATCTGCGCGGATTCGCCAGTGCGATCCAGCAACGTCTGCAAAATCGGCGCGGCTGCGGTCAGCAAACGATCCTCGCCGGCAGCAGCGGCCAATTCCGCAAAACGCGAGCCAAGCACGAAACGACCATGCTGATCACGCAACACAAAACGGTGACGCTCCAACGCAATCGCCAGTCGATGCGCGGTCGGTCGGGCCAAGCCCGTCGAGGAAACCAGCTGTCCGAGCGTTGCCGGACCGGATTCAAGCGCGTCAAGGATTTTGACGGTCTTGTCAAGCACACCCACACCGGAATGAATCTCATTGCTTTGAGAAGACGTCGTGTGGTGGGTCTCAGCTGGAAGCTCAGTCTCATCCGACTGCGATTCAGGCATGGTGGTGCTTGTATTCGAAGAAGTCATAAGAGGGATTATGCCATCTCACATATTGAAATGCAAAATGTACGCAATGTCGGACTGCGGTAGAGCAGGTATTTTAATCTTTACTCAGTTATGGAAAAAGCTGGAAAAAAATCTGAATTTTCAACGATTTTGTAGGTACATACGGGGAGGTATGCCACAATCGCGGCGATTTTGACATGATCTGGAGTGAACTTGGCCCATATGTGATGTGTGCGTTGCATGCAAGTATCTCATATACCGGCATAAACGCGTTCGAACCAGGCTCGAACACCATAGGCTTATAGCACGAACAACGCGGGTTGGCAATACCGCGAGGAAAAAGCGAGGAAAAATTCGAGGAGGTCCCGCAATGGGAACGACATTGGCCGAGAAGGTCTGGGCCGATCATTTGGTACGCAAGGGTAGTGATGGGGCTCCCGACTTGCTGTACATTGATCTGATGCTCATGCACGAAGTTACCAGTCCGCAGGCATTCGAAGGCTTGCGACTGGCCGGACGCAAGCCACGTCACCTTGACCAGCTGATCGCAACGGAAGATCACAACACGCCGACTGCCGACATCGACCGCCCGAATCCGGATAAGATCTCCGCGCTGCAGCTAAGCACGCTCGAAAAGAACTGCAAGGATTTCGGCGTACGTCTGTGCCCGCTGGGAGACGCCGATCAGGGCGTGGTGCACGCGTTCGCGCCGGTGCTGGGCCTGACGCAGCCGGGCATGACGATCGTGTGCGGTGACTCGCACACCTCCACGCACGGCGCGTTCGGTGCCATGGCCATCGGCATCGGCACCTCCGAAGTCGAACATGTTATGGCAACGCAGACCCTGAGCCTGAAGCCGTTCAAGACCATGGCCGTGAATATCGAAGGTGAACTGCCGAAGGGCGTCACCGCAAAAGACATTATTCTTGCGATTATCGCGAAGATCGGCACCGGTGGCGGCCAAGGGCACGTCATTGAATATCGTGGTGAGGCCATCAAGAAACTGTCGATGGACGCACGCATGACCATCTGCAACATGTCGATCGAAGCGGGCGCTCGCGCCGGCATGATCGCGCCGGACGAAGTGACGTTCGAATATCTGAAGGGACGCCCGCACGCGCCGGAAGGTGAAATGTGGGACAAGGCCATCGAATACTGGAAGACGCTGAAAACCGATGACGACGCCGTATTCGACAAGGAAGTGACCATCAAGGCCGAAGATCTCGAGCCGTATGTGACGTGGGGCACCAACCCGGGGCAGGGCATCAAGATTTCCGGCGTGGTGCCGGATCCGGCTTCGTTCAACGATGAAACCGAGCGCACCGCGGCCGAGCGTGCCATTGCCTACATGGGCTTGACGCCGGGCATGCGCATCAAAGACATTGCCGTGGATACCGTGTTCATCGGCTCCTGCACCAACGGACGTCTCGAGGATCTGCGTGTGGCCGCTTCCATTATGAAGGGGCATCACAAGGCCGAAAACATTCACCGCGTGCTCGTGGTGCCGGCCTCCTCTCGCGTGCGTTTGCAGGCGGAAAAGGAAGGACTTGACAAGATCTTCAAGGACTTCGGTGCCGAATGGCGTAACGCAGGCTGCTCCATGTGCCTGGGCATGAACCCCGACAAGATGGTGGCCCGCGAACGTTCCATCTCCACTTCGAACCGCAATTTCGAAGGTCGACAGGGCAAGGGGTCGCGTACGCATCTGGCGTCGCCGGCGGGCGCCGCCGCAACGGCCATCCGCGGTACCATCTCGTCTCCGGCTGATCTGTGAATCGTTGAGAATGCTTGAAAACCTGAGAAATCTTGGATTTCCGGCATTCTGTGAATCGTTACATCGAAAGAAATAGTGAAATGGAAAAACTGACTACTCTTACCGGCGTGGCCGTGCCGCTTCGCCGTTCCAATGTCGATACTGACCAGATTATTCCAGCCGTGTTCTTGAAGCGCGTGCAGAAGTCCGGTTTCGACGACGCGCTGTTCTATGCGTGGCGTCGCGATCCGGAATTCGTGCTCAACCAGCCGGAATACAAGCGGGGCAAGATTCTCGTTGCCGGACCGGATTTCGGTATCGGATCTTCTCGTGAACATGCCGTGTGGGCATTGCATGATTACGGCTTCCGCGTGGTGATTTCGTCTCGTTTCGCCGACATTTTCTACGGCAACACCGCGAAGAACGGCGTGCTGGCTGCGATTATGCCGCAGGAGTCCGTTGAGTTGCTGTGGAAGCTGCTTGACGAGGAGCCGGGCCGTGATATGACGGTGAGCCTGGAGGATCGCACGGTGACGTGCGGCGACGTGACGCTGCCGTTCGAAGTGAACGACTATACCCGTTGGCGCCTGATGAACGGCTATGACGATATCGATCTGACGTTGCAGTATGAAGACGATATTGTGACATACGAGAAGATGCGTGCCGAAAAGTTCCCGTTCAAGCCGAAGACGCTGCCGGCGAAGCGTGAGCCGGAGCAGTTGATCGCGTCCGCGCGCGAAGGCGAATACCCGGATTGGCAGGGCCCGCTTGCCGATCGCGGCATCATCTGAGTTGGCGTCTGGCTAGGTGCGCGGGCTGTTTGCGGGGTGATTCCTCCAGTGGGTGGAAGGAACACCCCGCTTGCGTTGTTGCGCGGGCTGTTTGCGGGAGGATTTTTCCAGTGGGTGGAAGAATTGGAACGTCGGGATGATTGTTCGCGGGAGGATTCTTCCAGTGACTGGAAGGATTGGGATGTTATGTGATGCGTGAGCGGGAGGATTCTTCCAGTAGGTGGATGTTTTTGGACTTTGAGACGGTCCGTAGCGGGGTGATTCCTCCACTGGGTGGAGGTTTTGGGACGATTAGGGGACTCATATTGTCCGGATTCCTCCAGTGACTGGAAGGATTGGGACGTTGGGATTGCTGATTATGTGAGATTTGCGCGGGTTTTGCATATGAGACGCGCTATGGTGGGCTTATTGTTTCGTGCTTTCGTAGCTTTCGGAGAGAAAAATGAGCCAGGGTTTTGCGCCGTTTTATGATGTCAATCGCACGTATGAAGACAACTATTTGCAAGGGCCGTTCGGCGCGTTTGCCGAAGTGTTGCGGGCTGATGCGTCCGATTCTGCGGGATCGGTCACGTCTGTTGTTGCTGAGGTTGCGTCCGATTCCTCCAGTGAGGTTCAGGGCGTTCAGACCATTCAGGCCGCTCAAGCGCAGGAATTCCTTGGTTTTCGTGTGAATCTGCCGTTCGGTATTCCAGCTGGTCCGCTGCTGAATGAGCGTTTCACCACGGCCGCTTTCCGTATGGGCTTCGATCTGGCGGTATACAAGACGGTTCGTTCCCGCGCATGGGGCTGCAATGCGTTCCCGAACGTGCTGGCCGTGCATCCGCGGAATGCCGATGGTTCGCTGGTTCCGGGCAGTGCCGAACTTGACGAGGGTGTGCTTGCCGATACCCGTTATGAGCTTCCGATTTCGATTTCCAACAGTTTCGGCGTTCCCTCCCGTGATCCCGACGAATGGCAGCCGGACATGCAGAAGGCGATCGCCGCAGCCGGTGACGGCCAGCTGCTGGTGCCGAGCTTCCAAGGCTCCCGCGTGGAGGGCATGGATCGTGAAGCGTATATCGCCGATCATGTCACCACCGCGCATTTGGTTGCCGAAACTGGCGCTGGCCTGATGGAAATGAACACCAGCTGCCCGAATGAGGGACATAATCGTCTGTTGTGCCACGATCCGCATTTGGTCGGCGAGATTACGGAAGCGGTGAAGAACGAAATCGGCGATCGTCCGCTGATCGTGAAGCTCGCATACATTCCGAATGATGCCGATCTGGAAATCATGGTGAAGGAAACCGCCGGCCATGGCGCGGTGCAGGGTTTCTCCACCATTAACACAATCTCCGCGAAGCTGGTGGATGCGAACGGCAATCAGGCATTGCCAGGCGCGGGGCGTGACCGTTCGGGCGTATGTGGCAATGCGATTCGTGGTGCAGGTCTCGATATGGTTGGCCGCCTGAATGCGATTCGCGAGAAGCTGGGTCTTGATTTTGCGATCCTTGGCGTGGGCGGTGTGATTCGTCCGGAAGATTACAAGGCGTACCGCGAGGCTGGTGCAAACGCGGTGATGAGCGCTACGGGTGCCATGTGGAACGCCCGTTTGGCGCAAGACATTAAAGCCGCACTGTAGTCACAGGTTCAATTGCGCCTGATTTGCGCTCTGTTGCGTTTCACCGTCCATTTTTCCCATTCGCTGGAAGGATTAGTGCAGCACGGGGGTAGCTGTCCGTCCTGATTCTTCCAGTGACTGGAGGGTTTTGGACGGTGGAGGGGCTTGTATCGGGAGGATTCTTCCACCGACTGGAAGTTTTTGCCTGCTGGGATGCGGTTTGGCGGGTGGATTGTTCCAGTAGCTGGGAATTTTGGCCGAAAGTCGAACGAAATTGGGAGACACTGCGCTGAACGCGGCATTTCACGAGCCCACTACATGCCTTATGGCAAACTGAGGGTTAGTGTGTTTCAAGCTTGAACCGTATAAGGGAAGCGAAAGAGGTTGAGCGTGTCTGACAACAACAACGACATTCTGCACGTCGAAGGTGGCAAGCCGCTGAACGGCACCATCAAGGTGCGTGGCGCGAAGAACTTCGTGAGCAAGGCCATGGTGGCGGCGCTGCTCGCCCCGGGTACGTCCGTGTTGAAGAATGTTCCGGAGATTCGCGACGTGCATGTGGTCTCCGACTTGCTGCGTCTGCATGGCGTGGACGTTACGGTGGATGGCGATCACGGCGTGGTCACGATCGACGCCACGAATGTGCAGCTTGCCGATGTGGCCGACGTGGATACGCTGTCTGGTTCGTCGCGTATTCCGATTCTGTTCTCCGGCCCGCTGCTGCACCGTTTGGGTGAGGCGTTCATTCCGGCTCTCGGCGGATGCAATATTGGCGGTCGTCCGATTGATTTCCACTTGGAAACGTTGCGCAAGTTGGGTGCCAACGTCGATAAGGAACATAAGGACGGCATTCATATCACCGCTCCGAACGGTTTGCATGGCGCGAAGATTCACCTGCCGTACCCGTCGGTGGGCGCTACCGAGCAGACGTTGCTTGCCGCCGTGCTTGCTGAGGGCAAGACGGAGCTTTCCGGCGCTGCCACCGAACCTGAAATCATGGATTTGGTGTGCGTGCTGCAGAAGATGGGCGCGATCATTTCCGTGGATGTGGATCGTACGTTCCGCATCGAAGGCGTGAAGGAACTGAAGGGTTACACGCACACTTCGCTGACCGACCGCATCGAGGCCGCTTCCTGGGCTTCCGCGGCATTGGCCACGCATGGCGACATTTTCGTCAAGGGTGCTACGCAGCCTGAAATGATGACGTTCCTGAACGTGTTCCGCAAGATTGGTGGTGAGTTCGACATTACCGATAACGGCATTCGTTTCTGGCATCCGGGCGGCATGACCGACTGGCAGCAGCCGTTGGTAGTGGCGTTGACGCAGGCGAAGGGCCTGTCGATCGTGCATGAAACGGTGTATGAGAATCGTTTCGGTTTCACGAAGCCACTGGTGCAGATGGGTGCCACGATTCAGCTGTATCGCGAATGCCTCGGATCGCTGCCATGCCGTTTCCAGCAGCGCAATTACAAGCATTCCGCGGTTATTTTCGGACCGACCCCGCTGACCGGCCGCGATATTGACGTGCCGGATCTGCGTGGCGGCTTCAGCCATCTTATTTATTTTGAGAACGCAAAGGGCCCGTCCAATGTGCAGGGCATTTCGCTGATTGACCGCGGTTATGCCGATTTCCGTGGCAAGCTCGAAGCTCTCGGCGCAGATTTCGACTGATTTGTTGCTTGATTTATCGCTGATATAGCTTGATTGGCTTGGTAAGGCCGGTGTTCACAACAGTGGGCACCGGCTTTTTGCTTACATATTGCCGTTGCTCGTTCTCAAAAACTTAGTAATTCAGTGTATAAATTATTGAACTTAATTTAGGGGGTTATGGCGCATAATAGTGATGCAAAAAGTTTTATTGTTTTTGAAAATAATGTCGATTTTCGGCAGAGATTCTTTCGGAATGGCATTATGATTGTCGATATCGAATGGCGTTTGCAACGAGGTGAACAGCCGAAGATATAAGGGTTTCCCTCATCGTTATTGTGTTTACTGCATGTCCAGACGGATTCTAGGGATAGTCGCAACATCTTCGTCGTCAATCGTCCTCCAGCCTATCCACCAGTTCCGCCTTTTTCGTATATTCCGTGTTTTTGTATTTCGTGTGTGCGTCGTGCATGAGCGCAATCGTTCCAACCAAGCGGAATGGGTGGTGGCAGAATGGAACGCATGGCATCCAAAGGAAAACCCTCGCCGCGTTCCGCGGTCAAACCGTTAAGCGACGAACAAGTCGCAAAGCTCGCACAGCGTCACCATCTCGTTGACCCAACCCACGACTTTCCATGCGGGCCGCGCAAAGCCAATGAAGCCGAAATCGCGGCGCAGAATCCGAAAGCGACCCATCGTCTGCTCACCGGATGCGACATCGTATTCCGCAACCGCACCAAACTCAAGGCGTGGGGCATCGAACACGTGCCGGAAACCGGTCCGTTCATCACCGCGGCCACGCACGTCACCATGTTTGACGTGTTCGTGCCCATGATCTCCATGTTCCATCAAGGCCGCCGTCCGCGCTACATGGCCAAAGCCGAAATGGCCTCGTGGCCGCTGATCGGCAAATGGTTCCAACTGGTAGGCATGCAGCCCGTGCAACGCCGTTCGGGCAAGGCGAAAGCCATCGAGGAAACCTCCGTGGAAATCCTTACCTCCGGCCGACCCCTAACCGTATGGCCGGAAGGCACGGTAACGCGCGATCCGCAGAAATGGCCGATGAGCATGAAAAACGGCGTGGGCATGATCGCGCTTGAGGCTTCGCGCCGACTCGGCTACCAGATTCCGCTGTATTGCGCGGTAACGTGGGGCGCGGCAAGCATCAACCATTGGTGGCCGTGGCCGCGTAAAAACGTGGTCATGTGCTACGACGAGGCGCTTGATTATGCGGATCTGCTCGCCGATTGCGATTCCTGGGGTGAGGAAGTGCCGGAGGATCTCGCCAACGAACTTACCCGACGCATCCGCGTGCGTATGACCGAAGTCATGGCCGAAATCCGCGGCGAACAAGCCCCCGATGGATATTGGGATTATCGTACGATGAGCCGAGTGAAGGACTGAATCGAAGAAGGCCGAATCGAAAAAGACCGCACACGCGATTGCTGAAATGCGGTAATCGAAATACTGCCAGCCGATTGCGCATACGTATGGCGCGTATTGCGGCATATATCGCGGTGTGCGTAGCCGGCGGTAGCATAGGAAAAGCAATTTTTGAGCCAAGACTCCGGGTTATGAATGATGCCCGGAGTAATGCAAGGAGCAAATATGACGAACGTGACGGTACTGGGCGCAGGAGCTTGGGGAACCGCTTTCGGTCAGGTGCTTGCCGATGCAGGCAACAATGTGACTATGTGGGCCATCGAACCGGAGATTGTGGAAGGCATTCGCGACCACCATCACAACGGTGTTCGCCTGCCCA
>OAVU01000090.1_pt1 | contig 12953 bp, 16 predicted proteins | sample 1501321 | NCBI WGS metagenome assembly OAVU01 (sample SAMEA2580111, study PRJEB22360) | human gut metagenome | biome: human gut; feature: human-associated habitat; material: faeces | place: Denmark | collected 2008/2010
ATTTTGCGCGCCTCTAGCCATGCCCGATCAACCGCCTGAGTCCTGTTGCGGCAGCCGGACAAACTCACCTGCATTGCATTTACCGTTGCATCAGCTACTTCATTAATCCCGCCGCTGCCAACGCTCAGATAGATGTAGGTCTTTTTGTTAGTTGAGGGGTCAACGTAATCAAGCGTGACGCCGTCATACCCACCAGGTAAAGACATTTTCCATGACAACTTGTATTCATCCCAGAACATGTTTGATCGGGCGAAAACTGCATCAGGGTTAGCAACCCTTTCATCACGCCAGAACGTCAGAACATCACCGATCCAGTTGAAACTCACGCGGGCTACGTTACAGATGGTCTGTATACGCTCACCTAGCGGCTGGGTTGCATCGGAGAAGGTCCAGTCAAAATATCCAAGCTGTACATCAGGCAGGGTGTCTTTAATGGCGTAGAGCGACGGCAAATCCAACCGCGCGGGGTCCTGCTTTCCAGTCATTACCCACTCATGCAGAACGGCATCAGCAAATGACCGACTGGCACGCAATGTGTAGTCAATGCCGCTAGACGGTGACCACGAAATGACTTTCCGCTGCGCCAGGCAGTTGTATTTACGTTCGGATGCAACAGTCTGTGTTTCTGTCTGACGGACTGTCACGCGAACAATCGTATCATCAGGATAAACAACGTTCTTACGAACAGTAACAGAGTGAGCGCCAGACAGGTGCAGGACTGAATCGCTGGCGCTGTTATTCGTTCTCTCCCCCTTAAAGGCGTAACGCCCGAACCCGGCTGCTGGAGTGATTTTATAGGTCCGATAGATGTAATCCTGGTTGGGGCCATCGTTATGGACGTTCACATCCATACTCTCTTCTGTACCCGGGATCTGGTCGTTGTCCTCATCAACTTTCCACCAGGTTAATCTTGCCGGACCGTCATACCCACCGTTTTCGTTTGCGTACAAGTGAATCCACAACTGATCTCCTTCCAGCGCGGCAAAGAAAGGACCTACAGCAATCGTGCCGTACTGCGTTATGGTGAAAAGCGTGCCGTTCACTACAGCATCAGCGGGAAGAGCCGCAAAATCAGCCCCACCCAGACCGCTAAACCAGAATTCGTAGTATTCCAGTGGATCAAGTAGAGCTCCATCGTCTGAAATTTCAGACCGAAACAGATTGGCGGTAACATTAATGTCTTTCGTGACAGATCCACTCGCGGTGTTATATGTGACGTTAACAGTAACGGTTACTGCAAATGGTTTGGGGGTGTCGTAGAAAACATCAAAATCGTTGGCTTTGGCTATTTTCGCGTAGAACTGACCACCAGCAAATGCACCCGTTAATAGTGAATTAGTTGTTGCCTGATTAGTAATATCCGTTGTCTGCTCGTTAGTGCCTGGCAATTCCTGGCCGTCAACGTCATCGAACGCGTAACCCTGGATGATTTCCCCTATAACTTCTCCAGGCTGAAATATCTGATAAGTGGCGCCAGCCAGAGCAACCAGCGAGGATTCAGAGTAACGAACTGATGAAATATTGTAATGGCCGTAGCCAATCTCCATCCATTCCGTCACCATTTTGTTGTTATTGATGTATTCAAACATCGATTCCTGTATGAGATCAGGATAAGAGCGCACCTGCCCATAAATATTCGGACGACCTTTATAAAGTCTTGCCCGATTGGTTTGCTGGGTTACATCGTTGTTGGGCGAATCTCCGGTGGCAACAGAAATACTGCCTGATTTTGGCGCAAGCCCAAGCAATTTCATCGCGCCAGAAAGGATTTTCGTGACTGGTCGCAGTATGGTGCTGATTAATTTCCCTACCCCACCCTCTGGCTGGTCGAACACCAGGACCACATCATTTTTACGCAGCGGATAAGCTATATCGAAGTCGTCAGTAAGCTCTCTGCCGTTGAGCTTAATCACAACATCGTTATGCAGCTTCAGTGAGTCGAGAAGCTCAATCAGGGGCGTCCCGGCCTCAATGGTGCCGCGTTGCTTCGGTGCGCCAGGCAGGCGCTGCAATTCATATCGAACCATGCACCATGTACTCCACGCGGCTGTAGACTTTAAGAAGCGCCAGCGGATTGTCGCTGCGCACGAAACCGAACTCCCCCCGGGCGTGCAGGCACTTAACCGGGCTCGTCATTACGCCGATATGCGCCGGGACTTCGCCGCGGTAGAAAACAGCAATGCATCCCGTTACCGCCGCCGGTACCGGTCGCCAGTGCTCCACTTCCTGCTCATGGCAGGTAATGAAGTCAGACCCGGATTCGTAGCCCGGCACATGGTGCAGCTCAAGCCCCAGAACATGCCGGTAATACAGGACAACCAGCGCCCAGCAATCCATCTCGTCAAAACTGCAGGCGCGGTTAGCCCACGGCTTGCCGTTAACAAGCCGGATAAATTCGTCTTGTGTCATGATGTTTTCAGTCCGGGATAGAGTTCGGTTGTGTAAATGATGGGGTTGGCCAGCGTCAGAGGATTGGTGAATCCGGCGTTGACCGTCACGTTATTGGCGTCGGCGGATATATCGCTTACGAACAGCGTCCAGTCTTTCATTGATGCTGAATCACCGATATCGTCCCACTGCTGGTAAAGGCACTGGATCGGCGTCATCCGCGCCGCCCCGCGCCAGCTTTTCAGTGTCTGCCGGACATGCTCCGTCGCGGCGACAAAGGTGATCGTCATGGATATGACCGCAGTTCCATCCTGTGCCGGCTCGGTCACACTGAACCGCGCTGGCTCGAAGGAGTTTCCGCCGAACGTCGCCGGGCGGAACAGGTTATTGACCACCCGGTAATAACCAAACGCAGGGTGATAAAACTCCACCGTCTGTTTGATGTCGCTCGCCGGCCGGCGCTCCTTCCACTCTCTCAATGTCGGCATCAGTCAGACCTCGGCATAACTTCGGTGATCAGGTAATCCAGCCAGTATCCGTAGCCGGGCTGGGCCTCAACAATCCAGTCATCGTAGTCCTCAGTAATGTCCTCGATACCGTTGCTGATGACCGTTGCGGTCCAGGTGACAATGTTGCCGTTTTTGCTGGTCTGCACCGGCATATCGACGAAATGCAGCGTCTGCTGCTGCACGCCCTGCGTATCACCCAGGTCGATCGGCATCTGGAACCAGTTACGCCCGCGGTCGCAGTATGTCGGCGAGCGCAGCCACGACTTAAATCGCTCAGCCTGGGCCAGTGTGAAAATCCACTGCAACGTCCAGGTTGCTTTCAGGTCCGTAGTGATCGGCGTGATTATCAGGGGGCCGACCGCCGTTTGCGTCGTCTGCCAGGCTGTATCCTGCGTCATGTTCTGATCGGCGCGCTGGGGAAGCGGCAGGAACGGAGGGTATTGAACTGTTGCCACGTTTCCTCCGGGCATAAAAAAACCCGCCGGAGCGGGTATAGTTATTTTTGTTGCTGCTTTTCAAGAGCCTCAGCAATGCGCCTTAGGTACTCATTATTCTTGAAGACCACCATCAGACCCTCAAAGAATATCCGGCTGAATAAAGCCATAAGTAACATTATGATGGTTTTCGCATAATCACCACCTAACGCAGCTAAAATTGCCACGAAGAAAAAACCAACCAATGTCAGCCCATAAAGCCATGAAAGAATTCTTGGGGTTATAAAATCATCAAAACTAATCATCAATCTGCATAAATCTAGTGAAGGAAGATGACGAGGATAGTGGGTTTTGAATAATATCAATAAGCACCCGATGCTTTACGATTCAGGCCAAATGTCTGCTGCATCTGAGATGATACCGGGCCACCTCTTTCCATATCGGTGATCAGCAAGTCCACCACAGCGCTACCGTCCTGCATGTAGCCATCGGCACTCTGTACAGTGGCACCGGTAGACTGGTTGATGACGTTCACCTGCACGCTGATCCCTCCTCCTGACTGCATGTCCTTATTGCTGATGACCTTCCCGTTATCGCCGGGGATCATGTACTGCTTGCCGGTGCTGGCCTGGTAGATCTCTGGTTTACCTTTCTCGCCGACCTGATACAGGCCGCCGGCTGAGACCCGGCCGCCGTTGTAGCGGGCGCCGGCAAGCGCAAGCCCGCTGGCAAGCCCAACTGTCGAACTGATACCAGCAGCAGCCGGGCCAGCGTTAGCACCGAACGAGGCGAGCGATGCCATCGCGGCCGCCGGAGCCCAGGCCGATGCGGTAGTTGCCGCCAGTCCGACTGAGGTCGCCACCGATGCCGCGCCGAGCGTCTGACCGAGAATGTAGTTTTTCAGCGCTTCGACGCCAACCTGGACAATGCTGTTGATCACGCTGTTCAGGATGGTGTTACCGAGCGACCGCATCGCCTCCTGTGCTGACATTGTGCCGGTTAGCAGGCCGGTGATTGCATTGGAGGCATTCCCGCTAAAGGCGTCCACCGCACTCGTCAGCATGTTATAACCGAGGCTCTGCTGGCTGAGGATTTCCCATTGAGCTGCGATCCGCTGCTGCTCATACTGCCGGTCAGCGGCATTTTTCAGCGCTAATGCATTCTCATGGGCGAGAACTCCTTGCTGCTCAAACTGCTGAATCAACGCCAACTCCTGCGCGTGCTGGTTGGCCAGCTGCTGCACCGGGTCAATCTGCCCCTGAGCTTCCTGCATGGGGCTTACATTTTGCTGAGCGCGTATCTTAGCCAGATTAGCCTGGTGTTGTTGCTCCAGTTGTTCGCTGGTCTGATTGTACTGCTGCTGGGTAATCCTCTTCCCATCGAGCGCAGTTTTCAAATCCTTCATATCCTGTTGATAAGAGGCGTTCTCTCTTGTTTCAGGGAGGAGTTTTTGTGCAGCAGCCTGGGCTTTAAGGGCGTTCGCCGTATCCCATGCAGCCGCTGCATCACGTTCAACTTGAGCAACCTGTTGTGGTGTGGCGTTCGTTAACTTCTGTTTAGCTGCCAGTATCGCCTGCTCGCGCGAGAGTTCGCTTGTCGAATCGGCGGCCAATTTCGCTTTCTGGCTGTACTCTTCAACAACTTTTGCATTTCTCTCTGCCTGACTCTCGCCTTTCTTCTGCTCCGCTTTCAGTTTCTTCTGCGAGTCCAGATTGGTAAAGGTTGCAGCGGCATCATCCATCATTCGCTTAGTGTGCGGATCGTCTTTAGAGAATCCCGCGTCCTCAGCCGCAAATTGAGCCGCTAATCTTGCCCTTGCGGCACCTTGTAGTTTAGATAGCGCTAGGTTCCTTTCGGACTGTTGAATTAAACTTTTTTGCCCAGAGGTCAGGTTATCTGTTGATTTTTTCAGTATCTCAAAATTAACGGCGGCATTTGATGCGCCGGTAGACAAATCTGCGAGTTTATTGTATAGCTCAATCAACTCTGGCTTTGCATTTTTTGAGGAGTTGATGATTTCATTAATTCTCAAAACAAGTGTTTGCAATGCCTGCGGAGACGGGTTGTCACTAAGGTCTGCGAGTTGCTTAGTAAGACCAAATGCCGCCTCTTCTGATATCCCCAACTTAGAGGCTACGGCACCGACAGTATTGCCAATAGTGTCAGCCGTTGCTCGGAAATTCATTCCGGCGCCATACGCTTGCTTCATTGCCGAACTGTAATCATCAGTAGTTATATTCAGCGATTTAAGGCGATCATTAAATCCCTCAACCGATGCATATCCGCCACCTAATGCCGATATGGCTTTGTCGCCAAATGAGAGAACAGAGTCAGCTGCATCACCTATCGCTTTGGGTATCTTTGAAATTGCCTGATTGTATTCAATTAGAGCCTGGTTTCTCAGCAGTGTTGCTGCCGTGACATTGACCCTGGCAAGGTTTGCGTATTTGTCAGATAGTGCAGCGATACCCTGAGAGGAAACAGAGATAACATCATTCATTCTCTCGGCAGCATCTTTAAGCGCATCCATTGCGCTTTTCCCACCATTAAGAGAGGAAATTAAAGTCCCTGCAACAACAGTTCCAAGCGCGATTAGCGCCCCGACGATAGCACCGCCCGGCCCGAATGCCCCAGCTAGCTGCGACCCTTGCTGACTAAAAGCAACAAGCGCTGACTGCCCGCCCTGCACCTGAACAATGAAGTCTTGAAGTTGGTAACCAGCTTGCTGAACACTGGATCTAAAACCTGAAGATACGCCCTTAGCGGTGGCGCTGACCTGAGTATCAAGTTTATTTAACTGGCCTGCTGTTTTTTGTGCATGATCACCGATGCTATCTAAAGCTTTGTTTGCCTGCTGCTGACCAGTAAGCAATTTAGCAGTTTCCGCTTCAATCTCTATATAAATTCCACCAACCTTTTCACCTTCAGCCATGCATCCCCCGGGCAATAAAAAACCCCGCCGAAGCGAGGTTTGCGTCATGGGTTACAAGATTTTTGTAACCCGTTTGACCTACAATTTTTTGTAGGCCCCTAACCAATTACGTATTCAGCCTTTCCGCCACGGAACGAGATGGTTTTATTCCCCGCCCGGCGGCAAGCGTCTGCGATAGCCTTCATGCCGTACTCGACATTACCCAGATGTTTGCGCATCGCTACAATTTCGGCCTTCGGCGCTGATACGTCAAAGCCAGCCTCCTCCAGAACGTTAATCAGGCGAATGGCCGCAGAGGTCGAGTTATCGCCGCAAAGCATATCCATCGTCACATCCAGTGCAGGAGCAGTGCAGCCCCTGCCAAATGAGAGGTTGCCACTGCGAACCAACGGGTTGTTATCGATCCACCATTGAAGCGGAATGTTTACGTCAAACTTAGGTGCTGGTAGCGTTTCCTGCTTGCCAAGGAATTCACCCTCAAGAGGCACACGCGCAGCGATAGAAAGCGCCTCGGTAAACTGGTCGTCGTTGATTTCTTTATAACTGCAACCAAAGTGAGATTTCAGTGAAGACCACATGGTAATCATCGCTTTGGCCTGATTCTCTTTCGGCAGCGCCTTTCCGCGAGTCATTACCAGTTGCTTAATTGCTTCCTGTTGCTCTGAAGTGATTTTACCGGGGAGTGACTTTTTAGCCTTACGTGGGTTCTTAACCTCGCCTTTCGTCCAGTACTCGTAAAGAACATCGTCGCACTCTTCCTGGTAGCGAATGACGTTATCGCGAATTTCAGGACGGACTTTGTTGGGACTGATGCTGTTCAGCCAGGCTGCCAGCTTGCGCAGGGCGAGGCAAATCATTGACTGAATACCACCAACTGAGGGTATGGTGATTTCCACCATACCTTTGTAAAAGCGCTGAGAAATCTTTTTGTGCTGAGATTTCCAGTCCAGCCCCATCCCCTCAACAATCGGTTTCATCGGCGTGTAGGCCTCGCCGTTATGCTCAACTACAAAAAGAGAATCGCCATAGAAAGGCACGTTGATTGTACGATCTGCAATTGCTAAACTTGTCATGTCAGTTTTCTCGTAGTTAACTGGTAAATTAGAGACCTCGGAGGTGGCAGCCTTCGGGGTTTCGTTGTTTTTAGGCGCCGAACATTTTCTCATCGTTTTTTAAGCTCCAAACCAACCGCTGAACGATCGCTGCATTCAATGACAACCCCTCTTCTTCTGCTTTTTCCTGAACTGCTTTCTTGACTCTTTCCGGCAGTCTCAGTGAGAACTGCTCGATCACGCGCTGGCTATGTAACAGGTCTTTCATATTCTCCTCCGTTTTAGCACCAAACCAATTTGGAACTAGAACCAATTTAGCACCATTTAAAACAATGTCAAGTTGGTGCTATTGTTTGTCGTCGAAATTGAAACTTTGAGGACTTATGAGCAAATTCCCTAGCCAAGAAATGGACAGGTTTAATGTAAGGTTGCCTGTTGGCATGCGCGATGCCATAGCCGATCGGGCCAAGCGTAACGGCAGGTCTATGAACTCTGAGATTGTCCAGATCCTTCAGGATGCGCTGGAGACAGAAAAGCTGATAGCTGAAAGCGACATAGTTGATTTTGATTCAACTCAGGCGGCCCTGGATTCAAAATCCACGCCAGAGGAAAAAGCCGCGTTTCTTGCTGAGCTTGAGAAAAGAGATCCCTTTACCGCTGCAATTCTTCGTGAGGGAGAGGAACATAGCAGAAGGCTTGCTGCCATCCTAGGAAGGCGCATGGGTTACTCAGATGAGTAAAAGTAAAAAAACCCACCTGATGGTGGGTTGCCTAATCTACGTTACTGACAATTTCTGGAGTTAATTTTTAATTGTTGATCGGCTTTGTTGAATAAATCAGATTCGGGGCGAGTGTCCCTGTAGCAGGGCAGATTTTCAGGCAATGCGCACGCTTTCTGGCATTCCTGCCTTTGTCATCCTGTTCAGCGCTCGAACCATGGCCAGAGCCTCTGCCACCTGCCCATCATAATCACGCAGCGTCAGTGATCCCCCGAACAGCTGTTTTATCCGGTACATCGCCGTTTCCGCTATCGAGCGACGGTTGTAATCTGTTGTCCACTTCCACCGGGCATTGCTCCCGCTCAGACGCTGATTCGCAACGGCACGGTTGCGGTCTGCATACTCTCCGGGCCAGTAGCCCGCTCCTTTTCGGGGAGGGATAAGCGCGCTGATATTCTTACGCCGCAGTTCATCATGACACAGACGCGTATCGTAAGCTCCGTCCGCCGCTGCTGCTCTGATTTTTCTGTGAGTCTGCCGGATAAGACCCGGGAAGGCTTCTGAGTCCGTTACGTTGTTCAGTGACAGGTCCGCACAGATGACTTCATGTGTTTTACCATCAACAGCAAGATGCAGCTTTCGCCAGATACGGCGGCGCTCTTTGCCGTGATTTTTAACTTTCCATTCGCCTTCACCAAAGACCTTCAGTCCGGTTGAGTCAATCACCAGATGGGCGATTTCACCCCGGGTGGGCGCTTTAAAACTGACATTCACCGACTTTGCCCGTTTGCTGACGCAGCTGTAGTCCGGGCAGCGCAGTGGGACACCCATCAGGGAAAAAATGGAATCAATAAAGCCCTGTGCCGCTCGCAGGGTCAGCCGGAATACGCGTTTAATCACCAGAACGGTAGTGATAGCAAGGTCTGAATAGCGCTGAGGTCGTCCGCGTGATGCGGGCGTTGCTGACGCATACCAGGCCTGAATCGCCTCATCATCCAGCCAGAAAGTGATGGAGCCACGATTAATCAGGGCCTTGTTGTAGTTGCACCAGTTGGTGATTTTGAACTTCTGCTTTGCCACGGAACTGCCTGCATTATCAGGATTATGCGTGATCTGATCCTTCAACTCAGCAAAAGTTCGATTTATTCAACAAAGCCTTGTTGATCCAGTATCTTCAGTGCATTGCGACCGATTTCGCTCTTATCAGCCAAGAAAGCAGGCTCTTTTGATTTCTTAATGAAAACATGCCCTGCATCACCATCTGTATAAACGAACCGACCTCCAATTTTACTTATATCGGTATGTCCCGAGACAATACCACAGACAGCGTTTGAGTTTTCATTCCTGAAAACCTTTATCTCTGAGAAATCCAGTCCTAACAATGGGTTGAAATTACTGTCACAAATAATGACAGCAGATCCACTTCTGGCTTTACCGCTAGCTTCAAGTAATCGCCATCTTTCGCAGTCTCCCGGCTTATACTTCTGAGATAGCTCTTTTCTTACTGCCTCTTTTGCATCATTAATGATCTGAGTATCAGATTTTGCATAACAAAAGTGTGACAAGAAAAGTAGCCCGATAATGATTAGCCGCCTCACATCGCTACCCCGCGCTCTTTATGAATAGACTTCTCATTCATCATTTCTATAACGCGCAGACCGAAATCGGTTAGCGTGTATGGGCGCGAGAAGAGGTTAATCATCTGTGATAAATGCTTATGCGGGTCCTTCAAAACAGGATCGTCAGGATGCTTTCTCGCATTGGTATGAGCCACACCAACCAACCCGAAGACCAGATGTTCAAAAACAACGGTCTTGGTAACTCCGTCATAAGTCACCGTGTCGCCGCCGGTTGTTTCTTTTAGGTGCCGTAAATATGCCCCGGCGATTTCTTCACCCAGGCGCTGTAACTGTTCTTGTTCGCTCATATCCCTATCCCCATCAGTAAATGATGCGGCAATCGTAGCAGAGGGGAAGCGATACGACAAAACCACCTGATCGTTTATCAGGATGTTCGGCGGTGAGCTTCCAGGGTAGGTTGGATGGTAAACCCGAAACAAGGAATCAACATGGATAAGTTTGACCGCGCCATCCAGCGAGAGCTACTCCAACGTCTCTGCGACATTTACCCAGAATCTGCCGATAGTAGCTTCTCCAAAGAGTTTTCAGAAAAATTTGGAGGCATTAATATCTTTACTGCCAACTTACTTTATCTTGCTGGTCACGGACTCATTGATATAAGACTTAGCAATGAAATAGGCCGACGACTGCCATCTGTAATGGACTCTTTCACGAAAATCACCAGCAAAGGCATAGATTTCATTCGCCATGACGGCGGTTTGGGCGCCATCCTGAACGTACAGACCATTAAGTTTCACCGGGATGCAGTGATCGTCCTCGAAGACCTGATCGCGCTTTCAAACATGAGTGATGAGCAGAAGGCCAAGGCCAAGTCGACTCTCGGCGAAATGTCTACTGAAGTGCTTAAAACTGTGGTGCAAGCTGCAACTACCGCCGGGTTATCAAAGCTACTCGGGCAATGAAGTTGTACCAGAAAGCAAAAACCCGCCGAAGCGGGTTTACTCATCTTTCTTACCTTGGCGTCTTCCGATAACAAAAACCGACACAAGGCCAATAAGGTCTATGGCAACCAGCGTTCCGGCAAAAGTAGTATTCCCTTTCCATGCAAACACGGCAGCCATGACAAGAATAATTATGGCGATAGAAAAACCCATCCATTGACCGCGGCGATCGAGGTTAATTTCGCCGTCCAGTGCATCCTGGTTGTACTTGTGCCTGGCTGCCTGTTCCTTTTCTGCCATTGCAAAGATTCTCTCTGCGCCACCATGCAAAACAGCATCATACTCTTCGAGTGTTTTAGGTGAAGGTAGCGGCCCAGCATGCATTGTCTGTTGGGTTATTATTGTCTGAAAACTTTCACTGCGAAGAAAAGCATCCAGCACCTCGGGATTAGAGGTGAGCTGCTTATTTATGCTCTCAGCCTTGGTTACGGCTGACTGATGGCTAGCTTGTTGGCTCTTGCTTTGCGGCATTTGCTATTGCAAGTGAACGCCTGAAATCACCACCTATGCGATAGAAATCTTTTTCGATTTCCTGCATATCGGTGGTTTTTTTGACGTTCCTTGTGTATCTGGCTGACGGAGCGATATCAAGAATGCTTCCGGCAGCGCGTAAGTAGCGGCGTACTGTTGCTTTCATGCTTCCTCCGATAGTTGAATGGGCTACAAGTGCTTACCTGTGTCAAGTGAGTATACAGTCAGTGTCTACAGGTTAGCAATATCAGCTTGATATCAGCCTGACAGCATGTACGAAGCCCACCTTAGTGGGCTATCCAAAACCCACGAATTTGTGGGTTTCATGCTTCGGTAATCGCGCCAGGAAAGCCGGGCAATGCCAACTGACCTTGCTTGTCCAGTTGCTCAATGCGTGAAAGTAACTGCGGCTTCTTCTCTTTACCCCACCGACGCAGCAGGCGACCAGACATACTGGCAACATCCTTCTCTTTCAGGAATTCCAGCATTACGGCGTTACGCTCCTCTTCAAACTGGCGCCGCCCAACCTGAAGCATCGCGTACATCCAGTTGAAGGCGTTGATGTAGGCGATCTTGATACGCATCGCCTCTTTCTTGGTATAGGACATAACCAGAAGCATCAACCCATCTTTGCGGAGCCGATAGAACTTCTGCGGCTTACCGTTCTGCAACTCATTGTTTTTATAGCAAACCTCAAAATTGAGTTTTGTATCGAACTCTTCCGGGCATGCCTTAATAGTCTTTTCGATATCACGAATAACGTTGTCAGGACGTTTCCCAAATGCCTTCGCCACCATAAACGAGTCAGTTACCGGGTCGTTATCGGCCACAAAAATCAGATCACGAAAATCAAGTCCGTTAATTACTGTTGGGTATGACATAGCGGTATTTCCTTTAGAAAGATGAGCCTGTTCGCACAGAAACGCCGCCCCGAGAAGGTCCGCACCTATACGGCGTTCCTCAGGCTCAGCTTTCTGAAAGACTCGGGTTTTGTATGCGCTGCGACGCGCGGGAGGTTTGTTGCGGGTATAAAAAAGCCCAGGACTATGCCGAGGCTGGTTTATTGGTTGGCTTTAGCCTGCCGGCGCTTGCGCCGTGCGAAGTAGTCATCAGCTGCGTGATCGTACTCTTCGCGGGTATACCCTTTCTGCTCAGGGTATTTAGCGATGAGCATTAGCTGAAACTCGGTCATCGTCAGTTGGCCGGCCTCTTCCTTGCTGATACCGAAGTGGTTACGTGCTGCGATGATGTAATCTGATGCCCGGAATTCAGATGTGGTATCGCTGGATTCGTGCCGCTGGAGCTTTCTAACTTTCGCTTTACCTATGATGCCGTGCATCATCAGGCTTTGGGCGACTATAACCATGTTGTGCGGCGGCATGCTTCCCTGGCGCCATACGAAACTGCGCTTTCTGCCTTTACCCGGCTTCATCCATCCTATCAACTCGCCGATATCGTCAGCACAGCAGGCGGTCAATACCGTATGGGCAGCCATAATCGACTTGCGGCTCAATAGACCGCTCTGAATATACTGCAACACGCAATCGGGCAGCCGGTCGTACTCATTGTGGATGTAGGATTCAGCAGCCCGCCTTAACAGAGGGGTCACTTCGTCATTGCAGAGGTCGTAGAACGTCTGAACAATTTCAGCAGGTTCGCCAATTCGCGACATAGCCAGCAGTGACGGGCGGAAGAAATAATCCCTGTCTCCGGCAGTAATCAGGCATTCGCCAAACTCTTTAACTGGTGTCATTTTTCCCCCATAAACAAAATCAAGGGCAGAAATCCTGCCCTTTGTTTTTCTTACACGGTGACGGTTACCGTGTGAGTGGCTGGGAAGTTTCCATCCCCGGTCTTCAGATCACCG
>OAVU01000092.1_pt1 | contig 12653 bp, 8 predicted proteins | sample 1501321 | NCBI WGS metagenome assembly OAVU01 (sample SAMEA2580111, study PRJEB22360) | human gut metagenome | biome: human gut; feature: human-associated habitat; material: faeces | place: Denmark | collected 2008/2010
CCCAGCCGAAGAACTCGCGCTTGGAGCCGATGCGGTATATGTGGTTGCCTTCAATCAGCGAGAAGGCGCAGCCCATATGACCAACCACACCATTCTGGCCGCAGTCGTAGATTACGTTGCCGCGCACCACGTGCCCGCCGACTACGCCTTTCTCCCAGCCGGCATGCAGCGCCTTGTAGACGGCCTCTTTTTGGTATTGGTACCCGGACTTACGATGGGTGCGCGTCGATTCGTTGTCGCCGGTGGAAATCTCCTTGCCCAGCGAGATCGCCGAACATTTCGCGTCATGAATGCGATTGTTTTCGATAACCCACCCGCGGGACCAATGCGGGCCCACCAGCCCGACCTGATCGGCAGTCGGCGGCGTGTAAGGGCAGGCCGCCTGCGCCATTTCAAAGCCGGAGACCGTAATGTAATTGACGAACGGGCGGCTCGGGTAGAAACAGGTCTCGCGCACGTTGATTTCGGTAAGTTCCGCATTCGGGTCGGCTTCATGGAAATTGGCCCAAATGGTTGTGGCCTCATCATCGACCGCACAGCACCACACGTTCACGGTGGCATCCGGATCAATCAGCGGCACGATGGAATCGGTGGCGGCGTCACGGCCGGTATCCCAACGCTGTGGGTTGCGCACCTTGTCCAGCGAGGCGACTTCGTAGAAGGATTTGCCATTCAGATACACATCGCCCAGGTGGCGTACCTCGACCTTTGGGTCCGGGTATACGGTCCAATCGCCGAATACGGTTTCCACGTACGGGTTGTATCCGTTGAAGAATGCGTTCGGGATTACGGCTTTCCACACGCCATCGCCTTCGGGCTGCCATGTGTCGATACGTTCGGAGCCGGTGATTACCGGGCGCGGTTCGCCCGCGGCCGCGCGGTAGACGATGCGGTTCGTGGCGCTCTCTCCGCCGAATCGGGGGTCGACAGATTCCCGATAGGTGCCGGCATGCACAACCACCTCATCGCCGGCTCGGGCGATGGCCGCCGCTTGGCCGATGGTCAGAAACGGGTCGGCCGCGCTGCCGGCGCCGTTCGTCTTCGCCGCCTGCGCGGAAACATGATATTGCGTCATTGCATTGTTCCTTTCTCTCCTGTATCCCGGTTTCGCCGTGACAGTTGGCCAGAGCAGCAAACCTACCGACCCTCGGCAGCGGCCCGCTCTTCAGGAGTCCAGTCATCCGGGACTTCGGCAATCACATGGCACGGATTGCCCACAGCGATGGAATCGGCGGGAATGTCGTGGGTGACGACTGCGCCCGCACCGATAATCGAGTTGTCTCCGATGGTGACGCCGGGGCAGATCACCACATTGCCGCCCAGCCACACATTGTTGCCGATGGTCACGTCGGCGTTGTGCTGCCAGCCTTCCAGTCGAGGCTTGCGGGCGATGGCGTGGTTTGGCGTATAGATGCTCACGCGCGGGCCGATCAGGCAATCGGAGCCGATGGAGATCGGGCCGCCGCCCACAATCAGCAGGTCCATGTTGATGAACGTACGGTCTCCGATTTTCAGGCCCAGCCCGTAATCAAGCCGGATTGGCGGGCGGAAGTCCACGCCCTCGCCGGCCTCGGGCACGAGTTCGCGGAACAGTCGCTCAGCTTCGGCGGTGTCTTCAAAGTAGATGCGATTGATGCGGTCGCACGTGGACTGCGCCTCGCGCGTAAGTTCCGGCAAAATCTCCGACTTACGGTACTGCAACCAGTCATCGGCGAACAGTTTCGCCACATCCGGGTGATCTTGCTTGAGTTGTTCGAGATCGTGCGCCATCGATTGCCCCCTTGCATTTGTTTAACGATTAAACAATATGATTGTACAATATTGTAGAGCGGGCTGAGACCATTACCGCCGTTTTACGCCGATCAGGCAACCCACGAATCCGCCGGCCCATTCGGTACTGAGGAATCGCGCATCACAATCTGCCATGATACGAGCATAAGTAACGTCCGCATGCGCAATTAGTGCAATATCAGGCATTGTTCCCTCATCAATGCTGTCAGGTGCAGGCTGCCCGGCAAGGAATTCCAAACGATTGCCATGCAAGCGCAATCCGAACCATTCGTTGGCCCCAAGCGCTCCAAGCGCAATGCACCGCTTATCTCCCCTATCGGTGATTTCGGCCGTCAATTGGCCGGATTCCGCTTCCGCCATGACCATGACAACATGGGTGGAATCCTGATGCATCATCATCGTGTATTCGGGCCGGGTGAACGCGGCATATTCCTGCCCGTCGACGCGCAGGAACCGGTAATCGTCACGGCCTCGAACGCCGACTAGGCGGGTATCGTCGAGCTGGATGAGCTCAGCAGAGCATGCGGCATTATCACCAGCAGCGCAATCACACCTCGCAGAGTCCACACCCCTCACTGCACATGGCAATCCATCCTCGTCAACGTCCACGACCAACTTCTCGGGAAGCCGGCCAAGCCCCGGAGCCACGACAGGCCAACCGGGATCGACGATATCGATACGCTTATTCGGCTCCCCACCGTCCAGCTTCCACGAGACCGGATTGTGCTGCCATACGACCGGTGCCACGAACGTTTCCCGGCCACAGTAGCTGAACGTTTCTCCGGGTTCCTCGCCCGGAGTCTCGCGTACGCCAAGACACGCGAGCAGCCAGCCGACGGTCGGATGCAGCAGCAGATCGGCGTGCCCAACGCATTGGACTGGCTCCCCCGCTCCCAAATGACGGTGTGTGAGGATCGGATTGCGTTTGCAAGCCTCAAACAGCCGGTCATCGCGGCCCACCACGCTTCGTTCACCGTCACGCGCCGGCTCAATCCAGATATCTTGCGCAGCAAGGTTCTTCTCAAAACCGGCGAGCGCCGCCGCGAATCCGCGCGGTGCGTGCGTGCGCATTATCATCTCACTGTGCTCGAAGCTGGTGCCGCCCTCGGCGGTCATCAGGTAGAGGTAATCGCCCACCCGGTACAAATGCGGCCCTTCAGCCCATACCGCATCCATGCCATAGCCGCGCCAAATCACGGTTTTATGGTCTTGCAACGTCCACGTGCCTGGGGCGATGGGCTGCGTCCAGATTTCGGTTTGACCATCCCACTGCGGGTGTAATGCCGGGCGCGTTTGCGTCCACCACACTGTGCCATCGCCGTCTTCAAAGATGTCCGGATCAATGCCTTCGGCCCCGGCCACCCAGTACGGGCCGCGCCATGGTCCGGTCAACTCATCGGCCTCGATGACGAAATTGCCTTGGGCGTCACGGCAGTTATCAATATCCTTCTGCGAGCATCCCGCAGCGAGCGCCTTCACCTCATCCACGCGGGCCACGGTGCATACGATCACATATCGCCCGCCGATACGGCGAATGGTCGGCGCGTACAGGCCGCCGGAATCCTCGACGCCATCAATGAGCAGTCGATGAGACATCGCCTCATCCACCGCATTCGCCGTGTGCGTCCACGTCACAAGATCACGGGTCGTATGAATGGGCAACCCCGGCACCAATTCAAACGAGGAGTTGACCAGCACGATTTCCTCGCGCGTCGCATCCCAGATCCAGGACGGGTCCGGGTACATGCCGCGCAGCACCGGGTTGGAGACGGTTATGGTACATTCGCGGCCACGGTCGCCGCAATGTTCATTGTCGCTTGCCACAAGTGTCGCCTTTCATTCCCCAGTGCCGAATAGTCAGGCGACTTTCCCTGATTATCAGGAAAGCCGCCTGGCGTCATCATATTTCCATGTAATCGAAATGGCTGAAAATGGCTTCTTTGCCGTATCCGGAAAGGTCCACGGCCACCAACCCGACGAACGCGCCGGTAAAGAATCCGCCATAACGTTGGGCCACATGATCATCGGAGAGCACGGCGGCGTCCAGCGTCACCGGAATCTCATGCCATGTCTTGCCATCGAACGAATACTCGTAGGTGTAGGTACGAGTACGCACTTTGGTTCGCAACCATACGGATTCGATGTCATCAGGAATGGCGATGGCTGTGTCTTTGAGGAACGACGTGTACGTATCGAAATCGTTCTGGGCGACTTCGATTACGCGCTGCCCTCGCTTCTCGTCCCAGGTGATGAATGCCCACGACCAGCATAGGTGGTTGTAGAAGTTGGTCAGGCCGGCCATCTGCATGTAGTTGCTTGGATCGAATGTCACCTTGGTTTCGGCGTTGAAATCGAACGCCTGCCAACGGCGTCCTACCAGCGACAGTTCAAACAGGTTTGCCAGCGACCCTTGACCACGCAAGGTCAGCGAGCCGCCGCCCACGCGGCCCATGGTCTCGGTGAATGGCACACGCAGGGTGTTCCAGTTGAGGTCGAGTTCGCTCGATTCGAACTCGTCATGCTGGCTATGATCCGTAGGGGCCTCAGTTGCGATGGCGTCGGCCGGGGCTTCGACATAACGCTCTCCCCCATGGCCGCCGACCACATACGGCCAGCCATCGCCATCCCACTCGACCTTCTGAATCGAAGTCTCTCGGCCGAGCGTGCACCAGCCGCGCACGCCATGAGCCGGCTCGTTCTCGTGCCGCCAGGGCCTGCCGCACAGTGAAGCGTAATACCATTCGCCGCCGGGCGTATCCACGAGTGCTCCATGCCCCTGCTTTTGCAGGTAGGTGCCGGGGGTATCGAAGTTGGAGAGGAACGGATTGCTCGGCATGCTTTCGAATGAAAGCTCATCCAAGGTTCGCGAACGGGCCACGGACTCCTGATGCTCGTATTGGGTGCCGCCTTCCGCACAAAACAGGTAGTACCAGCCATTGATGGTGTAGAGGTGCGGTCCTTCGACTAATTTCACATCGGTGCCGCGCCAGATGGTGCGGGCTGTTTCCGGCTTCAATTGCATGGTTTTGACATCGAATTCAGTCAAGGTGATGCCGTCGAACGGATGATGATATTCACGGAAGTCCCAGGTTTGCTGCACCAGATACTTGCGTCCATCGGTATCATGGAATAGGCTGGCGTCGAATCCGACGCCATTGACCCGAATCGGATCGCTCCACGGACCACGAATGTCGTCGGCGGTAACCAGATAGTTCGCGCAATCCTTGAACGCGCCGTTGACGATTTTCACGTCGGTGTAGATAAGCCAGAATTTGCCGTCCGCATAAGACAGGTCCGGTGCCCAGATGCCGCCACCGGAGGGATTGCCCTTCATATCCAGCTGGGAAACGCGGTTTAAGGGCCCGGGCAGCAGATTCCAGTGAACCATGTCGCGGGATTCATGCAAACGGACTCCCGGCCACCAGTCAAATGTGGAATTTGCGATGTAGTAGGTGTCGCCGACGCGAATCATCGAGGGGTCCGCATCGAACCCGGGGAGTACGGGATTGGAGATCTTCATGGTCTTCTCCTCATTGAAAAGAAAGGGGCCGTGGAAAGGAGGAAAGGAAGAGGTTGAAAGGAATCGGCCCAAAGAGCCATGTACCTTTCCACGGCACGGTTATGGTTGCTGCGACTAGCCCTTGACAGCACCGGTCAGGCCGCCAACGATCTTCTTCTGGAAAATGGTGAAGCAGATCAGCGCGGGGATCATCGACAGCGAGGTGAAGGCCAGTACCTGAGCGGTATCGACCGAATGCTGGGAGCTGAACATCTGCACGCCGAGCGGCAAGGTGTACTTGCTGGAATCGTTGAGCAGGAACAGCGGCAGCATGTAGGCGTTCCAGCTGCTCACGAAGCTCAGGATGCCGACGGTGGCCACGCCGGGCCAGCTCAATGGCAGCACCATACGGTCGAAGAAGCCGATGCGAGAACAGCCGTCCAGCTCTGCCGCTTCTTCCAGTTCCTTAGGAATGGACTTGAGGAATGGCACCAGGATGATGATGGCCTGTGGCAGGCCGAATGCTATCTGGGGCAGAATAATGCCCAGATGCGAGTTGATCAGGTGCAGATTGCGCAGCAGCAGATACAACGGGGTGATGGCCACGGTGATGGGGAACATCATGCCGGCGGCGAACAGCGAGTACAGCAGTTTGTTGAATTTGAACTCGTATCGGGCAATGACGAAGCTCACCATCAAGGCCAGCACCACGATGCCCACCATTGTGCCAATGGAGACGATCAGGGAGTTGACGAGTTCCGGCCAGAAGATGTTCGAAGTGAACACCGTCTTGTAATTCTCAAAGTTCCATGGATCGGGCCAGCCGGCCGGGTCCCTCGTAATCTGCGCATTGGTGCGGAAGCCGCCGATAATGATGTACAGCACCGGGCCAACGCACAGCGCCACAAGCAGCAGTGAGAAGAAGTAGACGACCGGGTTGCCCCACGGGGTCTTTGCGGATTTTCTCAATGCATACGGATCATAGGTCTTGTTCTTGCCCTTGCCCACGGACGGGGAGACTGCGGTCGTCATTGTGAAACCACCTCATTTGCAACTGCTGCGGCATTGCCATTGGCCTTGGCAAGCTTGGCCGCTTCCTTCGCCGCACGCTTGGCACGACGCTTGGCATCCTTCTCGTCGGTGAGCGCACCTTCGAGATCTCGGTTAAGTACGAACCGCTGGTAGGTCAAGGCAATGACCAGCGAGATGATGAAGATCACCACGGCCACGGCGGAACCGTAACCATAGTTGTTGGCGAGTCGACCTTCGCGCACCATGTAGGTTGCCATGGTGGACGTTCCTGCGGTAGACGACACGTACTGGCCCCAGATGATGTAGACCAAGTCGAACAGCTGAAGAGAACCGATAATCGACATGAATGCCCAGATACGAATGGTGGGGCCGAGCAGTGGCAGGGTGATGCTCCACTGCTGACGCCAGAATCCAGCACCATCCACCTTCGCGGCTTCATAGAGGTCTTCGGGAATCGACTGCATGCCGGCAATCATCAGGATGACGGCGAAGCCGATGTACTTCCACGAAATGATGAACATCAATGTCCAGATGGCGATTTTCGGATCGGAGATCCAGTCCGCCCCGCCAAGTCCTATTTTCTTGAGTAGCGCGTTCAATGCGCCTGTGGTCTGGAGGATGAGACTCCAGCCGGTGCCAACGATGACTTCGGAAACGACGTACGGCACGAAAATCAGGGTACGAATCAGTGCGCGGCCCTTGAATTTCTGGTTGAGCAGCAGGGCGAAGAGGATGGCCAGCGGCCCCTGGATGACGAGCGAAGCGACGACCACGAATAGCGTGTGTCCCAATGCCTGCTGGAAGTTCGGGTCGGTCAGAATGACCTTGTAGTTTTCAAAACCGATGAACTGGCCGTTGACGGTGGGCTTGCCATAGCCCTTCCACTTGAAGAATCCGTAGTAGCCGGCCATGAACACCGGCAGGATGACGAATCCGAGGAACATGATCAGGGCAGGAAGCGAAAGGATGGTGATTTCGATACGTTTGCGAGCCTTGTCGCTTAAGCCCGACGTGCGGCGCTGTACCCTCGCGCCTGCTGAAACTGACATTGTTGAGGCCTTCCTAAGAAAACAAATTGGGCCGCGGTTGTTGCTGTGCAAGCATTCGCCGCAGCCCGGGAATTACGGTCGGGTCAGAGCGAATCAGCCCTTGGCCGCAGCGGTTTCAACACCCTTGACGATGTCTTGGGCGGAACCTTGACCGGCCATCATGTTGACCACGCCTTCGTTGAGTGCGTTGCCGATGTTCTGACCGAACACGGTGTCGAGCCACATGGACACGGAGGATGCGTCGTTGTAGACGGTCAGCACCTGCTTCAGAGCCTCGTTGGTCACCACATCCTGGGCTTCCTTGTTGGCCGGGATGGTGGAGAACGCCTCAGCGTACTTCTCCTGCCATTCCTTCTCGGAGACGAAGTTGAGGAAGTCCACAGCCTCTTCAGGCGCCCACTCGCCCACGGCCATGCCATCGGAACCACCCATGATGGCAGTTGGATCGCCTTCGCCACCGTCCATGGTCGGGAATGCGAAGTAGCCGAGGTCGGCCATGTCCTTCTTGTCCGGAGTCAGGTCCTTGATCACGCCGGGCTCCCAGCCGCCCATGAGTTCCATAGCTGCCATGTGGTTGGCGAGCAGGCCGGCGGAGGAGCTTGCGCCCTGCTGGGCCGGAGTGGTCAGGAAGCCATCGTTGAAGGCATCGAGGTCGAGCAGCGCCTGCACATCATCACCGGTACGGGTCCAGCACTTATCGCTGAAGTCCTTATCGGACTGGGCCTTGTCGAAGGTGTCAGCAGAGCATTCGCGCAGTGCGAACCAGTACCACCAGTGGGCGGCCGGCCAGGCGTCCTTACCGCCTACGGCAATCGGCGTGATGCCGGCGTCCTTCAGCTTCTGCACCACGGTCTTGAACTCATCCCAGGTCTTCGGAGTTTCAGTAATACCGGCCTTCTCGAACAGATCCTTGGAATACCAGATGCCGCCGGGAAGCACTGACTGCTGCACGCTGTAGATCTTGCCATCGATGGTGCCGGTGGCTTCAGCAGTGGCCATCTGGTTCTTGACGGTGTCGGAGATCTTGTCGGTCAGGTCCATGGCTTGCCCAGCTTCGACCACATCACGTAGCTTCTGGCCACCACGCGCCATAAAGATATCGGGGGCGGAATTCGGGTCCTGCAGAGCGGTCTGCAGCTTGCCATCCATATCCTCGTTCTGAATGGCTTCAATCTTGATGGTAACGTTCGGGTTTTCCTTCTCGAACGCCTTGGCGGCGGATTCCCAGTATGCCTTGCCGTCGCCAGTGGTGGAGTTGTGCCACATGGTGATTTCCACCTTGCCATCGGCATTCGTGTCGCCGCCGCTCCCGCAAGCGGCCATGCTGACACAGGTTACCGCCGCCAGAAGTGCGGCGGCCACGGACTTGAACTTCATTATCGTCTCCTTATTGTTCTTGACCAGCATGAAACCGATCCGCGATTTACGAAAGTTCCGAAAGGTATATCAGCCGGTTACATATCTAACAGCTGGTAATTAATGATGTTTTCAGTGAAACCTCGCCGTTTCACCTATTCCATCAACCTTCTTTAACTTTATCGAAAACTCGCTTTATGTTTTCGATATCTCTATCATAGAGAGCCTTAGTTTGACGGTCAAACGAAATTTATATCGGCTTTTTTACTATCAAAATCGTTGAAATTCCAACCTTTTTCACTTATGTACACCATTCTTTATCGTCAAATTGACTTTACGAAAGTTTCGAATATACTGATACCAACATTCTCTGATGAAGGCGGTCAATGATGGCGTCGACAGAACAGCGCAAAAGCAACGGCGAGAACAAGGTCAAACTTGCAGACATCGCCAAACAGACTGGCTACTCACTGGCCACTGTGTCCAAAGCCCTGAACGGCAAGGCGGATATTTCGGAAGCGGCCCGGCAGGCCATTGACAAAGCCCTGAAAGACAACGGCTACATTCGCCGCGTCTCCCCTTCCCGCAAACAACGCACCATCGAGGTGGTATTTCGGGATTTCGAGACCATTTGGGCGCTGGAAGTGCTCAGGGGCATCATCACGGAGGCCAAGCCGCACAACATCAATGTCATGGTTGCGGAAAGTGGCGACCGGCAGCACCCCGACTCTTCCTGGGTCGAAAGCATCATCGACCGACAGCCCATTGGCGCTATTCTGGTGTTCTCCAACTTGACGGACAAGGAACGCAGCATGTTCCAATCACACGGCATTCCGTTCGTCGTCTTCGACCCTTCCGGCAATCCGGCATTAGATGATCTCTCCGTACAGGCGGACAACTGGATGGGCGGCGTCATCGCCATCCGTCATCTGCTGGAACTCGGCCACAAGCGCATCGGCATCATCACCGGACCGGATGAAATGCTCTGCTCACGTGCCCGGCTTGACGGCTATTCGGCGGCCCTCGCCGAACGCAATATCCCCACCTCTCCCGAACTCATCACCGAAGGCGATTTCACCACGCCAAGCGGTTACGAAGGAGCCATGACGTTACTTGAAAACGAACAAAGTCGCCCGACCGCCATCTTTGCAGGCAGTGACATACAGGCCATGGGCGTTTACGAGGCGGCCCGTCAACTGAAAATCCGCATCCCCGAAGATCTGTCCGTTATCGGATTCGACGATATACAGACCGCCGCGTACATGGGCCCGGCGTTGACCACGGTCCGCCAGCCATTGCAAGACATGGCCGCCACTGCAGCTCGCATGGTCATCGATACCAATGAAGGACGCAAGATTCAGAAGCGCGTGGTTCTTTCTACGTCTTTGGTGGTGCGGGACAGCACGCGGCGGCTCAAATCACGGGATTAGTCCAACCGTCAGAACGACACCGGTTCCTTGCATGCCTCGAGAATCGCTCGGGCATCGTCACGGTGAATCTGCACGAATGAGCCGCCGGCCTCACCGGCATGATCGGCGTACTTGTCGAGAGAGGCGGGATCGTCGGGCACGCCGGCCTCAGAAAGAATCAGCGGCGCACCTACGCGGCGCAGGAAATCGACATAGCGATCAATGCCTTCCTCGGCCACCATGCGATCGGTTTTGCCGGTGGGCGTCACACCCCACACGTCGACCGCCCAGCGGGCAAAGCGAGCCGTCACCTCATCGTTGACCAGATACACGTATGCCATCCAATGCGGGTGAACCACGGCCAGACCAGCGCCGTGAGCGATATCGGTGTATGCGGACAGCGCGTGTTCGATGCCGTGCGTCACCCAATCCTCTTCCTTGCCGCGCGAGATAATGCGGTTCAGAGCCAACGTGGAATCCCACATTGCATTGGAGCGAGCCTCATAATCTTTCGGATCGGCCAAGCATGCTCGCCACGAACGCAGAATATGACGTTGGATGCCCTCGGCGATTTCGTCGGAAAGGTTGTCGTCCACCGGATAGGAGAAATACTGCTCACACGTGTGGCAGAACATGTCCTCGAAGCCATACACCGTCTGTTCGGCGGGCAATGTCATCAGGTAGCTTGGATCCAGCACGGAGAACCTGGGCATCAGCGGGAACGACGTATAGCCGAGCTTGCGGTTGCGTTCCCAATTGGTAAGCACGGCCGCATCTCCCATTTCCGAGCCCGTTGCCGCGGTGGTGAGCACCACGCCAACCGGAATCAGCCCTTCAGGTGCCGGTTTGCCGGTTTCGATGTAGTCATCCCACAAATCCTCATCGTCACCGATGCCGGAACCCAACGAAATGAATTTCGCGCAGTCGATTACCGAGCCACCGCCGACGGCCAGAATCAGGCCGACGCCATGCTCCTTGACCAGTCGTACGCCTTCCAGCGCTTTGTCCAATCGCGGGTTCGGCGTAACGCCGGGCAGCTCGATGATTTTGTGCCCGGTTCCTGCCAGCGCAGCCATCACATCGTCATAGGCACCGTTGCGTTTAATCGATCCGCCGCCATACACCACCAGAACGGCGCCCTCGACACGCTCCACCTCCTGTGCGATATGGCGCGCCTGCCCTTTGCCGAAGTAGATCTTCACCGGGTTATGGAAAATGAAATCTCGCATGCGTAACTCCTTTGTTGTGCTGAGGTTCCCCTGAGAACAGCTTATCTTCTCCTGCCGCCGATATGTTCACCGTCGCCAACACGTCACCGTCAACGCACCCCTCCGCGAACATGTTCGCCCCCACCCCAATCCACCCCCCAGCCCCGCCACAACCAGAAAACCGCCCTTGACGACGTTGCCTCAGGCGGTTTTTCAGCGGAAGGAGAGAAAGGAGAAAGAAGGAATGGAAAGGTGCCATGCGGGCATAACACAACACCGCACATGGCGAAACTATCGAATCAGCCCATCGGGCGCACTGGCATCATAATTGATGTGTACACGCCCGATGGAGCGAATTCAATCGGTCAGACCGATGGTCACTCGACCTCAGCCAGGGCATCAATGATGTAGTTGTTGATGGTGGCCTTGACGGACTCGAGGTGATCGGACTTGGTGGCGGCGATGAGCTCGGACTGCGGCTTGTCGAGGCTGTAGGCTTCGAGGTCGGCCAAGGTGACGTTGCCCTCGTCGATGTCCTTGCCGATGCCGGAGTCGTAGGAGCTGTAGCGCTCGGCCTGAAGATTCTGGATGAAGCCATCCTGGTTCATCTTGTCGGCAACCAGCAGGCCGGCGGCGTAGGCATCCATGCCAGCGATGTGGGAGCGGAACAGGTCCTCCTCGTAGAAGGAGGTACGGCGCGGCTTGGCGTCGAAGTTCAGACCACCGTGAGGTCCGATGGAGCCGGCCTGCAGGACTTCCCACATGACGGCGACGGTCTCGTACAGATCGGTCGGGAACTCGTCCATATCCCAGCCGATGAGCTTGTCGCCCTGGTTGGCGTCGAGGGAACCGAGGAAGCCGGACTCGCGGGCCACGCGGATCTCGTGCTGGTAGGTGTGGCCGGCCAGGTTGGCGTGGTTGCCTTCCAAGTTCAGCTTGAAGACGTCGGTCAGGTCGTGGTTGCGCAGGAACTCGATGGCGGTGGCGGCATCGAAGTCGTACTGGTGCAGCGTCGGCTCCTTCGGCTTCGGCTCGATCAGGAACTGGGCCTCAAAGCCGATTTCCTTGGCGTAATCTGCGCACATGTGGAAGAACTTGGCGATGTGGTCGGTCTCGCGCTTCATCTCGGTGTTCCACAGGTTCTCGTAGCCTTCGCGGCCACCCCAGAACACGTAGTTCTCGGCGCCCAGGCGCTTGCCGATCTCCAAGCTCTTCTTGAGCTGGCCACCGGCGTAGGCGTAGATGTCGGCGAACGGAGAAGTGGCGGGGCCCGGCACGAAGCGCGGGGTGGGGGACCAGCGGCACCGCG
>OAVU01000097.1_pt1 | contig 12505 bp, 13 predicted proteins | sample 1501321 | NCBI WGS metagenome assembly OAVU01 (sample SAMEA2580111, study PRJEB22360) | human gut metagenome | biome: human gut; feature: human-associated habitat; material: faeces | place: Denmark | collected 2008/2010
GGTTGATGTGCGGCACGGTTTCAACCTGATCCAGCTTGTACAAGGTGGCATTGCCGTGAGCCATGCGGGTGAACCCGATAACGATCACACTGACACCGGCGACAATCCGGGATTGCGCATCCCATTTGAAACTGGTGCGAGCGAACTTGATGTGCCATCCATCATCAATCAACGGTTTGAACAGGGCGGCTACAGGTTGGCCTTGGCAGATGCTGTTCGTGGACACGAACGCGAACTCGGCGCCGGATTTCATGCAGTATCGGGAGGCTTTGCGGAACCAGCCGGTCACATAGTCCAGGTATCCGTCGTATTGGTCGGCCCAGACGAGTCGCATGTCCTCGCGTTGTTCGTCGGTTTTCTGCGATTGTCCGATCACGTAATCGCATTCCATGCCGGGCAGGAGCGTGTTCCAGTCGAGTCTGAGCGCATTGGTTTCGAGAATGTGCGCGGTGTCCGTGAACGGGAGTCTGGGCACGCCGCTGATGATGCTGCTGGTGTCGTCGAGCATCTGCTGTTCGGCGATCCATAGGGCGGTTCGTGCCACGGCGCAGGCGAAACCGTTGATTTCGATTCCGTAGAAATGGTCGATGGACACTTGGATGTTGTTGACGGTGTCTCCCATGTCGAGTTGCAGTTGGCTGGCCGGCAGCGTGTTCCTCATATCGACGAGGTCTTTGATGATCCGGTTCTCCATGCGTCGTAGTTCGAGGAACGTTTCGGTCAGGAAGTTTCCGGAACCACAGGCGGGATCAAGGAATCTGAGACTGCCGATGTGCGTCTGCAATGCCGTCAATGCTTTGGTGCGTGCTCCGCCGGCGATGGGACTGTTCTCCGCATGTTCCAGTTCCGCTTTCAGATCGTTGAGGAACAACGGGTCGATGACACGGTGGATGTTACGGACGGAAGTGTAGTGCATTCCTCCCTTACGGCGTTCGTCACGGCTCAGCGTCTCCTCCATCAAGGAACCGAAGATGACCGGGCTGATGTCACGCCAGTCGAACTTCTCACTGATCAGCAGTAGCGTGTCGCGTAGCTCTCCGGTCAACGGTGGCACGTCTATGAGCTCGTTGAACAGGCCGCCATCCACATATGGGAAGGATTTGAGCCGTGGATCGGGATATTTGGGCCGGTTTTCGGGTGCTGTGTCCAGGTAGAGGAACAGATCGTACAGGTCGGTGTGCAGCCTGTCCGACGAACTGTGCTCCACATAATCATGGAAGGCGTTTGCCATGAACAGGCCGGCGTCCTCCGCATACAGGCAGAACACGATACGGACCGTGATCATCGCCAACGCCATGTGTTCGGCCGGATCGTCCGGGTTCGGGAAGCATTTAGCCAACGCATCATGCAACTGGGCCACGTAGATGCCGGCTTTGACGCTCAGCTCCTCTTGTTGGACTACGCGAATGGTTTCCTGTGCGGATTCGCGTCGGAACAGGCGCGCCAGTTCGTTGATATGATTCGGCAGATCCGCGAGCGTGAACTCGGATTGCGGTTTGCTGGCAATCCAATCCTGTTCGAGGTCGTAGATGCGGAACAGGCCGAAATTGCAGGTGATCAGTACGGTCGGCTTTTCCGATGGCGGAAGATTGTCCGCATACCGTTTCGCCTGTTGGATTGGCGTGAGCATCAGTCCTTGGCGTTTCTCCGGCTTGTCCAAGTCAACGCCCAATGATTTCTGCTCCACCAGTACACGGGCTTTGATCATCAGCACGTCGATGTACCCGTTCAACCCGGTTTTCCGTTCGAAACATACGGTTTTCGGATTGTTCGTGTCAGATAGTTGCAGCACGTCCTGCAGCAGTTCCATCCAGTAGCTTCGTGCTTCGCTTTTCTCGTTGCCACGGTTCTGCCAGTTCTGGGCGAAGACGGTGGCGCGGTTCCTGAGCCCGGTGAGGGTGTTGTCCACTTGATTTTCCTTGCGGAGTCAAGCGACGGCCATGATTCTTCTTGCTTCTGGTGATTTCGCCGGACAAAAGGAAATCCTGAACAAGATCGTGGCCTATCGCTGTATTGTTTTTTGAGGAACGTCGCCCCCTCTTCTGCGACGATCCACCTGTTTCTGTTGTCTAATCGGTTGTTTCGGCGGCTTCTTCGACCATCCGAATGCGTTCTCCGATCCATCGCATGACCGGTACGGCCATGCTGTTGCCCAACGCTTTGTAACGGGCTCCGTCCGGAGCGTGTTCCTTGTGCCGATATGGGATATCGGTGTAATCGTCGGGGAATCCTTGCAAGCGTTCGCATTCTCGTGGTGTCAGCCGACGGACGGTGAGATCTCTCTTCTCGTGGCCGCCTGTTATCGGCGTTTGGATGTTATGAGTGGACAATGTGGCGAAGGCACCTTTCCCGCCGCCGGGTTTCCCGCCGTGAATCTGCAAGGTGACAGGCTCATCTTCAGCAGGATAGATGAGCGGTGGATCCTTCTTCGCGTGAGAAGTCAAGGTGGGAGCCAAGTTCACGCTGGTCATAGCATTCGTCTGACCATCGGCCCGGCAGATGTACGTCTGCTGTTTGATGCCAGGCTGCGCGGCCACTGCGGTGCTGTTCGTCCGATCCAACGTGTTCATCACGTCGTCCTGTTTGACGAGTTTCCCGTTGCTGCCGGTTTGCGCCGTCTGGCAAAGGAATACTTTATCCCGTTCGTCAACGACGACGTTTGCTCCACGGTCAACGCAGGGGGAACTATCGTATCGTGAGGTGAGAGTACCGGCGGCATCATCACCGAACTGGGTGAAAACGCTTTCCTGATTTTGTCCTGACTTTTCTCTCGTGGACAACGTCGGATATACGCCGGAAGTCGGATAAACCCTTCGACTCTGGGTTTCGCCGGGATTCAGGCAGCCAGAATCATGATCTGCTTCTCCAACGCGTTCCTGAGCCTCTTCGGTAAGGGCTTGCCTCTTCTGTCGGCTCGACTGATGATTCCACGACAGGCTTTCGCGCTCAAAAAGTACTTCCGCGCAACGCATGGTTCCAAGACTTCCAACAAGGAACACACGCTCGCGTCTTTGGGCCACACCGAAAAACTGCGCATCCAATACTCGCCATGCCAGACCATACCCGAGCGCATCCATCTCTGACAGGAGCTGGCGGTAAGCCTCCCCCCGCTCGCTTGTGAACGCTCCTGGGACGTTCTCCCAGACAAACCAACGTGGACGGAGTTCACGTACCGCTCGAATGTATTCGAACATGAGTCCGGAAGCTCCTGCGAGTCCCTCTCTCTTACCGGCGACACTGAAGGACTGACAGTTGTGAACGGCAATTCCGGCTGCCACATAGCTGTGGTCATCTTCAACCTCCAGGTTATAGACTCTGATGTTCTTCCGTCCGGGAAGCTTTTTGCGCACCAACCCCCAGAAACCGTCTTTGCTGATGAGCGCACTACGGCTGTTGTTGTAGTACGTCTGCGAATAGAATCCGTGTTCGTTGACAATACGGCCTTCGATTACGCATGATTTACGTTTCGGCATCGAATAGGTGACACTGGACGCTTTTCCTAGTCCAGAAGCGAGGATTTTCATGCCTGTGGTCAGGGGCAAGCTTATGGATGTCGTTTTCTTTCCGTTGGACAGGATACAGCCATCCGATTCAAGATACCCGTCGAATAACGCTTGCCGCCACTCGCGTTTCATACCGAAAACCCATGATGGTAGGTTTTTCCCCGCTGCATGTATGCCGAAATTGGTGGTGAGCCAGTCGAATAATGCCATAGAGGAACAGGTGAAGCGTGTGGTTGAAGGTTGCTCCACCCTCCCGAAATGAAGGCCAGTATCTTCCAGCTTCTTCTCTAGGTCATCCGCAAGTTCATGAGCACAGCAGACGTATACCCGTTTCATATTCGAATTGATCCGGTTTTTACGTTTGTGAGAGTTTGCCCATCCATCGCCCAGCCATCGGCCTACAAAATAGAAGAAAGGGGTCGATAAGCTGATTCGCACATGCGCTTCAGTTTCATTCGGGTCGGGGATAGGCAAACAAGCACCTGTAGCATTCATATTGAGCCACATGCGTCCGGGCATATTCTCAGCTTCAAGCCACTTCGGTTCCTCCAGTTGTCTGATGCCCAAATGCTTGTTTTTGGTTTTGCCCGTTGACCAGAAAGGATGGTTGGGAGTGCATTCCAAAGAAGATACGCCTTGGCCTTTCAGAACAATAGTGTCCGAAATCTTGGAGCCAGTTTGAATAACTCTCCGCCACCGGTTCAGGTGAGTGAGCACCATGTCTCCGACTTTGACTTCCTCGATGGGTTTCAAGCGTTCCGACGTCAATATGAGGGTGCCCGATGGGAAGCATGGCGAACCGCCCACAACCAAATCGGCCTGCCCTTTATATGGGTTCCAGTCGATTTTCGTAATATCCCCGAGATTGGGAACATTCGGGTAATGGTGTTGCAGGACGGTTGAGGGGAATGGGTCGATTTCGCTGAAGGCCAGCGGCTCCCATCCCAGTGGATGCCATGCGACGGTGGCGGCTTCTATTCCGCTGAAGATGCTGACGTATTTCACTGGCGGAGGAGTTTTTCGAGTTGGATTTCGGCGATGGCGGCGTTCATGTAGCCGCGCGTGTGGAAGTGTTTCGGGTTGAGACAGCCGATTGTCCATGTGATACGGCCGGTGGGATTGTCCACGTGGCGTTGTGCTTCCATCGGTTGCCCGCAGTTGGGGCAGAACCAGTTGTTTTTCATTGGTTGTCCTTTCTGTCAGAATCTGAGTGTGATGCTGCTTGGCATAGTGCTGCGGTGAAGAAGCCAAGGGTGAAGCCCGTAAATAGGCAGATGATGGCAATTAGCATGAGGTCTCCTGTTTCGTCAGATGGTTTTTGCGATGAGGCTGATCGAGACGATCAGCAAAACCCATAGGATCGCGATGCCGACCGTCCAACGGTTGAGGTTCTTCTCCGCGACCCCGGATGTGCCCGCGTTTGCGGTCAAGCCGCCGCCGAACATGTCGGACAATCCCCCGCCCTTGCCTTTGTGCAGAAGAATCAGCAGGGATAGCAGGACGCTCAGGACGGCGACGATGGTTTTCAAAACGATGATGAGAACGGCCATAGGGTTCCTTCGGAATAGAAGATGGCGATGAAGATGATCAGGGCTGTCAGGTATGCGACAGCCCAATGGCGATAGGTGCTGCGATGCTGTGGATTATCCGTCCATACGCTCATGAGAAGAAACGTGAGCAGGGCGATACCCATCCATAGCAGCATGGCAAGGGTCACGGGATGTGTGACCGTCACCCGAACACCATGAGAGTGAGTTTGCCGAGCCCGAAATCCATGCCCGTGACCAATATCATGAGCAGGATGACGAACACGAATGCGGCAATACTCCAGGCCAGCCATTCGCGGGCGGTTGGAGTCACCGTCTTACGGGTTTCATCGATTACCTGCCGGACATAGCGTCCGATGGTCAGGAAAGGATTACGGGACTGCTTGAGGGATGTTTTTTCAGTCAATGATCAGCTCCTTGAACAGGAGCATGAGACCCAATGATCCGGCAATGACGCACAGGAACGTCAGGATGACGCACAGATAATATGCGATGTTCCAACAGCGGGCTTCCTTGATTCGGTCCAGAGAAGCGGCGTTCTTCGCGCCTTGCCCGAACAGCATGCCGACATGGAGGATAAGCCATGAACTGGCATATCCTCCGGTCATAACCATTACGTATTGGAGGATCAAGATTCTCACGTTCCGGGAATGGTCTTATTGGGCGTCAACAGGGGTCGCGGGTGCGGATGCGGTGTTCTTCGCATGGATTTGAGCGAAGGCGATGGTCCTATCGTCTTCAAGATCCGCCTCGTTCGGATTAGTGGCCTGGCCGGCGATGACCGGTGTTGGCGCATCCTTCGGAGCTGACTGGACTGTAGTGGCGTTAGGCTTGCGTCCGGACTGGTAGGCGTTGTCAAGCACTTTGCTTGCTTCCTGGAGACGGCCGAGAATCGCACGAACCCTTGCATCGGCCTGCTCCGCGATGTTTTGCCGTCCAGTGGCATACGAGTCGGCTTCCTTACGCAACTGTGCGGCGGATTCGATGATCTGCTTCGACTTCGCTTGGGATTCCTTCACGTTCTTTTCGGCGACCTGCCGCGCGTCCACCATAGTCTTCTCCGCGGCGGACTGGCTCTGCTTGCGAATGCTGTCAGCCTCCTGCAGCGCCTTGTTCTTGATGTCGGCTGCGTTCTTTTCCGCAGCATGATAAACGGTCTGGGTGTCTTCGAGGAGTTTCCTCACATCATCGCCCACGCTCGTGTACTTGTTCTTGATTTTTGCTTCCAGATCGTCGTTCTGCTTTTCGAGTTCTTCGATCCGTTCGGAGAGCTTCTTGTTTTCGGCTTGCAGCTGATCGATGTCTTGGTTTGCCTGGGTGAACTGGTTGTTGACCGTATCCAGGGTCCTCTTCAGATCAGTGTTTGCCTGCTCATACTTGTTGATGGTGTTCTGGAAATTGGCTACGGCGTCATTGACTTGTTGAGGATCGTAGCCTCGCATCTTCGTGTCGAATTCGATGATGGGCATGGTGGATTTTGGTCTCCTGACTTCAGTTTTTCTATGTGGACAGATTCAGTATAACAGGTAAAATGCCGGGAAGTAAAAAACCACCCGGCATTTTCCTAGGGTCAGCGATTCGGCAATTCCATGAAATCTCCGGCCTCGTTGTAGCCGTAAAGTTTTCCGTTGCGGCTACGAGTCCCGCGGGTAGTGGACATGGATGGCGTGTAGAACGACTCACGGCCATTCTTCCGGACGCGGAAATTACCATCCGACAAGACCTTCACGTTGTCGGCGGTGATACGATTGGCCGGACTCTTGCCGTTATTGAACATGGAGGCGAAGCCTTCCGCGTCGGCCGGCTCTTTGCCGATGCAGACACCGTTCCCGTTGGACAGCATGCGGGTGTGTCCGCCGGGAGTGTTGACGGCAAAGGCCACTCCCTCTTTGCCGTCGCGCATCTGGATGTCGCTGCTGTAGAACCGATTCGTTCCATACTTGGCTCGCAGCAGTTTCGCGGCTGCTTGGCACCTTGCGCGTATAGTCTTGGAATTCCTCGTTGGTGGTGAACTCCCTGCGTGCCTTGACCGGCTGCGTCCCGTATTGTTTCGCTTCGATGGAACCCCATACGGTGATGTCGTCTCCGCTGTGGGGGTTCGTGTAGTCGGTGCGGAAATGCAAGGCGTTCTGCAAAGGTTTGCCGCTTTTTGCGGATACCTTGGTGCCGCCGCTCACGGTGAAGTCGACGCTCTTGAGACCATCCTTCTGCATGGCCCTGGTCATGCGAGTGAGATCCCTGCCGCGGAGACGGACGCTGCCGCTGCCTCCATGCGTGTTGGGGCTTCGCCGGGGCACCATGGCGACGAGATTGTCCCCGTTCACATGGAAGCCTTCCGGCACCGGGTCTCCTGGTTTCATGCCCAGTTCGCTCATGGGAACGCTTTCAGGCTTGTATGCGGGTTTCACGGTGACGTTGCCGTTCTTGTCCGCATACACGTAGACCGGCATTTCCCGGGCTTGGGATTCGCTGAGCCCGAATTCCTTCTCGTAGTAATGACGTGCCTGGACCGCAGCTTCGGCGAAGTCGCCGGGGTCAGCGGAATAGACGCGGTTGTCAAGGTCTGCGAACGCCGCGAGGTTGGCTCGTTCTGCCTTCTGGGCGTTCAACGTGTCATAGGTTTTCCCGTCCGGACGGCCGGTGATTTGAGCAGCTCTTCCCCCAAAGGATGTTTCCCCGTCCGGCAGGTTGGAACCGACCGGTTGGAAATCATGTCCACGGTTGAGGCTGAACACATCCGGTGGGGCGGCCTTGCTGTGGTTGATCACGCCGAATGTGGTTTCCCCGGACGCCGCGACGGCCATCTGTTCCATATCGCTGTTGCCGATGATGTGGATGCGTTCGATGGGGTTCTGGGTCTTGAAACTGCCGAACACCTTGCCTTGGGCGCTCATGTGCAGGATGGTGGACCCGTCTGCCAGCTGGTTCATATCGTTGACATAGTATTTCTTGACGATGCCGCTGCGCGTGGTGTACGTGTATTCGCCGGGGACGAGATTGGTTTTCCGGAATCTACCAAGGGGGTCACGCGGCTGTGTCGCTGGTGTCCATACCATTATCGGCTCTTTCTCTGAGATTGATGGATGTGCTTCCTGTTCAATCGTATGGTCGGACTTGGTTCCTTCCGCAGGATTTTCGGATTTTGCCTAGGCTCTGTTTCCCCGGCGGATTCAGCTTCACGGATGGTTCGAACGTCAAGCTGGTGAAAGATGAGATGGCGGATATAACGGGCCCAGACCGTGAAGATGTATCCGGTCGCGCAGATTATGACCGATATGGTGACGACTGATTCCCTGGAGTCGATGAACCAGTCCTGCGGGACGATGAACATCGCATATAGGACGGCTATGAGGATAGCGATGAGTCCTATCGCGGTCTGGATTAGCACCTGTCTCAGGTTCAACGCATCCTCCGATCATGTTCGCCCCAAGCGTCGATGGAGCTTTCGGCTATGCTCTGCGCCATCTGAAAATTCTCGGGCACCGGGAAAACAAAAAGTCTGACCATGTGGTTTCCCGTCATGAGATTCGGCAGACGTACGAAAGCCACTCCCCTGCAATGCTGGCTGTTTACATCCGGCCAGGCTCCGATGCGGGTTCCCGAATGCAGTATGGTGTTCACCGTTTCCGCCGCATTGTCAGGGTCGGCGGTTTTCACCCCGTACGGGTATGCGATTCCGGCGATGATGGCGAATCTTTCATATGGACGGTAGGCTTGTCTTTTCCACTGTTTGAGGGCCAGTTCGATGAGTTGTGCGCGTACTCGTTCCCGAATGCCGAAGCTGCCTCCCCTCCCCCATGTGGCTGATTTCCGTTCGCCGTTCTGTCTGGCGATGAGGTCGCTATCCGTATAGTTGCTGGTTATCCACTGTTTGTCGGGGATCGTGAATGACACCGAGTATCCGTCGTGCCATGCCGGCGGATTGGGATTATTTCGCCAATGCTGGTCGATGTTCGATGCGAGACGTGAGGTGATCTGGTATTTCGGCATTGATTCCGGCACCGGGATGATGAGCACGCTCAGCCTGTAATGGTTGGCTGGCGCCGGTGTTGGCAGTTGGATGTATACGGTGCTGTGCCGGTGCTGGCTGTCATCGTCGTCCCAGAGTCGGGCATCACTGCCACCGTCGATGATGGGTTTGATGGTTTCGGCCGCTCTCGCCGGGAAAATGTTTTTCTGGCTTGGACAGGCTACGCCTATAAGGGCGATGAACCGTTCCACTTTCCAGGCTTTTCCTGTTTTCTTGAGGTTGCGCCATTCGTTTTTCGCGTAGTCCCTCACCCATGCCCTTCGTCTGGCTCGCATGCGTTCCGTCTGTATGGTGTCGGTCGTACTCCACCATTCGATTGGGATGGTGAACTCGTGGGCGTAGCCTCCGCGCTTGTAGTTGGCTGGTCTTCTTGGGTTGCTGGATGTTGTCCGGCGTGTTCGAGGTGCTGATGGCATTGGCTTTGGTTCTGTCGTCTTTACTGTTATGTGGACATATTCAGTATAACGAGCAAACGATAAAAAGAAGAGAGGACCATCGTACTGGATGGCCCTCTCCTGTCGTGCCTCAGGCAATCAGCTGGCGAGATCGCAGAGCATGTTTTCCGCAGTCAGCAGCTGCCAGTTCTGGAACGAAACCTCCTTGACCTTCTTGTTGAAACCATGTCGGAGCGCATACTTCGCGGCGGCATCCACGGGGTCTGGAGTGTTCTCTGCGTAGCCTTCCTCCTTGGCTTTCTTGACCATCAAGGCGATGCCCAAGAGCGCTTGACGGATGCTGGTCGCGGCAAGATTCGTGATCGGATTGTCATCGCTGATGCTGAACGGCTGCCAGTCGCAGGCATCGGATTTCTCGAACACCCAGAATTGCATGGTGCTGGGAGCCCTGGACCCACGGTCGAAGGCGTCCGGCTTGCTACCGCGGCACGGTAGAAAACGGTCTGAATGTGATAACCGTAGTTGATGACTTCCTTGGCGAATGATTCCGCATCGGCCTTCTGAGCGGTTTTCAAATCGACCAGGTAATCGGTGCCGACGGGAATCAGATCAGGCTTCGCCTTGAGCATCAGACCGGTTTGACGATCCTTCCATTCGATGCACTGTTCCTTGGTTCCCTGTTCGATGATTTCCATGTAATCGGGGTATTCGGGCATGAGACTGGTCTGTTCGATGCCTTCCTTCATGCGTTTGAGCAGTTGCATGTCATTGTAGGAGACGATGATGTTGCCGGCTTCCAGCTGTTCGTCGCGCCACTTCTGGTTGTCCTTGCTTCTGAAGCTCTCTCCCTCAGGCAGGCTGACAACGTCGCTGGTGCCGAGCAGGTAAGCGTGGAACGCCGTACCGAACTTCATGGCGTCGGTGGGCTTGTGGTCGTCGTTGAGACGGTAATATGCCCAGTCGGCCGGGTTTTTCAGGAATTGTTTCAATTGGCTTTGGTCGATTGATTTCAACCGGAAGTAGCCGGGGTCGTCGATGTCGATGATTTTCGCGTAGGCCATTGGTGTCTTTCCTTCTTGGATTCAAGTTCCGGGCATGCCTATGGACGGAGCATGCCGGAACGGTATGTGGGGAGGCTACTTGTTGTTCACTGGATCGGATTCGGCGATTTCCTGGGCTGACATGTCAGCCTCGTCGACGTACACGCTGGTGTTGCCGCTTTCCGAGTCCACGACGACGTGAGGCTCGTCGTAGGTGATGGGTTCTCCGGTCGTCTCGTCGAACTCCGGGCTGACGGGCACCGGGTCGGAGAGGTGGAGATATCCGCCATCGGCTTTCTGCTGGGCGCGGTTGACCTCTTCCCAAGCGTTCTCCCAGTTGAAGAATTCCTCCGAATAACCCGGGTATGGTTCCTTGTTCTTGGTTTCCCAGTCGAGGAGCTGCTTCGGTGTGACGGGTTGCGAGGGGTGGAATTCCTCGGTCAGTCCTTCGGGGATCGGCACTGTGTAGTCGGTGAGACGGTCCTCGTCGTCTTCGTCGGGTGCGACGAATCGGACTTTCGCTTTGATGGGGGTGTTCATAGGTTGCTCCTTTTCCAGTTTTTTCCTGATTTGGATTGCTGTTTCGAGATATTCGATGAGCTGATGGTATGCGGCGTAGGACAGGCTCATGGGGTTGTCCTCGTACTTGCTGTACGTGTTGACGCTCATGCCCAGCAGGTCGGCTATCTCGTTTTTGGTTTTTCCTGCTAGCTGGCGCAGACGTCTGATCGATAGCTGGTTCATTCGCCTCTCCTGGATGCAGTGGTCGGACTGGTGTTGCCCAGTCTTCTGGTTGTGTTCACGCTCCCATTGTACAACATGCAGAAAACTGAGTTTTTCAGCATTCTCTAACAAGGGAAAACGCCTTGGGAATAAAGGCAACACGCCGAATAATATACATGTTCAGATAACTGCGTATATTTGAATATGTCCACATAGAAAAAAGAGAAGACGAAAACTCCCATCCTCAATGCACTGCGGAGCGATCGTCAAATCGTCAAGGAGGAACCATCATGGCAACAGAACTGCTAACTCACGCGAAAACCGGAGTCATCCAGATGGGATGGCCCAAGCTCTACGAGGCGGTCGCATTCAAGGGAAACAAGGATGATGACAAGTCCGCCAAGAAGGACGATAAGAAGAAAAACGAAAGCACGCCCGCATACGGGTTCCCTGTGCTTCTCGACAAGGATGACCCCGATCACATGCGAACCGTCCGAATCCTTCAGAAGCTGAGCAAGAATGCGGAAGACAACGCCATCGCCTTGAAGAAATGGGGCAAGAAGGATCGTATCGTTTCCAATGACGGTCTCAAGGATGCCGACGAGGATGAAATCCTTGACGGTGATAAAACCGTCCTCATGACCGATAAATATCCGAATCGAGCCAACCATTTTTATGTGAACTTCAGTCGTAGCTCCAAGGCCGGTCGTCCCGGAATCCGCTACATCGACGATGAAGGAATCCTGCGTGAGCTCCCCGAACCGATTCTCGGGACAAAGGAAGACGTTCAGGCCGCTCAAGCCAATCTTAATGATGCCCGAGCCGCTTACGCTACGGCTGATGAAGACGCTCAGGAGGAGGCGAAGACGCTCGTTCTGGAGGCGACGCGCAATCTTGAGGAGGCTCAGGAGCGTGATGCCAAGGCCAAGGAAGTCAAGGTCTTATGGGATAAGCTGGTGTATCCCGGTCAGAACGTGCAGGCTTCGGTTACGGCACGTGCGTGGAAGACTCAGACCGGTAGCGGTGTCAGCTATCGTTTGGATAATCTCACGATTGTTGGCGGAGGCGTGCGAGATGGAAGCTTCGAATACGATGAGGACTTCACCGATGAGGATATCGAGGCTCTTATCGCTTGGCGAGACAAGCATGTGAATGCGAAGCCTTCCAAGGCCGATGATGAGGCGGCTCTTCTTGCGGATACTGACTTCGATGAGGCTGATTCCGATGATGAGGTGGACGAGGATACCGGTGAAATCGCGGTCAAGCC
>OAVU01000105.1_pt1 | contig 11801 bp, 10 predicted proteins | sample 1501321 | NCBI WGS metagenome assembly OAVU01 (sample SAMEA2580111, study PRJEB22360) | human gut metagenome | biome: human gut; feature: human-associated habitat; material: faeces | place: Denmark | collected 2008/2010
GTCTTCGGCGGAGAAGATGCCGGTGCGGCGGCCGGTGCCGATGAAAGTGCCGATGGTGTCGAAGGTATCGGACATGGAGAATGCGAAGATCGTCAGCAGAATGATCGGCAGCTTCGACATGTCGGAGAACAGCGATGGGAAGCCTTCAGCGCTGAAGATAGCGCCAAAGGTCTGCGGCAGCTGGGCGAAAGTGTCGCCGATGGAGATGGAGTTGGCCATGGTGGTCTGACCCATCGGAATGCCGGCGATGGCGGTGACCGCGATGGCGATCAGCATGCCGCCGCGCACCTTGAGCACGGTGAGGATGATGGCGAGGAACAGGCCGATGATGAACAGCCAGATGGTCGGATTATTCATGACGGCCAGACCTGGGGTGGCCTGCACGGTGTCGCCGTTCTTGGCGTCGGCCTTGGTGGTGAAGGTGAAGAAGCCGACGTTCAGGAAGCCGACGTAGGCCACGAACAGGCCGATGCCGCCGCCGATGGCGTTCTGCAGCACTTCCGGAATGGCTTGGATGATGATCTTACGAATCTTGGTGACGGTGATGAGAATGTTGATCAGGCCACACAGGAACACCATGCACAGGGTCTGCTGCCAGGTGAAGCCGAGGCCGAAGCAAACGGTGTAGGTGAAGAACGCGTTGAGGCCCATGCCGGCGGCCTGAGCATACGGAACGTTGGCGAACAAGCCCATGACGAGCGTGCCCGCGATGGCTGCGATGATGGTTGCAAGGAACACGCCGCCCCACGGCATTCCCGTTTGCGACAGTATCTGTGGGTTGACGATGATGATGTACGACATTGCGAAGAACGTGGTCAGACCGGCCATGACCTCAGTGGACACGGTGGTGCCGTTCTCCTTAAGATGGAAGAACTTTTCCATTTTTCCCTATCTCTATTTCTCTTGGGTTGGTAGGAACGTTCCGACTATTGGGCGGCGCGTTCCGGCGAGAATTGCGACTCGCCTTGTGGAATCGTGGGATTCCGAACAAGGCTTAACCGTAACACTTGAGTGAGTCATGAAGATTTCGTAAAGCGCGACACGCCCGGATGACGGCAAGTCCAAGCATGACCGTAAGTTGTTCACCTGTAAACCACAGACCGTTGGTTGGAGCGTGCAAGCGCTCACGAAGTTTGGTTCGCCAAGCCAACGCAGGTTGAAGAACATACGCCCACCAAGGGCTTTCCGCTTAGCGGTCGAATGTTGCTCTGCCTGCGTGCAGGGCTTTTTTATTGTCCGGCGAAACGTTCCTGCTTCACAGTCAATGGTTGACTAAGGAAGGAACGCCATGAAGAGGCCCGAAAAGGAAGCGGTGGTCGCCCAGCTTACGGATAAGTTCCGTGAAGCTGACGCTATCTACCTGACCGAGTACCGCGGGCTTACCGTTCCGCAGATCTCTGAACTGCGCGAAAAGCTAGGCCGCGATACTTCCTACACTGTGGCTAAGAACACGCTGATTCGCATCGCAGCCAAGGAAGCTGGCATCGAAGGTCTCGATGAGATCCTCGCCGGTCCGACCGCTGTGACCTTCGTGAAGGGTGACTTCATCGAAGCTGCGAAGACCCTGCGTGACTTCGCCAAGACCAATAAGGCACTGATCATCAAGGGCGGCTTCGCTGATGGCACCGTCTACGATGCTGAAGGGGCCCAGAAGCTGGCAGACCTCAAGTCTCGCCCGCAGCTGCTCGCCGAGTTCGCCGGCGACATCAAGGCTACGATGTCCAAGGCCGCGTACCTGTTCAACGCTCTGCCGACCAAGGCCGTGCGTACGATCGATGCGCTCCGCGAGAAGCAGGAAAAGGCTGCCTGATTTCATTGCGGTTAGCCGCGTGAATGATAGTGACCATAAAAGAAAAATAATTGTTTTAGGTGACGGTCACCTCTTCAATCAAACCGTCGCCAAGAATGAAAGGAAGCCATTATGGCTAAGTACACCAACGATGAGCTGCTCGAAGCTTTCGGTGAGATGACCCTGGTTGAGCTCTCCGAGTTCGTCAAGGCTTTCGAAGAGAAGTTCGACGTCGAGGCTGTTGCCGCTCCGGGCGCTGCTGCTCCGGCTGAGGAAGAGAAGGACGAGTTCGACGTCATCCTCTCCGCCGTTGGCGACAAGAAGATCCAGGTCATCAAGGCCGTCCGCGCTATCACCTCCCTGGGTCTGGCTGAGGCCAAGGCTCTGGTCGACGGCGCTCCGAAGGCTGTCCTGGAGAAGGCCAAGAAGGAAGACGCTGAGAAGGCTAAGTCCCAGCTCGAAGAAGCCGGCGCTACCGTCGAGCTCAAGTGATTCGCGCGGCTTGAAGCCGCATATCACAATCTTGAGTGGAAACCCCGTTCGCCACAAGGCGGCGGGGTTTTCCGCATATTGCGGGATTTTCTTTCGCTGACGATCCAATAAAATCCGATTTAGGCATGAATGCTTCCATATCGTGCCATACAATGGGGGAATTAGGCGAAAGTTGTCAATTAATCGCGTCATAATCCTGAAATACGTGGCAAGGCATGACACAATGACAAGTAGTGGTATGTGTGAAAGGAAGGCCGACAACGGTGAGCGAAGATCGACGAACGGCACAGCAGTGGACCGTCAAGGTTGATGGAACCGAACTGAAGAAGCTGGGCAGCGGCGAAAGCGTGGAAATCGGCCGCAAGCCGTTACGTCCTCTGGCGGATGACGGATTCGCGCGCCTTGACATTATGGATACGAACAAATCCATGTCGAAACGGCATGCCATTGTTTCAGTCGACGCGCAGGGCAACGCTTCCGTACGTGATCTCAAGTCGACCAATGGTTCGTTTGTAGTGGCCGACAACGGCCAATTGATGCGTCTGCCCGCGGATGAGGATTTCAAACTGCCATCCACGCCAATGACCTTGCAATTCGGCGACGTACGCGTCACTTTTGAACGTGACAGCGTGAGCGCCATGCCCGAATCCGAGAGTACCGCGTCAGCTCCGGTATCTAATCTGTTCTCCTATGCAGTGTCCGATGAGGCGTCGCAGGAGCCCGACGCCGCCGATATGTCGGTCGACGACATTCTCAATCTGCGTGCCGGAGAGCCGACCGCATTGTTCAACGCGCGCAACGTCGCCAATCGTGTGAATCTCATGCAACGCTCCGAACGTCAGTCTTTCGCGCCAGTTCGATCCAACGAGCCGGATTATGGGGATCTCCCATCCGTTTCGCTGGTGCAGCATAACGACGTCGTGGATAACGCGCCACGTGACCTCTTCGCCGACGCCGCAGCCGAGGCAGATGCCGTGGCGGAACAGCAGGCGGCGGAAGAAGAGGCCAAGAAGAACGCCGCCGAAAAGGAAAAGCTGGCTATGCTGCCCGAATCCCAATCGCGGACGCAAGTCATCGCAGGCAACGACGTCGAACACGACACGATTCCCGTGAGCAAACTATTCAGCGCAAGCCGATTATCGTGGCATTGCCGGATAGCAGCGACATGCCTGAACAACAAGCGGAAAAAACGCACGAGCAGCGCAATGAAATTGCAGAACAATCCGGTACCAATCCGATTCAACCGGAAGAAGCGGCGCAACGGGCCGACGACGAGCGTTTCAGGCCGCATAACACGGAGCAGCCACAGATTGTGAGCGAGCCGACACCGGACGAAACCGGCGTATTCAAACCGGCTTTTGAACCCGGATCGGTGTTCGATCGAGTCGCCAAGGGAGAGCTTGCCAAGCAGGAACAGACCATTGAAGTCGACGGACTGACGTCGGATGATGCCAAACGCACCGACGATTTCACCGTGCAGTTCGAGATGGCACGTCATCCGGAGCTGCTGCCGTTCCTTGCCATGAACCCGTCGCTGTACGACGATTTGTACGCATGGCTGGGAGCTTTGGGCAATGCAGACATCGACGCGGCCCTGTCACATAATCCGGGGTATGCGGAATACCGCAAAGCGGTAGGGAAGTGAGTCAATACATGAGCGAAAGCAACGAGACCGTCACCGCGCTGGATCGTATTCGGGGGTGGCGTGAGAAGTACCGTCTTGGTCTATCGCCGTCGCCGCTTGAGGACGTGACGCAGCTGAGCGCCCAGCTTGACATGACGCATGCGCATCCGTCCGGCATCGCGCAGCTGTTCGCCAGCGGGCATGTGCAACTTGATTCCTTGTTCCGCGACAACGGCATGTTGCGTGCCGCCGGGCGTCGTGTGGAGCGTGTGCTCGACGATCGTGAGGCGAAAAGCCGTGTCAGCGGCGTGGGCGAACTGTCTTTGGTGGTTGGCGTGGCCATCTGGAAAGGCAACCAGATGCCGGTACTCATGTATCCGGTCGAGGTGCGCAAAGAAGGACGCAATATTGAAAACGGCACGGTGATCGCGTTCACAGGGCGCGTACGCTTGAATGCGGCTTTCGCCGCCGTGCTGCGCGAGAACAACGTCGTATTGGACGAGTCCAAGCTGTTCGACGGTTCGAATTACGAAAGCGGCACGCCGGAAACATCCGCGGTGTTCGCTGCCATCACACGCCTTGCGGCCAACGCGTTCCCTGATTTTGAGATCGAACGGCACATTATTCTCGGATGCTTTATGGATCCGGCATCGCAGATGCTGGTGGAAAGCCGGAAGATCATCGACCAGTTGGCGCAAGGTCCGACCGGCAATACCGCCTTGGACGCTTTGGCGGGAGACAAGTCCGCCGCCGAAGCGTTGGAAGGTGCCGAAATTCCGGAGTACAGTCCGTTTGATGCCGATCCTCATGGCGAGTATGAGGTCGGCGATGCGGACAATACCGTCCGATACGCTTCGCAGCTTGCTTCCGCGGGCCATTCGCTGTTTGTGGATAGTGCGATCGCCAACAATACCGCCGAGCAGGCCGCGGCGATTGCGTCGCGTTGCGTGATGAACGGACGGTCTGTGCTCTATGTGCCGTGTGTGACCGATCAGAAGCGTCGTTTTGTACAGGCCGTTGCCGCAAACGAAATGAGCGGACAGCTGCTGGATATCGCCGATGATGGTGCCAACGCTGCGATTGACCGTCAGCTGATTGCAGCCGTCGGCTTCCAATCGGGGGTTGCTTCCTCCCGTTTTGATCAGATTGCCGATGAGCTGGTTGGCGTGCGTTCGCGTTTGACCCGTTATCTGGGCGATCTTCACGGCGTGAGTCAGGAGTGGGGTGTATCCGCCTACCAGACGATTCAGAATCTCGCGCAGATTGCGGCATTGCCCACCCATCCGACCACGCATGTGCGTTTGAACAAGCAGACCGCGCATTCCATCGCGGACAAGATCGAGGATTGGGCTGCGAAACTGCAGCGTGCGGGCGAGCTTGGCGAATACACCATTACGGAGAACGACACCGCATGGTATAAGGCATCGCTGTATTCCGAAGAGGAGGCGGTGAGCGCATACCAGCGTGTGGTTGAGCTGTTGCGCAAGGTGTTGCCCGCCACCCGCGAGCAGGTGGCCAGTACGGTACAGACCTGCGGATTCCCGATTCCCACGACCGCGCAGGAGTGGAGCCGTCAGGTCATGGTGCTGAAGAACCTGCGCCGTGTGCTTGACGTATTCCAGCCGGAGATTTTCGAACGTGACATTGCATCCATGATCGAGGCGACCAAGCCGAAGGCCGAGCGCAAGGCCGAAGGTACGTCCATGGGCTTCTGGGAGCGTCGCCGCCACATCAAGGAAGCCAAGGGTTTGCTGCGCGTCGGTGCCCAAGTGGAGAACCTGCATGAGGCGTTGCTGGTGGTGTCCAAGCAGGCCGATCAGTGGCATATGTTCGTGCCTCATGGCGGCTGGCCGGTATTGCCCGCCAAGCTGGATGACATTATCGAAACGCAGGAGAATCTCAATCGGGATATGACCGCGTTGAATGCGGTGCTTGCCACAACTCCGCAGGGCGGCAATCTTGAAACCGTTGATTTCAATCAGGTCGAAGAGCGTTTGAAGGCCCTGTATGACGATAAGCAGTCGCTTGATATTCTGCCTGAGCGCGCCCGTCTGGAACGTGAATTCCATTCGGTCGGCCTCGACGAGCTGGTCGAAGATCTGAACAATCGTGGCGTTGCCAACGATGCCGTTGCAGGGGAACTGCAGCTGGCATGGTGGACCACGGCGTTCGAAGACATCGTGAAATCCTCCGCGATCATTTCCAATCAGGATGGGTCGGCATTGCAGGGCGCTGCGGAGCGGTTCGCCCAGGTCGATGTGGAACATGTGCGTTCGGTCGGTCCGATGGTGGCGCAGGAATCCATGCGCCGTCTGTGCGACATGCTGTTCTCGCGTACGCAGGAGGCCAATCTGCTGCATACCACGCTTGCCGGCGCCCGTAATGTTTCGCTGAACTGCCTGCATAAGGAGCATCCGCAGATTCTCGCCGCGGCGAAGCCTATTCTCGTTGCGACTCCTGCCACGCTTGCGGCCATCACCGATCCGGCGCCATTGGCCGACGTCGTGATCATCGATGCCGCAGCGCATATTCAATCCATCGAACTGCTCAGCATCATCAGCCGAGCCAAGCAGGTGGTGGTGATCGCGCATCGCGAAACCGTCACTTCCGACGGTCTGAAGCGTCTCATCGCATTGCTGCCGAGCGTGAAAATCGCCAATCGTCCTGTTCGCCGCGCGCCGAAGCTCAACGCGTTCCTGGAATCGGAAGGCTACGGTTCCGTGCCCTTCGACGTGGCCAGGGAAGGCGCGCAGGGCGAGGTCGCCTACCATTTTGTGGCCGATGCCAATGGCATGCCGGTCATCACGTCCGGACTGGTGGAAAGCAGCCAGCAGGAAATCGACGAGGTGGTCAGGCTGATCACCAAGCGTGCCGCCGGTTTCACGATCGTGCCCGCATCGTACATGCTTACCGTGGTGACGCTGACCCATACGTTCCGCACCCGACTGGGAGCCGAGCTTAAGGCGATCGCCAATAAGAACAAGGCCATGGGCATGTTCTTGCGTCATGTGCGCATCGTGGACATTTCCGATGTGGCCGGCGCGCATGCCACCGATGCGATTCTTGCGATGTGCTACGCGAAGACTTCTCATGGAAGGCTGCTGCAACAGTTTGGAGCGTTGGAATCCGAAGGCGGACGGGGTATGTTGCTGGATGCGTTGGCCGTGCCGGATCGTCATCTTGACATCGTGTCCGCATTCTCGTCAGCTGACATGGATGACGAGCGCCTGCACCAAGCTGGTCCGAAGATGCTGAAAACGGTGCTTCGCTGGGCGGAACAGCTCGATGACAGCGTGGTGCGCCCAGTCGTCAAGACGAACGGTTCGAACGTATTGCTCAACGATCTTGCCGACCGTATTCGTGCCCGCGGTTTGAATGTGGCCGTCGACTACGGTTTCGACAATGGTTCCAAGCTGCCGCTGGTGGTTGGCCTGAACGACAAGCCGTTCGCATTGGCCGTGCTTACCGACGATGCGCAGTTCATGGGATTGCAGTCCACCAGGGAACGCCACCGCGTGCTTTTGCAGAACATCGAATCGCTTGGCTGGTCCGTTATGACCGTGTGGAGCGTTGGCGCGTTCGTGAATCCAGACAAGGAAGTGGATCGCATCGTGGCACGCTTGAGCGACCTGTATCAGGAGGTCAAGTGAGCGTCGACGAACCCTCCATCCAAGAGCCCGCGGAATCTGGCCAGTCTGCCGTGCGTGTGGTGTCCGGATACTCCGCCACCCGCCGTACGGCGCTCAAACACAAGCGTGTGGTTCGGCAGGGTACGGAACTGTTCGATGCCGATGGCGTCAAGCTTGAACCGTCCGATGTGCTTACCGAACGCCAGCGCAATGCTGACGACGACAAGCGTATTCTGGGCGAGCTGCCACCGCATTGGGGCGTGTTCTCCGAGCGGGAGCGCTGACGTTCGTCTGCATACGGGAGGTTCTGATACGTTCAGACCTCCCGAATTTCATATATTCCGCATGATGGTGCTGCGGATTCGCTTGGGAATGCCGTTACGAACCGATGATGGCGATGATCGCGCTGTATTCTTGGGCCTGCAATACGGTTGCCGCCTCATGAGGAGGCATGGCAAACACCGCAAGCGTGTCGCCGTCCGCATTCCGTGAAGGTTTCGCGGTCAATATCGCTCCCGTGCACAGCTCACGTAACGACACCGCATCCATATCCGGTACCGTTTCCGGCGTGGCCTCGCTGAACATCGTGGCGCTGGAAAGCGTCACCGTATCGCCAATCGTCAGACTGTCGGCGGAACTCGCCAACCGAACTTCGACCGCCGTATATCCTTTGGGAACAACGGGGGAAGCGCGAGCCATGGCCGAGGTGACGATGCTGCCTTCCGCAATATCCACTTGGGCAATCAGCCCGACGGCATCATCGATATCGTGAGCAACGCTGCGCAGGGCCTCATCGTATGGAATATCTCGCAAAGCAAGCGAATCCGCGGAAATCACGCCGCCTTTGGCGATGGACTTCGCCGCAATGACGACGGATTGCGTGGAAATCGTCAATCGTACGCACTGCAGGGCCGCGAATATGGCAAGTCCGGCGCACAGCGAAGCAAGTAGACGATGCAATTGCGCGTTTCGTCGTCGTCGATGAGGCGCCGAAGACGAAACGCGGTTCGTGTGTTTGCCGTCCGTGCCTTGCAGACGTTGGCTAAGGTCATGAAAAAAGGTCACCATTCATGCATGATGACCTTACGAATAGTTGCTGCGCAAGCCGGATCGAGGGTTGTGGTCGGAGGATGCGAGTTATCCACAGGATTCGGCGTGTCGCCTTGTTTTCCAAGGTTTGCTGACCCTGGTTATTTGGCTCGTTTCCTTGCTTCGGCTGCTCGGTTACGTGTATTCGTTTTCGCTCACTTGGACTTGTCGGTGCGATAGAAACCAGATCCCTTGAATTCGATCGGCGGGGCGGAATACACCTTGCGGACCTGCTCTTCGCCGCATTCCGGGCAAACGGTGATCGGATCGTCGGTGAATGACTGCTGTTCGGTGAAATCGTAGTTGCAGTTCTTGCAACGGTAATGGTAAGTAGGCAAAGTATCCTCGCTTCAACCAGGTTCTCAAATTTCTTAACGGGACATATCCTAGTACGTTCCCTGAGACGGCTGCGTGAACGTCTTATCTTCGGACGTCTTATTCGCGTATGGCCGTAAATCCGTTCGGAGTGAGCACGCCATCGACGGGAATATCGTGGTCTTCGTGCGGAACAGGCTTGTCCGTCGGCTCCCACGGCCAGCAAACCGCCACCACCCGTGCGCCGGCCGCACGATACTCGAGCGCGCGGTCATACCACCCTCCGCCACGTCCCAGACGGAATCCCTCTTGGTCGACGGCAAGGGCGGGAACAATGATCAGACCGGCGTTTTTCAGCGCTTCAGGTCCGTTTGCGCTATTGCCCGGCTCTTGCGGGCGGTGCGTATTGATGGACCCGTCGCTGTTGGTCTGGTCCTGCAGATCGTGAATGTCGCCAAGTTCGCTCCAGCCAATATCCATGCCGGATCCGAGCCGTGGCACCAGCACGTGGCAATTCGAATCGAATAATGCCTGCAGCATCGGCATCATCGACATTTCGCTGCCCATGGACGCGAATGCGGCCACCGTGGTGAACGAATGAATGAGATTCGCCTTCCGCGCCTGTTCGGCCAACTTACGGCCGGCTTCCAGTCGTTCCTCCTTACTGGTCTGCTTTCTTCGTGCGATTGCGTGTGCGCGCCATTGCTTTTTCAGCTCACGTTGGTTCGCGGCGTCGTCACAGACGCTGTTTTCCATGACGTCGGCTTGCATGTTCGTGGTCATACCGCATGTTGTACCACGGGATGGTTGCGCGCAATCGGAAATGTTATGCGTATGGCAGAATGAGGGCGTGACGATTTTGCGATCTTTACGGGGCATGATGCGTTCGGATCCCAATGCCATTGATGTTCCGCGGTTCATTCAGGCACATGGGCTTCACGTTCCCATAATCCTGCGTCCGCTGACTACTGACGACTGCGACGAATGGAACGAAGTCCGCTGGCGCAACGACGATTGGTTGAAGCCTTGGGAATCCGGGGATCCGGTGCATGGCGCGTCGATGTCGTTCAACGAGTGGGTGCGTGCGATGCGATGCAACGAGCGAAACGGCACCGGAGTGGTGTTCGCCATCGAGCATCATGGGCGTATCGTCGGCCAGATTTCGTTAGGGGCCATCTGCTATGGCGCCATGCGTACCGGCGTGGTTGGCTATTGGGTCGATGAGCGGTGTGCGGGGCGTGGATATGCGCCGATGGCTGTTACGCTATTGGCTGATTGGGCGATGTTCGACCCTTCCGGGCCGCAATTGCATCGTGTGGAGATCGACTTGCTTCCCGAAAACGAACGTTCACGTAAGGTGGCACTCAAAGTGGGGGCATCCTATGAGGGGATGCGCAAGGCGTACATGTTCGTGAACGGGCAATGGCGTGACCATGAATCGTATGCGTTGCTGCCGGAGTACGCACCGAATGGCTTTACCGCACGGTTGATGGGCGAGTGAGCCGTTGGCGAGGTTCGACACGCGCTTTCGCGCACATGTTCGACACGCGGGGGCGTGCACCCCGGAGAATGTCGGAATGTCACCTATTCTTATGAGTTATGGGTTATGAATCGTTAAGCACGGTTGTGGTGCTTGCGATTGTGATTATTCTCATGGTTTTCTGGCTGCCCAAACGGACGGTCAAAGGCATGAAGCGGGTAATCGAGCACCGAGAGGACCGCTTTTCGCCGTCGCTGCATCTGGTGGATGCCGACAGTGGAACGCGATTCTCCGATGAGACCGCCGCAAAGGCGAAAGGGGCAATAATGCAGTCCAACGAGACGCATGAGGGCAAGCTGACCGACGAAAGGATCGCGCATGTCCGTGCCCTTCGTCGTGCCGCGATCCGCAGAAGGCGGATTATTGTTGTCTCGATGCTGGTGATCACAATCGTCGTGTTGATGTGTGCGTTTGTGTTGCATTTCAGTCCGTTGTTTGCTTTGATTCCTGCGTCGCTGCTTGCTGGAGTGCTCGCTTTGGGGGTGAGGGCCGCCAAGCAGGCCGCAGCGTGGGAGCGGAAAGTCGCCAAGTATCGTTCCAAGATGAGGAAGCGTGCTGCGGCAGAGCGCAAGCGCGCCCAGGAAGAGCAGGCGGAGCGCGCTCGTTTGCGGGAGCAGGAGCTTGCGGAAATTCGCAGGATCGCCGAATCTCAGGTGCCGACCGATGTTATGCCGGAAGGTGAGATCCGTCAGGCGATCGATCGCGGCAAGGCCGACCGTGATGTTGTTGTAAGCAAACGCAAGGAGGAAACCGAAGCGAAATCCGCTGCGGAACCGAACGTTGTGGATGCGCAAGTCGTGCCGGATAAGAAGAACGGTCTGTCCATCCACGATGAGCGTGATGAAATCGCCAAAACCGAGGGTGTGGATGCATGCGATGCGGATTCGTCCGCCGTGGCCGGCGCGTCGCAGGATCTGATTTCGTTCTCGTTGGGATCGCCACGCAGCGGTAACGATATCGCGCCAGCCGCTCCGGAAAGCATGGAAATCAAGTCCACTCGTCAGGTCGCCAAGGCCGTGCCTCCGACTGCGAGTACGGTTTCCGACAATGTCGAGCCGTTGATTGTGCCGACCGACGCGATCAGCAGCATGGATTCCGACGAGGCCGCAGCCCGTGTGGAGGCTGGTGTGCATCTGCAGGACGTGGATACCGTGGGATTCCACGACTCCGAGGTCAGCGCCGACGTTGAGGCTCCCAGCGTCACCTCCGATTCCCTGGGCGTGGGTTTGGCGTCCATCATGGCCCGTCGCGGGGCGTGACGGAGGGAAAGCGAACGCACGAAACGCACGAAACATACGAACAAGCGTAAAGAACATCAGCCTG
>OAVU01000114.1_pt1 | contig 10857 bp, 9 predicted proteins | sample 1501321 | NCBI WGS metagenome assembly OAVU01 (sample SAMEA2580111, study PRJEB22360) | human gut metagenome | biome: human gut; feature: human-associated habitat; material: faeces | place: Denmark | collected 2008/2010
GGCCATCATGGCAACTGCGACTGCGGCGGCGGTCAGGGAGCGGGCATGAGAGAAGGCGCGGGCAGATACCACTCGCGCTCCCGAGTAATGCTGTGGCGCCGAGCTCCTCGCTCCGCCTCTGAGCAATCTCTTCATCATGTCCCCTAACTGCACGAATCAGACCCCCCTCAGACATTCCGACTCTAACACGACATCCTTTGCAATATGCCATCTACAGGAGTGGCAACTACGCCACTCAACCTTTTTCTCTCTCCCGCACCTTGTGGGTACGGCTCAAAATGATAACCTTTGCATTCATGAAAATCACTGAAACAAAAATACCACCCCCCCCCCCGATATAAAGGTGGTAAAACCTTTGTTTTCCAGTACCGAAGCGTCTAATCCGTTCTGCCAACTGGAGTTTGAAATCGTTCGCAAAAACGCCGAGGTTACCCCTGCGATCAGTCTTTGTTAATCTAACCGATACCCTCCACGGCGTGTCGCGAAACAAATGATTGCAAACCGTTTCATTCATTGCAGAAATTTTCATGAAAATACCCCCTAGTACACCCGTGTACCATACCCCAATTTCCCCGCCCCCGCCGCCCATCCACACTCGTTACAATCAACAATCACAAATCAACCATGGAAATCTCATAACCTCGCAACAGGCGGCAAAACCTCCGACCACAGGGATAAATTTTCAGGGCTCGCACACTCTCCAACAGCTACATATGAGACAAGGGCGCGTAAGGGATCGAGCCGTGACAACCAAGGTTGCGAAATGAACTATGATGACGGTTGCAAGCCCCGCATCCTACGAAGACGGCAAGTACCCGAGCGAAACCGGAAAATCCACTCCGGATCGCACCTCGACGCGGTCGGCAAAAAGCGAGTCACCGTCGTCTACGACGCCCAAGACACGCAACGGAACTTGTGCAGACGGCGGCAGCTGGCAGTATATGCAAAATACCCCCGTATTGTCGGCGTGAATCAAAACGGCAAGTACGGAGGCATGAAGAAGAGTGGCGGAAAAATCAGCGATCTCCGCCGTAGACGGAGTCGGTGCCGCGGAGCACAAGCTGGGCACGCACCACCTCATACGGATTTTCGAGAGTCTCCCCCGCAATCAGCTTCACGGCCTTCCGCGCTGCGGCACGACCCATGGCGAACGGATCCTGACGCATGGTCGTCAGGTTCACGGTGTCGGCATATGCGGAATCGTCGAAGCCGATGATCGAATAGTCGCGCGGCGTGCGATGCCCATACCGGTCAAGGCGCAACACGAGCGGAATCGCCATCATATCGGTCTGGCAGCAAATGCCGTCGGGGAACTCATCCAACGCAAGCAGCGCGGTCAACGCCGAATCGGCGAACGTTTTGCCGCGCGGCACGGAAAGCACGCGCCACTTGAAATCGTGCGTGCCCTCCATGGTCTTGCATGCGCGAATGAAGCCCTGCCCGCGCGCGTCGATCGACGAATTGATCGAATCGACTGCATCGGAGCACACGTACACAATGTTTTTGTGCCCAAGATTGATTAGATGCTGCGCGGACGAGAACATGCCGTCTTCATCGTCGATGGAGATCGTTGCGTCGAAGCCTTCCTGCGATGGCGTGTTGATGCCGATGATCGGCACATGAATACGCTGCAGCTGCTGGATTTCCTCCGGTTCGACGCCGAACGACGTTACGAACACGGCGTCGACGTTGCGTCGCACCGGAAGATTCGTAAAGAAGTCACGCCTGTTCTCACCGGTATCGACATGCTGGAACAGAGAGATGTCGTATCCGGCATCATGCATGACGGAATTGATTCCAGCGAATACTTCCATATTGAACCAGCTGGTGATTTCCTCATTCATCAGCATGGCGACACGGTACGTTTGCCCTGACTTCAGTGCCGTCGCGGAACGGGAGATATTAAAATCCAACCGGTCCGCGGTGTCGAGCACCTTGCGCCTGGTACGCTCGGAAACGAGCTCCGGACGCGTGAACGCGCGCGAAACCGTCGAAATCGACACTCCTGCGGCCTTGGCCACCTCACGAATGCCAGCCTTGTCCATGTCAGCCCCTTTGCAGCTCACAGCATCATCGCACCCCTGCCAACAGTGGAACGGGTGGTATTTGGAGCGACGACGCTCTCTCAATCTGTTTTCATTATAGTGCGAACGTTGTCAAAACTCTCGCAATATGATCAAATTTCATGCGACAGCCGCGCAAATCAGCAAAATTACCGGATAGAAGGCATAGAACATCCACTTAGTCCATGAATGTTTGTATCCGAGTTTGCCATTGTAGTAGTGCACGAATGCAACACCGACGCCAGGCGCAATCATCATCACCGCACCGAACAGACCGGCCGTGAACATCATGGTGTTTTCACGCGAGCGCATCAGCCAGAAAATCAGCACGAAACCAAGCGTCACCGCACCCAGGCTCATCAGATGCTGGCGCAGTCCGACACGCAACAGCAGATCCCACAATACGGCAACCACTACCAGCACAATGTCGGAGATCACGAGCATGGCACCTTGGTAGCGCTGCGCCACCCATTTCATTGCTGCGAGCATGGCGAAGGCGATGAACAGGCCGAACACCGGATTCTGCGAGCCGAAATCGAACGGCTTGCCCGAAGTGGCGAGATCGTACGGCACTTCGGCGATTAGTGCCAGCAACAGCAGCTGCACGCCGTATGCCACGCGATTGCGCGTCTGCTGGAAGCCTTGCACCAGCAGCCACGCGTAGATCGGCGCGGCGAACCACGACACCACTTCGCATAGCACCATGGCCGTAAGCGACGTCATGTTGCTCGTGTCGGATCCGAAAATCAGTGGCACCAGCGTGGTACTGCCGGCGGAAAGCACCAGCGCCACCGCGCCGATTACCTTGAGCTGGAATACGCTCAATCCGCGGCGCTGCTTTTTCTTGCGGCGCATGCCCGCAAAGCCGATCTGGTCGGTGACGTCGGTTCCGGCGCCGTTTTCGGTGTAGCCTTCCATAAGTCCTCCTCGAGTTTTCCTCGATTCCATCGCGCAAGCAATCATGCGCGCACGTAATCGTCTGCGCACACTGTGCCACGTCACGACATTACGCCGCGGTATCGCGTTGCGGCATCGCTGCCATATGCGGAGCTTCGCGTCTCACGCGCTTGCACAGCATTCCGCGCAATATGTTTTTCACGTAACCCCTGTGCGACATGTTTCACGCGATTGTTTCACACTATGTCTTTCGTGCTTTCACGTAGCTTTACTCGCATCATCTTGCCATTGTTGCAAAAATCCTGCGAACGTATGCTGCAAATGTATGCAACATACCTTACACGCTTTACGAAAGGTGACCCCCGTAAACGTGGCGCACGCCGCGCAATACGCGCAACGCAACGCACGCCCCGCAATACACGAGCAGTACGCACGCAATGCGAAAGATCAGGCGTTCAGCACGTAATCCAGCAATCCTTCATAATCGGCACCCTTAAACGAACGCACCGCATACCTCGACGCATCCGGATCGTCGGCCGGCGAAATCTCCGTGCGGAAATACACGCCGTCGATGCCCGCCGAACGCGCACCGACAATATCGTTCTTCTCGTCATTGCCCACCATCAGCGCATGCTTGGCGGTAACGAATTCACGGTCGAGCGCCAGCATATACAAATCGCGCGCGGGCTTGCGAATCTTTTCCTCGCTGGAGATGATCACGTCGTCAAGCACGCTGGCAAGTCCCGTCATTTCCAACTCGGCACGGGTATAGCAGGATTGCGCGTTGCTGAGCAGCGCCACGACAATGCCGGCTTCCTGCAGTTTTTCGATCATTTCCAGCGCACCCGGATACAGGCGGATCATGCTGGTGCTACCCTGACGGAACGCCCACGCGGCCTTTTGAGCGGCCTGCGGCAACGCCAGCAACCGTTCCGCCTCGTCGTTGCGATTCATGAGCAGCGAGCGGTACACCGGCAGCACGTCGAACTCGTCCCACCCATTGCGAACGATGGCATGATTCGACTGATGCAGCATTTCGCGCGCCTCAAGTTTTTCGAAACGTTCACGCAGTGCCTCAACCGAATCGTATTGCGCTCCAAGCTCGCAAGCGGTGTCATACAAGGCCTGCCAGGCCGCGTCGCACTGTTCGTCGGTACGTATGTCAATAAGCGTTCCATACAGATCGAAGAACACAACCTCGTATTTAGGGGTATGCGTCACGTTTTCCATAGCAGGTCCTTTCATCGGCATCGTCGCCGCTTTACCGGCGGCGGCGATTGCCACTTTGCAGCCGCTGCCCTTGCAAACCAATGCGTTACATGCGTTATGCACGAGGTTACCGCAACCGCCAGATTGCAAACGTATGCGGTGGCACGATCAAATAATCGCCATCTCCCGCACTGATGCACGCCGCGGATGCGTTTGTGGACGAACCCATGCCGCACCACACGCGAGACGACTCCGAAACCGGCGCAACCGCAGTCGAGGCAACGTCAATCGCGCCAATATGACGTCCCGGATTCACCGCCACCAAGTAGTCGCCGACCCGGAACACCAGTTCGTCGCCTTCCACGCTGACGATCACACGATCGCCGTCAAACCATTCCGCCGAGCTCTTACGCAAGGCGATCAGTTTCGTGTAATACTCCACCAGATCGCGCATGCGCCAGGCACGAGTCCAATCAAGCCAATTCAGCTCGCGCGTCGAATCGTACGAATCGGAATTGCCGTATTTCGTACGCGCGAACTCCTCGCCAGACAGCATGAACGGAATGCCCGCGGAAGTGAGCACAATGCCCGCCGCCATACGATTCGCATCCATTACCGTGGCCATGGCCCCGGCAATCGCGGAACCGGCCGAGGCGAGCCCAGCTTCCGAAAGATCGGCGTCATACAACGCCTTCGGCACGTCCACGGAATTCTCGTTGTCGCCTTCACTAACGGCGCTGCCCAGCGATTTCGCGGCAAGACTTGCGCAAAGCTTGTCCCACAAGGTCAGATCGTCATGCGCGGAAACATACTGGATCACTTGACCCGCAACACCTTCCGGCTGTTTGCTGGCACGCCAGGCGTTCACCGCGTCGCGCACGGAGGCCGCATTCTCATGCATACCCCCGTTAACGTATCCGGGACGGTCCGAGAAGAACACATGCCCCTTGATGGCGTCTCGCGTGGTGTCGCAAAAATGCCCGATGCGATTATCAAGCTGCGGCAATCCGGCCTTGTCGGCAAGCACGGTGCCCGGCAAAGCCGCGGTAGCGCCGGCCGACCACGGTTCGCCATACATAAGAATGCTCGGCCCACGGTCGGGGATTTCGTCCAAAGCGGCGCGCACGGCGTTCATGGTCTCGACGTCGATCAGGCCCATCAGGTCGAATCGGAAGCCGTCAAGATGGTATTCCCTCGCCCAATACGCCACGGATTCCACCACAAAACGGCGGAACATCGCACGTTCCGTGGCCATATCGCATCCGCATCCGGAGCCGTTCGACAACGCCCCGTTCGGCTTGCGGCGCAGGAAGTATTCGGGCACGATGCGCTCGAACCAGTTGTCGGGCGAGAACATGTGATTGTAGACCACGTCCATAATCACTTTGATGCCGGCATTATGCAACGCCTGCACCATCTGCTTGACCTCGCGGATGCGCACGGACCCGTCATACGGATTCGTGGAGTACGATCCTTCAGGAACGTTGTAATTGACGGGATCGTAACCCCAGTTGTATCGGCTGCAGATCGTTTCGTCGACGGAACCGAAATCGTAGATCGGCATCAGCTGCACCGCGGTAATGCCAAGCTTTTTGAGATACGACAATCCCGTCGGAAAATCAGGATGACCGTCCAACGTCGTTCCCAGGTCGGTGAACGCAAGATATTTTCCACGATGGGATTCGGGGAATCCTCCCGCGGGATCGTTGCTGAAATCGCCGACATGCGTTTCCCAAACAACCGTTTGCGCAATCGGCACTTCCGGCATGCGATCGGCATCCCAACCTTCGGGATCGGTGCGAGGCAAGTCGACGACCATGCTTCGACGGCCGTTCACGCCAGCCGCGTGCGCCCATGGATCGGCAACGCGATCGACGGAACCGCAATCGCGTTCAATCAAAAAATCGTAATATAAGCCGTGTTTATTATCGGCAAAATCGTAAGTCCAAGAGCCATCGGCCTCGGGACGCATCAAAAACTGCCCAATTAAAGCGTCGCCGTCTTCCCCCTTGGAACCGCGCGAGAACAACCTCAACGTTATTTTCTCGGCCGTTGGGGCCCAAATGGCAAACTGGGTGCCGGATTGCGAAACCACGGCACCCAGCGGCCGTTCCAGACAAAGCGGGAACGGGTCGGCGGCTCTCGTATTCGGCTGTTCGAAATTGTTTTCGAGGCTGTTTACGAGCGTCATTGCTTCCCCTTTTTCTAACTGTTATCAGCCCTTGACAGAACCTGACATGGACTCCTGATAGAAACGCTGCATCACGATGAACAGGATGGCGATCGGGATGGAGATCACGACCGCGGCCGCGGCGAAGCGGGCGTACCAGTTCTGGATGTATTCCTTCTGCAGCATGAGCCACAGGCCCAATGCCACGGTGTAGTTGGACTGCGTGCGGCAGATCACCTTGGCCATGACGAAGTCGAGCCACGGGGTCAGGAAGCCGATGATGGCCTGATAGACGATCATGGGCTTGCAGATCGGGATGATGATCTTGTAGAACACCTGGAAACGGGTGCAGCCGTCAAGCAGGGCGGCCTCATCCAACGAGGTTGGGATGGTGTCCATGTAGCCCTTCATCACGTAGAATCCAGCACCGGAACCTGCGGAGTACACAAGAATCAGCGCCACGGTGGTCATAGCGCCGCTTGACAGGCCCAAGGCCTTCAGAATGAAGTAGATGGCGGTGACGGCCATGATGCCCGGGAACATGCCGAGAATCAGCACGACGTTCATGAAAGTCTTACGCACGCGGAAGCGCATACGGCTCATGCAGTACGCCACCGACAGCACGAAGATCACGGAGATCACGCAGGTGAAGCAGGCGATGATGAACGTGGTCATAAACATCTTCGGGAAGTCCAGTACGTTGCGGTCGGTGAACAGCACCTTGTAGTTGTCCAGCGTCCATTCCTTCGGGAAGAAGGAGCTGGTGTACGGGGCGGTGTTCTTGTTAAAGGACTCCGCGAACACCCACACGATCGGCACGAGCCAGATCACGGCCAGGATGGCGAGGAACAGGTGGGCGAAGATGTCGCCGGTGACGCGGCGGATCTTCTGGTCATGCAGGAAGCCATGGCTTTCCACTTTGGTTGAGGAATGCTTGTTGCTCATCGGAATGCCTCCTCATTCTTATAGGAGCCGGAATTGCGGTAGGTGATCAGCGAGACCACGGCCAACACAATGAAGGTCATGATGCCTATCACAGCGCCAAGGTTGTAGTCCTGCTTATCCACGGTGAGCTTGTACAGCCAGGTGATGAGCAGATCGGTGGAGCCTGCGGAATCGCCCAGTGGGGTAGGATCTCCGCTGGACAGCAGGTAGATGACGTTGAAGTTGTTCACATTGCCGGTGAAGGTGGTGATCAGGTACGGTGTGAGCACGAAGATGATGTACGGCATGGTGATCTTGGTGAAGATCTGCCACCAGTTTGCGCCATCGATCTTCGCCGCTTCGTACTGATCGGCAGGAATGTTCTGCAGAATACCGGTGATCTGCATGATGGTGTACGGAATACCAACCCACAGGTTGATGATGATGACGGTGACGCGGGCCCAGGTGGCGTTGGTGAAGAACGGCAGCGGGCCGTCAATCCAACCCCACGTCTGCAGCATGCGGTTCACCGCACCCTGCGGCTGGAGCATAGTGTGCATGACCAGCAGGGATACGAACTGCGGAACTGCGATGGACATGGAGAAGCAGGCACGCCAAAACCCTTGAAGTGGGTGGTCTTACGGTTGATGATCATGGCCACGAACATGCCGAAGAAGAAGTTCAGGAAGGTGGCGAAGAAGGCCCAGACCAATGTCCACACCAGCACGCGTCCGAACAGTGCTGCGTTAACAGTGCCGCCGCTGTTGGAGAAGACCTTGGCGAAGTTTTCAAAGCCGACCCAGTGGAACAGCACGAGGTGCTTGTGGTCGTAGCTGGTGAACGCCATGGAGATCATGAAAATCAACGGAAGCACAGTGAACACTGCGATGCCCAGCGTAGGCAGGAACATCAGCAGGACATGAGCCTTGGCGTCGAGCAGTTCGTGCACATCATCCATGAAGCTCGGAGCCTTGCCGTTCTCTTCAAGCAGCACCTGGGACTTGTATGCGGAACGCACCGACATGACCCACAGGCCGACGAAGGCCACGCAGATCACGAGGGACGCCACGCCGTAGAGCAGGATGACCACGGAACGATCCGGCTCGACATACTGCCAGAAGCCGTCAACCAGTTTCTTGCCGCCCTTGTTTTCGCCCAAGCTTGGCAGCTTGGACAGATAACCAACGCCATTGGTAGCCATAAATACGAAGAACGCGACTTCAAGGGCCAGCATGGCAATGCCCTTGACGTACTGCTTGCGCACGATGTTTCCAAGACCGAATACGACCGCGGAAAGCTTGGTGAACACATCACCGTGGGTCAGCGCAGCCTTGACCGTGTACGGCGACGGGGGAACATAGTCAGCGCCCTGCTTCCGGCGGCGCTTCATTTCCCGAGGGGAAAGAGTCGTTGCTGTCATTTCGACCGCCTCTCTAGATTTTGAACATAAAAAAGCTTTGCTTCCGGACAAGGGGAAGGAGAATGTGAAAAACCTTGCCCGGGAATGCAAAGCTCGGAGGAGGAGTGAGCCATTGCGCCGAAAGGGAGAAACACCATGACTCGAAGCGTTGCTCATATGCGCCGGGTGGCTGGCGGGATTCGGCAAACCAGCCACCCGACGCTTTTCAGTTATTGGTATTGGGTTTCAGGATTTCACTCAGCGATGGTGCCCTTGGTCTGGTCAATCCAGTCCTGATACTTGGCAGCAGCGTTGTCCTTGGTGATTTCCTTGTTGACCAGGGCCTTGCCGAAGGTCTCGGCCGGGGTCCACCAGTCGTTCATGCCAGCCAGGCCGGACTGCAGGATTGCGGTGTTGGCCATGGTGTCAGCCTGAGCCTTGGCAGCGATGTCGTCGGTGGTCAGGTCGGACAGGGAGGTGTCGCTCGGCGGGATCTGACGCATCTCGTAGTGCAGCTTCTGGGAGTCGGTGTTGCCGAGGTAGGCTGCGAACTGAGCGGCGGCCTTGGTGTTCTTGGCGTTCGGGTTGTAAGCGACAGCCTTGGTAGCTGCGAAGGACTTCATCTGCTTTTTCTCGCCGCTCACGGTGAAGGTCGGCAGCTGAGTAGCGGCGTAGTTGTCGCCCAGGGCTTCCTTCACGTCAGCTGCGGACCAGGTGCCGGAGAACAGCACGTCGGCGGAGCCATCCTTAATGGCGGCAAGGCCGGAAGCGCCGTCATCGTTGGAGAAGTTCGGATTGGCGACCACATCGACCAGATAAGAAGTAATATCGGCGCCGTCCTTCGGGAAGACCATGCCTGCATCGGCGTCATTGCCCTTCTCGCCAAACAGGCTCAGACCATCATAGAAGCCGTTGATGTACCAGGAATTTTGCAGGGGGAAGGTGACCTTGGCCTTGGAAAGGATGGTATCGAAGTCCTTGGCCTCATCCTCGGTGATCTTGGACTTGTTGTAGTACATGAACCACGTGTTGTCGGTGTACGGCACACCGTAGAGCTTGCCATCGGTACCGGTGACGGAATCGACTTCGAGGTCGCCGTTCTGTTCCTTCACCTGTTTCTCGGCGTCGGTACCCAGCTGGCCAATGGCCTTGGCGTCCATCAGAACGCCCAACTGATCGGAAGCGAACATATAGACATCGGCCGCGGCGGACGGATCGGTGCTGACCTGCTTGGAAGCGTCACCTTCGGAGACGACGTCGTTCTTCCAAGTGATGTTGTACTCTGGGTGATCCTTAGCGAAGTTCTCTTCGACCTGACCCAGCCAATTGGTATCCTTGGCCTGGTCTTCCTGCGGAGCCCACACGCTCAGGGTGATGTCCTCGGTGCCGGAGGCACCGCTCTTGCTATCGCCGTCGGAGGAGCCGCCGCATGCAGCGAGCGGGACCAGCATTGCAACAGCTGCGGTAAGTCCGATTGCCTTCTTCCAATCGATCTTCATTGACCTTTCCTTTCCTCACATAACCTTGTGTATCTTCAGCGCAACCGGTACCGAACGTCTGATCAAACTCCGCATACGTTCGCACCATCGTCTTTCAAGCGGGTGTTGTCCGTCTTTGGAGCTACCGGATGTGCATCAGTGATTGCAAGTGTAGCACAGTTTTGCCAACGTTTGCAATCTGACGTTAAGATTGTTTCAGCAGTTGCCGGAAAACACGTTTATTCCAAGGAGACACACCGACATGATTTCCCCTTCGACACACCCCTGTCCACAATGGCTCTCCAACGCGATCTTCTACGAGATCTATCCGCAATCCTTCGCCGACTCCAATGGCGACGGCATCGGAGACATTCCCGGCATCACCGCAAAACTCGGCTACATCACCGACCTTGGCTGCAACGCGATCTGGCTGAACCCGTGCTTCGATTCGCCCTTCAAAGACGCGGGCTACGACGTGCGCGACTACAAGAAGGTCGCCCCCCGCTACGGCACCAACGACGATCTGGCGGCCCTGTTCGCAGCCGCCCACGAGCGCGGCATGCATGTAATCCTCGACCTCGTGCCCGGCCACACCAGCGAGGAACACGAATGGTTCCGCCACAGCGCCGAGGTGGATCGCAACGAGTATTCCGACCGTTACATTTGGACGGATTCCTGGATTTCCGGCGGTGACGGCCTGCCGTTCATCGGCGGGGG
>OAVU01000115.1_pt1 | contig 10807 bp, 6 predicted proteins | sample 1501321 | NCBI WGS metagenome assembly OAVU01 (sample SAMEA2580111, study PRJEB22360) | human gut metagenome | biome: human gut; feature: human-associated habitat; material: faeces | place: Denmark | collected 2008/2010
CCGCTATCCGTGGAGACCAAGGACTGGGTGCCGTTCGATGCGGCGATATTCGCGCTCAACTGTTCATACGGCATGTCGTTCAAGGAATCGCCGGTCTCGGGAACCACGTAGATGCCGCCGAATCCAAGCGCGCTGATGGCCGCGATGGCCTCTTCGTCGGGATTGGACAGCAGCGAGGCACAGGCCTGGGCCAGTTGTTCGTCAACCGCATCATGCTTGCCGGACAGCAGGCGCGCCCGCTGGACCGGAGAGCTGTCGATCAAATCGCCGCGCGAGGTGCGCATCACCGCATAGTTGACGATGTTGCGGGTCTCCGCGCTCACGGCAAGCACACGATGATCGGCACCGGCCTCCAGATAATCGGTGGTGACCATGGGCAGGCCGTTTTCAGACACGCCCAGTCCCGCATCCTTATGACGTTCGATGCCATACATGCATTGGATGCCAATGCAGCACACCAGTATCAGAGCAAGCACCACACGGCCAGACACGATGAGCACATGCAGACGGTCCTTTTTCGATGCGGGATCACTGCCAGACGCATGCAACGGTTGGAATCGCTTCACCGCCCCACCAGCGACGAGACACACGCAGGCGAGGAAGCCCAATATCATCATCGCGATGCCCGGCTGCGCGGAACCGGCCACGACACCATCGGCATCCACGGTTATGGCCACACGGCTGGAGACCAGGGCGAGCGCGCCTCCGCAGACGATTACCACCCACATCAGTCGCGAGGTCCGCAACGCGAACGGCAGCACCAGCGAAGCAAGAGCAAGCAGCGTGATGACGCCAAACAGCACAGTGACCGCCAAATCGGCATAATCAGTCGACCCCATTCGCCATCCCAGCGCACGCTGTGCGGCCTCAAGCAGACTCAGCGACGCCGGCGACCCGTTGGCGGATGACGTTGGCACCGTGATGTCGCCGAACAGTTGACGCCACATGCCCAAATCGGCGTAACGCACCGCATTGACGAGCGTAGGAGCCACCGCAAAGGCGGCAGGAACCGGAATTAGCAACAGCATGGCGCGCTTGCGACGCACGAATAGCAGGAACATCAGGAACACGACGATCAGCGCGAACAGCAGCTGCGGTTCAGCGGCCACCACAGGGATGAAGCACAGTGCGGCGATGGCCGCGGCCTGAACGGATGTGCGCGGCTTGAGCGGGTCTTCGGTATGGTACATGCCCACGGCACGGAACACGAATGCGAACGCGGCCGGCAGGAACACCATTACGGTAAGCATCGGCATATTGGCCTGCGCATACCAGCCGAACATAATGCCGGTGGATGCCCACAGCAGTCCTCCCAGCACACGAACCACGTCCGAGCGGGTGAATACGCCCGCCAGCGCCCAGAACGACAATGCGCTCAGCGGCGCGGCCACAAACAGTATCATCGCCAAAGCGGCGGTCACATGGCCGAGCGTGACCAACGAGGCCAGCATCAGCACCAGCAGCCACGGCGTGGGCGGCGCAGGAATGCCGGTGCCGCTGCCAAACACCCACGGCGTGGTGGCGGACTGCACCAGTTGCGTGAAGCTGGCACCGGTGGGAAGCAACACATCGGAATACAACGATCCGCCGGAGAATATCGAACGGAACACCGGCCAATACATCACCGCGATGGCCGCAAAGCACACCAGCGCCATCACCACGGCCGCACTCCAGCGATATATGGTGCGTGTCCGCAGATGGGCACGTTCCAGCGGACTGAGCAGCACTCTGCCCTGCTGGGATTGGAATGCATCCCGACGATCATGGAACTGCTTGATCTGCTGGCTGTCTGCGAACAAGACATGCAGGGACGATGCGGCGACCTTCGATTGTCTGGCCACCAGACTGCGTGATTTCATGTTTCCCGCGATATCGGCCAAGGCCAGCCATGGCAGGCACAATTGCACCCATGCTTCATACGGCTTCTTGCCGAACATCATGGATATGGCCATGCCAAAACTGCGGAGCAGCCTCCACAGCCAGACGATAAACCAGGACGACATGGCCAGGTCCGTGTACAGATACCGCTGTTGGGAGCGATGCACCGTCATCGCATGATTGACCGTGTGATCGTCCTTAAGCGGTTCCCCGCCTCGCGTACGAATGCCCTCATACCGTGCGCGACGATGTGATATCTCCGCTTGCGGGACAACCACCACGCGTCCGCCGCTCAGGCAGACACGGCGGCAGAAATCAACCGATTCGCTGTAGGTGGTCAGCCAGGCATTGATGCCCCGCAGTCGCGTGAATTGCGACATGGACACCAGCGCGCCTGCCAGCGACACCGCAAACACATCCTGCCGCCCGTCATACTGCTCCTGATCGGGTTCTCCATCGACCACCAGGGAATGCACGGCGTGGTGACCCGCATACATACCGACATCATGCAGATGGGAGCCTTCCCAATCGCACTGTTTGCACCCGAGCACACTGGCGCCCGGCGTATTGCGCCACGCCTCAAGCAATCGTTCAAGGCATGAGTCATCCGAAGGGCGGGAATCATCATGGAGCAGCCACAATGCGCGGGGAGCGTCATCCAGATCGGCACGATCCAATGCCCGGCTGACCGCATCGCCGAAGGAGCGTGCGCCCTTGGCCGAGACGATGTGAATGGTCACATGCTTGGACTGCGGCACCTCCATCACCGGCCCCGATGGCGAGGGGATGACCTCGAACGAGGTGGTTATCCTCGAACTGGTGCGCCCGGTCGCGTCGGCGATGATGACGACCCCCGGAAGAACATTCTGCGTCAATACCGAACGCAATGTAGACCGGAGGAAACGCATATCCTCCTCAACGGTGATCACAGCCGTAATGCCGGTATCCACATCCTGCCTATGCGTATATGGTCGAGAAGACATGGCGTCGGCCAACGCCTCATGAATATCGCTATTACCTGTCGGACTCATAAACTCCCAGTGTACGCACCAGACTTGAAGGGGGTGTGTGGAGCTACGCCCGCTCCCGGTGCTCTCGCTTATATCGACGGCGTTCGCGCTCGCTCATGCCACCCCAAATACCGAATCGCTCATCATGGTCGATGGCCCATTTCAGGCATTGCTCACGCACTTCGCATTTTGCGCACACACGTTTGGCATCACGGGTCGAGCCCCCCTTTTCCGGGAAGAACGCCTCCGGATCGGTTTGCGCGCACAACGCCTTGTGCTGCCAAGATACATCGCCATCAGGTCGGAATAGTCCCCACAATTCGTGCCATGGCTCTTCGGCTGAATCGTCGACCACACCCCACATGCGATTCTCCTTGCCTATTGAGCTTTTCATACGGACTAAATTACACACATGCAATTTCGGTTTTGTCAAATTCTTTCTCGTGTCATTACATCATTTTTATGGAACTGTGTGCTATGGCGTGAACGCGATGCCCTGACGCCGTTGCACATGATATTGTGCCGTTCCTGCGCAGGAACACCATAGCGCAGGAACACCCGGCGGATGCTGTGTCAAAGTGTCATTCAGACAATCGACAGTTTCAGGAGGGGTTATGACGCAGGAATCAGGTGGGGCGGATCCGCATATCAACCCGCCAAGCTTCATTCCTGCGGGAAATCGACGCACCCGGCCTTCCGGGCAGGTGCCACGCTCCTTCGCCCCCGCTCGAACCTCGCGCCAGTCAGGTCAAGCTCCATCGGCCCGTCCGTCCGTCACGGGAAATGACATCGAAGAGCCTCAACTGAACGCCAACGCCACGGCAAGCGCCAACGTCGCGGACAACGGCAGGCGGACTCCGCCCAGTTTTTCTCCGAAAACCGGACGCGCCACTCGCAGCACGGCTCCGGATGCCGCCGCACCGCGCAGCATTCCGCCGTCGCGAGCGCGGATGTCTTCCGGCTCATCCCGCAACGCCGTGCGCAATCCGTCGGATATGCCGGTTTCCCGGCCCTCATCGCCAGCAGCAAACGTGTCCACGAAGTTCAGCCATCTTGGCCGGCCGGCGGCGGCAACGGCGAAAACGGTAACGGCACGCCGTCCGCGAGCCTTACGCATCACCCTATGCGCAATCGCGGTACTGGTGGCGGCGTTGATTCTTTCCGTTTTCGGTGCCTGGCAATGGGTGGACAGCAAACTGAATCGGAGCGACTGGCTGACCGACACCCCCAACACGCCGGCCTCGACTTGGCTGATTCTTGGCTCCGATGAGCGTGACGGTTCCACCGATTACGGCGGCGTAGACAATATCTCTGGCTTCAGGACCGATACGATTCTGGTGCTGATCAAGCCCAAAAGCGGGCCGAGTTCGTTGGTTTCCATTCCCCGCGATTCGCTCATGAACGTCGATAACCAGTACATGAAAATCAATGCGGTGGCGCTGATTGCGGGCAAGAAGGCTTTGGTAAGCAACGTCGAGCAGATCACCGGCCAGAAAATCGATCATGTGGCACAGATCAAGTTCGGCGGTCTGCAGAACGTGGTGAACGCCTTGGGCGGTATCGAACTGTGCTATGACGAGGATGTTCAGGATTCCTATTCCGGACTGAACTGGAAGGCGGGATGCCATACGGCGGATGGTTCCACCGCATTGTCCTTCTCTCGTATGCGATATGCCGACGCGCGAGGAGACTTCGGACGCAACGAACGCCAGCGACAGGTCATCTCGGCCATCGTCAAGAAGGCTTCCAGCAGTGAGACCCTGACCAATCCGTCCAAAATCGTGGCAGTGTCCAATGCCGCGATGAGCGCACTCACCGTGGACGAGAAGACCAACCCTTACACGTTGCTCACCATGGCGTTGGCGTTCAAAAGCGCCACCGGCTCGAATGGCATCTCCGGCAGCGTGTACTGGTCCGACCCCGATTATTACGTTGATGGCGTTGGTTCCTCGGTGCTGCTTGACGACGCCAAGAACACCGAACTGTTCAATCAACTTGCCGACGGCACGTATAAGGCCGGCACCGTGGGCAATCTGGCGGAAGGCTGACCGACGCTTTCCCGGAGCCCATCGGCTTCATCATCGGCGCATGATCGTCACCGTTGCCTACACCGCCAATCATGCACGGGCAAAATGTCATGTGGATAACTCGGCAAGCTAGAACCACATACCTTGATTCGGCTTGCGCTTTCGGCATGCGTTCCCCCACGCTGGAAGCATGACATCACAGCAGAACGATTCGAAGCGACATTCCGTCCATACGGCATCCGCCGTATCCCGGGCGAAGCACCGTTTGGGCGCGCCGCCATTGCGCGCCCGCCTGACCATGTTTGCCGCGGCATGCCCGATGATCGCGCAGGCATTGATGATGGTCATACTGCTGTTGCACGGGCAATGGCTGTTCGCCGCCATGATCGCACCGGGCATATTCGCCTGTCTCGTGTCCCTGCTGCTGACGCTCCCCTCGCCTCCAGGCCCGGAGAAGGCTCCCGATCCGCAACAGGCAACGATCGATGTCGGTATCACGGGCGACGCCGATGACCGCGCCGCAGACCTCCGTCATGCGCCGTCGCAGCCGATAGAATCGCTGCTGCACTTCGCACGCCTGCCATGGCGCGCCATTGTGGGCCGCTGGCTTGAACCCCTTGACCTTGCGGTGCCGATCGGCATGACCGGAAGCGAGCCGCTGATGCTCGATCTGAACCGTCAGGGGCCGCATGCTCTGGTGGCCGGCACCACTGGTTCCGGAAAATCCGTGTTGCTGCAAAGCTGGTGTCTGGCGCTCGCCTCGATGAACGGGCCTGAGCATCTGAATTTCGTGTTCTTGGATTTCAAAGGCGGTTCCGCGTTCCGCAAACTCGAACGGTTGCCGCATACCGTGGGCAGCGTATGCGATCTGGATCTGGCGCATGCCGTACGCGCGTTGCGTGCGCTGGAAGCCGAACTGACACGCCGTGAACAGCTGTCCGCCGCTGTCCATGCTTCCGATATCCGCGATATGGTCAATCCACCACCGCGCCTGATCGTGGTCATTGACGAATTCCATGCCCTGAAGGACCAGCTCCCGGATTATGTGAATCGTCTGGTGCGTATTGCCTCGCTCGGCAGGTCACTGGGCATGTATCTGATCGCCTGTACGCAGAATCCCATGGGTCAGGTCAGTGCCGATATGAAGGCGAATATGTCCGTCAGCATTTGTTTACGGGTTCGGGACCGTCTGCAATCATGCGAGCTGCTTGGCGATGGTCGTGCCGCCGACCTCAGTCCGGCAATGCCCGGTGCGGCGTTCTGCAACGATTCCGAACAGGTGACGGCATTCCGCTGTGCAACGGCACGCGATATCGATGCGGTGTGCCGCCAGATCGCGTTCGCATCGCGGTTCGGCGGAAGCCCGCCGCAACCGTCCCTGTTTACCGCGCCACTCCCCCGGCACGTAAAAGACCGGACTGTGGCCGACCACGCACCGCAACGCATTCGATTTGGACTTGCCGACGATGGCATCAACCTGCGAGAGGCGACGGTATCCCTCACCGGTGGCAATATCGGTGTCATCGGCCCGCAGGGGCGCGGCAAAACCACGTTGCTGAAAACATTGGCTCGACACGCCAGCATGGCTGATGGCTTGGCGGTACGTGTCAGTTCCCCGCATCGTCGGGTATGGAGCTCGCAATGGCTTCATGGCGGCCGCTGCACGCCGTATGCCAGCTCGGATGCACCACCGCCTCCGCATATCGTGTGGTTCGTCGACGACGCCGATGAGTTGTTCGACCCATTCCGCACCGACGAGCAGGCGCTGTCTTTCACACATGCGTTGGCCGATGAGTCCGTCAGCGTGGTATTCGCCGTCAGCACGATTCGCCCGATACGTATACCGGAGCATTGCAATACCAGAATCGTGTTCCCGTGCGGGGAGAGAACGTCCGATCTTATGGCCGGAGTCCCCGCTCGCCTATTGGATATGATGAGTCATATCGATGCCGACAACGCGGGCCGGGCCGTGCTCATCGAGGGCACATCGGCATGTCTGGTGCAGTGCGCTTCGTGAAAACTTCGGTTTTTTCTCGGCAAAACCTCTTGAAAATCACCACGGTTCGTGGTTACCTTGGTACTGGACTTAAGGAACAACACCAGCCACGGGGCTTTTAAGGGAGGCAAGCAATGAGCAGCGCTTTTGATTGGCGAGCCAAGGCCGCATGTCGTGACAAGGATCCGGAACTCTTCTTCCCGGTGGGCAACACCGGTGCAGCCTATCAGCAGATTGAGGAGGCCAAGGCCGTGTGCCGCACCTGCAAAGTGATTGACGCATGCCTGAAGTGCGCACTGGACACCAATCAGGATTACGGCGTGTGGGGCGGCTTGAGCGAAGATGAGCGTCGTGCGCTGAAGCGCCGCGCCATGCGCGCCCGCCGTTCTCAGGCCATGCAGATGCAAATCTGATGTTTTGATTATCGCTTCGTCATACTAGGAAACCCTCCCGCTTGGGAGGGTTTCCTCATTTCGGGCTTCGCATCACTCGTCCTGAGCAGCCCTGAGCTTCATATCAAGCACCACGCGGGTGCCGCCTTCGCGGCGCGGCTCCCAATGCACGGAACCACCGAAATCATTGGTCACAAAGGTGTTGATGATCTGCGTGCCCAAACCGGAACCGGAAGAACGAGCCAATCCACCCTGTTCTTCGGAGCCGAGACCGGAACCGTCATCCTCGACCACCACATTGAGGTTCGGGCCGGAGCGGCCCACGGAAATCGTGATATGGCCATCCTTGCGGCCTTCGAACCCATGCTCCACCGAATTGGTGATGAGCTCGGTCAGCACGAGGGACAGCGGCGTGGCATCCTGAGCGGGCATCATGCCGAACTTGCCCATGTAGTTGATATCGATGTGCTGGTCTTTCATCGTGGCTAGGTCCACGGCCATGCGCAGCAGGTTGGCGATCACCTTGTCGAAGTCGACGACCTCGTCGGCGGTCTGGCTCAATCCCTCATGCACCATGGCAATGGTCTGCACGCGGCGTTGCGCCTCCTGCAATTCCTTCTTGACCTCATCCGACTTGGTCTTACGAGCCTGAAGCCTCAGCAATGCGGAGACGGCCTGCAGGTTGTTCTTGACACGATGGTGAATCTCGGAAATCGTAGCGTCCTTGGTCTGCAGCTCCTGCTCACGACGGCGCAGCTCGGTGACGTCACGGCATAGCAGAATCGCTCCGATACGGCCGTTGTTGTCATACAAGGGCAACGAGCGCATCGAGACGGCGGAACGGTTGGCGTTGAGTTCGGAGTCGACCGCGGCTTTGCCTGTCAACACCAACGGCAGGGTTTCCGGAACAGGGTCGTTCTCCTTCAATAGCTGTGTGCCGAGTTCGCTGAGGTAATGGCCAGGCATGGTGGTCAGCAGACCGAGACGCCTAAAGCAGCTGATGGCGTTCGGGGCTGCGTATCGAACCACGCCGTCCATGGTCAGGATGATGAAGCCGTCCGCCACGCGAGCGATATGGCGTTGGCTCATCACCGAATCCTTGTAGGGGAATTGGCCTCGCGGAATCATCTCGTACAGATGCTTGCCGGCGTTGATGCTTTCCGACTCATATCGGCCGTTGGATTCTCGTGTGGCCATATTGGTCTCACGCACGACCAAGCCCAAGGTCTTGCCATTGTGCCGAACCGGCGCGTACACGTTGCAGACGGTCGCCTTGCCCACGGTTCTCAATACCGTGGAGCGGAACACCACGCTGGAGAGCATGGCGGCGTCCAATTCGCCGACCATGTCGTCCGGCATGACGTTTCCCACCACGTCTTCCGCCCGCAGCGTCATAACGGTGGATGGACGGCATTGCTCGGCCACCACGTATTTGCCATCGCCATCCTGTACCAGCAGCAGCAGATCGGCAAAGCTCAAATCGGCGATCACCTGCCAATCGGCGACAAGATGATGCAGCCACTCGCGGTCCTCGTCGTCGAAGTCGGGGCGCGTTGCAAGGATATGTGAAAAATCAGCCATATCCCTATCATACGCAGACGCACCGCCGCCGTCGCGGCAAGCCACACGGGCAAGTACGACGACTATGACGACATCGCATCTTCAATACCGCGCCAATCGCGTTGCACGGCTTCCCGCCCGTGGCCAAGGTGCCGGCATGTTGCTTATCGTACACGGCAAGCATCACGTACAGTTTGATATCCGAAGCCGCCACCATATTGCCGGCATTGCTGTGTCCATGGAACCCATCATCGCGTTTGCCTGCGCTTTGGCGTTGTCATCGCCATTGTCCTGGGCCGCAAGATAGACCGGCAGATAGAAATCGGCAGCCACGAATTGCTTGCCGGACTGCGACGTGGTCGCGATGGTGGCGTCCTCTGAGGAGTCGGCGGATGTTCCATCGATGACCATGGCGGAGACGGCCACATCGGAGGATGAGTATGAATCCGCGATGTCAGACAACTGGCTGGATGTGATCACCGGAGTGGAAGGCTTCGACTTCTCCGTCGAGCTTTTCTTGGACGAATCGTCGCTGTTCTTGTCTTTGGCGCTATCAGACGTGTTCTTCTTGGCCTTGGACTTGGCGTCAGAAGAATCCGTCGTGCCATCATCGGCGGAATCCAACGCATCGGCCCCGGTCGACTGTGCCGATGTTTGCGCCTGCGGCTGAGCTCCCCACAATCCCATGCTATGGGTGATGAACAAGCCGATGACTAACGCCACGACACAAATCAGCGCGATGAGCACAATCACCACCGCTTTGGTGTGATCGACGCCAGGACGCCCGGCGGGAGGTTCAGGAGAAGCAGGGGCCGCCGGATTGGCCTCGGGCTGCTCCAATGGGCTTCCGCACTGCGAACAGAAGGCATTTCCTTGCTCGTTGGCAAACCCACACTCCGTGCAATACACCATCGCCGAGCCCTTTATTGCTGCGACGTTCTCATCTTCGGATTCCATAGTATCGCCGCCATTGGGTGATAGTGTTCGTGCGAGTCGGTATTGACAAGCATAAAAGTTACGCTAACGTAGGTTACGGCAGCGTAAGAAGCGTATCGTCAACTCGTGAAACGGGGGCATCACCATGGCATCAACAACCGGCGACTCGGAAAAGACGATGCATCACGACGCTCATAACAGCGCGACGATTGCAGAGGATGCCACCATCGCATCCAAGCGTCAGGCGGCTATCGAGGCGCGCGAACAGGCGTTGCAGGCCAAGGCTGATGCCGTACGGGCCAAGGCCCAGTTCAAGGCCGAGGCCATTCGAGCCAAAGCCGAGGAGAAGGCCCGGCACAAGCTCGCCAAAGCGGAGAACCGTGCGCTGAAAATCGAGGGCATTGCCCCTGCGGAAGTGGAACGCAAGATTCGTCTCGACGTGCACGGACGGCCAAAGCCGTTGATGCGCGGCTGGATTCACGCGATTGCCGCTCCCCTGTCATTGGCGGCAGGCATCGTGCTTATATGCTTGGCACATGGCGCGAGTCTGAAGTGGGCGTGTGCCGTGTTCATGACAGCGTCGCTGATTCTGTTCACCAATTCGGCCTGCTACCATCTGGGCGATTGGAGCCCGCGCGTCACCGATGTGCTGCGGCGTATCGATCATGTCAACATCTTCCTGCTCATTGCCGGCACGTATACCCCGGTTTCGTTTGCGCTGGAACCGTTCTGGCGCAATGTGATCATCATATCGATGTGGGCGTGCACGGCCATCGCCATCGTGATTCATGTGATCTGGATCAATGCACCACGCTGGCTGTATACGGTGGTGTACATCATCTTCGGCATCTACGGCCTGGCTTATATGGTGATGTTCTGGAATTCGCCGTATGCGGGGCCAGCCGTGGTGGTGCTGCTGTGCGCCGGCGGTGCCTGCTACATCCTCGGCGCCATCGTCTACGCCTTGCGCAAGCCCGAGCCTTGGCCTCGCATCTTCCGATTCCATGA